>Ga0105053_10005818_pt1 | contig 17324 bp, 16 predicted proteins | sample BON01_FD_78093 | JGI IMG/M metagenome (GOLD analysis project Ga0105053, IMG submission 78093) | Freshwater microbial communities from Lake Bonney liftoff mats and glacier meltwater in Antarctica - BON-01 | ecosystem: Environmental > Aquatic > Freshwater > Ice > Glacier meltwater | place: Lake...
GCCCCCGGCCGCACGGTTGCGGCCGGCCCGCGACGGCCCCAGCCAGCTGGGACGGCGCCAGATGGGGTGGTCGGCCCGGTTCCCGGCGCGCGAGGCATGACCTACCGTGTGGCTCTTGTCCATGCCCCGTCGACTCCACTGGCCGCCGGCCGCCCCTACCCAGTATGGCTGGCCGGATGACCCCGACCTGGACATGGGGCCGGTGGAGTTGCGCCAGGTCCTCGTCATCGCCTCGACCCCACGAGTGGCCTCGAACTTCTTCGACGCTGCGCTGGCGGCCACCGGGCGAGCCGGCCATCCCTTGGAGTATCTCAACAATGGGGGCCTCGTCGAGAGTCGCCGCCATACCGGAGCGCCGCGGCTCACCCAGCGGGGGAAGGTGCAGAATCTCAAGCGGCGCCTGGCGGGTGACCCGCGCTGGGATTTCTCCGGCGAGCTCGACCCGACCTCGTTGGTCGACCACCTGCGTGGCATCGCGGCTCGACGCAGCACCGCCAACGGGGTGTTCGGGGTGAAGGTGCATGCGGGACACCTCCTCGGGTTGTTGGATCGATACGGCTTGAGCGTGGACCTGTGGGGGGTGCCCGTGCGGTGGGTGCGGTTGCGTCGGCGCGACCGGCTCGCCCAGGCCGTCTCGTTGGCGGTGGCGCACCAGACCCAGCAGTGGCGTCCCGTCGAGCGTCAACGGGGCGAACCGACCTACGACCTTTCCGCCACGCGAGCGGCCATGGCTGAGATCGAGGCTTGGGAGTCGGTCTGGGACCGCCGATTGGGCGAGAGATCGGAACCCAAGGTCTCGTTCTGGTCCGAGGACCTCGTCGTCGACCCCACCGGCGCAGTGGACAGGACCCTGGCCCTGCTCGGCGAGGTACCCGTGCCCGGCGCCGGCGTACCACCGGTCGAGCAGTACCGCCACCCCGACAGGGTGATGCGTCAGCGTTGGATCGAGCGGGCCATGGAGGAGTCGCCCGACCTGGCCGAGCGCCGCTTCGCCCTCGGCGGCGCAACGGTCACCGGGAATGACGCCGGTGGGTGAAACGTGTCTCGGAATTCTTTGGAAGCGGCCCTGGTGCCAGGCGCCGTGACCGGATACGGCGCGGTGGAACGCCGACCCGGGCTCGGCGCGGGGCCGCAATCGTGAGTGGGGCGGTCCCTGTGGAAGCAATCAAATGCTTCCGGCGCCCCGCCGCCGAGCCAGGGCGGCCGGGAGGGGTGGCGCACTACGCGTCGCTGTTCGCATCGGCGCCGCCGGAGGCTCGGGTCGGAGAGTCCACCCCCGAGTACCTCTTCTCGTCGGACGCGCCCGAGCGCATCGCCTCCGCGTTCCCGGCACCACCGCGCATGGTGGCGATCCTGCCCCCCCCCGATGGACCAGGCCACCCGCCAGCGCCTCGCGGTGGAGTTTCGCGACGACAACCTGGCCCTCGCCGAATGGCTGGGGCGAGATCTCTCGGGTTGGGCGACGTGAGCGCTCCGGGGGCTTCGGTGACCTCGAATCGCTCGGGGCCACCCTTGCCCAACATGTTGCTCTTGGGTGCGCAGAAGTGCGGCACGACAGCGTTGGCGAATTCACTGCGCCGCCATCCCGAGATCTTCTTGCCCGCCCGCAAGGAGCTGCACCACTTCGGTGAGGTGCCCGACGACCGGGCGGCCGGTGACGCCTACCGCACCCTGTTCGCAGGTTGGGAAGGGGAGCGTTGGCTGGGCGAGGCCACGCCCGCGTATTTGTACCTGGCCTCGGCGGCCCGCCAGATCGGCAAGCACCTGCCCGGTGTGATGGCATTGGCGGTGCTGCGCAACCCCGTGGACCGGGCCTATTCGGCCTACTGGCACGGGCGGCGCCTGTACCGCTTCAGCGGCACCTTCGAAGAGGCCCTGGCCGACGAACCCCGCCGGCTGGCCGAGGGGGCCTGGGGTTTTGCAGCGCTCGTCGACCGCGGCCGCTACGCCACCCAGTTGCAGCGATACGCCGACAGCGGCGTCGCCCGTGACCGGCTGCTTGTGGTTCTTCACGAGGACCTGGTCGGCGACCAGGTCACCACTCTCGCCGGCATCGCCCGATTCCTGGGCTTGGCGTCAGCTCTGGACCCGCTCGAACGGAGAAACGAGTCGGCACGACAGGTGCTGCCGGCCTTCGTGGGCCGTCGGCTCCAGAACAGAGCCGGCCGCCAGCCGTTGGCCGCCCGCATCGTGCGTGCCGGACGACGCCCGTTTCGCTACCCGCCGATGGATCCCGTCACCCGCCGGGTGCTGGTCGACACCTTCGCCCCGGGCAACGCCGCTCTTGCCGAGTGGCTGGGGCGCGACCTCTCGCACTGGAACCGCTGACCGTTCAGGCCCCCCCAACTTGTCCTGGAAGCTCGCTCGCGTGGGGCCCGCGTGCGGGGGTGTGCGGGATCGGACTGGCGATCAGAACGGTTCGAAGGCACAGCTCTGAGGGGCGCCCCGAGCTCGGGTCAGCCAGGCTCACCCCGTCGGGGAGGCCCTCACCGTCGAGGCCACATCGGGGCCATGGTCCGCCACGCCATGACCGGGTGCACCTGGGTGGCGGAACCGACCGGGTTCGACAAGGTCCTACTGTTGGCGTGTGTCGGAACCTCCTGCGCTCTCGGTCGTCATCCCTGCGTTGAATGCCGAGGCTCATCTGGGCGATCAGCTCGATGCGCTGGCGGCTCAGACGTTCGCCGGGCGCTTCGAGGTGATCGTGGCCGACAACGGCTCCACCGACGCCACCGTGCGCATCGTGGAAGCGCACCGCTTGGCCCGTGACGGGGTCGCTCGAGTGGTCGAGGCCCGCGGGCGGACGGGTGTCAACGCGGCCCGAAACGCCGGTGCGGCCGTTGCCGCCGCGCCGGTGGTCTGCTGCACCGATGCCGATGACGTCGTGGCCCCCGGGTGGCTGGCCTCGTTTGCCGTGGCCTTCGCTGGTCGTACCCACCAACGTGTGGTGGCCAGCGGGTTGATCGATCCCCGACCCCTGGCGCCCGAGAGGTTCGCCAGGGTGCAGCCGTGGTCCGGGGGCCACCCGACCACGGCCGGTGGCGTGCCGTGGTCCTACGGAACGTCGATGGCCTTCTCCCAGGCAGCCTGGCACGACCTGGGCGGCTTCGACGAGAGCTACACCGGCGGGGGCGACGAGATCGAGTTCTTCGTGCGGGCCCACCGACGCGGCCACGTGCACGTCATCGCGTCGGATGCGGTCGTGCACTACCGGTCGAGGACCACCCGGTCAGCCCGGTTCCGTCAGATGCGCTTGCGGGGGGCGGGCAACCGGCGGCTGGCCGAGGACTTCCCCGAGGAGGTGGCCGGCGCCGGCCGCTGCCCTCCTCTGCGCTCACGTAGTGTCGTGTGCTCGACGGCGGCCCGGTTCCGTGACGAGCCCTTCGGGGTGGCGCTGCAGCTCGGCCTCGACCAGATGGCCCTTCACCTCGGTGAGCTGGATCACCATCGGAGCCGGTCGCGCTGATGCGGGTCGCGCTGCTCAGCCTGTACTTGCCCGGCAGCTCCAAGATCGGCGTGGGACACCAGGTTCACGGGCTGGCGAACGCCCTCGTCGACCGGGGCCACGACGTCACCGTCCTCAGCCCCGACGAGCCGGGGGAAGGGGCCACGTATCGCTGGCAGGCGGTAGCGGGCGGCCCACCGGCCCGCCTGGTGCGGGTGCCCGTCGGGCGCGAGAAGGCCCGCATGGCACTCATCGGGGCCACGGAAGGGCTGGCGTCGATGACCGCCGATCGCACGGTGGCCATCTCCGACGCCACCCGCAGGATGGCGCCGTGGGCTGGCCGAGTGATCCCGTGCGGGGTTGACGTGGCTGCCTTCGATGGCGTTCCCCGCGCCGACACCGAGCACCCGACCATTCTCTTCGTGGGTACGTTCGCCAACCGCAAACGGGGCCGGCTGTTGTGGGAGGCATTCGGCGAGGTGGTCCGTCCGGCGTTGCCCGACGCCGAGCTCTGGATGGTGTGCGATGACGCCCCCCCGGTGCCGGGGGTACGGGTGCTGGGCCGTCTCTCGCCCCGTGAGTTGGTCGAGGCCTACCGCTCCGCGTGGGTGTTCTGCCTGCCCTCGAGCTACGAGGGATTCGGTGTGCCCTACGCCGAAGCCCTGGCGGCCGGTACACCAGTGGTGGCCACCCCGAACCCGGGAGCGCTCGAGGTGCTCGAGGACGGCCGCCTGGGCGAGTTGGTGGATCCCGGCGACCTGGGCCCGGCGCTGGTCCGCCTGCTCGGTGACCCGCAGCGGCGGGCCACGTTGGCGGCGGTAGGGCGCGGCGCCGCCGTCTGCTACGACTGGTCGTCGGTGGCCACCGCCTACGAGCAGGTCTACGCGGAGGCGATCATGTCCCCAACCGCCCACCGCCCACCGCCCACCGCCGTCGCACCGGTGGGGATGAGGTGACCGGCGCGCCGCCCGGTTCCAGCATCCGCCGTCCCGCGTTGTTCGCCAGCTCGTTCCATCCGCACCTGGGTGGAGTGGAGGAACTGGTGCGTCAGCTGGCCCGGGCCGAACAGGCCACGGGCGCCGAGCCGGTGGTGCACACCATGCGCTGGCCCCGCTCCCTGCCCGCCCGCGAGCGCTGGCAGGGCCTCGACATCCGCCGCCACGCCTATCGGGCTCCCGAGGGGAGCCTGCGTCGGGTGGCCACCGCCATGGTGGGCAACCCGGTGGTCCTGGCCGACGTGACAACTCAGATGCGCCGGGACCGCGCCGACCTGGTGCATGTGCAGTGCGTCAGTCATGGCGCCTGGTTCGCCCACCAGGCAGCCCGGGCCCTCGATCTGCCGTTGGTCGTGACCCTCCAGGGTGAGCTCACCATGGACGCCGACGACGTGTACGCTCACTCGCCGATGCTGCGCCACACGCTGCGGTTGCTGCTACGTCGCGCCGATCGGGTGACGGCTTGCTCGGCGGCGACGCTGGCCGAGGCCGAGGCGTGGGCCGGTGAGGACCTGGGCGAGCGGGGCTCGGTGATACCCAACGGCATCGACCTGCGCGAGTTCGACCTCCCTCCGGCGCCCATCGCGCCGCCGACGGACGGTCCCTACGTGGTGGCGCTGGGCCGTCACGTGGCGCAGAAGGGCTTCGATGTCCTCCTGGAGGCGTTCGCCCTGGCGGCCGGCTCAACCGGCGTGGGTGCACGAAACGCCGTGCGGTCCGGCCTGGCCGCGCCGACCCTCGGACCGCAGTGGTATCTGGTGATCGCCGGCGATGGCCCCGAGCGCGACGCCCTCGAGGAGCAAGCCCGCCGCCTCGGTCTGGCCGAGCGGGTGCGGTTCCCCGGACGGGTCGAACGCGCCGCAGTGGTGGCGCTCCTGCGGGGCGCCGAGGTGTTCGTGTTGCCGTCGCGTCACGAGCCCTTCGGCATCGTGAACCTGGAGGCCATGGCCGCCCGCACCCCAGTGGTGGCCACCGACGTGGGCGGGGTCGGTGAGTTCGTGCGTCATGGCAGCAATGGGGTGCTGGTGCCGCCGCAGGACCCCCGGGCGTTGGCCGCCGCCCTGGTGGCGCTGGCTGGCGATCCGGATCGTCGGACCCGCCTGGCTGCCGCTGGTCGGGTCACGGCCGAGGCGCACGACTGGGCCGCCATCGAGGGTCGTTACCGCGAGGTCTACGCCGCGGCCGCGGCCGCCCGTCCCGGGCGCGGGGCCGGGCGCCGTCGCCGTGGCCGCCTCTTCCCGCGTCGAGGGTGAGCGCCACGATGGCGCCGCTAGACACCCGAGTAGAGGACGCCGATGGACGCCGAGGCGCAGGCTTCGGCGGCGTCGCGGCTCGCCGGCTCCACGCCGAAGTGATGGCCACGCTGGTCCAACCGGATCGCCTTCGGCTCCTGAACGGCAGCAGGTCGGCTCAGCGGTCGGCGCGGGTGGGTTCGGCGTCGTAGCCGCCGTACCCGTTGTAGCCGTAACCCTGGTAGCCCTTGCCGATCCTGCTCGAGGTCTTGGCCTTGTTGAGCACGAAGCCGACCACCGGAGCCGACACCAGCCCCAGGGTTTGGAGGGCCTTCTTGACATGGTGGCGGCGGCTCTGCGACGCGGCCACCACCACCAACAACGCGTCGACCCGGCCGGCGAGCACGACGGCGTCGGTGATGGGAAGCACGGGTGGTGCGTCGACGATGATCACGTCGCAGGCACCGTCGGCGCTGAGGGCGTCGAACACCGGCTTCACCCGTGAGCTGGACAACAGCTCGGAAGGGTTGGGTGGAGGGGGGCCCGCGGGGAGCAGGTACAGCCGGTCTTCGCCCGGTACCGCGCGCAGAGACTCCTGGAGGGTGGCACTGCCCATGACGACCGAGGTGAACCCGGGCTCGAGAGGCACCCCGAATACCACGTGCTGGCGAGGCCGGCGCAAGTCGCAGTCGACCAGGCAGACCCGTTGGCCGGCGCGAGCCAGCACGACGGCCAGATTGGACGCCGTGGTGGTCTTGCCCTCGCCGGCACCGGTGGAGGTGACCTCGATGACCTTCAGGGGCCGGTCGATGCCGAGGAACTGCACCGAGGTGCGCAGGCCCCGGAAGGCCTCGGCGGCCGGGGAGCCGGGGTGATCGATGGTGATGGGTCCGCGCCCGTCGACCTTGACGGAGGGGACGGTGGCCAGGAGGGGCACCTCGGGGGCGAGCAGGCGCAGGTCGTCGTCGTTGCGAAGCGAGTCGTCGAGGTGATCGACGAGCAGGGCGAGGGCCAGACCGACCATGAGGCCGGCCACGAGCGCGATACCGGCGTTGCGAACCGGGGTGGGGCTCACCGGGTTGCCGGGCGTGAACGCGGGGGTGACCATCTGGCCGCCGCCTTCCTGCACGGCGCTGTCGACCTGGAGCTTGTCGATGCGCTCCCGGTACAAGGCCTGTTGGGCCTCGAGGCCGTTGCGCGCACCGGCGCGCTGCGCGGCCTGGTCGCGGCCTTCGGCGGCAGGGGCGGCGGCGATCTGGACGTCGATCTCGTCGATCTGGACCTGCAAGGCGGTGATCTGGGTTTGCAGCTCGGCGCCGGCGGCCGCGAGGTCATCGATGGCGGCCGTTCGGCGGCTGTCGATGAACACCTCGACGTAGGCATTGGCGGCGACGGCGGCCAGTTCGGGGTCGGACGACTCGACCTGAACGGCGACGACGAGGGTCTGGCCGATCTGGGAGGCGGCCAAGGGGGGCACCTGGCCCACCCCGATACCGAGGCGTTCGGCGACCTGGGCCCGGACGAGAGCAGAGCGCATGAGCTGCAACTGGGTGGCCAGCTCCTGGGCGCTCTGGACCTTGGACCCATCTGCGCTGGGGCTGAAGAGGCTGCCCGAGCCGGGTTGAGCCAGCATCTCGGCCCGACCCACGTAGACAGGGTTCTGCAGCTGGGTTATGCCCACAGCCACGAGGAGAGCGACGACGGGGCCGATGACGAGGAAGTACCAGCGACGGCGGACAGCATCGAGGTAGTCGGACAGCCCGCTTGTCGGGGCGACGTTTTCGGGGCTGGCGGTGGGGCTGGTCACGCGGCGTCGGTTCCTGGCGGCGGTTGGGGGGAGGACTGGCCGGGCCCGCGCTGGCGCCCAAATCGAACGTACACTAGCGGTCGGCAGTCGAACCGCCGGGGCATGGGCCCGTCGTTGGTCTCCCGACGGCACGGGTGACGATGGGTAGGGTAGGGATTTCCCGATGATCAGTGTGCGCTGGCGGCCGTCGGTCGGCCGAGCCCGCGCCACCGAGGCGCCGTCTGTGCCCCTCGACTCCCCGACATCTCGGTCTCGCCCCACCGCCCTCATGGCGTCGGTCGGCGTGGTCGATGGCCACCGTTTCGCACCATGATCCCTGGGTGGCTGCGTCGCTACCGGAGCTCGCTCATGGTGCTGGACCTGGTTTTGGTGACGCTGGCCATGACCCTCGCCGCGACCACCGTGCACGACGAGGCGGGCCTGGTGATCGTCGGGTCACGGGTGCTGACGCCGCCGTTGGTGGTGCTCACCGTCACGGCCGTGTTCTGGCTCACCTTGTTGCGATCTGGCGCCTACCGGGTCAGTGCGGTGGGGTCGGGCTCAGAGGAGTTCACCGCGGTGCTGATGGCGACGGGGGCCTTCGTGGCTGCGGCCGCGGTGCTCGAGTTCGTCTTCGACCTGGGGTTCAGCCGGCGGCTCGCCTTCGGCGGAGCGCTCGGCGCCATGGTGCTGGTCGGTGTGGGCCACTACCTGAGCCGGCGTCCGCTGCACCGCCGTCGGGCCCAGGGCGCCGACAGCCACCGGGTGCTGGTGCTTGGTCCGCCCGCGCTCGCCGCCGAGCTGGCCACCCACCTCCACCGCAGTGCCTACATCGGCTTCCGGGTGGTGGGCGTGGCTCCCACGGCGCCCGTGGATGACGAGGTCGGCGGAGCCCTTGCCGTGCTGCCCTACGGCGTCGACATGCGGCCTGCGGGCGAGGACGTGTTGGCGGCGGCGGCCGCGGTCGGGGCCGATGTGATAGCCGTGGCCGGCGACGGGCGGGGCGACGCGGGGGGTCTGCGCCGCCTGTCATGGGCACTGGAGGGCACCGGCATCGGCCTCTTGGTGGCGCCGGCGGTGCTCGACGTCGCCGGGCCGCGCCTGCGCGTGCGCCCGGTGGCCGGCCTGCCCCTGCTCGAGCTCACCGAGCCGCGCCTCACCAGCAGTGTGCGCTTCTTGCGCGAGATCGTGAACCGGCTCACCGCCTTGGTGTTCGGCCTGGTGGCGGCGCCGTTGTGGATCGGGGCCGCGGTGGTCGTGGCCGTCACCAGCCGGGGCCCGGTGCTGTTTCGTCAGACCCGGGTGGGGGAGGCGGGCCGGGAGTTCACCATGTTGAAGTTCCGGTCCATGGTCGTCGACGCCGAGGACTGCCGGGCCGGGCTGGTCGACGCCAACGAGGCCGACGGCCCGTTGTTCAAGGTGCGCGACGATCCCCGCATCACACCGGTGGGACGATGCCTGCGGCGTTGGTGGATCGATGAGTTGCCCCAGCTCTGGAACGTGATGCGTGGCGACATGGCCATCGTGGGTCCTCGGCCCCCGCTGCCAGAGGAGGTGGCCGCCTACGATCGCGACACCCTCCGGCGCCTGCAGGTGAAGCCGGGCCTCACCGGTCTGTGGCAGGTGAGCGGCCGAGCCGACCTGCCGTGGGACGAGGCCGTGCGCCTCGACCTCTATTACGTTGAGCAGTGGTCGCCGACCCTGGACTCCCTCATCCTCTGGAAGACGGCGTTCGCCGTGCAGAGCAGGCGCGGGGCCTACTGAGGCCGTGACCCCCGCCCCCGTGGTTCCCCGGCCCCGCACCCGGCCCCGGCCGGGTTCCCCCGCCCGCTCGCTGCACCACCCCGAGCGCTACGTGGACGAGGGTGTTCGGGGTCGGGCCGAGCGGGCCGTACTCGGGGCGCTCGGCTCCTCCTTTCGGGCCCGGGACCGCCCCGCCGTGGAGACCGCCGCCGGGCCCTTCGACGCCGTCCACTTCCGGCAACGCCGGCGCGAGGCAATAGCGTGATGTCACGTCGTTGCGCTCCATCGGGGCTGTGACCGATGCCCTCGCTCCCCATGCGCCCTCTCAGCCGCCCGCACCGCAACCTGGTCCTGTGGGCCGTCATTGCCGCCGTGGCCCTTGCGTCGCTCGCGGGTGTCGCCGCTGGGGGGGGCGACCTCATGGCGTTGGTGGTGGCCGGGGGGGCCTTGTTCATCGCGGCAGCGTTCGCCGCGCCGCAGGTGGTCTTGGTGCTGGCCCTCGTCGGCGCCGTCGCCGTGGGCCGGGTTGCCTTCATCGACGTCACCGTGAGCTGGGCCGACCTGCTGATGGTGCTCGGGACCGCAGTGGCGTTGCGCGTCGCACCGCGCCGCAACGACGTTTTGATCCTTCGCGTGCTCGTGGCTTTCGCCGCCTACTTCGCTGTCCTGGCGATGGTGGTGGCGGCCAACTACAGCACCGCCGCCAGCCTCGAACTGTTGCACCGTCTGATGCTGGTGCCGGGCCCGCTCCTCGTCGGAGTGGCCATCGTGCGCTACCAGCGGGTCGAGACGGCCCTGCGCTGCTTGCTGGTCGTGCTGGTCGTGGTGGCAATGTCCGCCGTCGTCTTCTACGCCAGCACTCGCGCTCCTGCGTATCCCTTCGGCATCCACAAAAACGCCGCCGGCTTGTTGCTCGCCTTCGGTCTCGTCGTCACGCTCGGCGCTCCACATCGTCTGGGTCTGCGGCCGTCGATGCTGTTGGCCTCGCGCGTCGTGCTGTTCTTCGGGCTGATCGCCACGCAATCTCGTGGTGCCGCCCTCGCGCTGGTGCTCGCTCTGGTGGTTCGGGCCTTGGCCGCTCCGTCCACCAGCCGAGGAGGCCGCCGGTTGGGTGTCGGCATCGGCCTGGTGTCGTTGGTGCTGGTCGTGGCCGTGGCGGTCTCGGTGAGCCAGCAGGATCTGGCCCCCGACGCCAGTCCCGACAATGCTCTGAGTTCGCGCACCGAGACCTTCGGTGTCGCCCTCGGGTACTGGTCCGAAGAGCCCGTGTTCGGGGCGGGCCTGCGGTATTTCCTCGAACCCGGGGCCGAGACCGGGGTGGCCCACAACCTCGTCGTCAACGAGTTGGCCGAGTCGGGCACGGCCGGCCTGGTGACCCTGGTGGCGCTGCTGTGGGTGCTGTGGCGGGCCATCCGAACCAGCCGCAGCGACCTGGCCCCGATGGCGGTGATGGTGTTCGTCGTCGAGGTCTCGGCCTCCATGCTCGACGTGTTCTGGGTCGCAGGGCGGATCGGCTGCGCCCTGGTGCTGGTGGGTATGGCTCTGGCCGAGCCGGTGAGAGGTCGGTCCCTGTCACCGGCCCGGGTGACCGACCGGGCGCTTCTCCCACCTCGATGATGACGCCGTATCGTCCCCGGGCGCCGGTCGTGGTGTCGACCACTGCGTTCGGTCGCCCCCCACTTCCCGCCGAGGTTCCGGCCTGGATGGAAGTGCGGCCCCGCGCCACCGACTATGGGCTCTCGGGCTGGAAGGTGCGTTGGCGCCACCTGCGCTCTGGGTTCGGCGTTGCTCGTGTCGGTCGGGGCCGTTGCGCCGTGGTGGTGTGCACCGCGGGGCTCGAGTCGTTGGTGGCCGGGCTGTTGTTGCGGATGTGCAGCCCTCGCACCCGGCTGGTGTTGTTCGATCCGCTCGTGCCGGCACTCGAGCGGGGCGATCGGCTGGTGTTGAGGGCGTGGCGGGTCTACGACCGTGTCGTCGTGATCCGCCGCGGTGACCGTGACACCCTGGCCCGTCGGGCCGGGGTGGATCCCGCTCGCATGGTCTTCGTGCCCTATCCGGTCTCGTTGATCGAGCCCGCCACCGCAGGGGGCGGCTACGTGTACGCCGGCGGCATCGCCCATCGCGACTGGGACACTCTGCTCGCCGCCCTCGACCTGGCCGGCCTTCCGGCAGTGCTCGCCGTGGACCGGCCGACTGCCGAGCGTCTCGGCCCGGTGTGCCCGGTCCGGGTGGAGCTGAAGCGACGGGTGAGCCCAGAGGCGGGGAGGCGCTTGGCCGCAGAGGCGACGGTGGTGGCGGCGGCGCTGGTCGACACCGACCTGCCCTCCGGTCCCCTGGTGCTGCTCGATGCCATGGCCATGGGCCAGGCGGTGGTAGCCACGCGCGTCAACGGCACCCGCGACTACGTGCTCGACGGCGTGACAGGCGTGCTGGTGCCGCCGGGCGACGCAAAAGCGATGGCCGAGGCGCTGACTGCGCTGGTGGCCGAACCTGCCGCCGCCCGGCGCATGGGGGAGGCCGCCCGGACATGGGTGGGCGAGCACGACACGCCGGAGCATTTCGTGGCTCGCCTCGGCGAGGTGTTGACCGACCTCGGCGTGCCGCTCGACGTGGGCGACGGTTACGCGAACGGCCACGGTGCTCGATTCCTGGGTCGGCGCCGTCAGAGGTAGAGCACGCGCTCGCGCCAGGAGCCAACCACCCGGCCCCACCGGCGGGCCAAGGTGCCCAGCCATCGGCCCCTCACCTGGGCCGAGAACGGCACCAGCACCCCAGTGGTTGCCAGCGCCCCCCAGCGCATCAGGACCTCGAGGGCACCCGACCGGGGCATGCCGGCCTGGCGGTAGCGGGCGAAGAGCATGGCCTGGCCCACTCCGCGGGCGCGTTGTTGACGAAAGGCGGATGCCGCATCGGGGCGGGTTCGATAGCGGTTGATGGCCAGGGGGGCCACGCCGAAGTGGCCACCGGCGAGCTGCACGTCCCACGAGAAGGCGACGTCCTCGGCACCGAACCTTCCGAGGGTGAGGTCGAAACCGCCCACCCTGTCGTACCAGGCCCGCCTCACCCCGAGCGCGCCACCTCCGGCGTAGGGCAGAAAGGCCACCGGGACGGGCACGCCGATGGGAGCGGCGGTCGCGCTGATGCCGGCCGCGGACGCAGATGACGTGCTGGTGTCGGGCACGTTGACCCCGGCGACGAGGGCGTGGTGGTCGAGCGCCGTGCGCATGGCGTGCACCCAGTGGGGGCCGACCTGGTCGTCGGCGTCGAGGAAAGCCAACTTGTCGGCGCGGGCTGCGGCCACGCCCACGTTGCGGGCGTAGGAGATGTTGGCCACGGTGGGGGCGGCCGCGACCCGCAACGGGAGACGGTCGGCGTAGGCGGTCGCCACCGCCACGGACGCGTCGTGCGAGGCATTGTCGACGACGATCAGTTCCCATGACCCGGGGTCTCGTTGGGCGCACAGGGCGTCGAGCTGTTCGGACAGCCAGGGCAGACCGTTGTGACAGGGCAGGATCACGCTGAGGTCGGGAGCTTCGCCGACTTCGGTCACGGCCGTTCGGCCGACGGTACCGCCCACGGCCGCACCTCGGGTCCGATGATGGGGGGCAATGGGCTGGGTCTCCCGTGCATCGTCATGGCTAGACGCCGAGCCTAACCTTGCCCTTGCCATGACGACGCGCTCGCTTTCATCCGGACGAGGCGACCGATCGCTCACCGTCATCCGGCCGAGTAGGCGCTTCGCCAACCTGTTCGTGTTCGGCAGTGTGGCCAATCTGCCTGGGCCCGTCGTGGTGCCGTACTTCATCTTCGCGTTCGGCGGCAGGGTGGTCTTCACTCTTTTCACCAACGTGGCCAACCGGGCCACGTTCGCCCCCACCGCCAACTCCGCGCTGGTGTCTCGCACCTGCTTCCCCCGGCTGCTGCTGCCGCTGTCGACGCTGGTGTCTGCTCTCGTCGACGCGTCGGTGGCGGTGGCCATGCTCGGCGTCATGCTCGGGATCGAGGGCATCTGGGCGGGTTGGCAGCTACTCACTACGCCACGGTGGCTCCTGCTCGCCTTGCTGTTCGGGTTGGGCATCGGCATGGTTGCCGGGGCCTACGTGGTCCGCTACCGCGACGTGGGGTTCGTGCTGCCCGTCACCCTCCAGTTCGCCCTCTACGTGTCGCCGGTGGCCTACACCCTCGACGCCGTGCCCGGCGGCATCGGCCGAACGCTGTTCTCGCTCAACCCCTTGGTGGCGGGCTTCGTGGTCTTCGCCGAGCGGGAGCGGAAGTTCGCCGATGTCATCTGAACCGGCGGTCTCCATCCGGGAAGTGTCCAAGAAGTACCCGCTGCGCCACGACGTGCACGACCACGAACACCTGGCCCTGGCTGCGCTGGAAAAGCTGAAGCACCCCCTCAAGCGCCGGCCTGTCGACTGGCTGTGGGCGCTCGAGGACGTGAGCTTCGACGTCGCTGACGGTGAGGTGTTGGGCCTGATCGGCCACAACGGCGCGGGCAAGTCCACGCTGCTCAAGGTGCTCACCCGCATCACCAGCCCGACACGCGGGGAGATCCGCATCCGAGGACGCCTCGGCAGCCTGCTCGAGGTGGGTACGGGCTTCCACCCCGAGCTCACCGGTCGCGAGAACATCTACCTCAACGGCTCCATCCTGGGGATGGGCCGCCGCGAGGTGGCAGCCGTATTCGACTCGATCGTCGAGTTCGCCGAGGTCGACCGCTTCCTCGACACGCGGGTGAAACGGCTCTCGTCGGGCATGTTCGTGCGTCTGGCATTCTCGGTTGCCTCTCACCGCGACCGCGACGTGCTGCTGCTCGACGAGGTTCTGGCCGTGGGCGACCGTAATTTTCGGGCCAAGTGCTTCGAGCGAATCACCGCGGCGCGCGACGACGGTCGCACAGTGATCCTGGTCAGCCACCAGCTCGACTTCATCCTCGAGAACTGCAGTCGCACGGTGGTCATGGCTCATGGCCGGGTGGCCTTCGATGGCTTCACTCCCGACGCGGCCAAGGTCATCGAGTTCGCCGCCGAGCCCTTTCGTCTGGGTGCCCCCGAGTTCCACGTGGCCCTCGACATCTGCGACGAGGACGGCACCGTGCTGGCCCACGCCGACTCCCGGGTGTGGGCCTTCGACGTCCTGCCGGGGGCGCCCTACCCGTGCTGGCCGGGGCGCATGGCCACCGGCGGGGCCCGCACCATCACCGAGTTCGTGGTCGACGACGCCAGTGCTCCTGCCGACCCGCCGGGTTCCCCGGTCGTCGGCGGCCGGCGCGGGGTCGACGACGTCACCCGTTCGAGGCCCTGAGGGTGGTCGTGCGTCGCCGCCAGGCGCGACTCGGTGAGCGTCCTTTCGTCTACTGGTTCGCGTCGCTGCCCTCCGCTCCGGGTGAACATCAGCTGGGACTCACCCGCGCTCTCGTCCGGCACCGTCCGGGGGTGTTGTTGGGTCAACGCCTCACCGGCCGGCGTGGATTGTGGCCCCGGGTGACGGCTACCCCTGACGACGACGTGTGGGTGCTCGAGGTGCCCCGGCACCTCGACGGGGTGGGACGGCGTTGGCCCGCGGCGGCCGGGCTGGTGCGGGGCGTCGCGGTGCGGTTGTGGACGACCCGCCGCCGATGGTGGCGGCCCGTCGTGGTGTTCGGCATGCCGCAACGGTGGAGCCTGCTGGGTGCGGGCCGGGCCCGGGTGCTCGACCTCCACGACCCGCCGTTGCCGTCGACCGACCGGGCGGCGTGGTGGCGGGCCACGGCCCGGTTCGCCCGGCGCTGCCGGCTGGTGGTCACCACCGCCCGGGGGCTGCACGACGGCCTGGTCGAGCACGCCGGCCTCGACGTGGAGATCGTGGCCAACGCCACGTTGGCTGCGCCGGTGCCGTCGGTCGAGGTGGACCGTGGCCGGGTGGTGGGCTACGTCGGGGCGATCGACTGGCGCATGGACGCCGATCTGTTGTTAGCGGTGGCCGACGGGGTGCCGGGCGTGCACCTGCACGTACTCGGCAGGGTCACCGATGCCGAGCGGGCCGCGGTCGACGTCCTGGCGGCGCGACCCGATGTCACCGTGCACGGCATGCTCACCGGTCCCGAGCTGGCCGAGGTGGTGGAAACCCTTGCGGTGGGCCTCAACCCGGTGCGCCCCGGTTGGTATGCGGATTGTCTAAACCCCACCAAGGCCTACGAGTACGCGGCGCACGGCGTGGCCTGCGTGTCCACCGACGGGGCCGAGGCCAGGGCCCTGCCCCACGTGGTGACGGCCACCGACCGGGCCCGGTTCGTGGCCGCCGTCGCCGCCTTGCTCGACCACCCCCCCGACCGCGGGGCGCTGCGGGCGTGGGGCAACGCCAACACCTGGGAGCACCGGGGCGACCAGCTCCAAGCCGCCCTCGTGTCGGCGGGCCTGTGACGGGCGCGGCTGCCTCGGGCGCACCGGGGCCCTCATCTGGTGCCGAGCCGTTGGCCGTGCTGCGGGTGTACCACTCCGGGGTGGTGACTTCCTGGCGGGCCCGTGACGAGGCCCTGGCCGACGAGGGAGTCGACGTGGCGCTGGCCAGCGCCGCGGTCTGGGAGGAGGCGGGTGGGCGGCGGCGCCTGCAGCGCCGCCCGCTGGAACGGGTGCTGGCCGTGCCCACCTGGGGTCGGCATCCCTACGCCTTCGTCTACGACCCGCGTCCCCTGTGGCGTGAGCTGCGCCGGCGCCGCGCTCGACGCTCGGACCTCGGACCTCGTCGTCAACCTCTCGCCCGCCGGCACCTTCTTCGACCAATGGAACCCCACGACATCGATCGGGCCACGGGCCTTCGGCAATCCGCCCGACTGCAACGACCCGGCCCACTGCACCACCGATGCGTTCCGTCGGGCGGAGGTCCCCGCCGCCAATCCGCACGCCAATGCCCGTGGGCTCGACCGCCTCTTCTCGGTGCTCGCGGCGGGGGGCAGCGTGGCCGAGTTCTCCGTCGCGCCTACCGAGTTGGTCGAAGAGTTCGGCCGGTGCCACGTGAAGGGCGACGACCTCGTGATGGAGTTGCTGACGGCGTTCGGTCTCGGGTTCGAACACACCATTGCGGAGTGGCCGTTCGGCCCCGGTGAGCGCACCTACGGGCACAACGGCAGCGGCGGCTCGCTCGCTCTCGTCGATCCTGATGCCGGCGTCTCACTCGGCTACGCCATGAACCGGCTCTGGTGGGGTCCGGACCGCACCGGCCCCCGTTGGGGCCCGATCTTCGACGCCCTCTACGGCTGCCTCTGAGCTCCCCGCGCCTCCGTGGGCCGGCCCGTTCGGCGCGCCGCCTGTGATCCGTCCGTCCGGCCCTGACCCCAGGCCGAGAGGCTCATCGCACTGACGGCACCGCGCCGGTCGACCCGGCCGTGATCAGCCCGGTCCGAGGATGTAGTGGCCGTCGTCGGGGTCGTGGTACCAGCCGCCGGCCGCATGGGTGCCCCCGTCGACGTGGATGGTCTGGCCGGTGACGTAGCTCGACAGCGCCGAGGCCAGGAACACCGCCGCCCCGGCCATCTCGTCGACGTGGCCGGGGCGGCCCATCGGGATCATGCGGGCGAACCCCTCGCTCGATCCCTCGGGCGACACCGACATGAGCCCCTCGGTCAACGTGACGTCAGGGGCGAGGGCGTTGACCCGGATGCCGTGCTCGGCCAGTTCGAGCGCCGCGGTCTTGGTGAGGTTGATCACCCCGGCCTTGGCCGCGGCGTAGGCCGCGTACCCCGGTGCGGCCCGTACCCCTTCGATGGAGGTGACGCTGATGATGCTGCCGGCCAAGTTCTGCTCGACCATGGCGCGGGCCACGCGCTGGGTGCACAGCAGCACGTGGCCGAGGTTGGCCCGGTACAGCGCCGCCCACCCGTTCTCGGACGTGTCGAGGATCGACGACCAGAACACCCCGCCGGCGTTGTTCACCAGGATCGTGGGCGGGCCCAGCTCGTCGGCGGTTCGGGCCAGGGCGGCGTCGACCTGCTCGGCCTCGCGCACGTCCGTCACGATGCCGAGCGCCCCCGAGGTCGAAGCGGCAGCCGCGCAGCTCTGCTCGTCCTTCTCCCAGATCGCCACCCGGGCCCCGAAGTTGGTGAGCCCCTCGGCGATCCCGCGCCCGATGCCGGCGCCGCCGCC
>Ga0105053_10005821_pt1 | contig 17322 bp, 3 predicted proteins | sample BON01_FD_78093 | JGI IMG/M metagenome (GOLD analysis project Ga0105053, IMG submission 78093) | Freshwater microbial communities from Lake Bonney liftoff mats and glacier meltwater in Antarctica - BON-01 | ecosystem: Environmental > Aquatic > Freshwater > Ice > Glacier meltwater | place: Lake...
ATGGCAATCCGTGAGGTAATCAGAAGCAAGAACATTATGTGGAATCACTGAATTCGCATTATATTTCTCCTGATGTATTTTAATTGCATCCCTCGACTTGACAGCTATGTCTCCTGCTAACGTGTTCCATGAAGTAGCCACTAAAGTGTTTAAAAATACTTTATACATTGATGTTCCTCTATTATTTATGAAGATTACTTAGGTCTTCTGGTAATGCGTTATTTATAAAGATTACTTAGATCTTCTGGTAATAAGTTATGTATAAAGATTACTTAAATCTTCTGGCAATACATTATTTATAAAGACTACTTAAATCTTCTGGCCATACATTGTTTAAGCATCCACTCTCCTATGTGTGAAAATAGAACGTTTTGTTTAGTGGTCATAGCATGCTGCTTGAATGCAGCGAGAATGTGTTTCTTGGAGTAAATATCTTGAAACTTTTCGCCATCTTTGATGTATTTGCATCGTAGAATTTCACCACCTATTTGCTCCACCACCGCATATGAGTTATGGAACCACGTTTTGATACCAGTATTTTTTTGTACCAACCAAAGAGCTTTGCGTTTGGGTTCAACATTCACAATGATTTCGGGTACTCGTTCAAATTGAGGACAACCGATAACATCTTCCAAAGTAGTTTGAGGAGTTTCGATTGCTTGTACAGGCACGCTATCTGCACTTTCAATGGATCGAACTGCCATGCTAACTTCACTTTTAATCGAGTATGTTGACAAACTTTCTGCACTGTCAATAGATGTTACGCTATCTACACTTTCAATCGAAGAACCTTCCGAAATTTCTCGTTTGGATTTTCTACCGCATTTTTGATGCTCTAATATATTCTTTAATAAGATATGCGTGTTAATACCGGGCTCACATCGAGGTTTTGGAACAACTCTTTTGGGTTTGCTACGAAGTTTTTGCTTGACTTGATAGTTTATCAAAGCATCAGCTATTTTGTTTCTCCTTCGACCACCACAGCCCTTCGAAAGTCGAATGTTATGGGAATCAACAGCAGTAGACCATGTCATATTCAGGTATTCTGACAAATCAGGTGCCCATGCTAAGGAATAGTCGAATGCGCTTCTAAAAGACTGAATGGATCGTTCAAAATCCTTATTCGTCTCTTGGAGACATCCTAAGTTGTAGTATGCGGTATGAAGTATAGGGATGTGATCAGAGGACCCTAAACATATTTCAATCGCTGCATACGCAACTCTCAAAGCCTTTTGATAAGATTTTTGGTCGCCTAGCAATGATGCCAAGCTCAATAGTAGTTTGGGTTCGTTTGTCAAGTTGGCCTTGAGGGAATATTGACAAAGTACTTTAACAGCTCGATTATAATCTTTAAAATGGCGAAGTAAGGTGACGTAATCCATGGTGGCTATTTCAATTATAGGGTTATTCACTTGAAGCCACTGACATAGAGACCCGAAACACTTTTCAATCGTTTTCATTGCTATTTTCATGTCCTTTTGTGAAGGTTGGTTTTGTAGACATGTATGAATAATCACGATGGCAGATTCTATATCATCGTTGTTGTTCGTGGAAATCCCATTCTGCATCAGTCGTTTGGCCCCATCCAAGTACATTTTCCTTTTTCAAATTATCAGTTTTCAACGGCTCTTTTTCATTGAAGATGGATGCGTACTGTAGCAATGGATTATTGACAGCTTTCTCCAAATGGGAAGATGAAGATGGCCTAGTACGGGATGTAGGAAATGTAGTAGATGATCTTCCAAAAAATAAAAGATTCCGAAGCTGGATTCCGTCGCAGGATGATATCTCGCTCAAATTGAAAGGCACGAAAAATGGTATTTCGAAAGAATGTTTTATGTTACTGATGGAGGGATTTTATTCTGAAAGATGCGGGAATATTCCTCCACCTGTGGAAAGAAAACATGTTGTTGATGATAGTATTCCTGATCTGGACGAGGCTAGGAGAGAACTTGATCAAAATCAGAAGAAAGTTGAAGCAACCAAGTTGAAAATGCAGGAGAAAGTTCGCCTACTAGAGAAGCACCGTGAGAAAGAACGGGAAAATTCAATACTATATGGAAAGGATTTTTTCGCCACTGATCTTGATTTTGTGGAGGAAACGAAACATGAAACTATTGATGTACAGGATGAAACATTCGATCATGTGAAAGATGAGGACAATATCCAGTATCAAAAGAGTGTTTCAAATGATTCGCAAATGATATTTAAGAATGATTTTCAAATAGAAATAAAGGATGATTTAGAATTGGAAATGGAACCAAAGAATGATTTGCAAATGGAATCTAATGATAATTTACAAATGGATTCAAATGATAATTTACAAATGGAATCAAATGATGATTTACTAATGGAATCAAATGATGATTTACGAAAGGAATCAAATGATGATTTACGAAAGGAATTTATGGATGATTTACGAATGGAATTAAAGGATGATTTGAAAATGAAATTAAAGAGTGGTTTGCAAAGTGAACTAAAGGATGATTTACAAATGGAACCCCGGAATGATTTACAAAAGGAATTGAAGCACGATTTGAAAATAAAATCACAGAATAGGTTGCAGACCAAATTAAAGGATACTTTTCAAAATGAATCAAAGAATGATTTGAAAAAGGAATTGGAGAATAATTTGCAAATAGAATCAAAGAATGATTTGCAAAAGGAACCTAGGAATGATTTGAAAATGAAATCAAAGAATGCTTTGCTCATGGAATTAAAGAATGATTTGAAAATAAAATCGAAGCAGCATGATTTGCAAATAGAATTAGAGGATGAACGCTCGGACAATTCACTGACGATTCCCAACAAATCTCAATTGAAAGCAGGTGGCGAAATTGAGATTCTCCGAAAAGAGCCGGCCGCCGAAACCAATGAATTGCTGCTTGAGATTCAGAATAAGAAAATGCATTTGAATCATGTGGGAGAAAATCAAAAGACGGCAGTGCATCAGATTCAAGAGGAGAAGAAAAACCTTGGCTTGAAGAAACAGAGAAACAACCAAAATGATCTCAAGGTTGAAAACAAGCAGCTACAATACATGCTGGCAGTTTCACGACTTGATTTAACCAAAGCATTGTCAGAGCTCGAACATTATAAATTGAAATCAACAGCACTTGAGTGGGAGCTGAGAAAACGGTTATAGACTTCTTTTATATATATAGTATCCTTAATTTTTAATCGTTTAGCTGGGTTAGCAACGCGACACCTCGCTCTATCCAGAACCCTTTTGGTTTATCTGACGGTATTCTTATATACATTACGAAGTTGGAAGAGTGACCAGTAGTTGCCAATACTCCTTTTCTTTCTCCTGTTTTATAAACAGGACTGTCATAGTAGTTTCCAAGAACCAATTTATCTTCAGGAATAGGTCTAAACCACATTACAGGACCAGCACTAAACAATACCTTCGGTAACGGATCAGCAAGCTGGTTGATATCTTTGTCCCATCGAGCACCATCTAAAAACAACCCATCCACATATGCACCATTAGTTGAATCCGGTCCTTTTGAATAAGTTGATTCAGCCATCATTTCAAAATCAAATGTCACAGAATCAATGGGGATCTTCTCTTTCCTAGCGTAATTCTGCAACGCTCCTGTTAAAAACGCCTGTGTGAAATAGAACCCAGAAATCCAAAAGACTGGAGGAGGAGTCGTAGTCAACCAACTTCCCAACATGTCAAGTCTACGGAAGAGGTCAGAGATGTATCCCCCCAATGGCTTCAAACTAGGATAGCTTTTACCCATCCATAGATCTGGAATGACTCCATAAAAGCAAGCATTACCTACTTCTTCTAGTTCCTTGCTCATCACAACAGTCCCCTTGACGGCTTTGCGAAGGTTGATGAGCGACGGACGAATGACTGCAGTAAGGCGATTGTATCTCACCAACTCCTGCTGCAATACGGTGTTCATAGATTCGTCCCATCTCACAGGATATCGAACTTGTGCCAATTCTAAATTAAACTGATCAGGAAGTTTGGATAAAATGTCTTCAGCAACAGCATCCATGACTTCATCTGGAGACATTCCTGCACCGGATGAGTTGCTGGATTGGGTCAACAGAATGGAAGCAAACAAAGCACTAGTTTCTGTATTGTCTTTCGTGATTGTGGCGTTTTCATGCATACCAAATATCTCAGGGTCAGCTACAAGAGGGAATTGCTCAATGTGTTCTATAAAATCCCCGTGAGAAGAGCACACAGAATAATCTGGTACTTTGTAATCCCCGCTTGGACTCATGGAGAAGCCAGTCTGTAGCATGTTTGGGGAGTAGCATCGTTCTAAAATCACATGCAATGCTCTACGATCCTTATCATCAGTGACTCTACCTCCATAGTTGCACTCACCCGTGCAGTACTGTAGTGCTTTAAAAGGAACTTGGTCAAATTGATCGATGAAGAAGGCGAGTTGCTTAATGGAAATGCGGAGATCAGAATCATTGAATTCGTATGGAATATTCCAACCTAATGGGCCAAACTGCCGCCGCTCTTGCACGAGTGAATGAAAGATACACAAACCAAAGAGCAACAGATGGAACGAAGATTCCTTTTCTGATGATACAGCACCTTCGAAAAACGCTGGGTCCGAAACTGGATCGCCCATGTAAGATCCAACCAAATTGGCACGAAATCCTTTTGGCGGTTCATTGGTCATTTTGACTCCGTTTTGAAGCACTGAGACAGGAAAGGAAGCACTAGGGTAAGTCGTGCACCACATCCTGAAGTTAGGAGAGGTGTTTTCTACAGTAATGTGTTCACATATTCGTTCAAAGGCGGTCATCCACGAAACAGCCAAATGACAATTCTGCAACACCACCCAAGTGCCATTTTCTTGTGCAGAAGATATCATTTTTTCGGCTATGGGTCCCTGGCCCTGTCCAAGAGAGATGGATGCCACCTGCTGCTTGACTGAGTCCCCAAATTTCAAAAGCGCCGACATAGGATCAGAGCCAGGGGAAAGGATGAATATAAGTGGCGACAGTGCGTTGGAGTCAGCGTAGCAAGAAGGAAGGTCAAATGGAGGTGGCGTAACAAATGGCTCACCCATAACAGAGATCACAAAGTCTTGAACTGCTAGCGTCACCTTATCGGGTCGAATACATCGGAGCAACAACATCTTCTGGAAGCTAGATATGCTGCTCCATCGTGCTGGCATCGTAGCTCTATGTGCATTGCCCTTATCGTACATGGCCTTCCAACAATCCACATCCTCAACGAAGGTTTCTCGGAGTCCTTGAAATACATATAAATCAGACAAACGACATATTTCGCCCCATTGCTTGTCAGCAAGCCAATCGGTCGGATTCTTCAGAGTGTTTTCCATTGCGACTCCTCCGGTGAGAAAAAAATACCATTCTTCTTCATCCATCTGTTTTCTCCCCATGAGTATTTTCACAGTGAGTAAGAAAGCGAATAGCAATTTATCTTTTTCCAGTAACGATCTGCAGATATTACAATACAAGGAATAGGTGAAGTAATCCTTCAAAAGTTCCAGCCGATTCTCTAAATTGTCTGATTTTTCACTATTGCGGATGCCGTTGATGAACAGAGCGCTGTACCAACCTAGCGAGTACTGGTACACGGGTTCAATGTTAGCCATATCTGCGATACAAAAGTACAGCAATTGTCCATGGTAAGCCACAGGGCGATACCCTTGCCTCACAGCATCAATATCCTTTTCAGTCTTTTCTGCGATCTCCTGCTTTGCAGCGATTTCATTCGATAAGATCTTTGAAGAGTTCAAAGCATTGATTGCAGATTCATCTTCCAGAATATTTCCCGAAGAACTCGATAAAATATGTAGGATGTTATCTTCAAGGTCTTTGAGTTTCCTGGAATTTTCCGCGCCTTCCACAATGAGTCTCGCTTTTTCCTCTGCCAAATCGGGTCGTTCCTCTTGCACTACAATTCCAAGTAACTGATCTTCCAAACCATTAGGAGTGATCATAAAATTCAACAGCGTTACTTTCACTGCTACTTCAGGAAGATAATGAGGATTAGGGAGCTTGGTGGTGATATAGAATTTGAAATCAGGGCTGTATTCCACTGTGCTATCACCCAATCGAATACATTCAACACCTCCTTGTTTGAATGTCTGTTTTAGTAGCAATGGTTCCAACGCAGCATCTAGCACTTCTCCTACATTTTCTAGAAGCACTGGTTGACCGAATTGAACAGCGTTCTCGACAGTGCGTAAGTAATTACCATCTGAGAGTTTAATCACATGAAGTCCATTATCTTTCTCCATGTTACGAATCCATTTATTCGCTTGACCCTGAGGATCAATTAGCAAGGGCCATCTTCTGGAATTGAACACAATAATACCATTATCAACAGAGAAACTGTCAGTTGGAAGTCCGTCCGCGTGCCATTGTCGAGCAGCGACTGCATCACCTAACGTAGTGCTTAGGCTAGCATCCGGCGAAGTGGGAATACCTCGTTCTATACATTGTGAAACCCATGATGCAATCGTTTTATCTCTAAGTGCGGAAGTAAAGGGACCCAAGTAAGCAATTAGACCAGCACTTACAAGCACATCCCCAGTCAGCAATCGACACTGGTTGGTCAAACGAAATGCCGACTCAGTCCATCTCGTTTTCTCGCCTCCTAAACCATCAATCAATGTTTTTGCCCTATCAAGTTTCTTTCCACACAGATCGACTTCAGCCTCTAGATCGACTTTCTTCTGAGTTGCATCTTCAAATTGTTGTTCCAATGCTCCTAATTCATCTTCCACTGCTTTTAATGCCTCTTGTTTCAACTGTAATTCACCCATAGTGACACCCAGGGTTGATTCTGCCTCGGCTAAAGCAGCCTTCTTCGGGGCCACCACCTTAGCCACCCTGTCGTAGGCTTCCATAGCAAGAACCCATTTGCACATACCACATGCAGCATTGGAAGATTTCTTGACCAGATCAGGAGTGAAATTTGGATCTGGGACGAATTTGGCTCGAATTTTTGCCATGTATGCAGGTTCAATATTGTCCTTGTCATAGTCTTTCAGCATCTTCATAAATTGAGGGTCGGCTAAGAGCTTCTTACTTGGAGTCCACCAATCATCGATCTTCTTTGTGGGATCATTTGGATCTTTCGCCTTGACTACTTTAACATTCAACATGATGCACACAGCTTCCATAGTGAGCACAACTCCTCCGGGCGGCGTCTTGAAGTTCTTGACTTCATTGATATCAGCAGGTTTCAATGTATCGAGTGCATCCACTGCTTCTTGTAAAAGTGGCATGGCTACTGAAAGATCGTCTTCACATTCTTTCTTGATGGCTCCCACTCGATCTGCTTCGGCTTGGGCCACAGCAGCATCCTTACCCACTGCTTCTTTGGTTGCATTGACACCCGGAAGCTTTTCTTGAATCTGTACCATCAAAGCGTCAGTTTCAATCTGACTTTGAGCCAAGACTGGCTGAAGGTCTGTCAGTTGTTTTTGCATATCGGCAACTGCGTTTGCAGCAAAATCCAATTTTTCAAGACCAACCTCGTATCTCTTCTTCCCTTGGAGTACCATGTCCCGTGACGTAGCCAAAGAACCCTTGTAAGCAAGAATCAACTCCAAATAGGAAGTAGGAGTTACATAGTTGACACGACGCATACTCTCGCGGAAGTATACACTCAGATCTTGAATCGAGGTATGAAACGCTTGGCATTGTAAAACAATCTCCTCAATGATGGTCTCGCGTGATTTTGTTTCTGAAGGCTCAATGACTAAGTCTGCCAGAAATCGTTGAGCAACAGCAACAAGAGCATCAGCAGGCCATGCAGAAAACCAGTCGATCACACAGCAATTGATCAGGCTGGGGTACATGCGTAATCTATCCCGAAAGTCAGACCCAATAGGACTGAATGCCAACACCACATGAAGCTTTTGTTTTACTCGTTTCACAAAGAACTGCCACAATTCCATAGGTCCCATATCAGCTGCTCGTTTACCGTACACCTGCTTTGCAAATGGTCGCACGCCTTCTAAGCATTCTGACTTCTCATCGTTCGGAAACAAATTGGGGATCTCGCCTGCGTTTAGGAGATTGTTAATATCCTCGACAAAGGTGCTAAGCTTAATCTGAGAATCACTGAAGAGGAAAACTGCGTCTCGAACATTCAGAGCAGCTGCACGAATAACCTTTTTGAGATCCTCTTGCCATTCAGCTTTGTTATAGTTTTTGGAAATTTCAATTTGAATCAAGTCAAAATCCGCCATGAATGCAGCTAATCGGGTGAGAGATTGTCTACCTGAACCTCCTACTCCCACCAAGAGAGCATTTCCGCCTGGCATTGATAATACCCTTGAGATTCTTGATACATGTTCGATTGCAAATAGAAATAGTACCAAAGGCATCGGTTGCTTACTGATGGAATTATACTCCACCAGATACGCGTCGAGTACTTCGCCTACTTGTACCGAATCCTGGATTTCATTGTAGAGTCGAGGATCCGCTCCTTGTACCATATAGTCTCCGAAAAAGAGAGCGCGAAGATCATCCACAGTAACCTCCTCACTCGTGTCGTCCTCCTTTTTCAAATGCTTGAAAATCTGGTTGAAATCCATGTTGAAATGTTTCGGAGCAAGGGTTTTCATGAACTTTATGAACCATTGTCTGTCTTCATCGACTGTCAGCCTATCACCAAACACTCGTTGCATCTCATGAACCCACAAGCGCACCAAAAGAGCTTTATCGACACCACCAGGCACTTGCGGAGATATCATACACACTCCTTGGACCACTCTGCTAAAATCACGAAGATTGAATGTATAGTGGGACTTGCTAGGTGTGGGCAAAAGCTCCAATTTGGCCTTGGAATAGGATTCTAAAGTGGCCTTCACAATACCTGTACAAAGATCTTTGCACGATTCGTTGAATCCCGGCTTGGAAAAGTGCCAAGATGAAATGGTTTTGAAAATACGAACAAGAGTCTCATCTGTGAACTCGGTGAAAGTGAGGACGTTAAAATGCCTCATCATTCGAGGAGTGATGAAGTTTCTTCCTCCTCCTGGAGGCCCCATTGCTGCTACTAACAGTGTATCGATGATTCGACGAAAGGATTTCTCCTTAAGGTCAAACCAACCCCCATTATCAGAGAACTGTCGCAGAAGTTCAATTGGAGGTTGAGCCCCGTATTCTTCCACAGTTGGCATGTTTAAGTCATCTACAAACAGCACATACTTCTTTCCTAATGCAGGTCCGAAGACACCTTTCCTTCTTCTGTCAAGTCTACCATCGATGATGTCTTGCAATTGGGCAGCACTCGTGTTGGCCGAGAAAGCAGTAATGATACTCGTATACACTGATTGATCCAATTGATCCATCAAAACATTCACCACGTAAGTTGATTTTCCTGTTCCAGTAGGTCCAACGCATAAGGTGGGTTTCTGATGCGTAAATAGCAGCCGCATCAAGTGTGAGAACTGCGCTGTGACTGCAGTAGGAACCACAATCGCACTATACTCTGCATCGTAAGGAATTCGAGTTTCATCTAACGTTTCCACCCAATCTTTCCATCTGGCTTCTTCAGGAAGGTAAACATAGTCGTATACTAATCCGGTGTCTGGTAAAGGATTTGAAAACACAATTCGTTTTGAGTCACTTTGGGCCCATTCTAATTCAGAATAATGCTTTTTAGGCTTTTCAAGAACTTCCACTTGTGTATCTTCGGAACGTTCTTCGGTTTCCGCTGCTTCGTGTTCCTCTTTCTTGACATCCAGGCAAAAGTTGGGAAGCGACCAATCACGAGCTTGTAACCCGATCCATATCTCTGAATAGTTGTTCTGTATAAAGGTACCTTGATCATCGCCAAGAACTTGTCTCAAGAAATCACTGAATTTCTTTCTAGAATCGGAATCAATGGAAGCCCCCAGAGACCATATCAACGAAAAGATGAAGTACGTCTCAAGTTCTGCATCCGTAGCTTGTCTCCTATCGGTACCTTGGAGTAATTCACTTAAATTACTCTCCAGCAAATTGATACAACTGACAACTAAATTGGAATCCACCGTTGGAGCTTCTTCTTTGCATTCCTTGCGGACAAACAACATGCAAGGTTCCATCAGCCAGTAAAACAGAACATGAAGCAATCTTCGCTGACGAATTGTAACGGAGAAACCATATTGCTGTTCCTCTTGATCCAGTACTATATCCTCATCTACGGTGATTCGATCAAACCACGAGTCTAGAATAGGAAACCAACGCAATCTGTGAGGTTCAAAGAAGATAACTCCGCATCGCGACACTGTAGCAGGTGACGCTACCTCGAGATCCATCGGTTCAAACATCATGGACATTACATCGGAGAGTGCAATCATCTCGCCACTTTGCAAACATAACTTCTTGTTATCATCCAACACAGTATTCATATTTTCAATCCAAATAGCGTCCACAGGACCATCGAACATAACCCACTTGCGGTCATCAGGTAGTCCTATCTTGTTGTTAGCACAATCTCGATATTTGATAGCCAGTACCCCATCTGTCCATTCATGAGTGGTTGGATCAAATTGACCGTATAACATGCCCATTGAAATGCTTTTGGGATTGATAACTACAGGAACAACAGTAGTCCATCGTGGATCATCAGGGTATTCATGATGCAACAATGTCAACAAGTGTTGCAGACAAGTCCAGCTAGCGGTCTTACCTCCAAATGGAAGACCAACTACCATGAATCCATGTCTCACAAGCATCATCTCATACACTTGAATTACCTTGTCATAAAAGTATTCGTTTGTTTGTAAGTTCAGTTTGGAACACGTTTCCTCAAAGGCCCACCGGAACACACTGCGGTCAGGTTTAGGCAAAGATACACCTGGAAATAAATCACCCACAATGCCCCCAAACAACGGCATATCTTGCGATAAAAACTTGGGTTCGTTTACATCAATGATGCTTCGCAGCATTAAAATACTCTCATCGGTTTCTCGGTTTTCAGGAAGTCGCTTTTGAGCTCCTGCTGCTCTAAGAACCGACATCACAGCGCGCATTCCATAATCGTAATGCTTTTGTGAGCTTAACTGCTCACTGCACAACTTGTATGTCGATACAATCTTCTTTGCAAGCACTTTTGCATTGAGATATCCGAATGAATACAGAATAATCTCTCCAATCATTGCATAGTCAGGAACCATCATAGCACACGGTCTAAATAGCGCCTTTAGATTGTCAGGTAGATCTGACCTACCAGCATATCCTGGATTCATCGTAATATATACATTACATCCGTGCTTCAAAGGAAGTCTAGTGCCTTCAAAGTCTAGCATGTCCAATTTCAAAACCTTTCCTCGTTGAATGGTAAGAATCTGCTGCGCGACAACTGACAATACTTCAAGTTCAATGCGATTAAACTCGTCAAAACAAGCCCATGCACCGGAAGCCAGTAGTCCTTTGAAAAATTTACCCATCGCCAGATAATCAAGACCGTCGGAACAATTGAACACCACAGTTTGAACGGCAACAGCTTTCCCAAGATCCTTTGTGGTTTCTGTTTTACCTGTTCCGGCAGGGCCTTCTGGGGCACCTCCGTATAGCAGTTGCAAGGCACCCATTAGTGTTCTGTAACATCTGTCAGTGAGTGGAGTGACCACAAGTCGCCCTGAACATCCCAAATACTCATAGTCATACTCTCGTACTGCGGTGATCATCTTTACATCCAATGAACCTGGTACACCTGTCTTGGCCGAGACGCCATTGTCATACCAATAGTATCGAAGCTGTGATATCCAATCAAAATCAAAAGGAGAGGAAACACCAGCATCTGCTAATTGCTGAACAGTATCACGTGAATGAACGTCTAGAGTAACCATCGCACCAATAGCAGTACGAGCTAGCTTGGGCAAATCTCCTCTCACAAGAGTAACGATGTCTTTCAACTGATTCTTTAAGACTTCATAATACTCAAACAATCCAGCATTCCCTTTTTCCCTCAGTGATTTTTCCACTTGCTGGGTCCAGAACGTCTGACTCACTCCAATGAGCATCTGACCTTGCCAATTCATAACCCATTCTGTTCTTTCAGAACATTCGGCATAAGCTCTCATGCATCGATCCATAAATAACGCAACACTTCTACGCATAACAATTTCAGTTTGAACCAGCCATACTTCCACATTACCACCAGCTTTATTTGGATTAATCACCTCATGATCAATTTCATCATATACAAAATCCACGCGTTCTTTTTCAGGACTAAACATGGCCACTATATCAAGATCTTGAGTGAATTCCAAATTGTTGATACCCTCGAAGGCTTTTTTCAAATGTGGTTGAACTCGAAGAGGATCTTTGGTTTCCGACAAGATCTCCAAAAGCTCGTCGTTAGAAAGAAAGAAAAAGCGCGGAAAGCAAAGACGTTTCGTTTCGAGATAGTTGTTTAAACCCTTTTGAATTTCATCCATGAGTTGGTTCGCTCTTACTAAATCAGAAACAAGACCAGCGCGTCGTGCTGTTACTATCACCGATGGAATCTCCGCGGTTTGACCTACTGCGTCTCTCCAAATATCGTCAACTACATTGAACATTTTGGCTTCTGCTGGCATTTGTTTCATGATATCCGGAGACCCGAAGATAGGTTCAAGATACAACCACGTGCCTTGGAGTTGAAGCCAATTGTCTATGATATCCTGAAGAGCGTTCAACGTCCCTTCCCATTCGGTGATCCGTTTGATCATCGGTTGGATATACCTGCTGCTTCTCATCGCTTGTGCTTTGACAATATGATCGTCCAGCAGAGTCTGAACTTCGTCAATGCCCCCGATGATGTAAGCACCAGTATTTCTGTACAATTTACATATGAATTCCATCCCATCCCATTCTTCCTCCATTTTATTCATTCCTTTCTCCAGTGAATACTCTTTATTGGCTGCCACACACGTGTCTTCTATTTTATCAGTAAATTTGTGCAATCCTAATTTAACTACCTGATCTAAACACAAATCAGGCGAATATTCAAGCGGCAACTCGGTGATGTCTGCCATGGAATTCCAATGCCGTTCTTTTAAACCGGGGTTGCAGAGCAATAGCAGCAAGGGACAATACTCTTCCAAGAAAATTTTGGCCTCACACAATATTTGATTCGCTACTTTGAGTGGCTCAGGAAGCTCTTGCCTCTCAAATTCCTTCACCAGCTTCGTCATCGCTCGTCGGGTATTATCTGATTCCCGGTCAACCTCTTCAGCGTCTAGACTCGTCATCGAGATTTTCATCCATTGAGTTGATTGCTCGTAGTGCTGAGATACAGTATCCCATAACAAAGCGAATGGCTCCAGCATTTTCTTAAGATTGCCATGCCTGGAAAGCCAGATTGCAACAGATGATTCCTGGCTGAGTAGGTCTTCCTGTTCTTGAATTCCATCGATTTCACTTTCGGCTTGAGTCATGGATTCACGAAGGCTGTTTACTCGAGCTAAGTATTTCTCAGTGCCAGCGATGTCTCCAAAGGTTTGTAATTTCTTGCAGTCTTCTTCCATACGACGAAGTTCATCCGAGAAAATCTCTTTACGTCGTTCTAGCACTTGGATGCGCATCTGCTTTTGATCCTCCTGGAGCTTTTCACTTCGATGCTGTGCTTCCCATACTTTCCCAGGATAGCTGAATACTTTGTTAAGCAGACTAACATCACTTTCGGACATGTGGTAGTCATAGTTCACCGCGAAATTTACTCGGGGACTAACTTCCATTACTATGCATTTCTCCATGTCTTTTATCATCCCCGAGATTTCCTTACAATACGACATCAGCCTCTGTAACGCCTCGCTATCTTCGGGTTCTGCTAACAGCGTTGAAACTATTTCAGCGTATTTATCGCATAAGCCCTTCATCAAATCGGAATTATCTTGTGCGATCTGTGTTTGAACTGTACTGACAAAACTCTCCGCTTTCTTTTTGATGGCCTGTTTTATTGGAGAACAATCTACGACGAACATAGAAAAACATTCACGATCGTCCCACGTGTTTTCCACAACATTTTGAATCTCGCGAAATCTTTCCAGTTCTGCATTTAAGTCTTTCAGGGAACTACGACTTTCTGCTCCAAACTTTCGATTTTTCAACTGAAAAGCAATAGCTGTATCTTCAGAACCATCATACAATTGGCTGAAGTTTAGAAATCGCGAAACCAACTTGGAAGAATCCTTGTATCGTTCTTGGATAATATCAGCCACTGAATTTTTGATGTCGTTGATAGATTGATCTTCAATATGCAACTCACAAGGCCCGAGATGTCGTTCACCGTCTACGTTAGGAAGCGATCCACCTGCAGCAACAATGGCATCGAGCCCATTGTGAACCTGCACTATCAGTTCCTCCGGTGTCGGAATAAATACGAGCTTATCATCGTTGTCGAGTGCCAACTCAATCAGGAACAGCGGTGATGTGATGGTTTCATTTTTGTGGAACGTTTCAAAGAATTTTGAAAACAGATCTATCGAGTCTTCCATAGAAGAACGTACCTGCGAAGACATGATACACGAAGCAGCCACGATAAGACGTCTAGCATTGTCGTTTAGAACGAGCTCCTTGGTATCCGGATCTGTGAGAGTATCATGTTTAATGGCCACTGATAGTATCTCGGATGTATCTGAAAGCCACGATTCTTTCAAAGTCGTTCGAGCTTCATCCGCAACTTTTTCAACATGACTGTTGAACTCACTCGCCTTCATAGGAAGTTGCAGCAGAAAATCAATGGACTCGAAATCAACAAATCCATCTTCCATATCCATCTTTTCCCACGTAGCTAGAATATCAGCAAGCACCGGTTGTACCACTAACAATTTCTCGATGAGAACAGATGAATCTACAACGCGTTTAGTAGATACTCCGGTTTCACGAAGAACTCTCCAATTGTAGTTTTGATACTCTTTATTCGTCCAATCGAATTGAGAATCTCTCAAACATGTAGGATCCACATCGAGTTCCGATTGTGTTCGTGGACTTCTGAGTTGGTATTCGAGTATAGAAACTTTCATACATTCTGCATAGGATACACGAATTTCGCCCAAGAGATTTGCAAGCAGAGTTTGCCGCATGTCGTCATCTATTGACGGTGTCAAAGGAAGACCGTTGAATACATGGTCCTCCCACGCTTCCTTGTGAGTCACCAGTTCGCACTTTCTTCCACACACATCGCGCATCTGGAACTTAACAAGGCGTTCTTGAAACCGACGATGGTACTCGTCTACGTTATTACTACTGTTTTTTCCTCCAGATGGAAGGGAAGGATACTTCGAGTCGAGTAGCGGTTCTGGTTTCCATGTATCAACATCAAAACGTCTCTTAGGAAGCGCGGTTGACAAAACATCAACGCCTGCAGATGGGGACCTATTCTTACTCTTGGGGAAAGTGCTGCCGCCAATGATTGTATGGTTCAATGCACGCGCTTCCAGGGAGTAATTCCTCCCAATTCGATCTGAAGGAGACACCAACTCAGTGTCATTGACATGAAAGTATGCCCCAGTATCACTGACTGTCATAGGATTCAGTCTTCTAGGACTCTTCTTCTTCTCCATGGTTGCTGTCTCGAACAAAAGCCGTTACGAAAAAATGAAAAAAAAACTGTCACCAAAATATCCTTTTTGATGCAGGCCAGGCCTTCCCACGAGAAAATCCTGGAGTCAAAATGGAGTCCGTCTCGTGCAGCAGTGCAAGGAGATGGAGAGACGAGACCTTGTCACAAAAAGATGCTAGAAGCCCAATTGAGCTCCACTCGCGCAGTACTACAAGGAGATGGGGAGGATGCCGATTTGAAAAAAACACTTGCTCAATATCAGCACCTATTTGGAATCACATCCCGCCTTAATGCTGAGGCAACTACAGGCGAAGCTCTTCGAGAACTGGTTGCGAGTGTGTACTCGATCGTGGACGTGCAAAGAGTGTCGGTCTACATCAGTCAAGGTTGGGAATTCGGGGAATTGGCTGAAGTCAAACAAGTGCTGGGATCTGTTATATCAGGGGATAGCGTGGATAGCAGCGTCAAGTTGGAGATATCTGGCGATATAAAAAAATCGGTGGCAGGTTTTGTGGCCTTCTCACGTTCATCTCAAATACTAGAAAACATTCCGGCAAACCCGCTGATTAGTGACGACGATCCGATAAAGAAATACCGAAATGCAATCCTGGTCCCCATTTTAATCGGGACTGATAATACATCCGTTGGAGTTTTAGAATGCGTGAACAAGAATTTAGAGGAAGAATCATTCACTCAGGTAGATTTAGTTATTTTACAATGTATTGCCTCAGCTGCAGGAAACGCCTTGCACAAGATCGTTTTGTTTGATCAAGCTCTTAACGCACAGCGCAAGACATCAGCTCTACTGGAACTGGCCAATGCCTCCCGGCACATCCACGAAGACACGCACATCGACTTACCCAAGCTCATCGAGCGACTCCTCATGTCGGTGTTCAAAGTGATGCACACTGAGCGAGTGCGACTATATATATGTGATGCAGTAGGACGCCACTTGTGGAGTATTTGCCCCGCAGAGGACGCCACCGACAAGATAATTCCATATGGCTCTGGGATTATCGGAACTGTCGCAAATACCGACGCATCCATCAATGTCTTTGAGTGTAGTGCTGATATGCGGTATTCCGCAGATTATGACAGCGAACCGAACTTCATAGCGAGGACGATGCTAGCTACTCCGGTGAGATATAGCAACGGGGGCGTCGCGGCGGTATTAGTAGTGTGGAATAAGTGTTCGACCCCATACGAAAATTGGGAGAGCAGTTTGGAACATCAATTGCAACCATTTTCGAAAGAAGATGAATTTGTTTTAGATTCCATCGCCCGTCAAATTGGGGATATTTTAGAAAGGAATGCTCTAGATACTCATTATGAAAACATCATTCATGAAATTGTGCATTTGAAATCATCCGACATAGATAAGATCCTGACGGCGTCTCTTCTGGCAGAAACCACCAATAAATCGTTTTACTTGAAGGAAACGGATTTCCCGTTGGTGTTTACATCCACCACTCCTGCTAGAAGAAATCTTTTCCTTCTTGTTTCAAAACTCACTTATTTCTTCAAAGCCATCGGGTACTTCCATCGCAAACTGTTGAGGATACGTGGATACCGTAGTCATATCACTAGCGGGCTACGATCCCCTAGAGTTGACTGTGCTAAGTTCTTTGATGACACCCAAAAGAAATCTCGGAGATACTCCTTAGACAGTCAGAAGCGCCAATTGAGAAGTAGATCCCATTCTGAAATCATGGGCTTGAATCTCATGAGTAAGTCTTGTGCGCAGGGAGGTGATGATATATTATCCTTGGAAAAATTAGTCTTCTGTGATTATTGTATGGATGTGTTCACAGTGGGGG
>Ga0105053_10005823_pt1 | contig 17321 bp, 10 predicted proteins | sample BON01_FD_78093 | JGI IMG/M metagenome (GOLD analysis project Ga0105053, IMG submission 78093) | Freshwater microbial communities from Lake Bonney liftoff mats and glacier meltwater in Antarctica - BON-01 | ecosystem: Environmental > Aquatic > Freshwater > Ice > Glacier meltwater | place: Lake...
CCGCGGGGGGGGGGGGTGGGGGGGGGGTGGCGCGTGGGGGGGGCGGGGGGGGGGGGGGGGGGGGGGGGGGGGGGGGGGGGGGGGGGGGGGGGGGGGGGGGGGGGGGGGGGGGGGGGGCAAGCAAAGAAGGGGCAGGCGCCCGACGGCGGCGGCGGGGAGGGGGGGGGGACGACGACGATGGGGGAAGCAAAAGGACAAAGGAAGTCTTCCTTGTCGATCGTGCTTGGCGCCCCGGCGAGCCCTTGTTGAGCTGCATGATGACAAACACCGCTCAGCCGGCCCCCTCCTGTTGTTCGTTGAAGGTGTCTGAAAGCGGGGAAAAGGGGGGGGGCGGGGGGAAAAGAGACGCTGCCGCCGCCCTCGACAGCGGGCGACGAGGGGGACGACGCCGACGCCCGAATGAAGCTTGCGCGCTCAGGCTCACCCCTTTCTCAATCTGTACCTCTCTAGCTTGAACCCCACATCGGATCCATCACCGTTCCACCCTCCATCGACGTACTGCAGTACCCCCCTCCGCACAAAGGGAGTAGAGCGCGCGTATACAGAAACATGTTTTTGCAGCAAAAGGTGGTCTCGGCGCGCGCCAGCGTCTCGGCGCGCGCCACCGCGCTGCCGGCCCAGGTGAGATGAGACGAACGTGCGCGCTGCCCCTCGGGTTGTTGGTCGGGTGGACGTCATTGGCGACAGTAGCTGCCCACGGCTGCCAGGCTCGATCAGAGAACGTTCTCTCGAGGAAGAGCCGCCGCGATGTTCCACGCGCCCGTTCGCCAGCGACCGCCCGAGTCCCCGGTCAATGCGGGCAGTGGAGGGTCTGCCGCCGCTCTCCCTGCTTGCAATGCGATTCGGACGCATGAGCACCCTGCGCGTGAGCAGGACGGGCGAACCAAAGTCCCTGCACCTTCTGGTCGCGGCCGGCGCTCGTTTGCTTGGCGCTTTCCGCCGACAAAAACGCGAAAGCGCTCCCGCCACCAAAAAACCCTCACAACCACAACAACCACACACACACCCTAACGCACGACATCGAACACGAAAAACAACCACAGTTCAAGGCCGTCAAGCCCGTCGGCGACCGCGTGCTCGTAAAGGTGGACGAGGAGGAGACGCGCACCGTCGGCGGCGTGCTGCTTCCCTCGGCCGCGCAGAGCAAGCCTACGGCCGGGAAGGTGGTCGCGATGGGCGACGCCGACACCCTGTCCTTGGGCGACCGCGTCGTGTACAGCAAGTACGCGGGCACCGAGGTCGAGGTGGGCGGCAAAGGGCACGTCCTGCTCAAGGAGGAGGACGTCATCGGCGTTCTGACGGGCACGGGCGACGACGCCGACAGCGTCGCCGCGCTCAAGCCGCTCGGCGACCGCGTGCTGATCCGGCAGGCGGCCGCGGAAGACAAGACCTCGGGCGGCGTGCTCCTGACGGCCGAGGCGTCGGAGAAGCCCACGTTCGGCACGGTGGTGGCGGTCGGGCCTGGGCGCAAGGCCGAGGAGGGCGCCGACGGCAAGGAGGCGCCGCCGCCGACGGCGCCGGCCGTCGACGTGGGCGCGACCGTGATGTATAGCAAGTACGCCGGGACCGAGTTTGACGAGGACGACGCCAAGTATATCGTCGTGCGCGAGTCGGACGTGCTGGCGGCGCTGTCGTAAAAGGGCCAGGGGCGCGGGGAATTTGAGTGGGGAAGGACGGCGGGGAATTTGAGCGGGGAAGGACGGCGGGGCGCGCCTCGCCTTCGTGATTTCGGCGAGAGCGCGGAAGCGCTCCCGCCCTCTTTTTTCCTCTTTTTTTTTGCTCGCATGCAGTGCTTCGTGCTGGTGGGCATTCCCTAATCGTCGTGTTATACGCAGGGTGTCGGTTGAAGGTTTTCGTGTGCAGAGTCTCGGAACCAGGAAAGTTGCCCCGAGCAGCAGCGGTGAGGAGGCGGCACAGCGCCGGCGGCGGCGATTGCAAAAAAAAAAGCGGGCGGCGCGCTCTCCCGGCCTGTCTTCCAGAGTGCAGAAGCCCCTCGGCGTGCGCGCAATCCTCTCGCGTCAAGCCCATCACAACCCGCACTCCCGACACACACCGCGGCCCTCCCATCTCTACAAAAAGCGCCGGCGGCCGAAAGGCGAGGAAAAAGTTGGACGCCTCCCCTCTCTCTCTCTTTTTCTCTCTCTAGTCCCGGCGGGCGTGCACATTGAACGCGAGCAGCGCCGAAACGGGCGCGTTTGCGTGCGACCCGATCGTCAAACATGGCGCCCGCGACCAGCAGCGGCAGCGGCAGCGGCGCCTCGTCGTCCGGCAGCGAGAGCGGCGGCGGCGAGGCGCCCGCGGCCGCCGCCGCCGCCGCCGCGGCTGCACTGAAGCAAAAGCAGCAGCAGCAGCAGCAGCATGAGGCGGCGGCGAGGCGGCAGGTCGATGAGGCGGCCAAGCAGGCGGCAGCGGCCAAGGCGGCAGCAGAGGCCAAGCAGAAGCGGGAAACGGCTGCGGCAAAAGCAACGGCAACGGCGACGGCGGCGGCCAAACCGGCGGCGCCGCTGCCCAAAAAGGCCGAGCCCGTGCCGCAGCAGCAGCAGGGGCCAACGACGGACAAGCCCGTGGTCGGCGCAAAGCCTGTGTCTGTGGCAGCGGACAAAAGCAACAAAAGCTCCCCCGCCCCGGCCGCCGCCGCCAAAGCCGCCGCCGCCAAAGCCGCCACTGCCCAAGCCGCCATCGCCAAAGCCGCCGCCGCCCCCGCTCCTGCCGCCGCCGCCGCCGCCGCCGCCGCCGCCGCCGCCACCGCCAACAAGGACGGCGGCGACGACGACGAGGAGGACGAGGAGGAGTCCACCGCCGTGCTCTACACCGAGCCAGGCCTGCCGGACGACCGCGACGCAAAGTACGGCGCCTACCGCCTGGCGGACGACCCCGCCGCCGTCGCCCGCTACCGGCGGTGGTGGCGCCGCCAGCCGCTGCTATCGGGCCCCTGGCCGCCCGGCAGCAAGCCGAGCATGTGGCGCCGCTTCCGCAAGCTGCAGGAGCGGGGCGCGGCCGCCGACGAGGCGGACGACCCGCTCGCGGCCGTCGAGGGGGCCGAGCCGCGGCTGCTGCTGGTGCGGGACGTGGCGACGCCCGCGCCCCCGCGCCGCGCGTCCCTGGCGGCGGCGGCGGCGGCGGCGGGCAAGGGCCCCTCTTCCCCGCCTTCTCCTCTTCTCCCTCCGCCGCCCCTGACCATCTTCACGCACGGCACCTCGGCGACCGGCACGGGGCCCCTCGAGCTCCCCTCGGCCGAGGAGGAGCAGGCGCGCGACGCCGCCGACGCCGCCGGCGCGCGCTCAGACCTCGAGCTGCTGCTCTCCGGCCGCGCCAAGGACGCCGACCGCGCCGCCGCGTCCGCGCGCGCGGCCGCGCGCGCGCAGCGCGCGCGCGCGTGTGCCGAAGAGCAGGTCGCGATGCGCGAGGCCATGGCGGCGCTCGAGGCGCTGCCGTCGGAGGAGGCGTGGTTTGGCGCGCCCGACCCCTCGATCTACGCCAGAGGCGCGAACGACCTGACGCCCGCGCAGGTGCGCGAGGAGGCCCGGAAGGGTAACGTGGTCACCCTGAGGGGGCTCCGCCGCGCCGCGGCGCGCGCGTCCCCTCAGGAGCGCGACGCCGCGCGCGCCGCCGCGCGCAGGCACGTCTACGAGGCCGAGGTTTACGCGAGCGTGCCGGCGGCGGCGGCGGGCTTGTCGCCCGCCGCCGGCGGCCCCCCCCTGCGCGTGTCGATGTGGGACGCGTACGACCTGGTGCACCGCAACCCGGAGCTGGCGGCGCTGGCGGCGCGGGGCGACCCGCACATGTTCCGGGTGGCGGGCCAGGCGGCGGGCGCAGGCGGCAGCGGCGGCGGCGGCGGCAGCGGGCTGGCGGAGGGCGCGCCGAGGCCGTGGAGCCTCCTGGCCACGGGGGACCTGTGGTCGCGCCCGCCCTCGCGCTGGCTGAAGGGCCTGGACGGCGTGCTCGACGCCCACGTGGGCGTCTACGCGCACGAGGACGTGCTGCGGGCCCTGCTGGCGCCCCGGTGGGCGCGCCGGCGGCCGGCGCAGGTCCTGGGCGGCGGCGGCGGCGGCGGCGGCGGCGGCGGCGGCGGCGGCGGCGGCGCAGGGGACGGAGACGGCGACGGCAGCGGAAGCGGCGACGGCGCAAGCGCCTTTTCGCGCGACCTGGTCGCGCACGGGCCCGCCGCGGGCGTGACCGTGGTGCTGCACGTCGCGCGCCCGCTCCCCCTGGACGCGGCGGTCGCGACCTGGTGCGCGCGCCTGCGGGCGGTCGCGCGCGCCGAGTCGGGACTGGGGGACGCAGAGGTCGCGGCGCTCCCGGCCGCCGGCGACGGCGGCGGCGGCGGCAATGGCCGCGGCGGCGCAACCGGCGAGGCGGCGGGCGCAAGCGCCGACGCCGCCGCGGACGCGCGCAAGCTGCTGCGGCTGCGCGCCGAGGACCTGGCCGAGGCCGAGGGCGCCCTCGAGGGCCTCGCCGCCATCTTCTCGCGCGAGGCGCTCGCCGAGCCGCGCACGCGCCTGCTGTGCTCGCAGCAAGGCGGCGGCGGCGGCTCTGGCGGCGGCGGCAACGGCGGCCTCGGCGGCGGCTTCTTTGGCGGCCTCTTTGGCGGCGGCGGCGGCGACGGCACGGCCGCGCTCCGGCCCGGCTGCCGGGTCCTGCTCACGGCCGCGCCCGGCGGCGCCGTGCTGGTGCAGGCGGTGGCGCCCCCCGTCGGCGACGGCGACGCCTCCTCCCCTCCCGCGCCCGGCCGCCGCAGGCCCAACCAGCCGGAAGGCTACGTTTTGGGCAGCGTGCGCTCGCCGCTGCTCTCGCGGGCGCTGTGCGCCGCCGCGCTCGACCCCACGCGCGCGGCCGACCCGCCGCTCGCGCGGCGCGCGGCCGCCTCGGCGCTTCTGTACGCCAACGGCGTGACGTCGGCGGACGTCGCCGCGCGCGCGCGGCGGGGCGTGCCCGACGGCGCACTGCCGCCCGTGGCGCTGCCGCCGCGCGGAGCAGGGGCGCTGTGGAGGCTGCGGCTGCCAGAGGACGGCGACGGCGACGGCGACGGCGACGGCGGCGGCGACGGCGACGGCGGCGGACTGGAGGGCGGCGGCGGGGGGCCGGCCGCCGCGCCGCTGCTGCTGCGGGGCCTGCGCGCGGCCATCGTCGCGGCCAAGGCCAACGCGGCGACCGAGGCGGCGGCGGCGGCGTTGCGGGAGGTCCCTGCTCCGAGCCTGGCGATGGGCTGAGAGAGGCAGAGACACACTCGTTCTCATGTGCAAACCAAAAGAGTCTTTTGAGCGAGACGAAGCGAACAAAATCTGATCCGGGCGGGCGGCTTGTTTTTTCGCCGCCGCCGCCGCCGCCTCCCCTCCCTCCTAAGTGTTGCCCCCTCTCCCGCGTCATTCCCTCCCCCCCCCCCCCTTTTCCGACCCGTCTACCAACAGCGAAAATGCGCGCAAAGGTCAGTATCGCTCACCAGTGCGCGCGCGCGCACTCATGCCTGCGACGGAGACAGAGGAGGCGCGCGATCGGAGCGCGGCGAGGCAGCAGCAGCAGCAGCAGCACCAGCGGCGGCCCCCGCCTTGTCCCGCGCGCCCGCGCGGCCCGCGTGATCCGCGCCCCGCCGCCGCCTGCGGTGGGCTGCGCATTCGTCGCGGCGCGTGCGCGATCGGCGCTGCGGGCGCGGACTGGAGCGGAGGATGCCCGACGAGGGGGGCGCGCGACGTCGGCAAAACACTTTCTGCCTCGCCGTCAGACAGGGAGAGAGAGTTGGGAGGGGCTCCGAACGCACGCGCCCCCTCCCCCTCCTCCCCCCCTCCCCCTTTCGGCAGAGCGCGCGCGCGTTCGATCCTCTTCCTCGGCGATCGGGCGCGGCCTCACTCCCCTTCCTCTTGCGCGTTGGACGTTCTGACGTCAGAAGCTCGTTCTCCTCGACTCTCTCGAAAAACCACCCCCGATCGCGATCCGAAATGCACCACTCACACCACCGCCTCCCCCTCTCCCTCGACCAAATCCAACAACCGCAGTGGAGGAAGAAGCGCATGCGCCGCCTGAAGCGCAAGCGCCGCAAGATGCGCCAGCGCTCCAAGTAAGCGCGGCGCCGTTTTCCGGGCGGCGCCGCCGCCCGGGGCGATGGATGCGGCGGGCAGCCGGAAGCTGAGAATCCGCCGGGTCTGCGCGCGCGCGCGCGCTTGAATGGGCGCGGCATGCGCGCTGGGGAAAGGGAGCGACCCCGCGGCCGCCTCTCTCTCTCTGTTTTCCCCGGGAAACGTCCCCCCGTCGCGGCCGCCGCCGCCGCCCTCTCGCCATCCCGCGGGCGCGCAGACCCTCCTGTTTTCACCTTTTTTCTCTTCTCGTCAACCCCATCTCCTCGTCGGCGACAAGCCCGCGACCGCATGTTGCTCGGGAGCGTCTGACACGTGTATGGTTTGGGGGGGGTGAAGGGTTGGGGAGCCGGGAGAGCGGGGGGAGCTAGACGAGAGAGCCGCGAGCCAGCCCGTCCTCTTTGCCACGCGAGAAAAAGGGCGCCCGCCTTCGCTCTCTTCCCTTCTCTTGTCTCTTCTGGTCCCTTGGACCGGCGCCGAGCGCGCTCTCCCCCCTTTTCTTCTAATGTTTGTCTCATCGTTAACGAGCAACGATATGTTTTCTCGCGTGTGTCGGATCGCGGGGGGGTTGGGACGCCCCGCCTCGCTTTTCCTCGGCGCCTTGTTTTTTACCGGCCGCCGCCGACGACGACGACGACGACGGCGCGATCATAGCAACGCTGCAGACGCGCGAGGGCACAACCGCAGCGCCGCCGGGAGGCTTTGCCTTGTCACCGGCTGCCTCGAACGGGACGGAAGACGCGCGCCGTGACCCGGGCGCCGCGTTTCAAGCCCGCCTCCCTTCCCGCCGTCGCCCTGCCCGCTCGCGTCCAAAAGCGAAGAAAAAACACAACCAAGTCATTTTGTCCACCCGCCCCCCGGCGCCGACTCGTTCCCAACGCACTCGCGCTTTCACGAGTACTGGCTGTGCGCTCTCAACGGGGAACTCTTGCCGGGCCCTGCCGCTCCTGTTTCGGAGCGTATCGTGTACAGCGTTTCCAGTAACACTGCCCACACCGCGGCCGCCGCCGCGAGAAGAGGTGGCCGCTGGATGTCTTGCCGCCGGGTGGGGGACCCTGACTAAAATCATTTGGCGCTCGCGCGGCCCCCCGCCCGCGGCCCCCGTCGGCCGGTGCGTGTCGCTTCTGTCGCGGATGCGCCCGGCCGCGCCCATTTTGGGGGCCCGGAGGAGGGCTGGGCCGGCGGATGCCTTGCTCTCTTTGCCCCCTCTCTTCGGCCGCCTTGCTCTCCCCTCCTCTCCCTGGACACCCAGATCGTATACGGGCCCGACCCTCCCTCTCCCGTTCTCTCATTACCTTACCCGTCAACTCGCAAGAACACAATCACTCCGATTGTACCAAGGTTAGTCCACGCCGCAAGCCCGACGCCCGCGATTGCGTCCCCGCCGCAGACGTCTGCGCGCGGGAACAAAAACGCAACGCCAAAAAAGAAGGATGCAAGACTGCGGCTCGAAAAATGGGGGGGCACCACCGCAGGCGCGCGCGCCTCGACGTGGGCGCCGCGCCTCCCCATTGGCCCCGCGGCGCGCGCCAATTTGTCGGTGCGCCGACCCGACCGCGCCCCTCGCGGCGCGCCCTGGCGGTCCCTGGCCGCGAAGGCGCAGACGGGTTTTTTCCTCCTCCTGATTTGAGGCAACACAAAAAACCCAAGGGAGGGGCTCTCCCTCTCCTCGCTGGCCCTTAGCGCCCGAGGGAGCAACCTTGCCGACCGTGAAAACGGGCCCCGGGCGCGGCGGATGGGCTTCTCGCGGGCCGGTTTGCCTGATTGGCGCGCGCGCGAGCGCCTTGCCCGGGTCGTTGTTTTTCGCGGGCGGGGGGGGGGAAGCGCTCCTGTTTTTCTTTTTTGGGTGGCCCCCAGCTCTCTCCCCCTCTCCCCTCCTCCTTGCCGCTGCTCGCGGCTCGCGGCTCTCGCCGCTCCTCCTCTCTCCCTCTCTCTCTCTGCGCCTCAAAACCAACCCCCTCCTCCCCCTCGCTCCAAACAACAACATCACCACCAAAAGCCACCACAGCACCCCCTGCCCCTACCTTCCCCTCTTTTTCACCACCACCAAAACAACAAAAAAAGATGAAGGCCGTCTTCTGCCTGGCGCTCCTCGCGCTCGTCGCCGGCGCCGCCGCCAAAATCGACGTCTCGGGCGTCGTCGCCGCCAAGACCGCCGCCGTCGGCGGCCTGGTTGCGGCCAAGACCGCTAAGCTGGCCGCCGTCATGCCCAAGATGGAGGCGCCCGTGATGGCCGAGGCCAAGGCCGCCGTCGCCGTCGCCGAGCCCGTCGCCGTCGCCGCCGCCGCCGCCGCCGCGCCCATGAAGATGGCCAAGATGGCCATGCCCACGATCGACGTGTCGGGCATGATCGCCGCCAAGACCGCGGCCGTCAACAGCGTCATCGCCGCCAAGACCGAGGCCGTCAACGGCCTGATCGCCGCCAAGACGGCCGCCGTCGCGCCGATGATGGCCGCCAAGGCCGCGCCCGCCGCTGTGACGGTTGCCGCCGCCGCGCCCGCCAAGATGGCCGCCGTCGCTATGCCCACGATCGACATCTCGGGCATGTTCGCGTCCAAGATGGCCGCCAAGCAGGCCATGCTCAAGTCCCTGATGGACCAGAAGACGGCCATGCTCGCGCAGAAGACGGCGATGCTCTCGTCGCTCATGGCCGCCGCGCCCGCCAAGATGGCCGCCGCGCCCGCCGCCGTCGCGGCCGCCGCGCCGATGAAGATGATGGCGCTGCCCACCATCGCCGTGCCCAAGTTCGAGATGCCCGCCATCACGGTGCCCAAGATCGACCTGTCGGGCAAGCTGGCCGCCAAGACGTCGATGCTCAGCTCGCTGGTCGCCGCCAAGTCGTCGATGATGGCGCCTAAGATGGCCGCGCCCGTGGCCGCCGAGCCCGTCGCCGCCGTCACGGTCGCCGCCGCCGCGCCCGCCAAGATGATGGCGATGGCCAAGCCCGCCAAGATGACCATCGCCATGCCGACCGTCGACGTGTCGGGCCTCGTCGCCGCCAAGACGGCCGCCGTCGAGTCGGTCGTCGCCGCCAAGACGGCCAAGATCGCCGCCTAAGCGCAGGATCGTGCTTGGATGATACATAGGGGTTTCGCGCCCTCGCCCGCCTTCTGCCCTCCCCCTTTTTTATATTTGGTTTTGCCGCTCGTCTCGCGTCTTGTTTTTTATGCCAGGCGCGGAGAGGGGCTCGTCGAATTTTCGGGGGGAGACGCCGCCTTTTTTCGCTCCTTTGAAAGGAGGCGGCGGATCCGGGGGGAACCGTCAAGTTTTGTCTGCCTCGAGGCAACGGGAGGAACTGTGGTTGGCGGCGTGAGCGCAGCGCGAACACAGGCGCCGGGGGGCGCCGCGTTTCTTCTGTGAGAGAACGTTTTGTCTCCCTTGCCCCCTGCGCCGCGGAGATTTTTTGTTCCGCCTCGCAGCGCCCTTTCTCTTTGTCTTCTCTCTCTTCGTCGCGCGGGGGCAAGACTACCCACCCCCCTTTATTCCCCACCATTCGCACGCCGCCCGCCCGCCGAGGACCGGCTCGGGGGCGGGGCCATTTGGCAGCGGGGGGGGGGGGGCAAACAGCGGGGCGGGGCGTGATTGTGCATTTTTTTTCATAATACGCGCTTCTCTCCGATTCCATGCTTACCACCTGACGCGAAACCAAAAAGAAGGAAGAATTTCTATCTCTGAAACCAAAAACAACCCGTTATCGCACGCCTCGTGTTGTGATGGAAAGGGTTTCAAGGAGACGACCGCGGCGCGCCGGGCGTCGAAAGCGCAACAAGCCAGGAGGACGGCGCGCGCGCGCGGGGACGCTGCGAGGAGGACGCTGCGAGGAGGCCCCAAAATGAAATGCGACCGGAGGACCCAAAATAAAGTGCGACCGGAGGACACAAAACAAAATGCGACCGGAGGACACAAAATAAAGTGCGACCGGCGGCCGAATCACAGCGGCCGCTTGGGAGGGGCCTCACACAAAAGAAGCAACGGAAGATGAGCGGTGGGTGTGCCCTCGCGACACAAATAAAATACGACGAGGGGTCACGTGTCGTTGTAAGCGGCCGCCCACGCCGGCGCGCCGGCCGCGGCGACGCAGAGCCGGACGACGCGCGGGCCCAGGCGGGGAGTCCCTTTGCTCGCGCCGCCGCCTCCGCCGCCGCCGCCGCCGCCCGCAGAGTCCCCCGCAGGCCCCCCCGCCGCCCACCCTCCCGCCTCCGAAGTCAAAAAAGCAAAGACGGGCGAGCACGAGAGGTCGCGCGGGTCCGGGGCCGGGCGCGCGAACGAGCCGCCGCCGCCGGCGTCGGCGCGGAGCGGCGGCGACGCCGACGCGGGCGCCGCCGCCGCCGCCATCCCAAATGAGGCTTTGCCTGCTGCTTCTGCCGCTGCTGCCGCTGCTGCTGCTGCTGCTGCTGCTGCTGCTGCTACCGCGCCCTCGGGCCCGCGGCGCCACTGCTGCGGCTGCGAGTGCACCTGCCAGCGCGGCCGACCGGCGTCGGCGCTCGCGCTGCGGCGCGTGGCGCCGCTGCCGCCGCCGCCGCCGCGCGCCCGCTGCTGCTGCTGCTTCTCGTCGTCTTGTTGTTGCTGCGTTCGGACGTCCAAGGGCTCCTCCTCATCCACCACCACGACGACCACGGTTACGGGCACGCCCAAAAGTGCGGCGGCGGCGGCCGAGCTTGCCGTAGGCAAAAAAGCCGCCGGCATCGCCGCGCCGCTGCCCGCTCGCGCCGCCGCCGCCGCCGCCGCTGCCGCGTTTGCCGCCGCCGCAGCTGCCCGCGCAACGTCGGCCGAGCCGGCCGGAAGCCGCACCCACTCGAGTCGCGGGCACGCGAGGCACAGCCGCGCCACGTCGTCCGCGGAGCCGCCGAGCCGGGCGCACGCGGAGGCGTCCACGCGCCGCAGGCGCGGGCAACCGGCGTCGCCCGCGGAGCCGCCGAGCCTTGCGCCCGCTGCTGCTCCCGCCGCCGCGCCTGCACCGCCGCCCGCCCCGCCCGCGGCCAGCGCCGCCAGCGTCGCGCCCGACATCGCGCTCGACAGCGCCGCCTCCTCCAGCGAGGCCGCGCAGCGCAGGGCCAGCGCGCGCCCGCTGGCGTCCGTCACGTTGGGCAGGCGCGCGCCCAGGCGCACGACGCGCAGGCCACTGCGGGCTTGGTCGCTGCCGTCGCCGCCGCCGCCGCTGCTCGCGTCCCTCCGCTCCTCCCCGCCGCCCGCCGGCGCCGCCGCCGCCGCCGACGCCGCCAGCAGCACCCCCAGGCCCACGTCGCTGAGGTGCTCGTTGTACCCGCCGATCTCGAGCTCGCGCAGCGTGGCGCCCCACCCCGCTGCCGCCGCGTAGAGCGCGCGGTCGGTCAGGCGGTCGCAGTTGACGAGCGCCAGGCGCGCCAGCGGGCAGCGGCCGGCGGCGGGAGACGGAACGCCGCCGCCGCCGCCGCCGCCGCCCGCCAGACAACCGCCGCACCCGAGCGCGAGCGCGGCGATCCCGCCGTCCGAAAACAGCTCAGCGGGCGCCGAGTAGCGCCCGAACGCCACCTCGAGCGACGCAAGCTGCGGGCAGTGGGCCGCCAGCGCGCGCGCCAGGTCGTCCGTCATCCCCCCCAGGCAGGAAGCCCTCTCGTCGAGCGCCAAGGCGCGGCAAGAATCCCCAAGCAGCGACGCGAGCGCGAGCGCCCGCAGGCCGCGCGTTGTGGGCACACAGGCGCCGCGCCTCAAGCCTTGTTGGAAGCGGCTCCGGCTCTCGGCCTGGCGCGCGGACCGCGGGCCCGCCAGGCGCAGGGCCTCGACCTGCCCGCGCGCGCGCGCGAGCAGGCGCGCCAGGTCGAGGCCGCCCGGGGCGCGCGGGGCCGACGCCGGCGCGGGCGCGGACAGATGAGGCGGCGGCGGCGGCGCGGGCGCGCCTGCGCCCCCCCTTGGCTCGCAGTCGAGCGCGATGACGCGCCAGTGGTGCGGCTGCGCGAGCAAGGCGCGCAGGCGGCGGCAGCAGCACGCGGCGCACAGCTTGGAGGGCGCGTCCAGGCGCGCCAGCACGACCTCGAGCACCGAGTCGTGGACTGTGGAGAGGGGGCTGCTGTCGTCGTCGGTTTCATCGTCGTTGGCGTTTGCGGCGGCGGCGGAAGCGTCGCGGCGCGAGCGGCGCGTGACGTCGTCGTCGCCGCCGCCGTCGTCCTCCTCGCTGGTCGGAATGGGCCGAAACTTGTGAAACGGCGACTCGGGCAGCACGATGCCGGACGCGCGCGCCGCCGCGAGCACGGAGGCGCGCCCGGGCGACAGCATGAGGGGCGCGATGGATCGATTGCGTCCTCCTTGTGATTGGAAGGGGGGGCGAAGAGGAGGACCGCGGGGAGCGTGAGCCGCTCGAGGCGGTATCGATGAACGATGTTCGATGGCGCGCGCCCGGCAAAAATCCGGCGTGCGACGGGCGGGGGGTTCAGGGCGCCGTCCTCGAGCTTGGGGGTTGGTGGCGATTGCGACGACCTCTTGTCGGGGGAGGTGACAGAAAGACAATCCGCGTTCCAGCGATTGGGTGTGGTCAAGTTTGCGTGCGTCAGGGTAGAGAGAAAGTCAAGAAGGGGATGTGCAGCCCACCGTGTGCGGGCGGCGAGGCCCACAAAATTTGTCCAGCATCAGCTTCGGCGTCGGCGTCGGCTTTGGTCATCGGAGTCGGCGTCGGCGTCGGCGGCGCGCCTCTCGCGCTCAAACGCTCGAAGCAACTCACAGACTCCCAACCGTGCGACCCCCGACACATTCACGTGACACATTAATCAACGACGACCCCACCTTGCCCTCTCTCCCTCTCAGTACTGCGGCCCACCGCCCACCTCGGTAGCAATCCGACCGCCCGCCCAGTCGCTCGCGATGGCGGAGCAGGGCAAGGGCGACGAGCGGTGGATCGTCAACGAGCGCACGGACGGACGAAACGTCAACAGTTGGCACTGGGAGGAGAAGCAGAGGCTGCCCTGGGCCAAGGAGCGCCTCGAGGCGCTGCTGCTCGTCTCGGGCGGGAGCGAAAAGTTGGCGGCGGCCGTCGCACGCGTGACGGCGGTGCGAGAGGTGACCGGCGAGGCGACCACGACGACGCGCAAGGGCGGGCGGCGGTTCCCCGTGTACGACCTGAAGGTGACGGCGGCGTGGAGCGTCGGGGGCGATGAGGCGGCGGCGGCGGCGGCGGCGGCGGACGGGACCGAAGAGAAGAAGGCGGAGGAGAACGGCGAGCGCGCGAGCGGCAACGGGGGCGGGAGCGGCAGCGACGGCGGCGGCGACGACGACAAGGCAAAGAAGAAGAAGGACAAGGCGCGCACGGGCACCGTCGTGATCGAGGAGCTGTCGTCCACGCACGAACCCGAAGACTACGTCCTCACCTTCAAGGCGGACGGCGCGGCCGCGGAGGACGCGGCCGCGCGAGCCGAGGCGCAGAGGCTGCTCACGGCGCCGCTGCTGGCCGCGCTCGCCGCGTTTTGCGGCGAGATCGCCGCGCTGTGAGAGAAAAAGCGAGAGAGAGCGAAAGAGGGGGAGGCACGACAGCGCCGTTTTCAAGCCTTTTTCAAGCGCGCCATTTTCAGCGCACGATCAACACAGCATAGGATAACGATGCACTTTTTGAACCCGCGATCCGACCCCCGCTTTTCGCACACACGCACAAAATCACACAACAAGCAGACACGACGACGACGAGTCGCCGGGCGACGCAAAAAAGGCTACAGCTCGCCTTCGTCCTCGCCGTCCTCCAGGCCCGTGATCAGCGCCGACACGCGCCAGACGCGCTCGGCCTGCGCCGCGTCGCGCGCCGCGGCCGACGCTCGGAGCGGCCGGTCGTCGTGCACAAAGAGCCAGGGGTTTTGCGCGCACGCCCGCTCGACCCTCGCGCCCAGGGGCGCGGCGCCCGCCTCGCCGTCGGGGCCCGCGACGCTCGCGATGGCCTCACGCATGGCCGCCTCGTCGGTCGCGGCAAACACGGCGACGGCGGCGCCCGCGGCGGGCGCGCGCGCGACGAGGCGGGCGACGGCGCCCGCGGGCCCCGCCAGCCAGGCGGGCAGGCCCGCGAAGATGGACGTCGCGACGAACCCGGGCGACACGCTGAACGCGGCGCCGCCGTGCGGCGCCAGGCGCGCGTGCGCCGAGGCGGCGGCGTGCACGTTGAGGAGCTTGGAGCGGCAGTAGCGCGAGAGCCACGAGGCGCGCGCGTCGGCCGCGGCGCCCGGGCCGAGCGCCGGCGGCGGGCCCTCGGTCGCCCGGCAGGGCGGGGAGGCGTAGTGCGCGCGAGAGGCCACGAAGACGACGCGCGACCCGGGCCGGCGCCGCAGCTCGGGCATCAGCAGGCGCGTCAGGAGGTAGGGGCCCAGGTGATTCGTCAGCAAGTGTGGCTCCGGCGCCTCGGGCGGCGGCGGCGCTGTCGGCGGCGGCGTGGCGTTGCCGTTCGCAGGGGGCGCGGGCACTGCTGGCGGCGGCGGCGCGGCGGCGCCCATGACCCCGGCGTTGTTGACGAGCACGAGGCGCCGCCGCACGGGGGGCGGGGGCGCCGCGCCGCCGCCGCCGCCGCCGGCCTTGCCAGGCGGCGGCCGCGCGAGGGCGGCGTCGGCGTCGGCCAGCAGGCGGCGCTGCGCCCGGGCGAAGGCGCGCACCGAGCCGTAGTCCGAGACGTCGAGCCTGGCGCAGGTGCAGGTGCCGACGGCGATCGGGGCCAAAGGCGGGGCCGCCGTTTGTCTTGCTGCCCCTGCCCCTGCCGCTGGTGCCGGTGCTGCTGTTGCCGCCGCCGCCGCCGCCGCCGGTTGCGACGCCGCCGCCGCCGCCTCGAGGCGCAGCCCGGCCGCCGCCACCTCGCAGGCGTCCATTCGGCGGCACGCGAGCACCACGTGGTGCCCCTTGCGCATCAGGCCCAGGGCGATCTCGCGCCCAAGGCCCGCGTTTGCGCCCGTCACGATCGAGTAGGGCGGCGGCGCCGTTGTCAATGCTTGGGCGGCCGCGAGCGGCGCCGACGGCGCCATCGTCGGGCGTCGGCGTCGGGCGTCGGCGTCGGCGTCGCTGGCGCTCGTTCGGTTTGGTTTGATGGCGCGCTCGGTGTGTGGTCTGGCTGGGGGCGAGGAGGAGGGACGGTGATGCGATGCTGCTGCGCGCGCTCTTTATTTGTGTTGTGTGTGTTGCGTCAGACGAGCCGTCATCCTTGATGGAGAAGGAAGGAGAAGGAAGGAGGAGGACAAGAAGGGGGGATCGATGTGAACTCCGCCACTTAAACCTCACCCGCCCCTCCACCAATCCGGACGCGACACGCACTTGACAGCCGCACATCCATACCACACGCCTTCGCGCATCATTGGCGCGCGCCTCACACACGTCTCCCGAGACGCGAAACAACACCAGCCGCCAACTCCAGCGCGACAAAAAAGAGCGAACACCGAAACACAAACGCCAACCGCCAGCCATGGACACGCTCACGGAGCGCCTCGCGCGCGCCAAGCTGCAGATGAGCGCGACCGCCAACATCCCCGTCTCGCAGTCGTTCCGCGACGTCGCCGCGCTCGAGGCCATGAACGGCCTGCTGCCGATCCGCGCGACGCCCGGCGGCGGCACGGGCTCCTCGCTCGGCGGCGGCGACTTTGCCAACGGCCACGGCCACGGCGCGGGCGGCGCCGCCAGCGCCTCGTCCTACTACTACGCGGGCGGCGGCGGCTACGCGCAGCAGCCCCTGCACGCGAGCGCCGCCCCCTTACCGCCGCTGTCGCCCACGGGCGCCACCGCCGCCACCCTCAACGCCCGCGCCTCGGGCCTGCGCTCGTCGTCGGCCGCGCTGCTCGGCGGCGCCGGCGCCAGCGCGCTGCGCGCGGTGCAGGAGGACGAGGACGACCCGGCCGAGGTGTGCATCGTCTGCGAGCCCGAGGGCGCCACCCTCATGATGGGCGGCCTGCACCCGCGCGGATCTCTGTACGAGCGCCCTGTGAACATCGAATCGGCGCGGCTGCAGCACGCGCACTTTCGGCAGGTCCTCCGCGAGCACGGCGTCCGCGTGCTGACCGTGCGCGAGATCCTCGCCTTTGGCGCCGACTCGCACATGGGCGCGCGCGCCGACCTGGAGGACCTGGCCATGACGGCGCTGACGTACGTGCTGGGCGGGGCGGGGGCGGCTTCGGGGGCGGCGGCGGCGGCGGCCTCGGCGGCGGCCGGAGGCGGGGAGGGCGCTTCGGCCGAGACCGCGCCCGCGCCCCCGGCCGCCAGCCCCGCGCCCGAGGCCGATTCGCCCCCCTCGTCCTCCGCGCCCGAGGCCCCCGCGCTCGACCCGGCCGACGCCCAGTACCTTAGCGACGACTACAAGCGCAGCGTCCTCGAGGCCATGAGCGTCACGCAGCTCATCGACATCATCCTCATCAACCCGACCGTCACCCTAACCCCCAGCGGGAGGGACACTGGCCTCACGGCCTCGTACACCTTCCAACCCTTGAGCAACCTGGTCTACACGCGCGACCAGCAGATCACCACGGGGCGCGGCATCGTGATGGGCCGCCTGCGCTCCCCGCAACGGCAGCGCGAGGTCGAGCTCATGCGCTTCTGCCTGCGCAAGCTCGGCATGCCGATCGTCGGCGCCGTCGCAGAGGGGGGGTACCTCGAGGGCGGCGACTTCTTCCCCATGGGCCCCGACCTGGCGATGGTCGGCGTCGGCCTCCGCTCGAACGTCGACGCGTGCCGCCAGCTGATGGACGGCGACCTGCTCGGCGCGCGGCGCCTGGCCGTGGTGCGCGACGACTTTGACCGCAGCCAGGACCGCATGCACCTCGACTGCATCTTCAGCGTGCTGGGGCGCGGGCTTTGTTTGATGCTCGAGGACGTGATGGGAGAAGACTCTCCGAAGCGCCGTTTGGTCGACGAGTGGGTGCGAGACCCGGCCACGGGTCGCTACGGCCTCGCCCGCTGCGGCGTCGAGTTTGCGTCCTTCGTGCGCGGCGAGGGGTACCGCATCCTTCCCATCACGCACGAGGAGCAGCTGCAGTACGCGTGCAACGTGCTCAACCTGGGCAACGGCCGCATCATCAGCGTGCACCCCGCCTCGGCGCGCCGGATCGTCCGGCACGAGGCGTTCCGCGGCGACGTGCGGGCGATCGACTTTTCGAGCGTCACGTCGATGTACGGCAGCGTGCACTGCGCGAGCCAGGTGGTCAAGCGCGTGCCGAGAGGGGGCGTGCTGCGGGCGATGGCGGGGGGTGGGGGGGGCTCGGGGCTGTCGCCCATTGTGGGCGGCGGCGGCAGCGGCGGCATGGGCGGCGGCGGCCACGGGGGCGGCGCGGCGGC
>Ga0105053_10005824_pt1 | contig 17320 bp, 10 predicted proteins | sample BON01_FD_78093 | JGI IMG/M metagenome (GOLD analysis project Ga0105053, IMG submission 78093) | Freshwater microbial communities from Lake Bonney liftoff mats and glacier meltwater in Antarctica - BON-01 | ecosystem: Environmental > Aquatic > Freshwater > Ice > Glacier meltwater | place: Lake...
AAATGGTATGAATTAGAACCTGAAATTTTTAAAGAAAAACCAATCGATTTTGAAAATAAATTAATAAATTTACAAAAATAACACAAGGAATTAAACAACAACCTTGTGAAACTTAACAGCTACTTATGAAAAAAACCGCATTCTTACTATTCTCACTATTTGCTACTATTTCTGTTTCAGCACAGGAAGTCGTGGCCACTCAAGGAGATTCTTACTCCAACGCAAGTGGTAACATCGACTTTACGATAGGCGAAGTGATTATAAACACCGGAACATATGGAAACAATGATTTAACGCAAGGTTTCCATCAAACGAATTGGAACTTTTTAGGCGTGGAGGATTTTGTTCCTAGCTACGAAGCCACCATTTTTCCCAACCCAACATCAGAGGTGTTAAACATCAGAATAAGCACGTTCGAGAATGTGACGTATACGCTGTATGATGCACAGGGAAAACTCGTAATGCAGGATAAGCTTTCTGCAGAACAAACAGCTATTCCGGTAAGTCAATTAGCTGCAGGCAGCTATTCATTGACGTTGAATAACCGAACACAAAATCTCAAAACATTTAAACTTATTAAACAACAATAAATCATGAAGAAATTAATACTATCATTAGTTGCCATAGCAACAATCTCACTAAGCTCTTTTGGTCAATCACCAGAAGGCTTTAAATACCAGGCAGTAGTAAGAGATGCTGGTAACCTTATATTAAACAACCAAGCTGTTGGAATGCGCTTAACTATCCAACAGGGTTCTATTGGAGGAACTGCGGTTTATACAGAGACGTTTGCGATCACCACTAACACCTATGGATTAGTAAACCTTGAAATAGGAAGCGGAACAGTTGTAAGTGGAGATTTTACAACGATAGATTGGTCGGCAGGCCCTTATTTTATAGAAACAGCTGTTGATATAACAGGTGGAACAAGTTACGCAGTAATGGGCACAAGTCAGTTGATGAGTGTCCCTTATGCATTATATGCTAAAACTTCTGGAAATGGAGCAGGCCCACAAGGACCAGCAGGTAACGACGGTATAGATGGTACAAACGGAACGGATGGTTTACCAGGTACTGACGGAACAAATGGAACTAACGGAACTGACGGAGCTACAGGCGCAACGGGCGCTACGGGCGATCAAGGTATTCAAGGTCCTACGGGAGCAGACGGTTCAAATGGAATAGACGGAATCGATGGTGTTGATGGAGCAACAGGCGCTACAGGCGACCAAGGTATTCAAGGGCCAACTGGCGCAGATGGTTCAGACGGAAATGACGGAGCTACAGGTGCCACAGGTGCTACAGGCGACCAAGGTATTCAAGGACCAACTGGCGCTGACGGTTCAGATGGAAATGACGGAGCTACAGGCGCAACGGGCGCTACGGGTGCCACAGGTGCCACAGGCGCTACAGGCGACCAAGGTATTCAAGGGCCAACTGGCGCAGACGGTTCAGATGGAAATGACGGAGCTACAGGCGCTACGGGAGCAACAGGAGATACAGGTTTAACAGGAGATCCTGGCGCTGATGGAACGAATGGTATAGATGGTACAAACGGAACGGATGGTTTACCAGGTACTGACGGAACAAATGGAACTAACGGAACTGACGGAGTAGTTGGTGCAACTGGAAGCGCTTGGGGAGACTATCTCTATTGGAACAATAGCGCATCAGATTGGGCAGTTGGCAGTACCGAGATAAGGCTAGGCGCAAACGCTGGTCAAACCGCGCAAGGAGTTAACGCAATCGCAATAGGTGAAGAAGCTGGTAATGCCTCGCAAGGAGCAGACGCAGTCGCAATAGGCAACCAAGCTGGTAAAACCAATCAAGCTCCGAATTCTATTGTACTAAATGCAACTGGATCAACGCTTGATGCAGATACTTCAGGTTTCTTTGTTAAACCCATTAGAAATGATGAGACACAAACAAATGCACTTGCATACAATACAACAACTGGAGAAATAGTGTATGTATCTCCAGCAGCACCTCTAGCTTACAATACCCTAGATGGTGCTTATGACCAAGGAGGTGCAGGTGCTGGTAGAGTTATAAATGCCGTAGATGGTACCGTTGCCATAACAGGAGAAGATGGTATTATGGTAAGCGGAACATATGGTTCTGGTTTGGCCGTAGGTGCTACGGGTGGTATTGCACAAGGCGTAGGTACCCGTATGTTCTTTAACCCTAACAAGGCTGCTTTTAGAGCAGGATATGTAGATGGCACGCAGTGGGATGCTGCCAATATTGGCAATTATTCCACCGCAATGGGTCGGAATACAATCGCATCAGGAGATCAATCCACCGCAATGGGTTATCAAACAACCGCATCAGGATCTGTTTCCACAGCAATGGGTATAGTTACAACCGCATCAGGATCCGTTTCCACCGCAATGGGTGAGTTTACAACCGCATCAGGAGATAATTCCACCGCAATGGGTATTGTTACAACCGCATCAGGAAGTTATTCCACCGCAATGGGTTATGGTACAGCCGCATCAGGAGAGTTTTCCACCGCAATGGGTTATGGTACAACCGCATCAGGAGATTATTCCACCGCAATGGGTCGGAATACAACCGCCCCATCTCTTGCAGAAACAGCCGTTGGGAGTTACAATACCACCTACACACCTGCAAGTACCACAGCTTGGAATACCGCAGACCGCTTATTTGTAGTAGGTAATGGTACTGGTACAGGAGTAAACAGTAGCAACGCCCTTACCATAACCAAAGATGGTACAATGAACATTAACGATGCCTACAATATGCCATCCGCAGATGGCACAGCCAACTTTGTAATGAGTACCAATGGCGCTGGTGTGGTAAGTTTTGTAGATCCTAATACACTTGGAGCAACAGGCCCGCAAGGCCCAATAGGTTTAACTGGCCCTCAAGGCCCAGCTGGTGCTGACGGAACAAATGGAACAAACGGAAATAATGGAGCGGTTGGTGCAACAGGACCTCAAGGTACCCCAGGAAATGATGGAGCAGATGGAGCAACAGGCCCTCAAGGCCCGGCAGGAAACGACGGTCAAGGTAGCGTTACACAGGCAGGACCAGAAATTGCAGTGAGTGGAACGGGCACAGTTGGCGACCCCTATATTGTTAGCACGAGTGTTTACACAATAGGCTTATGGCCTGAGTTAGGAGGATATGTTTTTAGAGTATCAGCAGATGGGAGACATGGTTTAGTCGCCGAAACAGTTGATCTATCAGTTTCTAATAATTGGTATACAGCTCAAAATATAATTAGCGATCCAGCATATCATAGTACAAATGGACAAAAATTTATGGATTGGAGAATGCCAACTAAATACGAATTAAATGAAATGTACGTGCAGAAGGTAAGCATTGGCGGTTTTGATAGTAACAGGTATTGGAGTTCTACGGAGGTCATTTATGATCTTGCGTGGACCCAGCTTTTCTTCAATGGTTCCCAGGGCAACGTCAATAAGGACTTCTTAAGCTCTGTTCGTTCGGTCAGGGCTTTTTAACTATTTATCAATTTATCCATTTAACTATTTTAATTGTTATGGGTAGTTTGCCGCGTAGCGGACGATTTTGAAAAATGGAGGGCGTTGCCCTCCATTTTTCATTTAAATTATATACCATGGCATTATATTACGACTTACCTGTATTCAAAGATGTGTACAAACTCACATTGGAGTGTCTACCTTTGTTAAGACGAATTTATTACGCCCAATAAATTATATATTTGAATTATGGCAAAAGTTTATGAAAACGAGTTTAAGGTAATGATTGTAGATCTCTTAAATTCTGGAAGAAGATTAAAGGAAGTTAGCGAAGAATACAATTTAAACGATAGTATGCTTCGACGTTGGAATCGAGCTCATTGATTATTGTTGTTATTTTAGAAAATATTTTTTAAAGATTTTAGGATGTAGTCATTTATATTAGAATATTTTATTGATTTGGAAAGGTTTTCTTTTTTTGAAGCGGACTAACCACTTCTTTTACAACCACATTTCCTTTTATTCTCAACGGGATAGTTCCATTTGGTTTGTTAGTAGCATTACTCTCTACAGTAATAGTTTTGCTAATAGGGCCAGATTTCATATTGTATTTTACTGAAATTTCTCCATTTTCACCTGGCATAATAGGCGCTGTCGGTTTGCTCGGAACAGTGCAGCCACAACTAGATTTTACATTACTAATAACTAAAGGAGCATCGCCAGTATTTGTAAATAGAAAAATGCGTACACCGTCGTCTTCCCCTTTTACTACTTCTCCATAGTTAATAGTTTCTTCTTTAAACTCAATTTTAGCTCCGGTTTGCCCGTAAGAACTCAAACTAAAAACTAAAACGGTAATAAAGCCAAGTAATTTTTTCATTCTTTTTAAAATTATTAGGTTTCTGGTAAATTTAATCACTTAATCATAAAGAACAAATTTATAAACGCTTTTTTATTTTGGCTTATATCGTTACTTTTGCAAAAAATAAAGTTAAAAAAACATCAAACTTCAAAAGAAAGATAATAGAAGGATAAATATTAGACAAAGAGAAATTAAATTTTAAAACAATGCCTTTGACTAATACTTAATTACTAATACCTAATTACTTATAAAAATCATGATTCCAGCACAATTTAATGCACAAGAAGTAGAAAAAAAATGGTACGATTACTGGATGGAAAATAAATATTTTCATTCTACTCCAGATGAACGCACACCTTATACAATTGTAATTCCACCACCTAATGTGACTGGAGTATTGCACATGGGACACATGTTAAATAATACCATTCAAGATGTTTTAATTCGTCGCGCTCGTTTAAAAGGATTCAACGCTTGTTGGGTTCCAGGAACAGATCACGCTTCTATTGCAACGGAAGCTAAAGTTGTAGCAAAACTAAAAGCAGAAGGAATAAATAAAGCAGATTTGACACGTGAAGAGTTTTTAAAACACGCTTACGATTGGACGGATAAATACGGCGGAACTATTTTAGAACAACTAAAACAATTAGGTTGTTCTTGCGATTGGGATAGAACTAAGTTTACAATGGATGAAGATATGTCTGCTTCTGTTATCAAATCATTTGTAGATTTATACAACAAAGGAATGATTTATCGTGGTTATAGAATGGTAAATTGGGATCCAGAAGCTAAAACAACTTTGTCAGACGAAGAAGTAATTCACGAAGAGCGTCAAGGGAAACTTTATTATATCAACTATAAAATTGAAGGAAGTAACGATACGTTAACTATTGCAACAACGCGTCCAGAAACTATTTTTGGAGATACTGCAATTTGTATTAATCCAAATGACGAACGTTTTGCACATTTAAAAGGTAAAAAAGCAATTGTTCCTATTTGTAATAGAGTTATTCCTATTATCGAAGACGAATATGTAGATATAGAATTTGGTACAGGATGTCTAAAAGTTACGCCAGCGCATGATGTTAACGATAAAGAATTGGGTAACAAACACAATTTAGAAATCATCGATATTTTTAATGAAGATGCTTCTTTAAATAGTTTTGGTTTACATTATCAGGGAAAAGATCGTTTTGTAGCTCGTGATGAAGTAGCAAAAGAATTAGAAACAAGTGGTGTTTTGGTTAAAACCGAAATTCATATGAATAAAGTAGGAACTTCTGAAAGAACAAAAGCGGTAATTGAACCTCGCTTGTCGGATCAATGGTTTCTTAAAATGGAAGATTTGGTTAAACCAGCTATAAAAGCGGTTTTAGAAACAGAAGAAGTTAAATTATACCCAAGTAAATTTAATAATACATACCGTCATTGGTTAGAAAATATCCGCGATTGGAACATTTCTCGTCAATTATGGTGGGGACAACAAATTCCTGCTTATTTCTATGGCGATGGCAAAGAAGATTTTGTAGTTGCTGAAAATATTGAAGACGCTTTGGTTTTAGCACAAAATAAAACTGCCAACTCAGCATTGACTATTGACCACTTGCGTCAGGACGTTGATGCATTAGATACTTGGTTTTCCTCTTGGTTATGGCCAATGTCTGTTTTTGGCGGAATAATGGATCCAGAAAGCGAAGATTTTAAATATTATTATCCTACAAATGATTTAGTTACGGGTCCAGATATTTTATTTTTCTGGGTAGCACGTATGATTATTGCAGGTTATGAATATACAGGTCAAAAACCATTTAACAATGTATATTTAACAGGATTAGTTCGAGATAAACAACGTCGTAAGATGTCAAAATCATTAGGAAATTCTCCAGATCCATTAGATTTAATTAAAAAATTTGGTGCCGATGGAGTTCGAGTAGGATTGCTTTTAAGTGCTTCTGCAGGAAACGACATCATGTTTGACGAAGAATTATGCAATAACGGTAAAGCTTTTTCTAATAAAATTTGGAATGCATTTAGATTAATTAAAGGATGGGAAGTTGCAGATATTGCACAACCAGAAGCTTCTAAAATAGCAATTGATTGGTACGAAGCAAAGTTGCAACAAACCTTAGCGGAAATTGAAGATAACTTTGAAAAATACAGATTGTCTGATGCTTTGATGAGCATTTACAAATTAGTTTGGGACGATTTTTGTTCGTGGTTATTAGAAATTATTAAACCTGCGTACCAACAACCAATTGACAAAGCTACTTTTAATAAAGCAATTGAATTGTTAGAGGCTAACCTGAAATTATTACATCCATTTATGCCTTTCTTAACGGAAGAAATTTGGCAATATATTGCAGAAAGAACGCCAGAAGAGGCATTAATTATTTCTACTTGGCCAACGATGGGAAATACCAACGCTAATTTAATTACAGAATTTGATTTTGCAGCCGAAGTAATTGCTGGAATTAGAACCATTCGTAAAGAGAAAAATATTGTTTTTAAAGATGTTATCGATTTAAAAGTAATCAACAATGAAAAAGTAGCAACTACTTTTGATGCAGTTATTCTAAAATTAGGAAATGTTGAAAGCTTAGAATATGTTACAGAAGCAGTTGATGGAACATTGACTTATAGAGTAAAATCAAACGAATATTTTATTCCAATAGCTGGAAATATTGATGTTGCAGCCGAAATTGAAAAATTAGAAACAGAATTAAAATATACACAAGGTTTCTTAAAATCGGTAAGAGGAAAGTTAAACAATGAAAAATTTGTAGCTGGTGCACCAGAACAAGTTATTGCAAACGAAAGAAACAAAGAAGCAGATGCTTTGGCAAAAATTGCAACAATTGAGCAAAGTTTAACTAGTTTGAAATAAAATTTTATCCTACAAGGTTTTCAAAAACCTTGTAGGTATGTTTTTTCAAGATAAAAATTATTTGAAAAGACTTAATCGTTATAAAAGGTATATTTTTAAAATATGAAGATTGATTTTTAATCCTGCAAGGTTTTGAAAACCTTGTAGGTTTAAAAAATTATACATAACTCATTCTGTGCTGAGACTTCGGGATTGTTTTCAGAATTTCAACAAAAAGCGGACAATCATTTGATTGTCCGTTTTTGTTTTATGTACTAATGTTATTAGCGTATTTTATTATTTATTCAATTTTTTGTAATCTCTTAATAATGTTTTAAGCTCTCGGTTTGAGGTAACGTCAATGTCTTTATCAGATAATATGTGGTTGAATTTAAAATTAGCTTGAAATTTATTTCTAGTTAATTCTTTTGCTAGCTTATCCAATTCACTTCTTAAAGCACGCTTTTCAGTTTCCATAATATCAAAACTAACAAATTTATCTTTAAAATCTCTTCTAAAAGTTGTGCTGTTAAATGGAATAGAGTGTAGCATTCGCATTTGTTGCATCGATTTTAAATCTAACGTTGCAATAATTTTATCAGCAATATTTTGAATTTCTTTGTGGTGCAAGTTAGCAACATCATTTGAAAGTAATGTTTCCTGTTTTAGAAGGTCTTTTGAAATTGTTTTTTTATTTTTAGCATCAGCTTGTGAAGATTTTGCTGGTGTTTTTGTTTTCATGTAACCACTACCAAAACATTTTTCACATTTAGGATTAAGACCTTCGCAAGTACAAATTTGAAACGACATAATTAATTGTTTTTCTATAGTTTTTTGAATCGACATTAATCAGGTTCGTTATAACCTTCTAAACGAAGTTCTTAATTTTGTGCGAAGATACAAAAAGTAAATAGATAGAAACGTTTACCAAGCGAATTGTAATTTTATAACTGGATCATTTTCTCTAAATATCAAAATTTCCTTTTGGAGTACTGCAGTAAATGAAGCAAAAGTAATTAGCGTTGAGAACAAAATAAAAGTTTTCATAGTTGTTCAACTCAGAAAGTGAAATTAAGTTATTTTAGTTGGTTAGAAACATTTTTTTACTTGAATATATATTAAAGCAATCAATCATAATAAATTTACATTGAAATCATAAAATTAAGGAGTCGCATAATCTTCTTTACTTCCTTATCTTTGTATTTTGAAAAAGAAACCATGAAAAAAATTTATTTAGACAATGCTGCAACAACTCCTATTTATCCAGAAGTCGTTGCTGCTATGGTGGCTGTTTTGCAAAATGATTTTGGAAATCCTTCCTCTACACACAGTTTTGGAAGAACTGCTAAAAACGGACTTGAAACTGCTCGTAAAAGCATTGCTAAACGACTGCATGTACAAGCTGCCGAGCTTATTTTTTTTGCTAATGCTACAGAGGCTACTAATTTAATTCTACAAAGTGCTGTTTACGATTTAGGCGTAAAACGCATAATTACTTCGAAAATTGAACACCATGCTACTTTGCACACGGTGCAACATTTAGAAAAAGAAAATGGTGTTGAGGTTGTTTACGTTGCTATACTTCCTACAGGTTTAATTGATTATTTGCATTTGGCAAAATTACTGCAGGAAGTAAAGCCAACTTTAGTTTCTTTAATGCACGTAAACAATGAAACAGGAACCATATTAGATGTTGAAAGAGTAGGTAAGTTGTGTGTTTCTGCTAAAGCTTTATTTCATTGCGACACAGTTCAATCAATTGGAAAAATGGCTTTGAATTTGCAGGAAATACTTATCGATTTTGCAGTTGGTACGGCTCATAAATTTCACGGTCCAAAAGGAATTGGTTTTGCATATATTAAGAAAGGATTAGCTATTCAGCCAATGATTTATGGCGGAGAGCAAGAAAAAGGTCTTCGTGCAGGAACAGAAGCAGTACATCAAGTAATAGGAATGGCAAAAGCTTTAGAACTTTCTTTGGATAATTTGGAAGAAAATAAAAAGAAAATAACCGATTTACAATCTTATTGTCTTTCTGGTTTATTGTCTATTTTTCCAAATTTAAAAGTAAACGGAACCGATACTTTATACAATATTTTAAATGTAATGTTACCAATTGATGCATCTAAATCGGCTATGTTACTTTTTGCTTTAGATATGAAAGGAATTGCAGTTTCTAGAGGAAGTGCTTGCCAAAGTGGAAGTATTAAACCTTCGCATGTATTGGCAGAGTTTTTAAGTATAGAAGAACAAAAGTATCCAAATTTACGCATTTCATTCAGTCAATTTAATACGAAAGAAGAAATTGATTATTTAATTGAAGTTTTGAAAGAAATATAAAAATAAGCAACACATTAAGATTTTGAAATTGTTACAAAATCTTAATGTGTTGCTTATAATATTTTTATAATAGGAAACAAGTTCAGGTTGACAAAATTTTCAGTTAACCTTTTTTATAAACTTTGCGCTAGTACAAACTTGGGTATTTTGCAGGATATGCTTCGTGCATAATTGCATAAACTTTTTCATAAATATCTTCTGCACTTGGTTTAGAAAAATAATCTCCATCTGTTCCATAAGCAGGTCTGTGTGCTTGAGAAGCTAACGTTTGTGGAGCACTATCTAAATATTTATATGCTTTTTGATTTTCTATAATTTCTTGCAAAATATAAGCACTTGCACCACCTGGAAGATCTTCGTCAATTACTAATAAACGATTAGTCTTAGCAACACTTTTTACAATATCATGCTTAATATCAAAAGGCAATAAAGACTGAACATCTATTATTTCCGCATTTATTCCAGCGGCTTCTAGCTCTTGTGCAGCTTGTTCTACTAAACGTAATGTTGAACCATAAGAAACTAAAGTAATATCTACTCCATGTTTAATTGTTTCTACAACGCCAATAGGCGTTTTGAATGCTCCAATATTTGTAGGCATTTTTTCTTTTAAACGATAACCGTTTAAACATTCAATAACTAAAGCAGGTTCGTCACTATCTAATAAAGTGTTATAAAAACCAGCAGCCTTTGTCATGTTTCTAGGAACTAAGACATGAATTCCACGAATTGCATTTATAATCATCCCCATTGGAGAACCAGAATGCCAAATACCTTCTAAACGGTGTCCACGAGTTCTAATAATAAGCGGTGCTTTTTGTCTTCCAAATGTTCTGTAATGTAAAGTAGCTAGATCATCGCTCATGATTTGAATAGCATACAATAAGTAGTCTAAATATTGAATTTCAGCAATAGGACGTAAACCACGCATTGCCATTCCAATTCCTTGACCAATAATTGTAGCTTCTCTAATTCCTGCATCTGCAACACGTAATGCTCCGTATTTTTCTTGCATTCCTTCTAAACCTTGGTTAACATCTCCTATTGTACCTGCATCTTCACCAAAAATTAAAGCTTCTGGATATTTTGCAAAAATTGCATCAAAATTATCGCGTAAAATTAAACGGGCATCTACAACTTTTGTATCATCATCATACGTTGGCAATACTTCTTGTACGGAAGAAATATTTTTATTAGATTGCGAAAATAAGTGTGAACTAAATTTAGGTTGAATTTTTTCGATATAAGTTGTTACCCAAGTAGTAAGTTCCTTTTTTCCACTTTCTTTTATAATTAAGCGTAAAACTTTACGTGCTAAGGAGATAATTTCTTTTCGAATAGGTTCTTTACTACTTGCTAAATCATTGGCATATTTTTCAATAAATACTTTATTTGGACTTTCAACAGCAATGGTATTAAGCAAATTAATTAACTCTTGCTGTTCTGATTTTATAGGAGCAAGATATGCAGCCCAAGCTGTTTTTTTAGCTTCTAAAACATCTTTTTTAGAAGTTATTTCAATTTCTGTTAATTCATTTTCTGTTGCAATTTTATTTGCAATCATCCAAATACGCATTTGCGCTATACAATCATATTTCTCCTCCCAATCTAAGCGATTTCTATCTTTATATCTTTCATGACTTCCAGAAGTAGAATGGCCTTGCGGTTGTGTCAATTCATTAACGTGAATTAATACAGGAACGTGTTCTGTGCGAGCAATTTGAGCAGCTTTTTGGTAGGTTTCTACTAATGCTGGATAATCCCAACCTTTCACGCGTAAAATGTCATAACCATTAGAATCTTTATCTCTTTGAAAACCTTTTAAAATTTCCGATATATTTTCTTTTGTGGTTTGATGGCGCGCATGAACAGAAATACCGTAATCATCATCCCAAACGCTAATTACCATTGGTACTTGTAAAACTCCAGCAGCATTAATAGTTTCAAAAAATAATCCCTCTGAAGTAGAGGCATTACCGATTGTTCCCCATGCTACTTCATTACCTTCATTAGAAAAGTTAGTATGTTTTTCTAATCCTTTTACATTTCTAAATATTTTTGAAGCTTGTGCTAAGCCTAATAAACGAGGCATTTGACCAGCAGTAGGAGATATATCTGCACTAGAATTTTTCTGAGTAGTTAAGTTGTTCCAATTTCCATTTTCGTCTAAACTATGTGTGGTAAAATGACCACCCATTTGGCGACCAGCACTCATAGGATCGTGCTTAATGTCTGTATGACCATATAAACCAGCAAAAAATTGTTGCATGGTCATTTCATCAATTGCCATCATAAAGGTTTGGTCACGATAATAACCTGAACGAAAATCACCGTTTTTAAATGCTTTAGCCATTGCAAGCTGCGGCACTTCTTTTCCATCTCCAAAAATACCAAATTTAGCTTTACCAGTTAAAACTTCTTTTCGACCTAAAAGACTACATTCTCTACTAATTACAGCAGTTTTATAGTCGAATATTACTTCTTTTTTGAAATCTTCAAAAGATAAAATATTTTTAGTTGCAGTTTTACTCATAGGAAAGCAAGTTTGGTTTTTACAAATATAATTAATTAGTACAAATAAAGCAATATGGTTTGGAACTAAATTTTAAGAATTATTAATCATTACACTTAAGTACTAGCAATATGACAATTTAAGTATATTTTTATTATTTTTAATTATTGATTGTTTAATTTTTTAACAAATTTATTGTTTAAAACCATTTTCTGGTAAATAAGGAAATTAATGTTTTTGGGCTTAAAGTAATTACAAAGCGAATTTTTTCGTCATAATTTGAACCATTTAGTTCGTAACCGTTAGAAGAGTACACTGGTAAAAATAACTCAAAATAACCAGGTACAAGATTTAAATGCATACCGGAGTCGAACACAAATTGAGATGCGGTTCCTTTGTTTTTTATAATTCCTAAATCGCCATAAATTTCTATCCAATTCCAAATATTAAAGGAGCCGTTAAAGGTTGTTATCCAATCGTTAGCATACCTAGTTGCTAATTTAGATTTAAAACCACCTTCTGCATAAACATATTGTTGACTATATATTCCTGTAGATTCGCTTCTTCCAAGTAAATTTTGTTCAAACATATAATCGGTAGGGGTATCTAGTCCAAAACTAAAATATTCGGAAGCAGTACTTCTGTATAAGAAAGTTCCAAAATAAAAACGTAAACTCAATCTCCTATTATTATCAAATAATTTTTGGTAATGTATTTCCGTGGCTATTTTTCCAAATGAATTTGCTACTTGCATATCTGTTTGAAGGCTATAAGACTTTGTTGCATCTGATTGAAAGTTTCCGTATTTAGCATTAAAAACACTGTAATTATCTGTATTATTATCTATAACTAAATCGCTTTTTTCTCTGTTTATGTATAATTGTTTTAATTGTACATATTCATTTTTGTTAGTTCTAAAATCTTTATCTCTAAAGTATAATTGAACCGTGGGTCTAAAATTTGTATAGGAAGCATTTTCAGCATAATGAAATTGACTTCCCGATGCTATATATCTAATTTTATAAAGTTTTTCGTCATCTCTAATATTTTGTTCAATCATCCCAGAAAATTTCCCTACTAATGAACCTGTTTTTGGAGAATAAAAAGGAGCCGCGCTAAAAGTAAATGGCTTATCTAGCATGGATTTGTTACTTAAATTTAAGCCTATAGCAATTCCATCGTAGGCATTAAATTCAAACTCTGGAACATAAAATATTTGGTTATAATAAGGCTCTTCTAAATCTTTCATGAAATTTAATTTAAACGGACGATTATTGAAGAAAAAACCTTTTAAAGATTTCCAATTATTTCTCAAATTATATTCTGGAACTTCATTTAAGTAGTTTAAAACTAATTTGTCTGAACCGTTTCTTTGCATTACAAAAGTGGTGTCTGTTTTGATATTATCTATCCATTTTTTAGAAATAATACTATCTTTTTTTAACGCATAAAGGGTTATTGGAACATTTGTTCTTGTCCTATTAATGATTTTAATTTTTATAGAATCTTTAGTTTTGGAAACTTTTCCAAATTTATAATCAATTATCTCTCGGGTTTCAATAAGCGTATTAAAAAACCAATCAATGTTTTTTGAGGTGTTTTTCTTTAAAATAAATTCAAAATCATGCTCACTTGTATTCCATTTCTTATTCATAGAAATAAATTCTTTAACGGAATTTAAAACTATTTCGTTTTCCAAATAATTGTCTAAGTATTTAAAACTTAAACCTGCTTTATATTTACTAGAAATTTGTTCGTTAAATTTAATCAATTTGTCTTTGTTTTCATTCAAAGGTTGGTCTAAATTTTTGCGAGCCATAAGCATATAAATGTAATTATATTGCGCATTAAAGCCTAGATTTATTAAATAATAAGATTTTAAGATTCTAAGTTGAGAAAGTTTTCCCATCATTTTTAAATCGGGATTGTATTCCTCAATATATTGCATTAAAAGAAACATTTGAATACCATCGTAAATCCAATTTTCATTTCTAGGATTTAATTTTAAATTTTCACTTAAATAATTGCTTAAATAGGTTTTAAGAAACATTAATTCAAAAATTGTTTCGTCTGAAAAAGGACTTAAAAAAGCAGGTAATTGGTTTAAGCCATAAAAAGGTTGTTTTTTATAGTCTTCCTCAGATACTAAAATTTTATTTACGGAAGAATTGCCTAGTTTTTCCTGCACAAAACGAGTAATTCTATCTACAACTATTGTTTTTTGAATAGCATTTAGTTGGGTATTATTTAAACTAGAAGTTACTTCTATAAACTCATTTTTATATAAGGTTGCTTCTACTTTAGGACTAAGAATAACAGTTACATTATTTCTATTTTCACCAGTTAAAGTAAAGTGAAAAAAGTTTTCAGTAGTTGCGTTCTGCACAGTTGATAAATTGGAATTTATCGAATAATTTTTAGGAGTTTCTATGTTAATTGTATAGTTTGAAGAAGCATTATAAGCATCGTCTAAATTAGAGTTGCTTTGCTTTATAAACTTCCCGTTTTCATATATTGCAGGAAAAAGTAACCAGTTTTTTAAATAAATTTTACCTTCATTATGGAAGCCATATCGCGTAAATTTTTCATTTGGTATTTTAAGGGAATAGATAATATTTATTTTTTTAGAGGAATTTGGCAAAATAGGCTCCTCCAATTCTACTTCTAAAATATCAATTTGATTTTTATTTCTCTTCCAATTTAAGGCTTGAAAATTGGAATCAATAATATTATTAATTTTTGTAAAACCTCTGTCTTCTTCTTTAGCCAAATGAAAAGCTCTTGTAAATTCATTAGAAAATCGATTTGCCAAAACCGAATTTTTAGAAGAAAAAGCATGGTTCCAATCATTTAAAACAATTGTGTATAAAGTATCAGCAGAAGTGTTATTATAAGTTAAATCTTGCTGCACCATTATGGTTTTTGCCTCTATATCTACTCTAACTTTTAGTGCAGAATTATGTTGTGCAAAAACAAAAGTTTGCATGAAAATTAGAGTATAAACAAAATATTTATTTTTCAAAACACTATTTTTTAATAAGGTAATGCAATTTTAATAAAAACTTATGTCATACTTGCTTAATTGTAAGGTTAATTTTAAAAACAATTTACAAGCCTTAAATATATAGTTTTTATGTAACTGCCTACCTTTTATTTAGTTATATTTGATAAAAACGAAATTATGGTGCCAAAATTACTTTTTACAATTCTTTATTTTTTAACATTTAACCTCTCTTTTTCGCAAACAGTCGTAATTAATGAAATTGATGCCGATACTCCTGGATCAGACGTGAAAGAGTTTATAGAATTAAAATCATTTGATGCTGGAGGTATTGCTTTGCCAAATTTCAATTTAGATAATTATGTTTTGGTTTTTTATAATGGATCAAATAATCAAATTTATAAAGCAATTGACCTTGATGGATATGTTACAGATATAAATGGAATTGTACATTTAGGCAATCCACAAGTTACCCCTTCACCAGCAGGAATTATTCCACCAAATTCTATTCAAAATGGACCAGATGTTGTAGGACTGTATCTTGGGGATGCAGCAAGTTTTCCAGTTAATAGTATTACATTTGATTTGCCTAATTTAGAAGATGCTATTGCTTATTCTAACAATACAACTCAGCCAACTAGTTTAATGACGCAGATGAATATTTCGGTTTTTATAAACGGAACTTCTAATGATACCAAGTCTATGCAACGCAAGAATGACGGTTCTTGGGAGGTTAAAGCGCCAACGCCAGGAGAAAATAATGATGGTTCTGGAGTAATATTAAACTACATAACGGTAAGTACAACACAATCAGAATATACAGAAGGGGATTCTTTTAATATTGTTTTTACAACAACTCAGCCCGTAACTGGGGCAACTTTGATTGTAAATTTTACTCTAAATAATGGAAATTTTAATATGCCTGATTTTTCTGGAGGACTTACAGTTTCCATACCAGTTGGACAAACTTTAGGACAAACAGGAATAATTTTAGTAAACGACGGATTAGATGAAGGTGATGAAGAAATCAAATTTGTATTTCAATCTATTCCATCAGGTTATGTTGCAAATAACGATAACTTTATAATTCGCGTTAACGATGTTAATTTTGCTTCAGATCCTTGGGGAACTCCATTAAATCCTACTTACAATCAATGCGTTCCGCAAATTCCAGCAGGCTATTATGCTGCACTAGAGGGTCTTGCAGGCGCACCGCTTAAACAAGCTTTACAAGATATAATTGCTAACCCAAGCGTGGTTAGGTTGCATAGTTATGCCGATATTTGGGAAATATTAAGTAGATCTGACCGAAATCCTGAAAATAATAATAAGGTTTGGACTATTTACAGAGAAGAATCAATGGCAAAATTAGACCAACAAAATTCAAGCAGTATTGTGGGTAAATGGAATAGAGAACACATTTTTGCGCAGTCTAGAGGTGGTTTTAGTGTTGCTTCGGGAGATACAAATGATGGAATTTCTGTGTGGAATACTACTTCTGCCGATGCTGTTATAGACGGAGTTTCAGATGCGCACCATATTCGGGCAGCAAATGGACAAGAAAATTCCTCTAGAAATAATAAAAATTTTGGAGATGTTGCAACTTCTAGCGTTTATAACGGGCCTTCTGGTTCACAAGGATCTTGGAAAGGCGATGTTGCTCGAGCATTGTTTTATATGGCAGTTCGTTTTAACGGACTAAATGTTTTAAATGGTGATCCAAGTGAAGATAATACTGGGAATTCTTCTGGTAATATTGGGGATTTAGCGGCTTTTTTAGCTTGGAATGTGTCTGATCCTTCCGATGATTTTGAAATGAATAGGAATAATTATATTTATACTTGGCAACAAAATAGAAATCCGTTTATAGACTATCCGCTTTTAGCAGATTATATTTTTGGTGCAAATTTTGGTAATACGTGGTCTTCTGCATTATCAAATGAAAACTTTACGGATATAAAAATTAAAGTTTATCCAAATCCGGCAGTTGATCACCTTATTATTTCTGGCGCAAGTTCTTCAACTAAAGTTGAAATTTATACTATAACTGGCCAAAAGGTAAAAGAGTGTGCTTTTGAAAATGAAGTAAAAATTTCAATAAACCTTCTATCAGGAATTTATTTAGTCAAAATAACAAGCGATTATACTAATTGTCTTGTCCTGAAATAACGATACACAAAAAAGTAACCTTATGGAAGAACAAGAAGAAACACGTTATGTAAAGCGAACTCAAAAAGACTACACGATGTCTTTTAAATTACAAATTGTACAA
>Ga0105053_10005826_pt1 | contig 17311 bp, 17 predicted proteins | sample BON01_FD_78093 | JGI IMG/M metagenome (GOLD analysis project Ga0105053, IMG submission 78093) | Freshwater microbial communities from Lake Bonney liftoff mats and glacier meltwater in Antarctica - BON-01 | ecosystem: Environmental > Aquatic > Freshwater > Ice > Glacier meltwater | place: Lake...
CAGCGGGCGAGACAGGGAAACCAGTCAAACCACGCAAACAAGGCCGGATATAAGTGTGCAGCCGACTTCTTCACAAAACTTGGCAAATTGTGCTTGCTAGCCGGGAGGCATCCATATAAGTACCCCATGACCGATCTGGAGAACCTGACCCGCAGAGTCGAGCAACTGGAGACACGTGTCGAGATCGCCGAACTCACAAGTGCCTATGCCATCGCCTGCGACGAACACGATATGGAGCGCCTGGGCAGCCTGTTTGCCGAGGATGCGGTGATGGATTCGCCCAGCAAGTTGCTGGTTGCCAACGGACGTTCCGAAATATTGGCGATGTTCGTGCGCCTGTTCAAGATCCGCGGGCCGGGTTACCACTGGACGCATGACCATTTCGTGCGTTTCGACAGTGCCAATCCCGATCAGGCGAGCGGCCTGGTGCTCAGCCATGCGGAGACCTGCCCGGACAACGAGGTCAGCGTGTCGGGCATGCGTTACGACGACGAGTACCGCAGGGTCGACGGACGCTGGTTGTTCCAGAAGCGGGTGCTGAAATTCCTGTATTACGTGCCGGCCCGGGACTACGCGCAGGCGTTGAACGGGAAGATTCGGATCACCATGGGCGGGCGCAGCCTGCCGGGGGATTATCCTGAATCCTTGCCAGCATGGCAGGCATTTGACCGCGCGCACGGGCGCACCGATTGACGAGGACCGGGCCATGATCACCAGCAACGACTCCAACGTTTTGGCGCAACGAGCCCTGATGCACCTGCGCAACAAGACCACCGACCAGGCTCCGTCCGTCATGCAGATACCGGTCGAGGCCTACAACGATCCGGCGCGTTTCCGGCGCGAAGTCGACCGTGTGTTCCACCATCTGCCGCTGGGGTTGGCGCTGAGCATTGAGTTGCCGGCTCCGGGAACGTACAAGGCCATGACGGTGATGGCCAAACCCATCATCCTGGTGCGTGGAGAAGACGGCGTCGTGCGCAGCTTCATCAACGCCTGTCGCCATCGCGGCGCGCAACTGTGCGCGGCCGGCAGCGGAAAGCTGCAGCGTTTCGTCTGTCCCTACCATGCGTGGCGCTACGACCTCAAGGGGCAGCTGACGGGCCTGTACGGCGAGTCGACTTTCGGCGAGGTCAGCGCCAGCACCCACTCGCTGACCGAACTGCCCTGCGCCGAACGCGTTGGCGTGATCTGGGTCTGCCTGACGCCTGAACAGACGTTTGACATCGACCAGTTCCTGGGAGACTTCGCGGCGCCGCTGGCGTCACTGCATCTCGACCAATGGCATGTCTACACCCAGCGCGACATCCCGGGGCCAGGCTGGAAAGCTGCCTGGGACGGTTACCTCGAGTCCTACCACCACAATACCGTGCACAGCACGACGGTGGGCAAATACACGATCGGCAACCTGATCCTGCACGATGTCTATGGTCCGCACCAGCGGCTGGTGTTCGGGCGCAAGAGCCTGGGTGAGCTCGAGGGTGTGCCGCAGGAGCAGTGGGACGCGGAAACGCACCTGCGGCGTATCCACCTGTGTTTTCCCAACTTGGCCGTCTCGGGGATTCTGGGTGACCATTGCCTGGTGAGCCAGGTGTTCCCGGGTCCGACGCCCGACACCACGATGACGCGCCAGACGGTGTTGTCGGCACGCGAGCCGGTGACTGCCGAAGAGAAGGAAACCACAGAAACATTCTCGCGCCTGGTGCTCAAGGCCGTCAGCGAGGAAGACTACGCGATCGGTTTCACGATCCAGGAGTCGTTGCGTGCCGGTGGCAACCAGCACTTCACCATCGGGCGCAACGAACCTGGCGTGCAGCACTTCCACAAGTCGCTGGAAACGTTCATGGGTGCACCGGCGGGTGCCCAGCCGGTGACCTGAGGAGTCCGGCGGCGGCGGCGCCGCCAGTCTAGAATTTCCGACCACGATGCCATCCCATTCAAGCGCCCCGCCGGACCTGGACCCGACGCCACAACAGCTGGAAGACCGCATCACGTTCCTGGTGCATACCGTGGCGGCACGGATCGCCGCAGTGGGCAACCGGCACTTCCGCGCCCACGACCTCAATCACTACTCTGCGCGTATCCTCGTGCTGCTGCAGCAGCACGAGGAGTTGCGTGCCGGGGAACTGGTCGACCTGCTGGTCCTGCCGCAGTCCACCATCTCGAGCCAGCTGCAGGCCTTGCACGCCAAGCGCCTGATCCGGCGGCGACGATCGCGGCGGGACAATCGTTCGGTGATCCTCACGCTGACCCCCGCAGGCATGGAGCTGGCGCGCGACTGCGACGGACTGAGCCTGCGCGTGCACCACGCGCTGCTGGACGACATGTCCGAACGGGAGCAAAGCGACGGTTTTGCGTTTTTGCGCAAGGTCAACGCGCGACTGCTGGACTTGCAGACGCAGGCGATCCATCCCTTCCACGAACCGGCGCAATTGCAACGCATGGCCGATGCCGAGGTCGTTGTCGGCCCCTTAACCAGGAAAGTCAGAAAACCATGATCAAACACATCGTCATCTTGAAACTCAAGGACACCGCACACGGGAATGATCGCGCGACCAATGCGCGCTTGACCAAGGACAAACTCGAATCGCTGCGCGGAAAGATTCCCGGACTGTTGATGATCGAAGTCGGGATGGATTTTTCTGGCACCGGCAACAGTGGTGATGTCGTGTTGGTTTCGGAGTTTGAAAGCCGCGAGGCGCTTGCGATCTACCAGTCGCATCCGCTGCACCAGGCGATTGTTCCGTTCGTCGCGGAATCTGCGCTCGAACGGCGCGTGGTGGACTACGAAGTCTGATCCGGCACGCCGTGCCGTGCTTGCCCTGGCTCGGCAACACGCACCGGCGATGAGGCCGGCCTGGTTTGCCGCCAGGGTCGGGTTCAGCGTGCGCGGAACGGCGCGTTGACGAAGCCCCGAAACCGCGCCCGCGCACCGCGCATCGGCGGCTGCGTGAGACGGTAATCCGGAAAACGCGCCAGAAAGCGCCCGATCGCGATCCGGCCTTCGAGCCGGGCCAGGCTGATCCCCGCACACTGGTGAATGCCGAATCCGAACGCCAGATGCCGGTTGTCGCGGCGCATCAGATCGAGCTGGTCGGCCTGTGCGAACTGCGCCGCGTCGCGGTTGGCCGCGCCTATGCACAAGGTGAGCAGCGCACCGGCCGGCAGGTCGATGCCGCCGATCTGGCAGGGGGCCAAGGCGCGGCGGTTGCCCAGCTGGTTGGAGGACTCGAAGCGCAGAAATTCGTCGACCGCCGCATCCATGTGTTGTGCCAGCAGGTCTGCGTCGCCGCGGTAATGCGCGATGCGGGTCAGCAGCTCGGCCTTGGCGTCGGGCCAGTCCTGCAGGCAGGCCAGGGCGTTGCCGATCAGGTTGGTGGTGGTCTCGTGGCCGGCATTGAGGATGAAGATGCAGTTGTGCAGCAGTTCGGCCTCGGACAGGCGGCCACCGTCGGGATCGTCCGGGGCGCCGGCCTCGCCCTGGATCAGGCGGGTCAGCACGTCGTGTTCCGGGTCGCCGGGGCGGCGGCGCCGATCGGCTACCAGCCACTTGAGATAGTCCAGAAATTCGGACACGCTGCGGTTGCCCAGTGCCTCCTGCTCGGGCGTGAGCGCCGGCTCAAGTGCACCGAGGATCGCCAGTGACCAGGCTCGCAGCGGTGCGCGGTCGGCATGCGGCACACCCAGCAAATTCCCGATCACCTCGACCGGGATCGCACTGGCGAGGTCCGCGATCAGATCGCCGCCGCCCTGGTCCTCGATGGTGCCGAGCAACTGGTCGACCAGGCGCACGAGACCGGGCTCCATCTCGCGGATGGCGCGCCGGGTCAGCGCCACCATGATCAGCTTGCGCACCCGGGTATGCAGCGGCGGGTCGTTGAACACCAGGCTGTTGGTGTGGTGCGCGAACAGCGGGGCGTCGTCTTCCCGCGCCGCCTCGCCATGCCAGGGGCGGTGCAGGTACTTGGGCGCGAATTCCACCTTCTTGTCGGAGCTGAAGCCGCGCCCGTCGCGGTAGACCGCAATCAGATCTTCGTAGCGGGTCAGGAACCAGCTGCCGTCGGGCATGCGGCGTACCGGCTCTTCGGCGCGCAGCAGGTCGTACACCGGATACGGGTTGCCGTAGAAATCGTCCGGCAAGGCGCGCAGGTCGAAGCCGTCGGCGATTTCGCGCGCGCGCGAAGGCGCCATCGGGGGCGTGACGACCGGTTGGTACGCGGCTGTCATGGGCCCAGGAAATCCTTCATGGCCATCAGCACCGCGTCGGGCGACTCGGCCATCATGTTGTGCCCACCCGGCACCACGACGACTTTGCCATGGGCTGCGGCGCGGATCAGCGACTGGGCGGCCTTGACTGGTGCCATCTGGTCCGACTGACCCAGCACGAACAGCGTGGGCGCAGTGACCTTGGTCATCGCCGCATCACCGCCGGCATACGCATCACAGGCCTTGAAGCCGGCATGGAAGATATTGACCCGCGGGTTGCGGGCCAGCATGCGGCGCATCAGCGCCTTGTGGCTGCCGTAGACCCAGGTACCCGGCCCCATCGACGACGGAGGCGGCGCCAGCGTGGAGTGTGAGAAGGTGTTGACCATGGCAATGGCTTTTTCCGGATTGTTCTGGGAAGCTTCCATCAGGGCCGGGGCGACCTTCAACGGGAATGCTGTACCCACCAGTACCAGGTGGCTGACCCGGTCGGGAGCGCGCGCGGCTGTTTCCAGTGCGATCAGTGAACCAAAGCTGTGGCCGATCAGCGCCGCCTTGGTCAGGCCAGCCGCGTCCATCAACGCCAGCACGAATTCGCTGGCGGCCTCGACACTGGCCGGCGGGTCGCCGCCGCTTTGGCCATGGCCGGGCAGGTCGACCGCCAGCACGTTCCAGCCATGGTGGGCCAGATAACGGGTTTGCAGGATCCAGACGCTGTGGTCGTTGAGCACGCCATGGATGAAGATGGCTGTCGGTTTGGCGGGGTCGAAAACCTTGCCGCCGGTGTAGCAGAAGGTCTTGCTGCCGTTGACTGAAAGTTCCATCAAACACCTGCCTTTTCTGCCGCGCGCAGCGCGCGTTTGAGGTCTTCGAGCAGGTCGGCCGGGTCTTCCAGGCCGATCGACAGGCGTATCGTGCCCTGGGTGATGCCGCCCAGTGCCAGTGCATCGTCGCTCATGCGGAAATGCGTGGTGCTGGCCGGATGGATCACCAGCGAGCGGCAGTCGCCCACGTTGGCCAGATGGCTGAACACCTGCAGGGCGTCGACAAAGGCCTTGCCTTGTTCCCGGCTGCCCTTGAGGTCGAAGCTGAACACTGAGCCGGCGCCGCGCGGCAGCAGCTTTTGCGCCAGCGCGTGGCTGGGATGGGATTCGAGCAAGGGATGACCGACCCGCGACACGAAGGGGTGGCTGGCCAGGTATTCGACCACCTTGGCCGTGTTGTCCATGTGCCGTGCCATGCACAGGCTCAGCGTCTCGATGCCTTGCAGCACCAGCCAGGCCGAGTGCGGGCTCAGGCAGGCGCCGAAGTCGCGCAGGCCTTCGCGCCGCGCGCGCAGCAGGAAGGCGCCCACGGTCGACTCGTCGGTGAACACCATGTTGTGGAAGCCTTCATAGGGCTCGGCCAGTTCGGCGAACTTGCCGCTGGCCGCATGCGACGCAGCCCAGTCGAAGCTGCCGCCGTCGACGACGATGCCGGCGATCACGGTGCCGTGGCCGCTCAGGAACTTGGTCGCCGAGTGATAAACCAGGTCGGCGCCATGCTCCAGCGGCTTGAGCAGCCAGGGTGTGGTCAGGGTCGAATCGACCAGCAGCGGCACGCCGGCCTCGTGTGCGACCGCCGAAACGGTGGCGATGTCCAGCACGTCGAGCCCCGGATTGCCGACCGTCTCGCCGAAAAACAGCTTGGTATTCGGGCGCACCGCGGCGCGCCAGCCGTCGATGTCGCCGGGTTTGACGAAGCTGGTTTCGATGCCGAAACGGCGCAGCGTGTAGTGCAGCAGGTTCTGCGAGCCGCCGTACAACGCGGTGGATGCGACGATGTGCGAGCCGGCGCCCATCAGCGTGGCAATGGTCAGGTGCAGGGCAGCCTGACCGCTGGCGGTCGTGATGGCGCCGATGCCGCCTTCGAGCGCGGAAACGCGCTGCTCCAGCACCGCATTGGTCGGGTTGCTGATGCGCGAGTAGACGTGGCCGGCGCGTTCCAGATTGAACAGGGCGGCGGCCTGGTCGCTGGACTCGAATACGAACGAGGTGCTCAGGTGGATGGGCACGGCGCGCGCGCCGGTGGTGGGGTCGGGCGCCGCGCCGGCGTGTAATGCCAGCGTGTCGAAGCCGGGGTCGGAATATCCGGGCATGCAAGGTCTCCAGTTGGTGTCGTTCGATGCGGGTGGGTTGCGTCATTCTGTCGCCGCCATGGCCAGGCAACACCAGCTGCAGTGCTTATTGTGGGCTATATTCAGCCTAAGGAGACCAGCATGAAAGTCAGCGATATTTTGCGTGTCAAGGGCGGCACGCTCTACACCGTCAAACCCGATGAACGCCTTGCGCAGGCTGTGGCCGTGATGGCCGAGAAGGACATCGGTTCCCTGGTCGTGATGGAGCGTGGTGATCTGGTGGGCATGTTGACCTTTCGCGAGGTGATCCAGACTGTGGTGCGCAATGGCGGCCAGCTCGGCACCGGTTCGGTGCGCGCGGCGATGGACGACGCGCCACTGACCTGCACCATGGGAACCGAACTTGACGAGGTGCGGCGCATGATGCTCGATCACCATGCGCGTTATCTGCCGGTGTTGGACAACATGATGCTGATGGGTGTCGTGAGCTTCTACGACGTCGCCAAGGCCGTTGTGGACAGCCAGAACTTCGAGAACAAGATGCTCAAGGCCTATATCCGCGACTGGCCGGATGCTGACGGCGCCGGCATACCCGGGACCCCATGAGCGGCAATACCTTCGGCCAGCTGTTCGCCGTCACGAATTTCGGCGAATCTCACGGGCCTGCCATCGGCTGCGTCATCGACGGCTGCCCACCTGGCATGGCCTTGAGCGAGGCCGACATCCAGGGCGACCTCGACCGGCGCCGGCCCGGCACCTCGAAATTCGTCACCCAGCGCAACGAACCCGATGCAGTCGAGATCCTGAGCGGCGTGTATGAAGGCAAGACCACCGGTACGCCGATTGCGCTGCTGATCCGCAACACCGACCAGCGCAGCAAGGACTACGGCAACATCCTGCAGACGTTCCGGCCTGGCCATGCTGACTACAGCTATTTCCAGAAATACGGTATCCGTGATCCGCGTGGTGGCGGGCGCTCGTCGGCCCGCTTAACCGCGCCGATGGTGGCGGCCGGGGCGGTGGCCAAGAAATGGCTGTTCGAGAAATATGGCACGATGTTTCGCGGCTGCATGACCCAGATCGGCGAGTTGCCGATTGGCTTCGAGGCCTGGGAGCATGTGCCGCGCAACCCGTTTTTCGCACCCGTGGCCGATGTGTCGGCGCTGGAGACCTACATGGCGGCGCTGCGCAAGTCGGGCGACTCCTGCGGCGCACGCATCCGCGTCACGGCCAGTTGCGTGCCAGTCGGGCTGGGCGAGCCGCTGTTCGACAAGATGGATGCCGACATTGCCTACGCGATGATGGGCATCAATGCGGTCAAGGGCGTAGAAATCGGCGCCGGTTTTGCCAGCGTGGCGCAGCGCGGTACGACCCATGGCGATTCGCTGTCGCCTCAAGGTTTTCGCAGCAACAACGCCGGCGGCACGCTGGGCGGCATCACCAGCGGTCAGGACCTGGAAGTTTCGATCGCGATCAAGCCGACCAGCTCCATCCTGTCGCCGCGCGAATCGATCGACATGGCCGGCAACAGCACCGAGGTCAGCACCAAGGGGCGCCACGACCCGTGCGTTGGCATACGCGCCACGCCGATTGCCGAAGCCATGCTGGCGCTGGTAGTGATCGACCATGTGTTGCGCCATCGGGCCCAGTGTGCCGACGTGGCCGTGACCCTGCCGCCGATCGGCGCGCAGGCGCAGTAGTCAGGCGTAATCGGTGGCGGTGGGCCGCGCGGCGTCAGTGGCTCGCCGGTGGTGTTGGCGGCACAGGTGTGCGGCGCCACGGATTGAACCCGGTCACCAGCACCGTAGCCGACAACACCAGCAGGCCACCGACATAGGTGGCACCGGTAAATGCTTCATCCAGCACCAGATGGCCCCAGACGATGCCCGAGATCGTTGCCATGAAGGTCGAACTCAGCGCCGCCACCGGGCTGACCTTTTGCACGATGCGCATGTATTGCCAATAGGCCAGGCCAGACGTGAAGACACCCATGATCGCCACCGAGATGACCGCGCCGCTGGTCCAGCGTGCCTCCGGCAGAGTCCATACCGCGCCAGGCAGCAGCAGCATGAAGGCGAACACGTGCAGCACGGCGGTGATCGCCAGTGGCTCCATCTTCTTGGTGGCGCGCTTGAGCAGCGGCGCCGAGGCGCCGGACAGGGCCGATCCGCAGATCGCGATCAGGGCTGCCGCCACGAGATCCTGCGTGGGCCGTAGCGGTCCGAGCTGCACCACCAGGGCCACGCCGGCAAAACCGGCAATACATCCGAAGACCTTGGACCGGGTCAAGGTGTCTTCGCGCAACCAGGCCGACGTGAAGGTGCCGAACATCACCGATGTCACGCTGAGCACCGCGCTGTAACCGGCCGGCAGGTACTGCGACGACCAGGCAAACAGGAAGTGAGGCCCGGCGATGCTCAGTGCCGCCAGCACGGTCAGTGCGCGCCAGTGTTCCCAGGGCCAGCGCTGGCGCGTGAACGCCATGATCAGGGCCAGCGTTGCAGCGCCCAATCCGATCCGGCCGGCGGCTGTCAGACTGGGGCCGATGTCGGGCGTCGCGACCCGGGTGAAGAGAAATGTTGCTCCCCAGAGAATCGACAAGGCCGCGAGCTGGGCGAAATACTTGTTCTGCATCAATGGCCGATTGTGTGGCATTGTCCCGCGCCGTGACGGGTCTCGTCGCCACAGCGTGGTGTCATGTCCGCTGTCCGCGCAGCCGTGTCAGCATGGCCCTTATCGGTGGGCGCGGATCGATACCCGATACCAACATACAGGACAGCAACAGCAGGCCGCCGCCCAGGTACAGGCCGCCGTCGACCTTCTCGCCCAGGAACACGACGGCCCACAACACGCCGAAGCCGGTGATCAAAAAGGTCGAACTCAGCCCGGCCAGCGGCGACAGGTGGCGCATGAGGCGCGCGTACATCCACCAGGCCAGACCGGAGGTGAAGGTCCCCATCATGAATACCGCGGCCAGTGCGTGGAGGTCGAAGCGGGCCCTTGGCAGCTCGAACAAGGCACCGGGCAACAGCATCACGAAGGCGATGGCGTGCATTGAGGCGGTGATGGCCAGCGGCTCCATGCGTTTGACCGCGCGCTTGAGCAAAGGGGTGGACATGCCCGACACAGCTGATCCGATCACGGTGACTAGAACCGCCAGCAGCAGCCGCGGTGTGGGTTGCATCGGTCCGAGTTGCACGACCAGCGCGGCGCCAACGATGCCCAGCACACAACCGGCCAGCTTCCAGCCGGTCAGCGTCTCTTCCTTCATCCAGGCCGATGCGAAAGCGCCGAATAGCACCGCGCTCACATACAGCAAGGCCGCATATCCGGCCGGCATATACAGCGCCGACCAGGCGAACATCGCATGCGGTGCGGCCACGCCGAGCAGCGCGAGCAGGGTCAGTTCGCGCCAGTGGGCCATCGGCCAGGGCATGCGCAGCCAACGCATGATGCAAGCCAGCGCGATCGCGGCCATGCCCATGCGCAGGGCCGCCAGCAGGTTCGGCCCAAGCAGCGGCGCTGCAAATCGGGTCAGCATGAAAGACGTGCCCCACAGGGCAGACAAGGCGACCAGTTGCAGGTAGTGCACAGACATGGATGCGCGGCATTGTCGTTGATGTGTCCGGTGTATGGGGCGGCTGTACGAGACCTGTGTTGCGAGGCCGGTGCCGGAAACGGTGAGAATAGCCAACTCAGTACTACCCGTCTTTCACGGAAGAACATGAACCATCGTCCCTTTGTCTTGGCTGGCCTGATGGGTTGGCCTGTGTCGCATTCGCGTTCGCCGGACATCCATAACCACTGGATCGCGCAGCATGGTCTGCGTGGCAGCTATGTGCTGCTGCCGGTTGCGCCGCAGAACCTGGCGCAGGCCTTGAGGGCCCTGCCAGCGTTGGGATTTGCCGGTTGTAATCTGACGATTCCGCACAAGGTGGCGGCGATGTCGCTGGTGGACCGGGTCGATCCGGTGGCACAACGCATCGGTGCCATCAATACGGTTGTCGTACAACAGGACGGCTCGCTGGCCGGTCTCAACACTGACGCGTACGGCTATCTGCACAGCCTGATGGCCGAGGCGCCGCAATGGTCCCCCGACGCCGGACCGGTGACCGTGATTGGTGCCGGTGGTGCCGCACGGGCCGTGGTTGTCGCCCTGGCCGACAAGGGTGTGCGCGAGATCCGTGTCTGCAATCGGTCGCCAGACAAGGCGCTGGCCTTGGCACACGAATTCGGGCCGGTCGTGGTCGCGGTCCCGTGGGCGCAACGCCACGATTCCCTGGACGGCGCCGCGCTGCTGATCAACACCACCAGCCAGGGCATGGGCAGCCAGCCGCCGCTGGATCTGTCGCTCGATGCGCTGCCGCGGCATGCGCTGGTATCGGATCTGGTCTATGTGCCGCTGCAAACGCCGTTGCTGCTGGCCGCGCAGGCGCGCGGCCATCGCACGGTGGGTGGCCTGGGCATGTTGCTGCACCAGGCGCGTCCGGCGTTCGAGTCGTGGTTTGGCGTGATGCCGCAAGTCACGCCGGCATTGCGCCTGCAGGTCGAACAAAGCCTGTAGTGCTGCTATCAAGTGGGTAGTAGTGCTTGACGGCTCGCGGCAATCGAGGGCACACTTGTCAGACAAGAGCCGGCAGTCGCGTGGCAAACGCGATGCGGGATTGGTTTTATTCCATCTGGCAAGGAGACACGACACCACCGATATTTCCAGTCGCGTGCGGTTACCGTCAACCGCGCCGAGGCCTGCGCCTCATCTTTGTCCGACCAGCGGTCCGCCGGTCCGGCCCACACCTACAAGTACAAGTAAGGAGCACAACGTGTCCATTTCCACTAAGAGCCTGTCCGTCGTTTTTGCTGCCGCCCTTCTGGGCGCCGGCGCGGTGCATGCACAGCAGGTCAAACTGATGACCGGACCCCAGGGTGGTTCCTGGTATCCGCTCGGAGGCGCCATTGCCAACATCGCCGACAAGGCCGGGGTCAAGGTCCAGGTGTTGCCCGGCGCAGGAATCGCGAATGTCAAAGGTGTCGATGCCGGCAAAGCGGACATGGGTTTTGGCAACTCTATCTCGACGGTAGACGGTGTGGCCGGGCGCGCCCCGTTCGATGCACCGGCAAAGAACGTATGCAACGTCGCCAGCCTCTACCCGCAGTACTACCAGGTGGTGGCCAACGCCGATGCAAACATCAACTCGATTGGCGATCTCAAGGGCAAGTCGCTTGCGGTGCAGCCCAAGGGCAACACGGCGGAATTCATCAGCATGCAGTCACTGGACGTGTATGGCCTGAAGTACCAGGACATGTCGCGTGTCAGCTACGTGTCGTACACCGACGCGGTGTCCCTGATGAAGGACAACAATGCGCAGGTCTTCACGCTGGGCACGACGGTACCGGCATCGGCCATCATGGACCTGGCCTCGGCGCGTGACATCAAGCTGGTGGGCATTCCGGACGACAAATTCCAGGCTATGCGCAAGCTCAATCCCGGCTATACCAAGCTGGTCATTCCCGCGGGCAGTTATCCCAAGCAGACCCAGGACGTTCAGACCATCGGTTACGCCACCCACATGATTGCTCGCTGCGATCTGGACGAGAACGTGGTCTACAAGGTGCTCAAGGGCATGGTCGACAACAAGGCCGACCTGGCAGCCATCGCAAAGGCCATGGCCGGGGTCACGCCCAAGATGATGGCCGAGGACATCGGCGTGCCGATGCACAAAGGCGCGCTTAAGTACTACAAGGAAGTCGGCGCACTCTGATGCCAGAAGCGGCGGGGACCGGGACACCCGCCGCGCCCATCCGGCGCCTTGAGCGCCTAACCCGTCCCGTTTTGGCGCCCTCTTGCGCCGGAGTAATCGCATGTTGGCACTGCCTGCGGTCGTATCGCGTCGCCTGATCTCCACCATCGCCGTGGCGATGTCGGTGTTTCACTTGGTCGTCGCCTTTGTCGGGCCACCCGATGCCTATGTGATGCGCGGCTCGCACATCGCGTTCGCACTGGTGATGGCCTTTCTGATCATGCCGGGGCGCCATGGCACGGCAGAGCGCGTCGGGTGGTTCGATGTGCTGCTGGTGCTCGCGGCTGCCGCGGCGGCCTTGTATCCGAGCATGAACCTAGGCTACATCCAGAGCCGCATGTATTACGTCGACGATCCGCGGTTCGCCGACTATGTGTTCGGCGGGGCCATGATCCTGCTGATCCTGGAGTCGACCCGGCGCGCGACCGGATGGGCCTTGCCGATCACCGCGCTGGTGTTCCTGGTCTATGGCCTGACGCTTGGCAACCAGTCGGTCGGCATCATGCTCGATCAGCTGTACCTGACGACCGAAGGCATCTTCGGCATTCCGCTGTATGTGTCGGCCACCTACGTGATGCTGTTTATCCTGTTCGGCGCCTTTGTCGAGCGCAGCGGGGCGGGGCAGCTGTTCATGGATTTCGCGCTGGCGCTGGCCGGGCATACCTCGGGTGGACTGGCCAAGGTGGCGGTAATCACCAGCAGTTTGTTCGGCACAGTGTCGGGCAGCGCGGTGGCCAACGTCATGACCACCGGCACCTTCACCATTCCGCTGATGATGCGCACCGGCTACCGGCCTGCGTTCGCCGGGGCGGTCGAAGCCGTGGCCTCGACCGGTGGCCAGTTGATGCCGCCCATCATGGGCGCGGCCGCTTTCGTGATGGCCGAGTTTCTGGGCGTGTCCTACCTGACCGTGGCCGGATTCGCGCTGCTGCCTGCAGTGCTCTATTACGTCGCCGTCTTCATGGCCGTGCATTTCGAGGCCAAGCGCATCGGCCTGGTGGGTCTGCCAAAGGCCGATCTGCCGCGCTTGCGTACAGTGCTGGTAGAGCGCGGGCATCTGTTCCTGCCGCTGGTGGTGATCGTCGTGGTGTTGCTGGTTGGTTACAGCGCGGCGTTCTCGGCCTTGTGCGGCATCGGCTCGGTTATCCCGACCACCTGGCTGCGTGCCAGCACGCGCAAGACATTCACGCCGCGGGCCATCATGGATGCACTGGAGTCGGGCGCCCGCAATACGCTGGTGGTCGCTCTGGCCTGCGCCTGCGCCGGTATCGTCATCGGCACCATCACGCTGACTGGCCTGGGTCTGGCTTTCACCGGCGTGGTGCTGGCGCTGTCGCAAAATTCGCTGATACTGGCGCTGCTGCTGACCATGCTGGCCGGCATCTTGCTGGGTATGGGCCTACCCACCACGCCGGCCTATATCGTGCAGGTGGCCTTGCTCGTGCCGGCACTGGTCAAGCTCGGCGTACAGGTGGAAGCCGCGCATCTGTTCGTGTTGTATTTCGCCGTGCTGTCGGCGATCACGCCGCCGGTTGCGATGGCGGTCTATGCGGCCAACGGCATTTCGCGGGGCACGCTGATGCAGACCAGCTGGGCCGCGGTCAAGCTGGGGTTGACCGGCTACATCATTCCGTTCATGTTCGTCTCGTCACCTTCGCTGTTGCTGATGGGCGACGTACCAACCATGTTCTCGTCGGCGTTGACCGCCACCGTTGGTGTCATCTGCCTGGCTGCTGGTCTGCATGCGTATTTCTTCTTCGGTCCCGCCCGGTGGTGGGAGCGCGTGCTGCTGATCGTGGCCGCCTTGGTGCTGATCAAGCCGGGTTGGCAGAGCGACCTGATCGGCGTGGCGCTGATCGCCGCCGTGTCGGCCAGTCAGCTGTTGTCGCGCGGTGCGAACGCCAAACCGTCGCGACAGACTTCCTGAGCGGCCGCGACGCGCAACCTGTGGGGCAGCGCGGACGGTCTTATCTTTTCAACATTGACGACCTTTTCGGGCGGAGCGAGTTCCATGAGCATCCAGTTGTACGCTTTCGACACACCGAACGGACGCAAGATCAGTGTCGCACTCGAGGAAATGGGCTTGCCCTACGACGTGCATGTTGTGGACATCACCAAGGGCGAGCAGGATGCGCCCGAATTCCTGAAGTTCAGCCCGAACAACAAGATCCCGGCGATCATCGATCCGCAGGGGCCCACCGGCGGGGCGGTCAGTGTTTTTGAGTCGGGCGCGATCCTGATCTACCTGGCCGAAAAGTCTGGCAAGTTTTTGCCCAAAGACCCACTGCAACGTATCGCTGCGCTGGAGTGGCTGATGTTCCAGATGGGCGGTTTCGGACCCATGCCCGGGCAGGTGCACCACTTCATCGCACTGGAAAACGAGACGGACCGGCGTTATGGCCTGGAGCGTTTCATGACCGAAACGCGTCGCCTGTATGGCGTGATGGACCGCCGACTCGCGGACCGCGACTATTTCACCGATGAACTGTCGATTGCCGACTTCGCGATTCTGGGCTGGGTCTGGCGCCACCCGCGGCACAAGGTCGACCTGGCCGATTTCCCGCGTGTGCAGCGCTGGTACCAGACCATGATGGGCCGGCCAGCGGTGACGCGCGGGTTTGCCGTAGCCCTTCGGCGCACAATCTGATGCGATGCCGCGGTAGCTTCACTTCGATTGTCTGATGAGGCACCAGCGACACTGGTGCGCGCCGCGTGCCTGTGGCGTGCGCCTCGCGCGAAAATTCCGGTTGCGTACGCCAGTACATTTACCCATTGGAACTCGGCAGCGAGATCCGCCAGCCGAGCCGAACGGCTGTTTCGTATCCTGCAGCGGTCGGCGAGCCGTCTGCAATTCATCCCGTTTGATTTTTTAACCCCAAGGACATACTTCATGCAAAACGCCTGACCCTGAAAATGTTGGCCGCCTGCGCGGTAATGACATGCGCCGGCACCGCAATTGCCCAGGACGTGATCAAGATTTCCAACATCGTCGAACTGTCTGGCGGCGGCGCCACAGCTGGCACCAATTTCAAGAACGGCGTCGAGCTCGCGGTCAAGGAAATCAACGCCGCCGGCGGCGTGATGGGCAAGAAGATCCAAAGCACGACCTCCGATACGCAGACCAATCCCGGCGTGGCCAAGGGTCTGACGCAAAAAGCGGTAGATGACGGTGCGTTTGCGATCTTCGGCCCTGTGTTCTCCGGCTCCATCATGGTCAGCATGGCCGAGAGCCGGCGCGCCGAGGTGCCCAACTTCACCGGCGGTGAGGCCGCTTCAGTGACGGCGCAAGGCAATCCCTATGTGTTTCGCACCAGCTTCGGTCAGTCGACCAGCTTCCCCAAAGTTGCGCGCTACATCCAGAGCAAGGCCAAGACCATTGCGGTGATCTATGTGAACAACGACTTCGGCAAAGGTGGCCGCGACGCGATCACCAAACTGCTCGAGACCGGCCCGACCAAGATCGTTGCCGATATCTCGACCGACGCCGGTCAGATCGACTTTTCTGCCGCGGTGCTCAAGGCCAAGCAGAGCAACGCCGACGCGGTCTTCATCTACACCAACGAGGAAGAGTCGGCGCGCGCGCTGCGCGAGCTGCGCAAGCAGGGCTGGACCAAGCCCATCATCGGTGAGACCACGCTGACCGGCCAAAAGGTGATCGAACTGGCAGCAGAAGCCGCCAACGGTGCGGTGGCCCACGTCGGCCTGACTGTCGATGCGCCCCAGTTCAAGGCCTTCGGTGAAAAGTACCAGAAGGAATACAACTCGGTTTCGGACCACAACGGCATCAAGGGTTATACCGGCGTGTACGTGCTCAAGGCCGCCATCGAAAAGGCCGGCAAGCTCGACCGCAAGGCGGTGGCAGCAGCCCTGCATAACGCCAGCTTCAGCGTCAAGCAGCACCCTGGCATCCTGCTCGACGTCGCTTTCGACGACAAGGGCGACATGGACCGCGAAAGCTTCCTGGTCGAGGTCAAGGGCGGTAAGCAGGTTGTCGTCGAGACCCTGCCGGCTGTCGGCAAGAAATAAGACTTTCCTGGCGCCCCGGCCCGTCGGGACGGGGCATCCCGAATGTTCAACATCCGTCCTGCCCGCCAGCGCGCGCGGGTGCTGGGGCTTGCATGACCGATTTTCTTCAATTGCTGTTCAGTGGCATGGCCACCGGTGCCATCTACGCGCTCGCCGCGCTCGGCTTCACACTGCTGTGGCAGGCCAGTGGAACCATCAATTTCGCACAGGGCGAGTTCGTGATGCTGCCGGCATTCATCATGCTGGCTTTCACCTCGGCCGGACTTCCATTGCTGGCGGCCTTTCTGGCGGCCTGTCTTGTCGCGATCTTTCTGCTGGGCTGGGGTTTCAAGCGCGGTGTCGTCGATCCGCTGTTCAAGTACGGCATGATGCCCATGGTCGTGGCCACCATCGGCCTGTCGATCGCGATGCGCAACGGCCTGCGCGCCGGCTACAGCGCCGAGGCCCATCCATTCCCGTCGCTGTTCCCCTATGAACTGTTCAAGGTGGCCGGCGTCACCGTGACGTTGTCGGACCTGGGAACCTTCGCGCTGGCGCTGGCGCTGGTACTGGCGACACAGGCCTTTCTCTCCAGGACCGTCACCGGCCGGGCGATGCAGGCGGTAGCGCAGAACACCGAGAGTGCCGCGGTGCTGGGCATCAATGTGCCGCGCATGATCTTCTACACGTTCGCGATCAATGCCGTACTGGCGGTTTCCGCTGCGCTGCTGGTCGCGCCGACCTACCTGGCCAAGTTTGACATGGGCGAGTCGCTCGGCACCAAGGCATTTTTCGCCGCCATCATCGGCGGCTTCAACAATTCGCGTGGCGCATTGCTGGGTGGCCTGATCGTCGGCGTCAGCGAGAACCTCGCCGCGGCGTACATCTCGCCGTCGTACAAGGACGCGGTGGCGTTGATGATCTTCATGATCGTGATTCTGTTCAAGCCGCAAGGCCTGCTCGGGCGCAAGGAAGAGAGGAAGGTATGAAAAAGTCAACCTTGGTACTCGGCCTCCTCACCGTGGCATTGCTGGTGGCGCCGCAGTTCCTGAAGAACTATGGCATCTCACTACTGTCCGGTCAATAAGGCCGCGAAACGGAGAAGCGCCAATACTGGCGCGGGTTTGCGGGCGATTTTGTTTGGTGCCGATTTGAAATCTGATTGCTCATTTTTTGGTAGTTTCCCTAG
>Ga0105053_10005833_pt1 | contig 17297 bp, 16 predicted proteins | sample BON01_FD_78093 | JGI IMG/M metagenome (GOLD analysis project Ga0105053, IMG submission 78093) | Freshwater microbial communities from Lake Bonney liftoff mats and glacier meltwater in Antarctica - BON-01 | ecosystem: Environmental > Aquatic > Freshwater > Ice > Glacier meltwater | place: Lake...
CCGGGGAAGCGCTGACCCTGGGGACAGGGGGCGTTTTTTTGGTAGGTTCTTTGACAATTGAATAAGTTTGGTAGATCAAAGGTCTACAGAAAGACTGTTCCCCGCACGCGCGGGGATGAACCGTCGGTGGAAGCTGCCGCCCGTCGTGCAGAGTGACGGGACTGTGGCGGTGAGCTGTGCGAACGAAATCAGCCAGACCAGGCAAAGGCCCGTTCCTTCGCTTGCGCAGTGTCCTCACCGGAGTTGGGCCCGGTCCGGGTCAGGATCATGTCGTGCGGGCCGGAGCGGGCGTAGCGGACCAAGGCGGCGAGGTGGTTGGGGCCGCCGCGCCAACAAGGTCGAGCAGGCGGTCATGGAAGTCGTTGCTGCCCAAAGAGCTGACCGCTGCTGCGGTCAACCGGGCCAGTCGTGCTTCACCTGTCATGCTGATCCTGCTGCGCTCCCGGTGAATGCCGCATCCGGGCTTTCGGGGGAAAGTTTTGCCGCAGGGCGGCGCGCTTGCATAGGCCCTGATCGTCAGGCCGGGGTTTCACCGACATCTCCGGCCGCCACGGCCACGGATTTGAGGATGGCATAGACCGCCATGCCTTCGCGCAGGTCGAGCATCTGGGCCGATCGGCGGGTGATCCGTGCGAGGAGCAGATCCTGCCCGAGCCGCAATTGCACGATCACCCCCGGCCCTTCGCCCAATTTAAGGGCGGTGATGATGGCGGGCAGGATATTGAGCGCCGAAAGCCCCTCTGGCCGGTGCCGGGCGAGGATCACGTCCTGTGCGTGGATGCGGATGCGCAGGGCCGCGCCGGGTGCAGCGTTGATCCGGGGCAGCAGGAGCGGCCCGGCAGAGGTATCGCAGCGGGTCAGGCCGTCCGCTTCGTGCCCTGCTATCCGCGCGGTGATGATGGCGCCTGCGTCGCGCACGCCGAAAATGGGCACAGATTCGGGATCGGCGAACAGGTCTGCGGCCGGGCCATGGCGCAGCACACGCCCGTCGCGCAGCACGATCATGTCGCGGGCCAGCCGGGACACTTCGGTCAGCGAATGGCTGACATAGAGGATCGGGATCGCGGCATTGTCGCGCAACTGTTCGAGATATGGCAGAATCTCGGCCTTGCGAGCCTCATCCAGTGCTGCCAGCGGTTCGTCCATCAGCAGGACGCGCGGCGCGGTCAGCAGGGCACGGCCGATGCCGACACGCTGTTTCTCGCCGCCGGAAAGACCCGCAGGTCTGCGTGCCAGCAGCGGCCCAAGGTCGAGGGCGGTGACCACCTCATCAAGCGACGGCCCGCCAAGCCCGCGCGCGCGCCGCAGCGCGTAGTCAAGGTTGCCCCGGACCGAGAGATGCGGAAATAGCCGCGTGTCCTGAAACACATAGCCGATGCCGCGTTTTTCCGGCGCGACAAAGCGGGTCGCATCCTGCCAGACCGTGCCTGCCATGCCGACCTGTCCTTTGGCACGATGCTCAAGCCCTGCGATGATCCGCAAGAGCGTGCTTTTGCCTGAGCCGGAGCGCCCGAAAATGGCGGTCACGCCCTGCAATGCGATGGATTGCGTTACCTGCAGGGTAAAATCCGGGAAACCGAGACTGATGTCGAGGGTGAGCATCCGGGTCAGCCGACCGACACGGGAAAGCGGCGGTTGACGCTATAGACCAGCAGCAGCACCAGAAACGAAAACACCAGCAGCACGCCGGAGAGCAGATGTGCATCGGCGTAGTTGATGGTTTCGACATGTTCATAGATGGCGATGGAGATCACCTTGGTCTGCCCCGGAATATTGCCGCCCAGCATCAGCACGACACCGAATTCGCCAAGCGTATGGGCGAAACTGAGCACCGACGCGGTCAGAAATCCGCGAGCCGTCATGGGGATCACGACCGAACGGAACCGGTCAAACGGCCCCGCGCGCAGCATTGCCGCCGCTTCGAGCGGGCCACGACCAAGGGATTCGAATGCGGCCTGCAGGGGTTGCACCGCGAAGGGCAGAGAGTAGATCACCGACCCGATCACCAGGCCGAGAAAGGAAAAGGTGAGCGTGGTGCCGGTCATGTCGAGCCAGACCCCACCCAGAGGCGAGCGTGGGCTGAGCAGAATGAGCAGGTAAAACCCCAGCACCGTGGGGGGCAGCACCAAAGGCAGCGCGGTCAACGCCTCTGCCACCGGTTTCAACCGGCTTTTGGTAAAGGCGAGCCACCACGCAATCGGCGTGCCGATGACCAGCAACACCAGCATCGTGATCCCGGCAAGCCGCAGGGTCAGCCAGAGTGGTCCGAGGTCGGGCAGGTCCATGTTCAGTCAGTGCCATAGCCAAAGGTGCCGATGATCCCTGTTGCCACATCGCCCTGCAAATACTCCAGAAAAGCGATGGCGGCGGCGTTCTCTGCCCCGGGATTGAGCAGGATCGCGGATTGGGTGACCGGATTGAACAGGTCTTGCGGCAGGTCATGACGCGAACCGCGCGGCTCGAGGTCCGGCCCCTGCAGCGCGGAGGTGGCGACAAAGCCGAGTTGCGCAGCACCCGTATCTACCAGAGAAAAAGTCTGGCCGATGTTCTGGCCCATCACGATTTTGGTGGAGACATCCTCCCAGACACCCAGCGATTGCAGCGCCTCTTGCGCGGCCACGCCGTAAGGGGCGAGGTCGGGGTTTGCGATGGCGATGAAGAGTACGTCATCGGCTGTCAGGGCGGCGGCCGGATCGGTGCCGATTCGCCCTTCATCGCGGCTGTAGAGCGAAAGGCCACCCCGAGCATAGACAAAGCTGCTATCGCTGAAGCCCAGACCTTCGGCAGCGATGCGCAAGGGCGTGGCGGTGTCGGCGGACAGCAGGATATCAAACGGCGCGCCTTCGACGATCTGGGCGTAGAGTTTGCCGGTCGATCCGGTCGTGAGTTGCACGCTATGACCGGTTTCGGCGCTGAATGCTTCGGCAATGGCTTCGGCGGCGCTGGCGAAATTGGCGGCGACGGCGATCAGGGTTTCATCTGCGCGGGCCATCGCGCCGAAAGTGGTGAGAATGAGGACGAACAGCAGAAGTCGCTGCATCATGGCGCGTTTTCGGAAAATTGGGGTGCTCATGCGCGCATCATCGGCAGACCGACCCGATTGGCAAGCGCAAGTTGGCTGAACACGCAGCACTGTGTGGCCGTTTCGGGTCGAATTGCTCCTGCTCTGGCACTGGCATATGGTACGCGCAACTGCACGTCGGAATGAAAGACCACAGATGAAGATCAAGGACCGCCATATCGGACCCGACCACCCGCCGCTGGTGATTGCCGAGATCGGGATCAACCATGGCGGTGATCTGGAGGTCGCGCGAGCGATGGTGACCCATGCGGCGCGGGCCGGGGCGGAATGTGTCAAGCACCAGACCCATTTCGTCGAGGACGAGATGACGGATGAGGCCAAGCAGATATTTCCGCCCAATGCCGATGTCTCGATCTGGGAGGTGATGGCCCGCTGCGCCCTGTCCGCGAACGATGAAATCGCGCTCAAGACACATGCCGAGGCGCAAGGTCTGATTTATATTTCCACGCCATTCTCGCGCAAGGCGGCCGATTTTCTGCATGGGATCGATGTGCCCGCGTTCAAGATCGGATCGGGCGAAGCGGATAACCTGCCGCTCATTCGTCATATCGCCGGGTTCGGGCGGCCCGTAATCCTGTCCACCGGCATGCAGACCATCGCGAGCATCGGCCGGTCGGTCGATATCCTGCGCATGGCCGGCGTGCCGTTTGCGCTGCTCGAATGTACGAACCTTTATCCATCGCCGCCCGAGATTGTCTCCTTGCAGGGCGTCACCGACCTGCGGGTGGCTTTTCCTGATGCGGTTATCGGGTTTTCGGACCATTCCATCGGGCCGGAAATGGCGCTGGCCTCGGTCGCACTGGGAGCCTGCATATTGGAGCGGCACTTTACCGACAGTCGTTATCGCGCAGGCCCCGATATTTCCTGCTCGATGGACCCGGCGGAATTGCGGCTTCTGGTGGATCGGTCGCGCGAAATCCACACTGCGCTGCGCAATCCCAAACAGCGGACCGGACCGGAAGAGGCGGTCTACCGCTTTGCCCGCGCCTCGGTCGTGGCGGACCGCGATTTGCCAGCGGGGCATGTGATTGCCGAGGCCGATATCTGGGCGCGCAGGCCCGGCAATGGCGAGATTGCGGGCTATGATTTTGACAGGGTGGTTGGCAGGCGCCTGAGGCGGGCGGTGACGCGCAATACGCAACTGGCGTGGGGTGATCTGGATGCCTGAAGCCGCGACGGCGCCGCTCACCATAGTGATCCCGACGTATGACCGCCCCCTGCTGGTGCGGGCTGCGGTTCTGTCTGCGCTGAGTGCCATACCGGAGGGTGGCGAGGTCATCGTGGTCGATGACCACAGCAGACTCCCGGCGGCAGAGAGCCTTGCCGATCTTGCACGGCCCGGCTTGCGGGTGCTGTTGAATGGCTGCGCTCGCGGCCCGGCAGGTGCGCGTAATTTCGGGGTGGGGCAGGCGCGGTCAGGAATGATCCTTTTTCTCGACGATGATGATCTGATGGTGTCGGGGTATCCTGCCCATCTGCTTGATCTGCGCCGCAGCGCGCCGCATCTGAAATATGGTTTTAGCGCGATCGAGCCCTTTGCCGACGGCCGCGAAGTTGCATCGCTGCCTGAATATGTGGATACCGGTGGCACCATATTGGCCACGTTGACGTTTCGCAAACAGGTCGGGGGACTTGGCTGCGGTTTCTGGATCATGCGCGATCATTTTCTGAGCCTCGGCGGTATCGCAGAAGACCTCCTCGTGAATGAGGATACCGATTTTTCGTGCCGTCTGCTCGCCGCCGACGAGCCGGGCTGGTTTTCGGACGGTCCGGGAGTCTGGGTGCGCCAGCACAGCGCGACCGGAGACGGTGCGGATTTGGGCAATTTGACCCGGCGCACCGGCCCGGCCGCACGGGCGGGTTGTTTTTGGGCCATCCTACTGCGCAATGCCGATTGGCTGGCGAAGAATCGCGATGCGCGGCGACACATCTTGAAACGTCTTCTCAAGATGCAGGCCAAGGCGGGCCTGATGGGGCAAGGTCTTGCGACATGCAGATCGGCGGCGGCAAAGGGGATGCGGGCAGAATTGGGCGCATATTTCGTGCTTAACATTGCGCTCTACCGGTTTCGCCGGGACTGATCAATCATGCGCCCGCAATCGCATCGAACATGGCCGTGGCACCGGCAACGCTACGTTCCAGAAAACGCGCGATCTTTGCGGTCTCGGTGGTTGAAAACCGCCAGTCATTCCCAAGGATCGTCTCGACGGTCAACGACTCGCGCGGCAGCAGGCGGCGCGGGTCAAGTCCTGCATCCTCGAACAATGCCTCGATCTTCCATGAGTTCGAGGAGACGCAGACAAAGGGTGTGCATGTCACGAGATTGAGGCAGACGCCGTGAAACCGCCCGGTTACGGAAAGCTGACTTGATCTGAGCAGATCGAGGTATTCCGCCTCGGAACCCAGATATGACAAAAGCGGATAGCGTCGTTGTATCCGTTTCTGACGCAACGCCACCACCTGCCGGCGAAATCTGCGGATCAACCACGGACGATAAGGGTTTTCCTCGCGCAGCGAGACAGTCAGCGGCACAAGCCGCACCTTCTGGTGAAAGGCCATGTCCTGCGCGAGCTCCGCCAGCAGGGCCGTTGCCGCCGCGCTGACCGAATCCCCGACGATGATGCCTTGACGTCCAACAGTGTCCGCCAGCGCGCCCGCGCTTGTCGACAAATCGCCGAACCACGTGACCGGGCGCCCCGCATGGCGGCTGAGCGCGGCGCCGCTACGACTGTCGCGGGCATAGAGATGCGCGAATCTCGCCGCGAGGGGGGCCCAATCGGTGGGGTTTTCCTGATAGAGCGCATTGACGAGCGCCAGTTCCTTGTCGCGCGTGACCGCATGACGGGCGACATCCATCAGCCAGCCCGCCTTTTTGCGACCGTGATGCAGCGTTCCTTCGCCGTTTATGACTATGGCATCGCAGTCCGCAAGCATGGAAAGTGATACGCGGTCCTGACGCCAGTCGAGTTTGCCGTCGATCCTGCCGCTGATCCGGCAACCCCGGCCCTCAAGCCCGGCCTCTATCAGCCGCATCACCCGTGCGCAGCCAAAATGATGCCCTAACATGTCTGTGTGATTCATCAGGACGACTTTTTTAGCAGACATAGACTCACTCATGAGATCGTGTTTGTTGTATTTGTCGGTCTCGCTCTAGCGTAGCTGGCTGGATTGGGTAAGACGGAATTGCGGCAAATCTGTTGTCGGTTGTAGGGTTGGAGTGGATAAGGCAAGGAAACCGATGACCCGTTCGCTCCTCTTTGTTACCGGCACGCGCGCTGACTTTGGCAAGTTGGAACCTCTGGCGGCCATCGCGGCGCAGGCCGGGTTTGCGGTGACGTTTTTCGTCACCGGCATGCATATGCTGGGCAAATACGGGCTGACCAAGATCGAGGTGCACCGCAGTGGCGCGTTTGCGGTGGTGGAATATGTCAACCAGCGCGACGGTGATCCACAGGATATGGTTCTGGCCAAGACGGTGATCGGGTTTTCCGACTATCTGCAGGAGGCGCGGCCTGATCTGGTGGTGGTGCATGGCGACCGGGTCGAAGCGCTGGCATGCGCGCTGGTCTGTGCGATGAACTATGTGTTGTGCGCCCATGTCGAGGGGGGCGAAGTCTCTGGCACGATTGATGAAATGTTCCGCCATTGTAATACCAAGCTGTCGGCCATCCATCTGGTCAGTTCACAATCTGCCAAGGCGCGGGTGCTGCGACTGGGCGAGACGGCGGAGTCGGTCGAGGTGATCGGGTCGCCGGAACTCGATATTCACAGTGCGCCCTCGGGTGTGGAAATCGCGCAGGTGCGGCAGCGTTACGATATCGCCAGTGACGATTATGGGATCTGCGTGTTTCATCCGGTGACGTCGGAAGCGGAGAGCATGGCGTTGCAGGCGGCGGGCCTCATGAATGTGCTCGTGGCGTCGGGCAGATATTTCGTGGTCATTCTGCCGAACAACGACCCGGGTGCCGCCGGGATATTGAATGTCATCAATGATTTGCCGGCAGAGCGGTTTCGCGTGCTGCCCTCGATGCGGTTCAACTATTTCTCGGAACTGATGCGCAACGCGCGGGTAATTGTGGGCAATTCGAGTGCCGGGGTGCGCGAGGCGCCGTTTCTGGGGGTGCCCTCGCTCGATATTGGCACACGGCAATCGAATCGGGCGGATGCGCCGTCACTGTTCAAGGCGGAGCCGATGGACCGCGCCGCTATCTCGCTGTTTTTGCAAGAGCAATGGGGCCAGCGCTATCCGCGGCATCAAAGCTTTGGCACCGGGTCGGCGGCGGAAAATTTTCTTGACCTGTTACAAAGTGAAAGGTTCTGGCAGCGGCCGCGACAGAAGTATTTTCAGGATTCGGCCGCCGATGATTAACCATTGCGAAAAATGGCCATGATTAACCACGATTTGGTGGCGCTGATCCCGATTCGTGCAGGCTCCAAGGGCCTGCCGGGCAAGAATATCCGGGCTTTGGCGGGCAAGCCGGTCTATATTCATGCGGTGGAACAGGCGCTGCGCGTGGTGGGCCGCTGTGTGATCTCGACCGACATTCCCGAAGTGCTGAATGCGGTGCATCCGCAGGGCTGTGTCGTGCTGGAGCGCCCTGCCGCGCTGGCCGGTGAAGACGTGCCGATGGACGCGGTCATTGACCATGCAATCAAGGCTTTGGCGCTCGAATCGCATCGGATTGTCCTTCTGCAGGTTACCTCGCCGCTGCGCGCGGATGATGATCTGCGGGCGGGGATTGCCTTGGCCGAGGATGGCGATTTCGATCTGGTGATGTCGGTGACGTCGGCGGAGCGTTCGGCGCTGAAATGGGGCATGCTGGAGGCGGGTCGGTTTGTGCCGGTTTCGGACCCGGCTTTTTGCTTTAGCAACCGGCAAAGCCTGCCTGCGGTTTATCGCCCCAATGGTGCGGTCTATGTGTTTGATGCGGCCACATTTCAGCGCAATGGCGGATTGGCGACGGCGCGGATCGGGGCATTTGAGATGCCTGCGGAACGGTCAGCGGATATTGATACGCTGGATGATCTGCAGCGCGTCGAGGCGATTCTTACGATAAAAAATGTTAATGTGTAACATTAAATAAGTATTATAAAATACTGATAAGAAAGACTATAACTGGAAATGCCCTTCACCCTGCGCCAGTTGCAATATTTCGTCGCGGTGGCCGGGCATGGATCGGTCAGCCAGGCGGCGCGTGGCATGTCGATTTCGCAATCGGCGGTGACGGAGGCGGTCAAGGAGCTTGAGGCAGATCTGGGTGTGCGCCTGTTTGACCGGCATTCGCGCGGCCTGAATATCACCCATAAGGGTCACCAGTTCCTGCGCCATGCCAAGGTGATTCTGTCTGAGGTTTCGGGTGCCCGCCGGGCGTTCGAGAGCGACGCGGCGCCTGTTTCGGGGCGGTTGCATCTGGGCGTCACCTCGCTGATGGCGGGCTATGTGATGTCAGACCTGCTGTCGAAATATCGCCGCGCCAACCCGCAGGTGACGGTGACGGCGATCGAGGATAGTGGCGAATATCTGGAACATCTGCTGATCGGGGGTGAGTTGGATGTGGCGGTGATGGTCACGTCCAATCTGCGTGACCGGACCGCGCTACAGACTGAAATCCTTGATGTTTCGCCGTTTCGCCTGTGGCTGCCGCTGGGTCACAGGCTGGCGGCGCAGGATAGTATTTCGCTGGCAGATGTGACTGCTGAGCCGTTGATAATGCTTAATATTGATGAGATGGAGGAGGAGGCGGTGAACCTGCTGTCGGCCCTTGGCACCCGCCCGCGCGTGGCGTTTCGCACGCGGTCGGTGGAGGCGGTGCGCAGTCTGGTGGCGACCGGCGCGGGTGTCGCGATTCTGCCTGACCTGGTCTACCGGCCATGGTCGCTGGAGGGGGACCGGATCGAGAGCCGGGATGTGTCCGGCGCCCTGCCGGTGGTGCAGGTCGGGATTGTCTGGCGCAAGGGTACGCCGCTGTCGGCGGCGGCGCATGATTTTATTGCGATTTCGCAGGCGCAGCAGGCACTGCGCGGTCGTTTGTGAACCCTGCGGACGGTGCCGGGTTAACGAAAGATTCGACTGCGGCGATGCGTCGGTATCACGTCGGTATTTTAGCGGTGCGGAATCGGTGAAAACCGTTCAAATCCGCTGTAAATATTATCGGGCGACAGCGCAATGCAGTGGTATCGGAAAAAACGATAGCATGTTTCTGATAATTGATATTGCGAAGGGCGCGGGCTGCGCACAGGCTGTGACTCAAGGAAAACCGGCGGGGAACGCCGTAATTTTGCATGATGGGGAGTCTTGTTATGAATACCTTAACGAAATCCTGTTCAGTTCTGGCGATGGTCGCGATGGCGACGACACCGGCACTCGCGCAGGTCACCGAGATCGGCGCGGGCGAGGGCGAGGTGAATATCATCGCCTGGGCCGGGTATATCGAACGCGGCGAGACGGTGCCCGAGTTCGACTGGGTGACCGGGTTTGAGGAGGCGACCGGCTGTATGGTCAACGTGAAGCAGGCCAATACCAGCGATGAGATGGTGGCGCTGATGAATGAGGGCGGGTTCGACCTTGTTACCGCATCGGGCGATGCGTCGCTGCGGCTGATCGCGGGCGACCGGGTGCAGCCGATCAATACCGACCTGATCCCGAGTTGGGGCACGGTCGATGACCGGCTTAAAGATGCGCCCTGGCATACCGTCGACGGTGTGCATTACGGCGTGCCCTATATGTGGGGCCCCAACGTGTTGATGTATAATACCGAGGTGTTTCCCGAGCCGCCGACAAGCTGGAATGTCGTGTTCGAGGAAATGACCCTGCCGGATGGCCAGTCGAATGCAGGCCGGGTGCAGGCCTATGACGGCCCGATCCATATCGCGGATGCGGCGCAATATCTGATGACGCATCAGCCCGAGCTTGGCATCACCTCGCCTTATGAGCTGAACGATGAGCAGTATCAGGCGGCGCTGGATATCCTGCGCGTGCAGCGCACGCTGGTGGGCCGCTATTGGCATGACGCCTTTATCCAGATGGACGATTTCAAGAACGAGGGTGTTGTAGCCTCGGGGTCATGGCCGTTTCAGGTGAATATCCTCAAGAGCGAGGGGCTGCCCATCGCCTCGACCATTCCGGCAGAGGGTGCGACCGGTTGGGCCGATACCACGATGATGCATGTGGATTCGGAGCATCCTAACTGTTCGTACATGTGGATGGAGCATTCGCTGGCGTCGAACCTGCAGGCGGATCTGTCGGTGTGGTTTGGTGCCAATCCGGCGGTGCTGGCGGCCTGCACCGATGGCCGCGGGATGCAGACTGCGGAGGGTTGTACCGCCAACGGGCTGGATGATTTTGACCGGATTCGGTTCTGGACGACGCCGGTGTCGACCTGTCCGCAGGGCGAATGCGTGCCCTATTACCGCTGGGTTTCGGACTACATCGGGGTGATCGGCGGGCGCTGAGCCGCCGCTTCAGACCGGTTTTGCGCCTGAGTTGCGCCCATCCTGCGCCTTGATGCAGGGTGGGTGTACGCCACGCAACGCGTTCACCTTTGGAAGGATGAAGATGACCAGTGCCGTCAGCTTTTCTGGCGTCTCGCGCCATTTTGGCACTGTCCGCGCGGTGGACGGGGTGGATATCGAGATTGCCGAAGGTGAGTTTTTTGCCATGCTGGGCCCGTCCGGATCGGGCAAGACCACCTGTCTGCGCCTGATCGCGGGGTTCGAGCAGCCGACGGCGGGATCGATCCGCCTGTTCGGGCAGGAGGTGCGCGATTTGCCGCCTTACCGCCGTCAGGTGAATACGGTGTTTCAGGATTACGCGCTGTTTCCGCATCTGAATGTGCTGGATAACGTGGCCTACGGCCTGATGATTGCGGGTCGTCCCAAGGCAGAGCGGCACCGCGAGGCGGAGGCGGCGCTGGAGATGGTGGCGCTGCCCGGATATGGCGCGCGCAAGCCTTCGGAACTGTCGGGCGGGCAGCGTCAGCGGGTGGCATTGGCGCGGGCGCTGGTGAACAAGCCGCGCGTGCTGTTGCTGGATGAGCCGCTGGGCGCGCTCGATCTGAAGCTGCGCGAGGCGATGCAGGAGGAACTCAAGACGCTGCAACGCAGGCTGGGCATCACCTTTGTCTTTGTTACCCATGATCAGGGCGAGGCCCTGTCGATGGCGGACCGCGTGGCGGTGTTCAATGAGGGCAGAATCGTGCAGGTGGGCGCGCCGGAGGAGATTTATTATCGTCCCGAGGTTCGCTTTGTCGCGGATTTTGTGGGATCGTCGAATATCCTGCCCCCGGCGCTGACCGGGCAGGCGGGTTATGCCACGGTGCGGCCTGAGGCTGTGCGTATCGGCGCGGGGACGTTGGCGGCGACGGTGACGGCGGGGAGTTTTCTGGGGGCTGCGACGCGGGTGACGCTGGATGCGGATGGCACGAGGTTGACGGCGTTGCTGGCCCGTGCCGATGCCCGCCCGGAGATTGGTGCTGCGGTGACGCTGGGCTGGGATCCGGCGGATCTGCATGTGATGCGGGCCGGGGGATGAGCGATCTGGCCCCATCCGGGCCGCTGGGCCGGGTGTCGGACCTGTTCTGGCGCAGGCCGCGCGTGCTGTTGTTTCTGCTGCTGGCCCCGCCGGTGTTGTGGCTGGGCGTGGTTTATCTGGGGTCGCTTGCGGCGCTGCTGGCGCAGTCGTTCTTTTCCATCGACGAGTTTTCGGGCCAGATCAATTATGAGCTGACGCTGAAAACCTATGCCGAACTGTTCCGTCCGTCGAACTTTGACATCATCATCCGCACGGTGGTGATGGCGGCGCTGGTGACCGTGGCCTCGATCATCGTGGCCTTTCCCATTGCCTATTATGCCGCCCGTTATGCGCGGGGCCGCTGGAAGGCGCTGTTCTATCTGGGCGTGATGCTGCCCTTGTGGTCGTCCTATCTGGTCAAGGTTTATAGCTGGAAACTGATCCTCGCCAAGGAAGGGATTCTGAGCTGGTTCTTTGAGACGCTGCATCTGACATGGCTGCTCGATGGTTTTCTGTCGCTGCCGGTGGTGGGGGGTAATTCGCTGTCTTTCAGTCCGACGGGCACGTTTCTGGTGTTCGTCTATGTCTGGCTGCCCTTCATGATCCTGCCGATTCAGGCGGCGCTGGAGCGGGTGCCGGTGTCGATGATCGAAGCATCGGGCGATCTGGGGGCGGCGCCGCGCCAGACGCTGCGGCATGTGCTGATACCCCTTGCCCTGCCGGGGATCATCGCGGGGTCGATATTCACCTTTTCGCTGACGCTGGGCGATTATATCATTCCGCAGATCGTGGGCACCTCGGCCCGGTTCATCGGGCTGGCCGTCTATCAGTATCAGGGCACGGCGGGGAATATTCCGCTGGCCGCCGCCTTTGCCGTGGTGCCGATCGTGATCATGGGCCTGTATCTGTGGTGGGCCAAGCGGCAGGGGGCATTCGATGCGCTTTGACCGGGCACCGCTGGCGTTGAAGGTCGCGGCGGGGGCGGGGCTGCTGTTTCTGCATCTGCCGATCCTGCTGATATTCGTCTATGCCTTCACCACCGAGGACCGGTCCTATCAATGGCCGCCGCCCGGTCTGACGCTGCAATGGTTCGGGGTGACCTGGAACCGCCCTGATGTCTGGGCAGCGCTGATCCTGTCGGTGAAGGTGGCGAGCATTTCGACGGTGATTGCCCTCGTTTTGGGGACGCTGTGCGCCGCTGCGGTCAGCCGCTCGCGGTTTTTCGGTCGTGAGGCGATCAGCCTGCTGGTGATATTGCCGATTGCCCTGCCGGGGATCATTACCGGGATTTCGCTGCGTTCGGCGTTCAATCTGGCGGATATTCCGTTCAGTTTCTGGACCATCGTGCTGGGCCACGCCACGTTTTGCGTGGTGGTGGTTTACAACAATGCGGTGGCCCGGTTTCGCCGGGTGTCGGGCAATCTGGTCGAGGCGTCGATGGATCTGGGTGCGAATGCGTTCCAGACCTTCCGCCATGTGATCCTGCCCAATATCGCGACGGCGCTGCTGGCGGGCGGGATGCTCGCCTTTGCCCTGTCGTTTGACGAGGTGATTGTGACCACCTTTACCGCAGGCCAGCAGCAGACCCTGCCGATCTGGATGCTGGAAGAACTGGTACGCCCGCGTCAGCGCCCGGTGACCAATGTGGTGGCGATGGTGGTGGTCATCGTCACGTTTTTGCCGATCCTCGGCGCGTATTATCTGACCCGTGGCACCGATACGGTCGCAGGCAGCGGCAAATAAGAGCTGTCGCGGGCAGCGGCAAGTGAGAGGGAGTTGAGAGATGCAGACCAAGATGCTGATCGGCGGAGCCTTTGAGGCGGGGACCGAGACGGAGGAGAATATCCTGAACCCGCGCACGGGTGCGTCGATCCTGATGATGCCGGAGGCGAGTGCGGCGCAGATCGACCGTGCGGTGGCTGCCGCGCGCGCGGCGTTTCCGGCATGGTCGCGCACGACGCCGGCGCAGCGCGCAGGGTTGTTGTTGAAGATCGCGGACCGGATCGAGGCGGAGGGCGATGCCTTTGCGGCGTTGGAGGCGATGAACTGTGGCAAGCCGATCATGGCTGCGCGCGGCGATGAGATTCCGGCGATTGCCGATTGTTTCCGGTATTTTGCGGGGGCTGTGCGCAATATGCATGGTGCCTTGGCGGGGGAATATCTGCCCGGTCACACCAGCATGGTCCGCCGTGATCCGATCGGTGTCGTGGCCTCGATTGCGCCGTGGAATTATCCGCTGATGATGCTGGCATGGAAGCTCGCCCCGGCCCTTGCCGGTGGCAATACCGTAGTGATGAAGCCGTCGGAACAGACGCCGCTGACCGCGCTGAAGATGGCGGCGGTGCTGGCGGATATTCTGCCTGAAGGCGTGGTCAATATTATCGTGGGGCAGGGTGCCTCTGTCGGCAATGCCCTGATCAACCATCCGGGTGTCGATATGGTGTCGATTACCGGCGATATCGCGACCGGCAAGAAGGTGTTGCAGGCCGCAAGCAAAACGGTGAAGCGCACGCATCTGGAACTGGGCGGCAAGGCGCCGGTGATTGTCCTCGATGATGCCGATATCGGCGCGGTCGTGGCGGGGATGCGCGCGTTCAGTTTCTATAACGCGGGGCAGGATTGCACGGCGGCCTGCCGGATTTATGCGACGGCGGGGGTTTATGACAATCTTGTGGCGGATCTGACGGCTGCCGCCGCCTCTATCGTGTTCGATGCCGCCGATGATACGACGAATGAGATCCCGCCGCTGATCTCGCTCCGCCAGCGCGACCGGGTGGCGAGTTTCGTGCAGCGCGCGTCGGAACTGAAGCATATCGCGGTGACGACGGGTGGGGCTGCGCCGGATGGATCGGGGTTCTATTACAAGCCAACAGTGATCGCGGGCGCGTTGCAGAGCGATGAGATCGTGCAGCGCGAGGTGTTTGGCCCGGTGGTGTCTGTCACCCGTGTCGCGGATGCCGATCAGGCGGTGGCATGGGCCAATGACAGCCAGTATGGGTTGGCGTCCTCGGTCTGGACCCGTGATGTGGGCCGTGCTTTGGATGTGGCGGGCCGGTTGCAGTACGGCTGTACCTGGGTGAACACGCATTTCATGCTGGTGAATGAGATGCCGCATGGCGGCCTCAAGCAGTCGGGCTATGGCAAGGATATGTCGATGTATGCGCTGGAGGATTATACTGCCGTGCGGCATGTGATGATCGCGCATGGCTAGCTGCTGACGTTGACCTGCCCCTGACGGGCCGCGGTGCAGCCGACCGAGGCCGCGCCGTAGCCCGTGGTGTCGTCGATGTTCAGGTGTTTCACGGTGCTCCCGCTATAGCGCAGCGAGAAGGGTGCGTAGCCGTAGGTACGGCCGAACCCGTTGCGCCCGATCACCTCGCCACAGGCGAGCCTGTCGCCGTTGCTGAGCGCGAAGCCGGTGATCTGGTCGAATTGCGCGCTGGCGGGGTTTTGCATGGCGGCGGCGACGGTAGCCTGGGTGAAGCTGATTTCGGCGGGGGTGAGGGTCGTCGGGATGGCAATGGTCGCGGTGCTGGCGGTGCAGGCGCTGAGGGTGAGCAGGGTGATGAGGGTGATGAGCGTCCGCATGGGGGGAGTGTGCGGGGGAGATGGTTAATGCGGGGTTAATGGCTACGACATCTATAAGGATTGCAACCGCGCGAGGGGTGACAGGCCCCATCGGGCCTGTCATGTGGTGCCGATTATTACCAGTCCCGACCGGTAAGCCCCGCTTGCCGGTCAGCGCCCGACCCGCCTCTGGCGGGCGCTTCGCCCCCGCCCGGGTCCGGCACTGACCTGTGGACAGACTGCCGACGCGTTGTGCTGTGTTGAGTAAGGGATGTGAGCGGGGCCGAGGCTCCACTGGAGCCTCGGCTTTTCCCGCTCAGTTCGCCGTAGCGGTGGGTGAGGCCTGCTGCCCAAATCCCTGCACCGCGTCCCGTGCTGCCGTGAACCGGCGAGTCCATTCTGCAGGTTGCGCCTCTGGCATGACTGCCCGCCCCTTGCGCGGCAGATCGAGCGATAGCCCGGCCCCGTCGGCGGCCAGCGCGGCTGTGCCAAGCGCGGTGAGTTCGGATTCGTTGGAGACGATGAGTTGCCGTCCGAGGGTGTTGGCGAGGAATTGGCAGAACCACGGGTTCGCCGCCATACCGCCGTCGAGCGAGATGGGATCGTGGAGCGGCTGGATCGGGGCCATTGCACCGACCACTTCACCCATGCGGAAGGCGATCCCTTCGAGCAGGGCCTGCATCATGTCGCTGGCGGTCGTGTCGAGCGAGAGCCCGAGCCATGCGCCGCGTGCCTGCCGGTCCCAATGCGGGCAGGCGAGGCCCACAAGTGCCGGGACAAAGGCCAGACCGCGTGCGATGGCGGGGGCATTGTCGAAATGGTTGATCTGCGCGAAGTCACTGAACAGCCCAAGCCCGCGCGCCCAGTTGACCGCCGATGACGCCGCATAGACCCCGCCGTCGAGCGCGTAAGTGACGGGTTCGCCAGCCTTTTGCCATGCCACGGTGGGCAGGGGGCCAGCGCCCATCGGGATGGCAGGCAGGGTGGTGCCGGTGACGGTGAGGGCGAAGGCGCCGGTGCCGAAGGTGATCTTGGCATCGCCGGGCGCGCGGCAGCCGTGGCCATAAAGCGCGGCCTGCTGATCGGTGACGCTGGCGGTGAGGGGGATCTGGCGGGTGCCGCAGGTCAGCGTGCCGAGCGGGCCGGTGGTGGCGGTGATGCGCGGCAGCGCGTCGATGGGGACGCCGAAGAGCGCGCAGAGGTCAACGTCCCATTGGCAGGTGCGAAGGTGCATCAGCGAGGCGCGGGACGCGGTGGTGACATCGGTTTCATACCGTCCGGTAAGCCGGTCGCGGAACCATGCGTCGGTGGTGCCGAGGCGCAGGTGGCCTTGTTTCGCCAAAGTGGCGGCGGCGGGGATATGCTGCATGATCCAGCCGAGTTTGCTGGCGGAGAAATAGGGGTCGAGCGGCAGGCCCGCCCGGTCATGCACCATTTCAGCCATGCCGTCGCGGGCGAGCCGGTCGGTCACGTCCTGGGTCCGGTTGTCCTGCCAGACGATGACGGGGCTGATCGGTTCTCCGCTGCGGGCGTCCCATGCGAGGCAGCTTTCGCCTTGGTTGTCGATGCCGATGGCGTGAGGCTCAAACGCGGCACCGGCGGCGATGCAGGCGCGCAGGTTGGCCAGCAGTTCGGCGGGGTCATGTTCGACATGGCCGGGGGCGGGGTAGATTTGCCGGTGCGGCAGGCTGAGCAGTGGCGTGACGGTGCCGTCTGTGCCGAGATGCAGCGCGCGGGTGCTGGTGGTGCCCTGGTCGATGGCGAGGATGCTCATGGTTCGGGGTCCAGATGCAGGTGGGCTGGCCCTGCGCCCGAGGGCAGCGGCAGGGTGATGCGCCGTTCGGGCAGGGCGTTGATCTGATGCGCGGTGGACTGGCCGTTGGTGGTGAGGGTGATCTGGCCCCGGATGGCTTGGGTGACGCGGAGTTGTAGCACGGGCAGGGCTGCGTCGGTGCCGGGGCTGAGCCGTTGCGGCAGCGCGTATTTGAGGGCGTGGCCGCTCGTGGTGATCTTGTGATCCGGACCGCTGGGCAGATCGCCTGAGAGCGCGCGGGCGATGGCGTGGCCGATGGCGCGCCCTTCGGCCCAGCAATACCCGGCGGTTTCCACGGCGCGCAAGAGGTTTCCGGCGGCGAAATA
>Ga0105053_10005834_pt1 | contig 17294 bp, 10 predicted proteins | sample BON01_FD_78093 | JGI IMG/M metagenome (GOLD analysis project Ga0105053, IMG submission 78093) | Freshwater microbial communities from Lake Bonney liftoff mats and glacier meltwater in Antarctica - BON-01 | ecosystem: Environmental > Aquatic > Freshwater > Ice > Glacier meltwater | place: Lake...
TAATGCTTGGAGTTTCAACGTCAGCTAAAGTCGTACTTGTTAGAATCTCAACAATCTCATTTAGCAGCACATCTTCTGCTACTTCGCCATCATCAAATTTAATGGTGAACTTATTCTCAGGTTGGCACTGAACAATAACTCCTTGATAGGGCTTCTTCCATCCTGTTAATTTAGCGCTTACTCTGTCACCTTTCTTTGCAACAATGTTTGGAGGTTCAACATCAGCAAAAGTTGTGCTTGCTAAAATTTCAAGAATCTCGTTTAGCAATACATCTTTCGCTACTTCGCTGTCATCAAATTTAATGGTAAACTTATTCTCAGATTGGCATTCAACAACAACTCCTTGATAAGGCTTCTTCCATCCTGTTAATTTAGCATTTACTCTGTCACCTTTCTTTGCAACAATGCTTGGAGCTTCAACGTCAGCTAAAGTCGAACTTGTTAGAATTTCAACAATCTCATTTAACAGCACATCTTCTGCTACTTCGCCATCATCGAATTTAATGGTAAACTTATCCCCAGGTTGGCATTCAACGATAACTCCTTGATAGGGCTGCTTCCATCCAGCTAGTTTAGCACTTACTCTGTCATCTTTCTTTGCTACAATACTTGGAATTTCAACATCAGCAGAAGTTGTGCTTGCTAAAATTTCAAGAATCTCGTTCAGCAACACATCCTCTGCAACTTCGCCATCATCGAATTTAATGATAAACTTATCCCCAGGTTGGCATTCAACGATAACTCCTTGATAGGGCTTCTTCCATCCTGATAATTTAGCTTGAACCCGGCATCCAACAGAGATATCAAGCAAAGAATGTCTATTTGAAAATTCCAGTATTTCATAGGCGGATACATTCTCCACTACCTCGCCGTCGTCAAACACGATGACAAAGCTGTTTTTAGAATTGCGTTTTTTAATAGTTCCTATAAATGATGTTTTCCACCCTGATATCTTTGCTTTGACTCTATCGCCCTCTTTGTATTCTAATTTAGAAGTACGTTCGAGAACCTCAAGAATATCTTCTGGTTTCACGTTATCAGCTGTCTCCCCATCGTCAAAAACAATTCGACATATTCCACCAGCAGAAACTTCCTCGACCGTTCCCTTGTATCCTTTCTTCCAGCCTTGGAGCTTGGCCACTACGACGTCACCCTCAGATACGGAAGGAGGTTTGCTACGTGAAGCCACCTTCTGCACTTTCTCCAGTACTTCATTGAAAGCAAACATGTGCAATCAAAACAAGCTGGGTACACAAAAATACAAGGCGATTATATAGTGATGCGATTACAAAGTGCTGTAATACTGACTGCTCAGATGTACACTCACCTGAGTTAACGCTTTTTAATGTAGACACTGGTAGTACATTGATTAATACAGTGTTGCAAAGATCGAACACAAACCTCCTATTCGTTCATGTCGGGATCTCATCTTTCCAAAGATTTTTTCGACCTTGTGAAAGCTATAGGAGAATGTAAAAGTAAACAAGAAGAAGATCGTATTATTGTCCATGAGCTGGCGAAACTCAAAGCTAGGTTTCTAGAGAAGCAGCTTTCGAAACGCATTATCAAGGAGAGTCTGGTGAGAATGATTTACGTTGAAATGCTTGGCCACGATGCTTCGTTTGGCTACGTTCACGCCATTCAGTTGACCGCTTCGGTGGACTTGACCCAGAAGAAAGTCGGTTATCTTTGCGCGGCACTGACCCTATCGCCTGACCATGAATTTAGGTTCATGCTTGTTAACCAGTTGCAACGTGATCTGGCCTCTGCTAACTTGCTAGACGTGTCTACTGGTCTTATCGCTTTATGTAAGCTTGTCACGGTTGAGATGGTACCTGCGCTGCTTCCCTCGATTACCAAGCTTCTTACTCACGAACAAGGTATTGTACGAAAGAAGGCGGTGCTTGCTCTTCATAGGATATATCAGCTGGACCCACACTCGTTAGAACACTTAACCGATAGCTTGCGTAAAGTCCTTTGCGATAGAGACCCATCAGTAATGGGAGCTTCGTTGTGTGTCCTACATGATCTTGCCAAGGATAGCCCGCAGAAGAGCAAGGAGTTGGTGTCTTCTTATGTCTCTGTTTTGAAACAAATAATAGAACATCGACTCCCTAAAGACTTTGACTATCACAGAATTCCTGCTCCCTGGATTCAAATTAAGCTTTTGAAAATACTCGCCACTTTGGGCCAGAACGATCAACGTGCTAGTGAATCCATGTACGAGATTTTGCATGAATGCATGAAACATGCTAATACTGGTATTTATGTCGGATATGCGATTATATACGAATGTGTTCGAACAATAACTACAATTTATCCGGATGGTTTGCTTTTAGATGTGGCAGCAGATGCGATTGCTCGTTTCATCACTAGTGACAGTCATAATCTTAAGTACCTAGGCGTTACGGGACTGGCAGCTATTGTTCGAGACCATCCCAAGTATGCTGCAGAGCATCAGATGGTGGTGTTAGACTGTTTAGAGGATCCAGACGAAACACTGAAACGCAAAACGTTGGATTTACTTTATCGCATGACGAATCCTGTTAATGCAGAGATAGTAATTCAAAAACTCATCCACTTTTTGTCCGTTGCCACTGATAAGTTCCTTCGTCAAGATTTAGTTTCTCGCATTTGTAAACTGGCAGAACGATTCGCACCAAACAACATATGGTATGTGAAAACAATAACACACGTGTTTGAACTAGGGGGCGATATGGTAGAGGCAGAAGTGGCTCATAATTTACTTCGGTTGTTAGCTGAAGATGAAGAAGATAGTGAATTGCTGAGGATCGAGGCGTGCAACATCTTCTTCGAGCTATTTGAAAAACCCAACATGCCTGAAATGCTCCTTAGGATTATATTCTGGACACTTGGAGAGTACGTGTATCTTTTGGGCTCTGAAATGATATCCGAGGTCATTGAGGTTATTGTGGAGGTGGTCAGTCGCGAAAGTCTACAACCAGTCACTAGGCGATATGCTCTCACATCTGTAATGAAAATGTGCGCACGGTTGCGTCAACAGTCCTCGGAAGCTAATGATTTGATGGATAACTGCATTGCATCAGTGGATATAGATTTGCAGCATAGAGCATACGAATTCAAAGAGCTGGTTGTGAATATGGAGACTATGGTGACTGTACTTCCTGTAGATGCTTCGTGCGAAGACCTCAGTGATCCAGCATTTGACTTTTTGGATCAATTTGTTCAACTGCAATTAGACCAAGGAGCCCCTGAATACTCGCCACCCAGCAAATCTGAAAGCGACAGTTTTGAATACTCGTACGACGAAAAGGAATCTGCTCAAGTGATCCATGCTCCAGCACTGAAGTACGACGCATATGCAAAACCTACATTGCCAACAATCCAGAACAAAGTTGTTCAACCTTCCTCCTTGTCGTACGCCCAGCCTCCTTCAGTACCTGCATATGCAAATGGCTTGAACATGCAAGGCGTGAAATCTATGTGGGGTTCGTCAGGATATTCTGGAGGTGCACTGAAAGAGGCACCCAAACCTACTAACGACGATATGGCGGCGCTGAGGAATGCAGTTAATTCCCCATCCATGACATCGCATGCTGCTCCAGATCGATTTCACGAGGAGCCCAAACTGGAACCCACAGCTCCTCCACCAGCTCCCAAAGCACCTCGACCACCGTCAGAGAGAGAGCGCATGGCGGCAGCTTTGTTTGGCGGAGTGTCTACTGATCAAAAGCCCCAGATACCACATACTGCTCGCACTCGTCCGGTGAAGCAACCCGCAACTCCTCCACCTTCAGTGAACTTGTTGGACTTTGATGATGTCTCAGAAACACCTTCTAATACCACGTCAAGTAACCTCTTATTTGAATTAGATGAACCTCGCGCAGCAAATACCGTTCAGGCTTCTAATGCTGTTGTGTCGGATGAAATGGATCTGTTGGGAGGGTTCATGGAAGAAAAAGTCGACTCGCCTCCATTTACTGGTCATATTCTCACAACGCAGCAGTTTGGGCAGAATTGGATGTTAAATATGACGGAGAAGAAATTCGCCCTTGCAGCTCATGGAACTCTAGATTACTTGACAGGGTTATTAACTAGTCAGCTGGGTGTGCATCTCGTAGAAACTATTCCAGCAACCCAGGAAGCCATTTTCGCAGGAACGGACTCCTCAAATAATTCAATTGTTTTGGTTCATGCAAAAGTGAGAAATTTTGTTCCTGCTGGAACGGATTTCACTTTAAGGTCCTCCAATCAGAAAACAATATCTCGCGCGTTAGAGACCTTTCAAAACCTTCATTAATTAAGAACAGTTATTAAAAATTATAGTGATCACCGGATAAAATTCGGTTTTCAACGCTAATGCTTAACGTGTTGGAAAATTCAAAACCATAGAATCGAAGTTTTCAAAATCAATTCCGACGATGACGCGCGTGCAAAACGTTTGTTTGCGACGAAAAACGAAAATTGAAAATTAGGAATACGAAAGTAGTAAACAGTTGTTAAAGGACCCCGCGTAGTATCCAATTACTTCCATTAAATGAATATTCTGGGTCTGGTACGAAATTTGAAGGTTGGATGTAGGACTGAATCGGAATCGCCTTAAGAATTTGCTAGGCAACTGTCCAGCAATATTTAAAATCACATATACAATATCTTGAAGGCAGAGGAAACGCATGAAACTCAATCAAAGTGACGACAATCAAGCAACCAAAATATAATCTCCAAGTTGCTAATAATCCAGAACAAGAATCAATCAAGTGAGATTTTTTGTGCGGTAGTGCTTCCTAGTGAAAAACGTAAGAATTCAAAGCATCACCTTTTATCAGTCATCCCTTCATCTCTTGTCACCTTTGAAGCCTGTAGCCGTATTGAGAAAGTAATCGCCACCGCAGTTGATTCGAATGTGCTCTCCAACTGGAAAACCATCTTGGGTAAAATCTGTTCGAGTGTCGGCTCAGAAGAACGGAAGGTTCAAGCTATCCAGTATATTAGAAAATGAAACCAATTGGGAGTGCACCCGAAACATCAGTGACTTGGAGTCTTTCGATAAGCAAATCCGTATGATTCTCTTGTCAGAAGCGATCAAGTTTGATGACGTGCAACTGCCGCAATTGCACAGTTCCAGTAAAGGAGGCATTATTTTGGCTTGTGTTCTATTGATCATTGGTTCGCTTGCTAGCACCATTGAAAATAATATGGTAACAGAGATTGGTATTGCGTGCGCAGCAATTGCTGTTGTTACTTTGTTCGGGACGTTGGCTCAGCAGCGAAACGTAACAAATACGTCTCCTTTATTGCTGGAAAAGTACCTGGAGCAAATCCTCGCGTTGGAAGTTATTCGAACTCAAGAGTCCCTTCAGTCACTTTTAGAACCTCCTCTTCGTCATGATTGGCCCAGTAGATATGGTGAGATCGATCTCTCAGTACATGATCTCCCTCATAGTTCTTCACAGACGGAATGGTGGTACTTCAATACTCACATTACCGGAGCTGAAGGACGTCCATTGTCACTGTTTGTTTGTTTCTTCAGAATTATGCAAAGTTCTCATGGATCAAATAGAAGTTACTCTCATGCGTTAACTTGGGCCGTGAGTGATGTGCAAAACCAGCGTTATTACAGTGATGTCGCGTTGCAGTCCGACGCCCCAGTGGCCATGTTGAAAGCCCTTGAAGACGGTTCGTTGATGAAGGATCCTATATTGAAGCGTGCACTCAAGGAAATCTTAGAAAAGGGGAACGTGCCTTTACCGGACCGACTGTTTAAAAGAGACCCCAAAGTGGGCTCTGGAAAATTTCTTGACCTTGATTTCGAATCTTCATCGTTGCACAAGAATTCCGATGGTGAGTACTTGTTGTCTGCGAAGCATCCTTCCCTCCCCTGTAGTTTTGATCTTGTATTCGCACCGAAGAAGAAGGCTGTGCGACATGGTGATAATGGTGTAGTCAAAGGGAAAGAAGGAGATGACATGTTCTATTACTGCATTCCTCGTTGTGACGTGAAAGGCACTATTGTTGTTCCAAAGGTGCACAAACGTGGAGGTCGCGTCTCTGAAGATAATTTTGATTCAATATCCATTGCTAAAGGCCAAGGTTGGTACGATCATGAATTCGGAGGGAAACCAGAATCAGGATGGGAAACAGATCGAGAAAGTGTTTCTGAAAGTAAAGGAGTAGCCGAGAAGCTCACTAAGCAACATATGGTACGATATGCTTGGAACTGGGTCGCAGCACAGATGGACGATAACACCGAAGTTACTGCAGCGGTGCTTGTGAACCCCGCAGATGGTTCCGTCATGGAGTTGAAAGCTATTGTTGTGGATAGTTTAGGGAATCGATCTCAGTATGACGATAAGGACGGTGTTCAATTTAATATTCTTGATCCCAAAAAGGTTTTTGGCTCTGTCCGCACGTTTTTGAGCTATCCTACAGAGTACCACCTAGTAGTTCCTGGCGCCGGCATCGACGTCACCATCACCGCAACTTTCGGTGATCAGGAATTCATGACGCTTATCGCGAAACCAGCATTTTGGGAAGGTCGATGCGATGTTATTGGTTCCCATACTGGACTTGCTTACGTAGAGAGAAATGGGTTTAATGGCGAAAGCACCATCAAGGATTTCTTCAAGAACGTCGGGAAGAAAGTTCGAAAGAGTGTCAAAGCAATGTACCCATTAGTTCCTACTTATGAAGAGGGAGTGGAACTCATCGCAACCAAGGGAACAGAACACTACATGAAAGGGGTTCCTCTGGATGTGCTAGGTCAGACTCTCATAGCTCCTGTACGGTTGATTGCAGATCGAGGAGGAAAGAGTTGGCGGTCTTATGGCGCCCTCGCTTGCGTTGATTGCGTTGGAGGTGACTCCCGTGATTTTGTAGATTGGGTTGCTATGCCTGAGTTCCTTCACGTGGGATCATTAATTGTGGATGATATTCAAGACAAGTCTGAAACCCGTAGAGGTGGTGCTGCAGCTCATCATCAATATGGGGAACCGCTTTGTATTAACGCAGGTACTGCAGCATACTTCCAGTGCGAGCAGATGCTCAAAGCACCTGGGTTGTCTGCAGAGGATTTGAACAAGTGCTATGGGTTATACTTTGCAGCTCTACGAGGAGGTCATGCAGGCCAGGCTCTGGATATTCACGGACTAGATTACATGATGGATAGCGTTGTTGAATCAGGAGATGCAGAATTGTTGGAAGAGAGACTGTTGGCAATTCATATGCTCAAGACTGCTGTGCCTGCAGGAACTCTGGCAAGAATGGGTGCTTTGGTTGGCAAAGGAACAGAGGAACAGATTGAAGCGATGGGAAGATACTTCGAAAGCATCGGGGTTGCTTTCCAAATCATGGACGATGTTCTGAACCTGAGGGGCTTGTATTCAAAAGAATCCGACAAACTCAAGGTGGGAACTGCGCTAAAGACTGTAGGTGAAGATATCACAGATGGAAAGGTCACTATGCCAGTTTGTAAAGCTATGCAAATGCTTAAAACATCTGAGGAGCGACAAGATCTATGGAATATAGTCAGAAGTAAGCCTGAAGATCAGCATGTGGTCAACAAAGTAATCGCTCAGTTGGAGGAACTAGGAGCTATTGAAGCTTGTGTTGTACAGGCGGAAGTAGAAGTTAATCTTGCTTGGGCCAATTTAGATAGAGTGATTCCTGACTCCTTTGCAAAAATGATGTTAAGGTCCTTTGGATGGTTCGTCATCGAAAGGTGTGCATAAAGTTTCTATTTTTTTAAAATTATATAAGATGAAGGATTTGAACCTGAATTTCAGACAAAGAAATGACGCGACTTTTATAGTAAACCCTACTTGCACCTAACTTTAGGAACAACGAAAACTCTGATCTCAATAAAAGGACCCGACACTTTCAAATGATGACCAGTGGCAAAATGCAAACGATGACAGACCCGATTATTTTGGTTTGCGGATTCCTTGGGCCATCAAATGAGCACTTTTCCAAAGCCTATTGGGGCGACGCCATGTCGTTGAGTACTCCTCAGTCTCCCATCTTCGTAACTAACGTATCATGTGTTGGGAGTGCGCACGATAGAGCTTGTGAAGCGTTCGCTCATATTCTAGGAGTGCGCACAGACTATGGAGAGGAACACAGTTGCCAACATGGCCATAAACAATTCGGGAGAGACTTCTCTGGAGACGGTTTGCATCCCGGTTGGTCCAGCAGAAATCCAGTTCATCTGGTGGGTCATTCTTTCGGAGGAAATACTATTAGGTATCTACGATATCTTATTGCAACTGATTTTTTTAGAATTGGTTCCTCCAATGACTGGGTTGCAAGCACCACAACCCTCAGCAGTCCGTTGAAAGGATCGTTACTGACATACACACTCGGTGCCAATCAGGACGAAGACCACCATCAACCAGTGAAACCATTCTCGCCAGGATATTTGGTTGGAATATTCGTTCATTTCCATGAACTATTTGGGAAACGATTCGGACTCGATAAATATCTAGATTTCGGAATGTCTGATTCTTTCTATATTCAAGAAGGAGGGTGGAAATTGTTTTGGCAGAGTTTCATCGGCGGCCATAATGGAGGTGGGACGCCAGCTGTTTGTACAAAAGATAATGCAGCTGCAGACATGACTGTTGCAAAAGCATCCGATCTAAACTCCAAAATCAATAAAACATGCAAATTCTCCGATTCCTATGAGTTCAATGTGATAGCGCACACAAATGAGATTAGACATAGCTCAATATTCCAGTACCTAGGAAAACAGTTTTCTCGAAATGGAGAAAATCAAACATTCTCTGATATGATTTGGTCAGGAATTATGACAACTCGTGATTTCTGGTGTTCGGTGGGTGCTCGAGCGATGCATTATGCTAGTTTTGAAGATACTCACGTCAATGGTCAGCTATTATCTTCAGGGACAGATGGCTTGTGCCATGTACATTCGCAGCATAACGGTGGTACCGTCATTACTCTCGACCAAGCACTAGCCAATCCAGAGCTTAAAAGGGGGCTTTATTCAATATATCTTGACGACCATCATAATCATCTCAGTCTTGTTCCATTCCCCAATTCGAAAAACGTTCAAAAAGAATTTTTCGGCAAACTATTTGCCGTGCTAAGAAAATCACTAACTATTGACCGCGTCAATCCGAATACACCACCTTTTGTTTAATAGTATGAACTGATAATTAGTTATAATGCAATACCGGCTTCTTTTGCAATGTGGAAGAGCCCAGGCCTTCCAGAAAGAGGAACCTGCACACGTTTCATGCGTTTAGGCCTGCTACCTGAGGTTTTGTTCGAATCTCGTTCTTGTTTGATGATTTTCTGGACACTCTCGTACACTTCTTCATCGGGACATAGGCGTGAATAGCCTCCTTGATACTCGGGCATCTCCCCGTAACTTCTTGGTATTTGTCCTCGAAATATACCAGTGAGTTCTTTGTTCAACCTATCCTGTTCAGAATTACTGCTCCGTCGCTGAAAGGCTCGCAGACGATTGCGTTCCATCTCCTTCGCTCGGGAATGCAAAACATCAAGAAACACTTCACGATCAAACGACATTGGATTGACAAGACGAAGTGTATCCGCAATCATGGCACGCTTAATACGAGTATCCAATTGGTTTTCTTGCGCAAGCGATGGACTGCTGTTAATCTCAATTAACCAAGGCCGCATCTGCTGATCCAGCAAAACATCATATCCGTAAACTTCGAAGCAATTGGGTTGATGTGGCACTTTCTCATTACAGCACACAAGACTCTTGAGAATAAGGAGCTTTATAGAAGTCTTGACAGCTTCCACGTCGTGGCCGTCAGCTTTTAATCGCCGCCATAAGTATGCCAGACTAAGTTTGGTACCCCCTGCTTCATCGATACCTGCTCCATGGCGATCGATGGTTTGACGAGTAGTAGCGCAACCTCCTCCATTGGCGCCCATTTGCTGGATAGAAGAGTTGGTCAAATGAACCATCAAGTTCTTCACATCCATGTCCTCCGTATTGTATTTTTGAGTGCATACCCTCACAAAACCTTCGTCATAAATCCACGCTTCTAATGGACTAAAAGAAGTAACAAGCACATATATCCGAAGATCAAACTTGTATCCATCTAGAAGCATGGGATTTGGGATATACCGTTGAATAATGACACTTTGATCATAGCAAACGTCGCCGATATCAGCCACCAGTGAGATACCTCTGCCGCGAGACAGCCCTACTGGTTTCATGATCCACAAATTTATATTCGTCTCTTCATGTCTCGAAAATGCATCCACAAACTGAATGTATTCCTTGCGAAGAATATAGGTGTCTGGAAGCAACTCAAATTCACGCCACAAATACTTGCTCATAGATCGATATCGTTGCAACTCGTTCTTCAACAGGTCTTTACGTGTCAAATTCCTCGACAAAACAAAGTGATTTACTTTTTGCCACACTAGCAGCTCGTCGCGATTTACTTTAGGTTTACTCCAAGTCCACAGAAAGTTCCATAGGGACCCAAGATTGTCAGGTAACTCCACCATTGGGGATTTACACCCGCGATGAACTTCTTTTCTTCCGGTAAGCATTGAAACAAGACTGCGGTCTAAAGCAATAGCATGCAGATTTTCGCAGGAATCTTTGATAATATTAGAAACTTCGTTACGAGAACGAGACAAGACACGGTAAAAACGTTCATGTGCATGCATAGCCCATAAATCATCCCCATCCCATTTTTTATTCATATGCATTCCCAAGACACGATTGGCTGATGTATAAAGCTGAATAAAAGTACCTATCGTTTCCTCTACAACTTTCACTCTTGTTTGCTTGCTGCAAGTGGAGTACAGAGAAAATATTTCACCAAAGTTTGCGAAATGTGCGCTGTAGTCTAAGACGAAACCTCCTAACTCACTGAGAACTCTAGTCATTGCGCCATACGCAGAGCTTGCCCCAGAAACAACACTCTCTTTATCATTATCTGCTGATGCATCTGTTTTCTTCAGTATTGCTGGTTGAAAACGATCGTTCTTCGCAACTGGTGTGATAGTCGAAGCATCTTCGTCATCCAGTAAATCATCATCTGGCAATTCATCAGTAAACATGGAAAGATTGGTTGTTGCCTCCATTTCGGCTTTCGCTTTGTCCATTTCTGAGCTTAATTTACCAATAGTGTCAATGGAGTCGCTAACATTGGCCTTCACCAAACTGTTTTCTAATTGAGAGTTCTCAAGTGCAGATGTAATATTCGACAATGCAGCATCTACATTCTTCAAATCAGCCTCCAGATCCTCACGAGAGAAACCAAGCTGGTCTGGAGCAGGTACTTGAATGGAGGTTTCTTCGATGAGATCCGGGAGACTTTCTGTAAGTTGTTCTGGGGAAGCAGGATGAAGGCAAGAAGTGGGAATGCATTCTTCGATTCCATCACAACTTAAAACATCTTCAGCGTGATCGCTTAAAGGAAGCGGTTCTATTCCTAGTAGACCGGACGACATGTGTTCTTTTGCCTCACTCTTGTTTACTTCTTTAATGCATTCCAATGAACAACATTTATCTTCATTTCTTTCATATTTATAATTCTTTTCATCAGCTATTTTCAATGAATTCTTTTCAATCTCAATGGAATTGTTTTTTATTTCTGTGTGTTCGTATGTATGGTCAGCTTGAAGTTGATTTGTTTCCAAAACCGCATTCTCTGACTGTCCAGTATGTTTTACAAGCGATGGTATTGCTGGAGTACCTAGAATATCTTCATCACTGCTACAATCAGAATTATCGTCGCTTCGAGACGAGTCTGAAACGTGACATGTGGTTAAAGCCAATACAGCATCTCTGTCACTATCGTTTTCATTGGCGGCTCGCTCTTCATCTAACATCTCTTGTAGATTCAGAAGTTCCTCGTCCTCCTCTTCATCAATCACTTGACGACTATTTACTTCATTTGATCGTTTGCTTTGTTTCGTTGATTCCGATTCCGTTTCTTGAGCTACTCGTTTTCTCTCCTTCAACTAATAAACCAATTAGTATTTGAAATGATGATAAAAATCTTTCACTGGTACTTACCACTTGAGCAACTCGCTCTGCATTAGAAATACGTTCCAAGCGCTCAGCTTCCCATTGTTTACGAAGCTGCTCCCTTTTCTCAAGCCTCTCACGTGTTGCTTTTTTCTTATCCAGTACTAATTTCTTTTTCTCATTCTCTTTCTTTAATGCCAACTTCGCAGCTCTTGTTTTCATCTTGGCTTTCTCCTGTTCTTGCAATTTACGTCTTTGGGCTTTGCTTCCGTCTGAGAAAACAACGAATTCTTTCACTTGAGAGTTCGGAATAACTCCAGAATTTCTTCTTGCAAGAGAGATCCTTTTCTTGGATTGCATAAATTGCCTCTCAGCATCTGATTTATGAAGTTGTGTTTCTAAAGGTTGTCTAGATTCCTCTGATCGATCTGTCGTCATCAAAACGCTTCCAGCAGTTCGACTTGATACGATACATGCCTCCACACTGGTAGGAATCGGATATTCCGGTTTTTCAGCAAGTTCCGATCTGTACACACCTTGAAGTTTAGATAAATCTATCTTACTTGGGCCGGAAAGCAGCTTTTCTAGTCGAGCTGTGGCTTGTAAATATTTTAGGTGTTTTGTAATAGCTGTTTGCTCCTTTTCAATATACATCAACAGTTGAACATCTTGCTCCTCGGTAGAATTTCTCATGCTAGTTACCAGCACATCTAAATCGCTCATAGCTTTTTTTAATTCTTCTTCTTTCAACTTTACAATATCGTTCAGCCGGAATAACGGATAGGTAGACCAATCGACTTCACCGTTCTGATCATGAGAAGAATCATTTGGATTTAATGGTTTAGTAATATCCGGGACTTGATTTAAGTAAACCGCAGGTAAAGAAGACATATCTTCTGAATGTGTTTTTTCGTTGCTGTTTGCTAAAATTCGTTTTTCCAGTCCCACATCGCTTTCGTTTTTCATCTCAAGTTGTTTAGGAACATTAACGGCTTGCTGTTTCCCCTCAGTACATTCTGCTTTATTATAAACTTGAGATTGTTGAGCATTTAATTCTGTTTGTGGCTGCGTCCGTCGGAACACCGATCGTCGACTCATAAGAAAATACCGTTACACATGTAGACCCTTTTTTTAATCCTTGTCATTAATTAAAATGTATTTTGCACATTGGCACAGTTTAATTAAGCAAGCTTCGTTTTCAGAATTTGACTACAACCGTATTCCGCTATAATGAATAATAAATGAAGAAGGAACGCTTCCAAATTAGAAGCGAAAAATTATTTCGAAGCACCAACACAACCTCTGAAACTTTGAAAATTTCCTAAGCAGTACCAAGTGAATAAAACAAGCAAGAAACTGAACCCACCGTATCCAATTTGAATCCATGCATACAACTGGTAGGCAGTGCTGCAATCTTGTAACGCCCTATCCGATAACTTGATTCCATCATCGTTGGAAGAAATAGTATCGAATTTATAGCAATTCGCGTTTTCACTGGACATGAAGGCAGTAACACCTAGAATCATAGCCCATATTACATTTATCACATTCCCGTACATAAAATACATCACCCGATGTTTGTTCCTGTACAACGACCCAAAATACCCTTCTAAACTAGTCAGGATTCCGACAGTTCCTTGGTAAATGGGCCATAAACCTATGCCGTAGAATATTATAGAACCTGAAAATGCCAGATATAATAAACACCCATAGTTAATCCATTGGTACGGGCGAGGCCAACGAAGCACCATGAAGAATTCTCCTGATGAAAGAGTTCTCGTCGGGCCTATCCGCAGTTGCATTCACGGTAGACCATGGTGGTTGGTAGCCACCCAATTCAAAAAATGAAAGATCAATTGTTGGTGGCAGCAAACAAACATCTATCGACATGCATGAAGTGGCATGATTGGAAAATGGCAATTGCAACAGCTTTGTAGTAGGCCTGTTTTGATATACTAGTTTCGCCGCTTTGGTTGTTCGCCTCTTTGATTGTAAGTGGTAAACATTGAGAGGAGAAATATAGCACAATAAGCCGGCCGTGATGACCTGCTATCAAGCGCGATTCGTTTCGTTTGTTAGTTTGGAATGAATTTGCGGTGACATATGCCGAGTCAGTGCAACATTAGATTCAGAAGCTTCAAGCTTGCTTGATGGACAACGGATCAATCGTTTTTTGTTCGTGTTTGGAGTCTCACATCATTTCTTTTTAGTGGTAAGCGAATTTATGATACAAACACAACGGAGAATATCCATGAGTATTTCGGAAGTTCAGAATTCTCTTGTTTTTGCTACCTCCTATCGACTCATGGTACAGTCTATGGCATCTCAGTTGGTTTCTGTTTTGGATATGGGTTTTGAATTTGAATGCGTTCTGCATTCAAACATATTCATAAACACGTCTCTCTAGACAGCCATCCCACTTCGTGAATCAATTGCAGACGTCGCGATGAGCCTTAAGGCCACATCCATTTTCCGTTGGTTGTTTCCCGGGTCATACTCGTCTAATATTTGCATATTAGACAACCTTCCTCTGGCATGGTGAATTGTGTTCTTTTCATAAGGTACGTTTTAGGGTATCTCTCTTTATATATATAGATGATGATTTGAGAAGTCATGCACCACTCGGAACTTCATTGACGAGAAACACATTCTCACCCAAAATCTGATATATATCTATTTTGCAATTGTCCTATGACGAGATCATCTTTTCACACGACGGTCTTCTGAGCGAAACAGCTCACAACAACCTCGCACACTGATGTTACCGTGAATCCGAGGACGTTGCTTAACTAGTTTTTGAAATTTGCCTTTGAAGCTTTTATTAACCAATTGACTTTTTAGGTATGTATGCTTAAATTCGACAATACACTCCAAGGATGTAATAAATAATATTTGCTACTCTCGACTTTTCGGATGACGAACAAAATTATCACCAAGATCGCTGAGGGGTTTTTTACATATTCAAATTCTTGGGCGAGGATGAAATCTTTGGATGTATAAAACTATTTATGAGTGCAAACATTGAAATTAAAACTCTAGAGTAAACTGCCTTCCTTCTGAGCCCTTGAATGAATATGTGACATTACTTTGTGTTTCATATTCGCTAACCAATGTGATTGTATAGGTTCAGATTTCTTAACTTGCTTCCTAACTCATGACACAAATATAAATCAATTCATAACTTCTGTTCATTCATTTTATAATTCAGCTAGTAATTTCTATGTTTACGTTTTGTCCTTTCTTCATCTGATCTTCGTTCCAGCAACCTTCTCTCATTTCTTCCACGGCCACTCCTGCTATCAGACGAATTACTGTCATTGCTTCTATTTCTACGTCCTCTTCTTCTCCTTTCTCTGCTCCCACTTCTTCGATTTCTGTCAAGCGACCTGCTCCGGCCTCTCCTTTGATACCTCTCGGAAGGCCCATGTCGACTTGCTTCATAACTGGTATTCCTACGCTTTGCTTCAATGATCGCTTTTTGATGCAGGAGGTACTCCCACAGTGCTTCTATGAAAGTAGCAGCGGCATCAGCTTGCAAGAAACCAGCAATAATAGATTGCAACGTCCTTGGATCAAAATCCGCGGACTTGCACTTATCCATGAGTTCATTCATTATTGTTCCAACTAATATATCATCTTCAAACCCCAATTCACTTGCAACCCTTTCTTCCAGCCATACTTCCAACTCGCCCCGATGTACATTGTCAAAATCCACTTTCTTCTCAATACAGTCTGGGGCAATCACACCAGAAACTTGCTTCTTATGCAGTGCTATGCTTCCTTCAAAGTCTACTACTGCTCCTCGCAACATTTTCTTTCAGACGATAAGTAGACCATATATGTACATGAGATATAAGTTTGGCATGTTGTTTCGAATTTTAACAACAAAAATCGATTTTTTTAATTAAAGCACTACAAGAAGTGGATAAATTTTTCATTAAGTACAGGAAACAGTGTTTGACAGTGTTGCGGACCAATTACCAATGAATCTTTTTAACAAATTATTACATCAAAGAAAATCTATCTACCTGGATCAACAGAGGATCGATCTTTTGAATACTCGTCACTTGAATTCATTGTGTCAATTTCATTGGACAAAGCAGAGTTTGGCGATCTATTCGATTTTACACCTTTCATATGCCTCATAATGATAAAGATACAGAGGCAAGAAGCGAACATTCCACATGAAGCAGCGATGTTGACAAACAAAAACACTCTAGTCTTTGCCGGTTCCCAGAAAGCACACAATGCAATCATCGTTGCAGCGATTGGTTGAACAACAGTGACCGCGCATATCATAATGTTGATCGTGGCTATAGCTCGCGCGAATACATTTTTATCAACCCCACCGGCTTGTTTATTCGCCAACGCATTCACGTTAAGGTCTTCTAAACATCGAAATAGCTTTCGAAGAATGAGCAAGACGAAGAAGAAACAGACAAACATGTCAATGAGCTCAGCGAAAGCAAGGATCAGAAACCACCTGTCGCACATGTCTCTAGTTTCAGGCCATATCGTCGGAACAATGAATAGCAAACTGAAACCAACGATGTTTAACAGAATTATTCTTGCGTAGACGGACTTTTTAATGAAATTCGGATGCCGGATAAAAATACTCTCAACCTTGAATAACCGACCGTACATTTTCAAATTCGGCAAACCTAAATACCAAATGTAGAAGTAAATCCACAAACCAGCATATACAGATGGCACGCACAATGCCAAAGTAACATCCTGGAACCAATTGCCCTGAAACCTGTAGTTGTCAAAAAAGAACGAAACGTAGTACAGCATGGCCATCAAAGTGAAACTGCAATACAAGTACATCGAACTCGTTATGTAAAACTGCCTCCAATGTTTGGCTCTCTTCTTCAGCTTGCGATGCTTTTTTTCAATACTAGTCTCGTTGTCGTTGCTCGAAAACGATATGTTTGCGCTGGAGGTGAAAGATCTTTTCCTTGAAATTTTGTTGCTGTCTTCTGTGGTATTTTCCACCAATACACTAAAAGATACGCCGAGGAAAACAGGGCTGCAATAAAAGTTATTGCAGAAGCTGCAATCGATATAGCCCAAATAGTCTTCTGCAAAGATATATTAATGTGGCAGTCATTATAGCTCTTCCAATCGTCGAACCCGTGATAAACCTCCGCGCACTCACACAAGCCTGTGGTGATATTGCAGATACCCTGAGCTCCGAGCCAATGCGTTTGTTCGCAAGTACTCCCGCAATCCATCTTAGGCCACAATAAAAGTGCTTGGCAACAACCTGAAATGAGTGCAAAACGCTGTTGACACGTGTGTACCATAGTCGCGTCCTATAGTTTTGGGTAGA
>Ga0105053_10005836_pt1 | contig 17289 bp, 20 predicted proteins | sample BON01_FD_78093 | JGI IMG/M metagenome (GOLD analysis project Ga0105053, IMG submission 78093) | Freshwater microbial communities from Lake Bonney liftoff mats and glacier meltwater in Antarctica - BON-01 | ecosystem: Environmental > Aquatic > Freshwater > Ice > Glacier meltwater | place: Lake...
GCAGATCCTCGATCGTGACCAACCCATCGGTGCCGCCATATTCGTCGATGACAAGCGCCATGTGAATCCGCGCCGCCTGCATCTTTTGCAGCAGGATGCCAAGCGGCATCGACGGCGGGACATAAAGCAGCGGACGCAGCATCTCGCGCATGTCGAAAATGGTCGTGTCGCCATTGAAACCATGGCGCAGGGCAAAATCCTTGAGGTTGATCAGACCAACAGGCGTATCCAGCGTGCCGTCATAAACCGGAATCCGGGTCAGGCCCGAATCGCGGAATTGCGCCACCAGATCATCCATCTGGATCGTGACCGGTACGGCAATGATATCAGCCTTGGGGATCGCAACATCCTCGACGCGCATCTTGCGCAGATTGCCCATACCGGGCATCGGGGTCTGACTGGCGATTGGCTGCATGACCTCTGTGATGGGCTTTTCCTCCGGACCGGACGGGCTCAGCGCCTCGATAATGCGGCCGAAAAAGCCGCGACTGGGTCCCTCTGAGGGGTCGTCCGATTGATCCTGCAGACCACCGCCAGCGGTGGATGCGGACCCGTTACTCGTGTCGTTCATGGTCTCCTGCCTCTGACGGAACCAGATCCGTCGGTGATTTCTGATCGTCATATGGATCAGGATGACCGAACCCCGCAAGGATCCCGGTCTCGAATCCTTCCATCAGTGCGGCATCTGCGTCGCGTTCGTGGTCAAATCCCAACAGATGCAACGTGCCGTGCACAATGAGATGCGTGGCATGTTGTTCCAGCGTCTTGCCAGCAGCCTGCGCCTCGGCAGCGCAGGTTTCCCAGGCAATGGCGATATCGCCCAGTTCTGACGCGCCCATCGGCCCTGCCGCAGCGGGCAACAGCGGCATGGCACCGGGCTTGCGCGCGGCGCGCTCCTCGCTGGGCCAACTCAGTACATTGGTTGGCTGTGGTTTGCCACGAAAATCGGCATTCAGTTCCGCTATGCGCGCATCGTTGCAGGCAAGCAGGCTGATCTCATAGTCGCCAGGGTCAAGGCCAAGCCGCGCCAGCACCGCGCAAGCCGCGCGTTCTGCCAGCCCTTCAAGGCCCAGCACCTCCCAGCGGTGATCTTCGGTCATGCAATCGACGAGCATGGACCCTCTCTTAACAGGTCATGCGGGCGTGTCAGTATCATAAGCCTCGATAATATCCGCAACCAGCGGATGGCGGACCACATCCTTTGACGTGAAATAGTTGAAACTGATCTTTGGAATATGCTTGAGCAAGCGTTCCGCATCGGCAAGTCCCGATGGCACCCCACGCGGCAGGTCGATCTGCGTACGGTCGCCAGTAATCACCATGCGGCTGCCCTCGCCCAACCGGGTCAGAAACATCTTCATCTGCATCGTGGTCGCATTCTGCGCCTCGTCCAGCACGACAAAGGACCGGGCCAACGTGCGGCCGCGCATGAAGGCCAATGGCGCAATCTCGATCTGCTTGTCCTCGATCAGCTTGGCCAGTTGTTTGCCGGGCAGAAAATCGTTCAGCGCATCATATAGCGGCTGCATGTATGGATCGACCTTGTCCTTCATGTCGCCGGGCAGAAACCCAAGCCGCTCGCCAGCTTCCACCGCCGGACGCGACAGCACGATCTTGTCCACCTGCCCTCCTATGAGCATGGACACGCCGACAGCGACGGCGAGGTAGGTCTTGCCGGTGCCCGCCGGACCGATGCCAAACGCCATTTCATGCGCAAAAAGCGAGCGGACATAGGCCTTTTGCGCCTCGGTGCGCGGCTCGACCAGCTTGCGACGGGTCTTGATCTCGACCCGGTCGCCGGCGACGCTGCGAAACATTTCCATCTGATCTCCCGCCAGCAGGCCGGTGCCGCGCTCTGACGCGCCCATGCGCAATTCGCGGTCCAGATCGCCCGGTTCGATCCCGCGTCCCGTTTCAAGGCGCTGATAAAGCGCCTGCAAGACGGCAACCGACTTCTTCGCCGTGGCCTCCTCGCCGATCACCGTCAGATGATTGCCACGCCGCACGATCTGCACCGACAGCTTGACCTCGATCACCGCCAGATTGCGGTCATGCTCTCCGCAAAGGTCGATCAACAGAAAATTGTCGGGAAACTCGACAGCCTGCTGTGTCAGGTCAGGCGCAAAGGCGGGGGTCAGCGTCAATGATGGCAAACAGTTCTCCTTGTCCACGTGCTGCTGTAACTGGTCTGAGGCGGGCAGGTTCCCGTTACGGCGACGGGCCCTGCCATGATGGTGGCAACTTCCGCCGCCTCGCGCAAGTGAGTGTCCTGAAATGTCATCCAACCGAAACAAAAAAGGCCGCGGAGCGAACCGCGGCCTCGATGTTCTGCATTCTTATGCACCGGTCAGAGGATATCGGGGACGAAGGTCCCCTCCTTGAACGGACCCACCGCAGTCGTCGGCGGGGCAACACCGGAACAGACCGGGCGGCCATCGGGCTGCATCCGCTCTGACAGGTAACCCTCGACACCATCATCGATGATCCAGTGGTCACATCCGTTGGGATCGACCCAGATGCCCGCAACCAGCGTCGACAGGCTGTGCGCGTTGATGCCCCGGTCCACCGATTTATCCTCGGGGGTTTCGCAGGCCGCGAGCGCGCCCATGGACGCAACGAGCGCGAAAGACTTGATGAGTTTCATATGTCCGGTTCCCCTCAGCGCAGGCAATAGATTTCGACGCGGCGGTTCTGCTGCATACCGGCTGCCGTCTCGTTTGAGGCGATGGGCTGGCGCTCGCCATAGCCCTGAATGTCCACAACCCGCGCCCCGATGGAACTGGCGACCTGTGCGACAGAATTGGCGCGGCGGTTCGACAGGGCGATATTGTATTCATCCGAGGCGCGGAAATCGGTGTGCCCATAGATCAGGAACCCGAAAGCATTGGCGCTGCGAAAGAAATTCTCCAACGCCGCCCGGCCGCCCGGGGTGATGTGATGCGAATCGGTGGCAAACAACGTGTCCGTCTGCATCACACCGCAAATGTTGCTGCGGTGGCAGACCGGTCGGCCATCGCGGGTGCGGTGCGGCGACATGAAGCCTTCGGCACCGTCATCCATCACCCAATGCTCGCACCCGTCCGGATCAATCCAGATGCCGGGGATATACCGCTCACCGTTCACAACGCGCGGATCCTGCGCAAAAGCGGGTGCCGTCATCGCCGCAAGGCCCAGCGCCGCCATCGCAAGGCCGCCGAAGGCGGCGCGCAACGTGCTTTTTTCAAATCGTGCCACAGCTAAATCCTCTGCCAGTCCCCACTCCGGGCTACCTCTGGTTGCCCGGAACAGCCCGTAGATCACATTATATATCCGTTCTTAGCCGTTTTAGCGACATAAGAAAGCCTTAATTACCACATATTGTATCTGAAACGCGAACAGTCATAGGAAACCACAGCCTTTGTCCTGTGGACAATTCCAATCTGAAAGACAAAACCTTTGACGGTAAAGCCAAATTCGCGTTAAACGTGCAGACTCAGTCCAACAGCGTCCCGGCAAGCGAATTGGTCGAGGCTGCGGTGATGCGCACCGGGCGAATCTGTCCGCGCAAGGTTTCCGGACCGTCAACATGCACTGCATGCAGATGATCCGATTTGCCGCCCATCTGTCCGGGCATCCGGCCCGGCTTTTCAAACAGCACATTGACCACGCAGCCGACCATGGCCCGCTGCGCCACCTGCTGCTGCTGCGTGATCAGGGCCTGCAACCGCTGCAAGCGGTCAACCATCACCGCATCGGGCAATTGCGGCTTATCCGCAGCCGGGGTGCCGGGGCGGGTCGAATATTTGAACGAATAGGCCATGCCGTAGCCCACCGCGCGGATCAGATCGAGCGTGGCGTCAAAATCCGCCTCGGTCTCGCCCGGAAAGCCCACGATGAAATCACTCGACAGCAGGATATCCGGGCGGGCGGCACGGATACGGTCGATCAGGCGCAGATAGCTTTCGGCATTATGTTTGCGGTTCATCGCCTTGAGGATGCGGTCCGATCCGGACTGCACCGGCAGATGCAGATAGGGCATCAGCTTTGGCTCACTGCCATGCGCAGCGATCAGGGCGTCATCCATGTCATTGGGATGCGAGGTGGTATAGCGGATGCGGCCCAGCCCCTCGATCCGGGCCAGAGCGGCGATCAACCCGGCAAGCCCGCCGGGTGCCCCGTTCATCTCACCGTGCCAGGCATTCACATTCTGGCCCAGCAGCGTGATATCGCGCACCCCGGCCGCGACCAGCGCGCGCGCCTCGGTCAGGATCCGCTCCGCCGGGCGGCTGACTTCGGCACCACGGGTATAGGGGACGACACAAAAGGCGCAGAATTTGTCACAACCCTCCTGCACCGTCAGAAACGCCGAAGGGGCGCGGGCGGCCTTGGGACGGGCAGCGAGATGGTCAAACTTGTCCTCGACGCCAAACTCGGTATCCAGCACCTTGCCCCCGGCGTTCACGCGGGCCGCCATCGCAGGCAGGCGGTGATAGCTTTGCGGTCCGACGACCAGATCGACCATCGGCATCCGGCGCTGAATCTCGGCCCCTTCCGCCTGCGCGACGCAGCCCGCCACCGCGATCTTGAGGTCCGGGTTTGCGGCGCGCAGCGGCTTCAGGCGGCCCAGATCGGAATAGACTTTTTCCGCCGCTTTCTCGCGGATGTGACAGGTGTTGAGCAGGACCATATCGGCATCTTCTGCAGTCTCGGTCGTGACATATCCCTGCCCGCCCAGCGCCTCCGCCATGCGTTCGCTGTCATAGACATTCATCTGACAGCCATAGGTCTTGATGAAGAGTTTCTTGGGCAGGACGGGGACATCGGACATGGGAGTTTTTACCTATGGCGGGCAGCCGGACAGAGCAAAGCTACCTACCGCAGGAGGGCACGCCTTGCAATGCACGCGGAATTGACCGATTCTGCGCGATGACAGGCGACAGGTTGAACAGGGGGGTTGGACGGGCCATGCATTTCGACAGTCTCGAAACCTTTCTGCGCGATGGCAAGGACCTTCTGGCCAAAGGTCCGGTCGGGGTGATCCTTGTCGAGGACGCGGTCGAGGTGGACAGCACGATCCGGCATCATCTGGACGCAGGCTTTCGTTGCCTGCTGGTCTTTGCCAGTGCGGAAATCCGGTTGAACATCACGCCCGGCCCCAAGGTCGTGCGTATCGACCTCGATATGCTGAGAGAACAAGCATTTGAAAAGGTGATGAATGCGGTGATTGCCGCCGCGCCGGGGACCTGGCTCTACTACTGCTACAATGCCGAATATCTGTTCTATCCGTTCTGCGAACATCGCAGCGTCGGCGAAATGATCACCTACGCCGCAGAAGAGCGGCGCGACACGGTGCTGACCTATGTGATCGACCTTTACGCGGGCGATCTTTGGGCGCACCCCACCGCCGTCTCGCTCGAGGATGCGCATCTCGACAAATCCGGCTATTACGCGCTGGCGCGCAGCGACCGGACCAATACCATTCAGGAACGGCAGCTTGATTTCTTTGGCGGGCTGCGCTGGCGGTTCGAGGAACATGTCCCCGCACCACGGCGGCGGATCGACCGGGTGGGGCTGTTCAAAGCGAAGCCGGGGTTGCGGCTGGGCGCGGATCACCTGTTCAACGATCCCGAATACAACACCTATGCCTGCGCATGGCATCACAGCCTGACCGGCACGATCTGTTCCTTCCGCACGGCCAAGGCGTTGAAACGCAACCCCGGGTCAACCTTTGATATTCAGTCGTTCCGCTGGCACAACTCGGCCCCTTTTGACTGGCATTCACAACAACTGCTCGATCTGGGGCTGATGGAACCGGGGCAATGGTTCTGAATCCCGGACGCCGCGCAGGGTGGGTTGAAACCCTCCTTACGCTGCCGCGCGCGCTTGCCTGACTGCAGTAAGGTAGGTTTCAACCCACCCATTGCGCATATGCCGTCCCCGGCACCGGCGACAACACCGGCCAATAACCCGCCGCCCGGTCCAGCCGCGGCCCGCGTCCCAGCCGCAGGTCGCGCTGCAGCGATGACAGTGGCCAGTCCTGCGCGCGCGCCACCAGCCCGGCGCGCACCGGCGCGTTCAGCGCAAAGGTGCGATGCGCCGCCAGATCGGCCTCATCCCGAATCAGATGCTCCCAGAACCGGCGCTGCCAGACCCCCTTTTCACCCCGCGCCGCCATGCTGGATGAGACATGCTCCGGCCCCGCCACATGCCGCGAAAACGTCGATTTGATCAGCCGCCAGCGCGCCGAGAAATCGCCGTCCCCGGCAGGCAGGGTCCAGATCATATGCAGATGGTCCGGCAGGATGACCGCCGTATCGATCTGCATGGGCCAGCGCGCGATACAAAGCCTGCAGGCCGCCCGCAACAGATCGACCCGCTCGACCAGCAGACGCGAGGCGCGGTCCTGCAAACGCACGGTGAAAAAATAGGTACCACCGGGGACCACGAGGCGCTGATATGCTGACATGCGCCCAGCTTCACCGCAGGATGGTTAAGGGTGGGTTAAAGAACCCACCTTACTTGCAGCGGTGACGAAAAAAGTAAGGTGGGTTTCAACCCACCCTCCCCGGCGTCAGACCCGGCGCAGCCGGATCACGACATCTACAGAGGTGATCTCGGCCCCCTCCGGCACCCGTGGCAGCCGTGCAATCTCAAGCTCCGACACCGGTGCATCGGTCAGGGTCGCGCTGTCTTCCCAATAGAAATGCGGATGATCGGTCATGTTGGTATCGAAATAGTTCTTCGATCCATCCACGGTAATCTCTCGCACCAGCCCCGCCTCGCAAAAGGCGCGCAGCGTGTTGTAAACCGTGGCCAGCGACACCCGGCCACCCGATTGCGAGGCCGCAGCATAGAGGCCCTCTGCCGTCACATGCCGGTCATGCCCGTCACCTACCAACAGTGTCGCCAAGGCAAGCCGCTGCCGTGTCGGACGCAATCCGACCGACCCAAGCCACCCCTTGCCACGCGCTGTTGCTACCTCGGACATCCCGATCCATTTGTTGCCTTGCCCAACATATGGGCGAAAGCCGCCAAGTTTCAATTGAAAACCCGCGCGGCAGGGTTTTGCTGCCGCACTTGCCCTTCTTTGTGGCGGGGTGCTAGACGGGATCACATCTGAGGAATTGCAAACGGAACCGCGCGCCCATGGCTGACTATCCAAGCCACTTTGACAAGGAAGACCTGTTGCGCTGCGCGCGGGGCGAGCTTTTCGGGCCGGGCAATGCCCAGTTGCCCCTGCCGCCCATGCTGATGATGGACCGCATCACCGATATCAGCGGCGATGGCGGCGCGCATGGCAAGGGTCATGTCGTGGCCGAATTCGATATCACTCCCGATCTGTGGTTCTTTGCCTGCCATTTCCCCGGCAACCCGGTCATGCCCGGCTGCCTCGGCCTCGACGGGCTCTGGCAGTTGACCGGTTTCAACCTGGGCTGGCGCGGCTGGCAGGGTCAGGGTTTTGCGCTCGGCGTGGGCGAGGTCCAGCTCAAGGGGATGGTGCGCCCGGACCGGACCATGATCCGCTATTTCGTCGATTTCACCCGCGTCATCGACCGCAAGCTCAAGATCGGCGTCGCTGACGGGCGGGTCGAGGCGGATGGCGAAATCATCTATCTGGTCAAGGACATGAAGGTCGGGCTGGCCCTTGCGGCCACCTGAACCGGCAGGAAAGGAACCACGCCCATGCGTCGCGTCGTTGTCACCGGAATAGGGATCATCTCACCCATCGGCAATTCTGCGGCCGAGGTCATGGCCGCGCTCAAAGCCGGAAAATCGGGGGTAGAGCATTCCGCCGACATGGCCGAACGCGGTTTTCGCAGCCAGATCGCAGGCACGCCCAAGATCGACCCGACCGACCTGATCGACAAACGCCGGCTCCGCTTCATGGGGCCGGGTGCGGCCTATGCCTATCTCTCGATGCAGCAGGCCATCGCCGATGCCGGCCTGTCCGAGGCCGAAGTCAGCCACGCGCGGACCGGCCTGATCGCAGGCTCTGGCGGCCCCTCCACTTCCAATCTCTTTGCTGCGCATCAGATCGTGCTCAACACCGGCTCGCCAAAGCGGATCGGCCCGCTCATGGTGCCGCGTGGCATGTCCTCCACGGTCAGCGCCAATCTGGCGACCGCGTTCCAGATCAAGGGGATCAATTACTCGATCACCTCCGCCTGCTCCACCTCGCTGCATTGCATCGGGGCGGCCAGCGAACAGATCATCATGGGCAAACAGGATGTGATGTTCGCAGGCGGCGGCGAAGAGCTTGACTGGACCCTCTCCTGTCTTTTCGACGCGATGGGTGCAATGTCGTCAAAGTATAACGACACGCCGACCAAAGCCTCCCGCGCCTTTGACGCCGGCCGCGACGGCTTTGTCATCGCCGGCGGCGGCGGCATGGTCGTGCTCGAAGAGCTGGATCACGCCCGCGCACGCGGTGCCAAGATCTACGCCGAAGTCACCGGCTATGCTGCCACCTCCGACGGGCATGACATGGTCGCCCCCTCCGGCGAAGGCGGCGAACGCGCGATGCGACTGGCGCTCGCCACCCTGCCGCAGGGCCGCAAGGTCAGCTATATCAACGCACATGGCACCTCGACGCCGGTCGGCGACGTGGGCGAAGTCGAGGCGGTACGCCGGGTCTTCGGCCAGGGCAGCACCCCGCCGATCTCTTCAACAAAATCCATGACCGGCCACAGTCAGGGCGCCACCGGTGCATCCGAGGCGATCTATTGCCTGCTCATGCTGCAGGACGATTTCATTGCCCCCTCGATCAATGTCGAAACGCTCGACCCTGCGCTCGACCCCGCCGAAATCGCGACCACGCTGGTCGAAAACGCCGGACTCGATACGGTGATGACCAACAGTTTCGGTTTTGGCGGCACCAACGGCTCAATGTTGCTATCGCGTTTTACAGAGTAAATTTACACAGGTTTTCAAATGACACTGGCACTGCAGGGCAAACGCGGGCTGATCATGGGGGTCGCCAACGACCGCTCCATTGCATGGGGCATCGCAGAGGCGATGCATGCGGCGGGGGCAGACCTTGCCTTCAGCTATCAGGGCGAAGCTTTCGGCAAACGGGTCGAACCGCTTGCCGCATCGGTCGGCTCAGACCTGCTCATCGATGTGGACGTGACCGACGACGACAGTCTCGATCTGGCGTTCCAGACGCTGGGCGTGCGCTGGGGCAACCTCGATTTCGTGGTCCATGCCATCGCCTTTTCCAACAAGGACGAACTGACCGGCCGCTTCATCAATACCAGCCGCGAGAATTTCAAGTCCTCGCTGGTGATCTCCTGCTACTCGCTGATCGACGTGGCCCGCCGCGCCATGCCGCTGATGACTGCGGGCGGCTCGATTCTGACGCTGACCTATCAGGGCAGCAACCGGGTCACCCCCTATTACAACGTGATGGGTGTGGCCAAGGCCGCGCTCGAATCCACCGTGCGCTACCTCGCCAACGACCTTGGGCCGCAGGCGATCCGGGTCAACGCAATCTCGCCCGGCCCGATGAAGACGCTGGCCGGTGCGGCGATCGGCGGCGCGCGCAAGACCTTCAGACACACCGATAAAAACTCTCCCCTGCGCAGCAACGCGACGCTTGAGGCAGTGGGCGGCACCGCCGTCTACCTCGCGTCCGAGGCGGGGGCCTGCACCACCGGCGAAATCATCCGTGTCGATGGCGGTTTTCACATTCTGGGCATGCCGCAGGCCGAATACCTCTGACGCCCGCATTCTCGATATTGCCCCGCCGCGCGGTTGCGGTGTTATGCTGCAATGGTCATTACGGAGGTTCGCCATGACCCAGATGATCTTCGTCAACCTGCCGGTGCGCGATCTCGCCGCCTCGCGGCATTTCTGCACCTCGCCCGGTTTCAGCGTTAACGAGGCTTTTTCCGATGACACCGCCGTCTGCGTGGTGATCTCTGACGCGATCCGCGACAGCCGCGCCGATGCCGATGCGATCATGACGGCGGCCTTGGGTGCCGGCGGATCAGAACCCCGCCCGGTGCAGGAGCTTGGCTTCATGTATTCCCGCGCCTTCGCCGATCCCGACGGGCACATATGGGAGCCGATGTGGATGGACCCCGCCGCTGCCGCGAACGGCCCGCCTGACATCTGACTTGGCTCAAGGCACAACATGGCAATGACAACCTGCATCTTCGACGCCTATGGCACGCTCTTTGACGTGAACGCCGCCGCACGTCTGGCCGCGTCCGAACCGGGTCAGTCGGCCCTTGCCGCCATCTGGCCCGGTCTGGCCGCCGAATGGCGCCGCAAACAGCTTGAGTACACCTGGTTGCGCGCCGTCGCCGGGCGGCACGTCGATTTCTGGCAGGTCACCCAGGACAGCCTCGATTGGGCGCTGGAGGCAGCCGGCCTCACCGATCCCGCCCTGCGCGCGCGCCTGCTGGCGCTTTACTACGACCTGCCGGCCTACCCCGAGGTGCCCGCGTTGCTCTCCGATCTGCGTGCACGCGGTCTGGCAACAGGCATCCTGTCCAACGGCACCCCCGCGATGCTGAACGCCGCCTGCGGCTCTACGGGGATCAGCGACCAACTCGACGCAGTTCTTTCGGTCGAATCGCGCGGCGTATACAAACCGCATCCCACCGTCTATGAACTCGTTACCGCCCGTTTCGGCTGTACCCCCGATCAGGTGCTGTTCATCAGCGCCAATGGCTGGGACGCTGCCGGCGCCGCCGCCTTCGGCTTTCGCACCGTCTGGATCAACCGGACCGGCGCGCCGATTGACCGGCTCTATGCCCGGCCCCAGCATATCCTGCCAGACCTCAGCGCCCTGACCGAGCTGCTCTGATGCCGCATTTCACCACCAATGACGGGCTCACGCTGCATTACAGCGACACCGGCAGCGGCCTGCCCCTGCTCTGCCTCTCCGGCCTTACCCGCAACAGCGGCGATTTCGACCATGTCGCACCCTATCTCAGCAATATCCGGCTGATCCGGCCCGATTATCGCGGGCGCGGGCGCTCCGACTGGGCCGATCCGGCCAGCTACACCGTGGCGCAAGAGGCGCAGGACGTGCTGGCCCTGCTGGACCATCTGGGCTTGCCACAGGCCGCCATCCTCGGCACCTCGCGCGGCGGTCTCATCGCAATGCTTCTGGCCGCTACCGCACACGAACGGCTGTTCGGCGTGGCGCTCAACGATATCGGACCCGAGATTTCGGCGCGCGGGCTCGATGTGATCAAAGGCTATGTCGGGCGCAATCCAGCGCAAAAAACGCTGGAAGAGGCGGCATTGGCCCGCGCCCGTCTCTGGTCCAGTTTCAAAGACGTGCCGCATGCGCGCTGGCTGGCCGAAGTCGGCAACCATTACGTCGAAACAACCGACGGTCTGGTGATCCGCTATGATCCCCGCCTGCGCGACGCGGTGCTGGCCGCCGGCGACGCACCGGCTCCTGACCTCTGGCCGCTCTTCGATGCGCTGGCCGGGCTGCCGCTCGCGCTGATTCGCGGTGCCAACTCCGACCTCTTGACCCGCGCCACCGCCGACGAAATGTCGCGGCGCCGTCCGGACATGATCCGCGCCGATATCGCCGGGCGCGGGCATGTACCCTTTCTCGACGAACCCCGATCGCTGGCGGTGCTGCACCGCTGGCTGGAGATGCTGGCATGAATATCGACATGATCCGGGCCGCCGCCGCCCGGGCAGAGGGGCAGATCCGGCGCACGCCGATGCTCACTTCGCCCGGGCTCGACGCCATCGCCGGACGGCGCGTGCTGGTCAAGGCAGAGGCGCTGCAATTCACCGGCTCGTTCAAGGCGCGCGGCGGCTGGGCCGCGATCTCGGCACTCGCCCCCGAAATCCGCGCGCGCGGCGTCATCGCCTTTTCCTCCGGCAATCACGCGCAGGGCGTGGCCATGGCCGCCCGCGCGCATGGGATCAGCGCCGTCATCATCATGCCCGCCGACGCGCCAAGGTCCAAAATCGAAGGCACCCGCGATCTGGGGGCCGAGGTGGTGCTCTATGACCGCGCCCGCGATGACCGCGACGCACTGGGCGCGCGGCTCGCCGATGAACGCAGGCTCACCCTGATCCGCCCCTTCGACAATGCCGAGGTGATCGCGGGTCAGGGAACCTGCGGTCTGGAAATCGCGCAGCAGGCGGCAGAGCTCGGCGTCACGACCGGCGACGTGCTGGTGTGCTGCGGCGGCGGCGGGCTGACCTCCGGGATCGCGCTGGCGCTGCAATCCGAGGCACCGGGCCTTCGCGCCCGCCCGGTCGAGCCTGCGGGTTTCGACGATGTGCGCCGCTCGCTCGCCTCCGGCAGGATCGAAAGGAACCCTGAAATGGCCGGGTCGATCTGCGATGCCATCGTGACGCCACAACCCGGCACTATCACTTTTCCGATCATGCAGCGTCTTTGCGGCCCCGGCATCGCCGTGCCGGACGAGGATTGCCTTCGCGCCATGGCCGCCGCTTTCCGGCATCTGCGGCTGGTTGTTGAACCCGGCGGTGCCGTGGCGCTGGCCGCCGCGCTTTATCATCCCAACGGCTTGTCAGGCGAAGCTGTCGTCGTCGTGGCCTCCGGCGGCAATGTGGACGGCGCGATGTTCGCCCGCGCGCTTGGCGTTCTGGACTGACAGGAGCCGCTCCCTCACTTGACCTTTTTCAACATCGGGGCGGAAATCCTGTCATGCCCTTCATCGACCACGCCGGCACCCGGCTCCATGTGCAGATCGACGGCACCGATCACCGGCTCGCCCCCACGCTGGTCTTTGGGCACGCGCTGGGCACCGATCTGCGGCTCTGGGATGCGGTCATCCCGCTCCTGCCGGATCACCTGCGGCTGATCCGCTGTGACATGCGCGGGCACGGACCCGCCGCTTTCGCCAGTGCGCTCAGCGACTTCCTCACCGGCATCGGGCATGATTAAGGCGGGATAACCCCACTTTACCGGCCCGCGCGAACCCGGTAGAGCGGCGCGATGCAGCCCAAATCGACCCGCAGCGCGTTTGTCTTCATCCTGATCACCCTCATGCTCGACGCCATGGGGATCGGGCTCATTCTGCCCGTGATGCCCGACCTGATTTCCGAGATCAACGGCGGCAGCATCGGCAACGCAGCCGTCTGGGGCGGCATCCTCGCCACGGTCTTTGCGGTGATGCAGTTCATCTTCGGTCCGATCATCGGCTCGCTCTCCGACCGGTTCGGACGGCGGCCGGTGCTGCTCACCTCGCTGGCAGTCATGGCGGTGGATTATCTGGTCATGGCCGTCGCAGGCACCATCTGGCTCCTTTTTCTCACCCGCGTCATCGGCGGGATCACGGCCGCCACCTACGGCACCGCGACAGCCTTCATCGCCGACATCTCGGCACCGGAAAAGAAGGCTGCCAATTTCGGCCTCGTCGGTGCCGCCTTTGGGATCGGCTTCGTGTTCGGGCCAGCCATTGGCGGACTTCTGGCCGAATTCGGCACCCGCGCGCCGTTCTATGCGGCGGCTGGTCTCGCCGGGGCCAATCTGGTTTTCGGCTATCTGGTCCTGCCGGAAACGGTGACAGACCGGATCAGACGGCCCTTCTCGCTGCGGCGCGCCAACCCGATCGGGGCCTTCCGCAAGCTCTCGGAACTGCCAGAGGTCACGCGGCTGCTCCTGCTGTTTTTCGTCTATGAATTCGCCTTCATCGTCTATCCTTCGATCTGGGCCTTCTACACAAAGGCGCAATTCGGCTGGTCGCCATCGATGACCGGGCTCTCGCTGGCGCTGTTCGGGATCGGGATCGCCATCGTGCAGGGCGGGCTGATCCGGATCGCGCTCAGGCATCTGGGCGAACGGGGGACGATCATCTACGGCATCCTGTTCAACCTGATGGCCTTTATCGTGCTGGCCAGCGTGACGAATGGCTGGGTCGCACTCGCCTTCATCCCCTTCACCGCTTTGGGCGCGGTCGTGACGCCCGCCTTGCAGGGACGGATGAGCAAACTTGCCGCCGACGACCAGCAGGGCGAATTGCAGGGCATGATATCCTCGGCCAAGGCTGTCGCCACGATCTTCGCGCCCCTCGTCATGACGCAGACTTTCTGGGCCTTCACCTCCGGCCCCGGCCCCTACGCCCCCGGCGCACCCTTCGCGCTTTCGGCGGCGCTGATGCTGGTCTGCCTCGGGGTTTTCCTGACGCGGCGGCCCGTGGCGGCCTGATCCGACGCTAACCTGTCGCTTTCGGCCTTGCGACCGCGACCATTGCCCAACAGTCTGACAGCGAACACCTCCAGCCCCAAGGTCCGCCCATGAAACTCGTCGATCTCGACATCATCGTCACAGCACCCCCCGCGCCCGGCTGGGGCGGACGTTACTGGATCATCCCGAAACTGACCACCGACACCGGCATTGTCGGCTACGGCGAATGCTACGCCGCCTCGGTCGGACCAGAGGCGATGTGCGCCGTGATCCGCGACGTCTTTACCCGGCACATGCTCGACGAGAATCCCGAGAATATCGAATTGATGTTCCGGCGCGCCTATTCCGCAGGCTTCACCCAGCGACCCGACCTGACAGTGTTAGGTGCCTTCTCCGGGCTTGAAATCGCCTGCTGGGACATCCTGGGCAAAGACCGCGACCGCCCGGTGCATGCCCTGATCGGCGGGCGGATGAATGACCGGATCCGCGCCTATACCTACCTCTATCCGCTGGCCCGTCACGCGCTGCCCGGCTTCTGGGTCGATCCGGATCAGGCCGCCGAATCTGCCCTCGCCGCCGTCGAGGCGGGCTATACGGCGGTCAAATTCGACCCCGCCGGTCCCTACACCATCCGGGGCGGCCATATGCCCGCCCTCTCCGACATCACCCGTTCCGTCGCCTTCTGCAAAAAGATCCGCGAGGCTGTCGGCGACCGCGCCGACCTGCTCTTTGGCACCCACGGCCAGTTCTCCACCGGCGGCGCCATCCGCATGGGCCAGGCGCTCGAACCCTTCTCGCCGCTCTGGTACGAAGAGCCGATCCCCCCCGACAACACCCACGAAATGGCCAAGGTCGCCGCCGGGGTGCGTATCCCCATCGCCACCGGCGAAAGGCTTACGACCAAGAACGAATTCGCCGCCGTGCTGCGCGCTGGTGCCGCCACGATCCTGCAACCGGCGCTGGGACGCGCGGGCGGTATCTGGGAGGGCAAAAAGATCGCCACGCTGGCCGAAGTCTATAATGCGCAGGTGGCTCCGCATCTCTATGCCGGGCCGGTCGAATGGGCCGCGAACATCCAGCTCGCGGCAGCCATCCCCAATCTGCTGATGGCCGAAACCATCGAAACCCCGTTCCACGCCGCCCTGATCCGCAATTCCATCCGCGTCGAAGGCGGCTATGTCACGCCGCCGACCGGGGCCGGTCTTGGCATCGACTTCGACGAGGCGCTGGCACGGGCGCATCCGTGGAAAGGCACCGGCCTGCACCTGCAAATGCAGGAGGGGCCCTGTGACTACCACGAAGGCAACGTCTTTGAAGGTGGCGCACCGGCAGATACCTGACACCGCACCCCTGCATCTTTTGGCCTCCGGGCTCCGCCCATTTTCGGGGCTGGGTCTCTGATCCGAGGCATGACACAGGGCAGCGTCAGACCGCCGGGTGGGCGCAGCAACACCGAAAGCCGGGCACTTTATGGTCGCAAATACCCCAACGGCTTTGCCCGAGCCAGCGTCGCAAAAGCGCCCGCCCGAGGGGGCGGTCGGGCGCTGCCCGGCGGCCTTGCAGGCCTTGATTCCGGGCAAGAAAAGTCCTGACACTCAAATTCAGTTGCGCCCCCACAGGCTCCGACCCTTCCCATCTGCACACCACCGCGCTACCATGAACGCGGTTCAAGGAGTCCCGGATGGCCAGCAAAGCCGATGACCGCCGCCGCGCTCTGCGTGATAACCTGATCCGCATCGCCGAGGCGCGGATCGCCGCAGACGGGCTCTCTGCATTGCGCGTCCGCGATCTGGCCACAGATGCGGGTTGCGCGCTGGGTGCCATCTATACCGTCTTTGGCGACCTCACTGACCTCGTGCTGGCGGTCAACGCGCGGACCTTCACCCGGCTCGGGACCATGGTAGCCGAGTCCCTCGCCAGCGCCCCGAACCATGCCACCGAACAGCTCGTCGTCATGGCGCAGGCCTATCACCGCTTTGCAGCACAGCATCACAACCTGTGGCGCGCGCTCTTCGACGTGGCCCGCCCGGCGGGCACGCAGCCGCCCGACTGGTACCTCGCCGACACGGCCCGCCTGCTCGGCTATATCTCCGACCCGCTGCGCACGCTCTTTCCGCGCATGCCCGCTACCGACCTGGCCCTGATGACCCGCGCGCTGTTTTCGTCGATGCATGGAATCGTCCTGCTTGGCTTGGATCAGGCCAGCGTCGGCGTGCCGCAAGGCGACGTTGACCGGATGATCGCGCTGATCCTGCGCCAGATCACCCCGCATCGGGCTCTTTCCTGAACATCGTTCATAATGCATCTTGAACGTCGTTCAAATATCTGCTAACCATTGTCACGCACCGAAAAACTCCTGTCCGAACTCAGTCCCGACAAATCGATTTGACGCCAATGGCCCTCACCCCGCCCCTCAACCCGGCAGCGCCCCCTTTCCAAACCCGCAATCTCAGGTCACTCTGCACCATGGACCCGACCAATCCCATCCGTCGCTTTGCCGCCAGCTTTACCGGCCACGCGATCACGCTGTTCGCGCGTTTCATCACCGCCGTGCGGGCCGACTGGCGCGGGATCGAACCGGTCCGGCGCCAGCGGGTCTATTTCGCCAATCACACCTCCAACGGCGACATGCCGATGATCTGGTCGGTCCTGCCCCCGGCCTTGCGGCGCGAGACGCGGCCCGTCGCGGCAGCGGATTACTGGCTGAAAAACCCGCTGCGCGCCTTTGTCGGCGGCGAAGTGTTCCGCGCCGTTCTGATCGAGCGAAATCCCGAAGGCCGCACCGCAGACCCGATGGCCAGGATAATCACAGCACTCAACGAAGGCGCCTCGCTCATCATCTTTCCCGAAGGCGCGCGCAACATGGGCACCGACCCGCTTTTGCCGTTCAAATCCGGCATCTACAACATCGGGCGCGCGCATCCGGCTGTCGATCTGGTGCCGACATGGGTCGCCAATCTCAACACGATCATGCCCAAGGGCGAGGTGATCCCGCTGCCGCTGATCTGCACCGTCACCTTCGGCGCACCGCTGCACGTGGACCCGGACGAGACAAAAGACGCCTTTCTCGCGCGCGCCACCGCAGCACTTCTGGCACTGGCCCCGCAACCGGCGCGCGCATCATGACCGGCACCACAGTCGACCTGATCCTGCTGGCCTTCGGCGTCTTTGGC
>Ga0105053_10005844_pt1 | contig 17276 bp, 16 predicted proteins | sample BON01_FD_78093 | JGI IMG/M metagenome (GOLD analysis project Ga0105053, IMG submission 78093) | Freshwater microbial communities from Lake Bonney liftoff mats and glacier meltwater in Antarctica - BON-01 | ecosystem: Environmental > Aquatic > Freshwater > Ice > Glacier meltwater | place: Lake...
AGGCAACCTCAGTGGCCATTTGTTAAGCGCTTTCCTCGTAACGGGATCCCGAAAGTGTATTGTTTTCAGTTAAGATTTCAAGTCATGCATCACAGTTTCGATATATGTTGATATTTACTTGCACGAGCAGCTCGCGCCTGTTGATTTACGAGCTCATATGGCAAATTCTTTTGTTTTTTCCTCCGAGTCAGTTGGCGAAGGCCACCCGGACAAAGTTTCCGATTATATCTCAGATTCCATTCTGGATGCCTGTCTTAAGGTTGACCCCAAGTGCCGAGTTGCTTGCGAGACGATGGTGAAGTCAAACATCGTCATTCTTGCGGGTGAGATCACGATTCCGAAGTTGCAGGATAAGAAGACTGGCCGGTCGCGTCCTTTGGACGATGCATTCAATGTCGATCAAGTGGTGCGTGAGGCGATCCGCGAAATTGGCTACGTCAACGACGACGATATTTTTCACGCTGATACCGTTTTTATTAACAACTATCTGACGGCTCAGTCGGTGGATATTGCGCAAGGCGTTGATGCTAAAAAAGCTCAAGGCAAGAAGACGGCTGAGCAGGGTGCCGGCGACCAAGGTATCATGTTTGGTTACGCTTGTAATGAGACGGAACAGCTCATGCCTACACCTATTATTTGGGCCCATCTTCTCGGACGTGAACTTACTAATATTCGCAAATCAGGAAAGGCACCTTGGCTACGCCCTGATGCGAAGACTCAGGTTTCCGTGCGCTACGAAAATGATAAGCCGAAGGAAATTGTGAATGTGGTCATCTCCACGCAACACGCTGAGGGCACTTCGCATGCGAAGATCGAGAGCTTTTTGATCAAAATGATTAAGAATGTGCTACCGAAGGAAATGCTCAACAAGAAGACTGAGTATTTAATCAATCCGACCGGCAAGTTTGTGATCGGTGGACCACAGGGAGATGCGGGACTCACAGGTCGCAAGATCATCGTGGATACTTATGGGGGATGGGGACGCCATGGTGGCGGAGCTTTTTCTGGTAAAGATCCATCGAAGGTCGATCGCTCTGCGGCCTACATGGGACGCTGGGTCGCGAAGAATATCGTAGCGGCTGGATTGGCCACTCATACAGAGATTCAATTCGCGTATGCGATTGGTTATCCGAAACCGGTTTCCGTCCGCGTCGAGACGTTTGGCACGGGCACTGTCGATGATGATATCATCACAGAAGCGGTGCAGCAGGTATTCAGCTTCAAACCTGCGGACATCGTTTCGCAGCTTAAGCTCCTGCGTCCGTTCTACCGTGAGACAACCAACTACGGCCACTTCGGCAAAGAGGGTCTTCCTTGGGAACAAACCAACAAGACCGCGGCCTTGAAAGCTGCTGTAAAGAAACTCACTAAATAATAAAATTCAAAATAGATAATACGATATGGGCACAACCAACACTTCCTCACCTGCTAATCAGGACTACCATGTTAAGGATATTTCTCTGGCCGAGTGGGGTCACAAGGAAATTGCGATCGCTGAGCACGAAATGCCTGGATTGATCTCAGTCGGCGAGAAATTCGGCGTTGAAAAGCCACTCCAAGGTGTCCGCATCACCGGATCGCTACACATGACGATTCAGACCGCTGTGCTGATCCAAACCTTGGTCAAACTCGGCGCGGTCGTGCGCTGGGCTTCCTGTAATATCTTTTCGACCCAAGACCATGCTGCCGCCGCGATTGCCGATGATGGCGTGCCGGTCTTTGCTTGGAAGGGCGAGACCCTCGAAGAATACTGGAATTGCACTTGGAAGGCCCTAGTCGGCCCCGATGGCCTCGGGCCTCAGCTAGTCGTCGATGATGGTGGTGATGTGACGCTTCTCTTGCACAAGGGATTGGAGCTCGAAAACGGCTCTGACTGGGTTAATAAACCTGCTGACACTGACGAAGAACAGGTGATCAAAAATCTGCTCAAACGCGTCCACGCCGAAGATGCAGAAATCTTTACTCGCTTCACGAAGGAATGGCGTGGTGTTTCCGAGGAAACCACGACTGGCGTGCATCGCCTCTACCAACTGCATGAGCAGGGTAAGTTACTGATTCCTTCGATTAACGTGAACGACTCTGTGACCAAATCGAAGTTTGATAATCTCTACGGTTGTCGTGAATCACTAGCTGATGGTATCAAGCGTGCCACTGATGTGATGCTCGCTGGTAAAGTGGCCGTAGTCTGCGGTTATGGCGATGTGGGCAAGGGGTGTGCGCATTCGCTGAAGAGCTTTGGCTCGCGTGTCATTGTCACGGAGATCGATCCCATCAACGCACTACAAGCCGCGATGGAAGGCTTCGAAGTTAATACGACCGAAAGCACTCTCGGAACCGCCGACCTCTATGTGACAACCACGGGCAACCGCGATCTCATCACTCTTGAGCACATGGAGAAGATGAAGGATCAGGCCATCATCTGTAACATTGGTCACTTCGATAATGAGATCCAAGTGGATCGTTTGCAGAAGGACGCGAGTGTGACCCACACCAACATCAAGCCCCAATACGACAAGTTCACTTTCGCAGACGGGCACTGTATCTATATGCTCGCCGAAGGGCGTCTGGTGAACTTGGGATGCGCTACTGGTCATCCTTCGTTTGTGATGTCGAATAGCTTCACCAACCAAGTTCTGGCTCAGATCGATCTTTGGAAAAACCGCGATACCTACGAAGTGGGTGTTTACCGTCTTCCCAAGCATCTCGATGAGGAAGTCGCACGTCTTCACCTAGAGCGTATCGGGGTCAAGTTGACCAAACTTAGCCAAGCGCAAGCAGACTACATTGGTGTGCCCGTGGACGGTCCCTACAAGCCAGAGCATTACCGCTACTGATCTTCCGGACGGTGCGAATGTGCCCGTCTAGTTCTTAAACCAGAAAACCCGCGCTAGGTTGCGCGGGTTTTCTGCGTTTACGATACTGGCTGATATCCTGTGAGATCTAAATGGCGGAGAGGGCGGGATTCGAACCCGCGGTAAGCTTACGCCTACGCATCTTTAGCAAAGATGTGCCTTAAGCCGCTCGGCCACCTCTCCAAACCGAATGCCGACGCAAACGGACCTCGCTCAAAGTGCAAGCCGTTTTCTGGCTGAACGAAGATTAGCCTTCGTCTTCGTCGGTGGGGCGTTTCAGCTCGCCTCGACACTCACCGATCACCCGCAGCCAAATCTCGCGTAAATCGAAGATGCTCATAATAACATTTTTGTGATAAGCCAGCATGTGACGCTCGTCGCTGTCAGCAGGGCGGTTAAGCAGCGCGATGGTTTGATTCAAGGTGCTGAGAGCGCGCTTAAATAGACTGATGGCCATCGCGTAATCGCCAAATTCGAGTGCATGAATCGCTTGCACAGCGTGATCTTCCCCCGTGTTTAGCGAACTGAGATACGCGAGTGCTATGTCCTGCGGCACATTACGTGAGTCCGATGCAAGGAGCTCCCAATTGCGACGGGCACGTAAGTAGATCGCCTTGGTGGCGATGAAAATGGGGTTTTTGTGCAGGGTATAAACCTCAGGCATGGAGGCGTATTCTTCGGCAAGAATTTCCGCGGCAGAGACATCGTCGGATTCAGAGGGATCTGAGCTATCCCATTGAGAGTCGTCCCATCCCATGAATCGGGCGACTTCGTCGATTCTTTGCGGATTGCTGATGCAGGTTTCGTAAAAGGCGAGGTAGCGATTGATAGTCTCGTCTTGTTCTCGCAGGTAGCGTTCCCAGTCGAATTCGTTCCAAGCCAATTCTCCTCGGTCGTTCCACTCGTTTTCTGCTGAGCCGTCAGATTCGAAGTTACTCATTGATAATGAAAATGAGTCGTAGGTGTGAAAAAGTGCAAATAATAAATGGATTCGAGTTCTCATACTGGGCAGAAACCTGATTTTGTGGATTGATGTCGATTTTGGCTGCTAGTTAGCTGCGCAGACAAATGTCGCATGTGCAACACGAGAGAGTCTACTTCACCGGGCATGTGCAGGGAGTTGGGTTTCGCTATGCCACGATGCAGGTCGCTCGTGAATTCGAGGTTTCCGGATCGGTGAGAAATCTCACGGATGGTCGGGTGCTGTTGGAAATTGAGGGACAAGCTCGAGAAGTGGCTGGGTTTGTCGATGAGGTAGAGGAACGTATGCACGGCTACATTCGTAAAACGGAGCGTGAATCAGAGAGGCGCGAGCCAATGTTTGGCGGGTTTGAGATTCTCTAGATGCAGTGCCGCGTGGTTGGTTTTTGACAACGGGTTGAATCTTCTCATGCCAGAGAGCACTAAATACCGTGAGTATTAATTATATATATCTGATTCTGGCGATTATCCTTCTGTGGATGCCCCGTCATTGGTTGCGGGGAGGGCGTAAAGCGGCCCGTAAACTCGGCCTGAGCCGCAGATCACGTAAGCGTGATTTTGTGCGGATTCGTGAATCTGGCGATAATCGAGTCAATGTCGCGGAAGAGTTCGGTAAAGTCCGTAATTATGTGGATTTTTTCCGAGCGATGACCGGTGGGCTTTTGTTAATTGGAAATCCTGATTTGGGAGTTAACTCCTGCTTTGTCGGGAGCGAGGAGATTGTTGCGGCGCAAGAAGGTTCATTCGTTTTCGAGATACAGGTCTTTATCATCGCGATTGGAGTAATTCGGCAGTTTGTGCGATTTGAAGGTCGCGTAGTATTCTTCGCGCCACTGTTTTATCTTGCGGGTTTGGCGCTGGCATTATGTGGAATAGGAGCGGGCTTTTTCGCATTCCTGTTGGTGTGGACGTTAAACTCAGCAATTCCGGTTCCGCCAGTAGGTTTCCTTTCGGTCTACGCGATATGTCTCTGGCTGCTGGGGATGCTTTTTCAAGGCATCGGCAACTACTACGTCTACGTGGCGGCAATTCTATCTGTTCTGCCCGTCGTGGTTAGTCTGATGGCTCGACGTTCACTGGCGCTTTTCAACAAAAAACAGAAGTAGCCGATGAGGCGATCGAACCGAGCGTTGGGGATCTGGTTCGGCGCGATACGGATCCGCACGCTACCGGCCGCCGTGGCCCCTGTGCTGGTGGGAAGTGCTTTAGCCTGGGCTAACGATACTTTTGATGGGATGGCTGCAGGATTGTGTCTGCTCTTCGCGTTGCTGATTCAAATCGGCACGAATTTTGCGAATGACTATTACGATGCGATCAAAGGGGCGGATACAAGTGAGAGAGTGGGGCCTGTTCGGGCGGTCGCCGCAGGATTGATCAAGGCAGAGACCATGCGCCGCGCGATGTATCTAGTGTTGGCAGTCGCGTTCACACTGGGACTTTCACTGATCTATTGGGGTGGGCCTTGGCTTTTGGTTATTGGCATGGCGAGTGTGCTTTGCGCGATTGCCTACACTGGTGGGCCCTATCCTTTGGGCTACAATGGCCTCGGGGATGTGTTTGTTTTCATCTTCTTTGGATTGGTCGCGGTGGGCGCGACATTCTATGTGCAAGCAGGCTATGTCAGTAGCGAGGCTCTCGCTTGGGCGGTGCCAATCGGGTTATTGGCTGCGAATATCCTGTTGGTCAATAATTACCGTGACGTGGAGACTGATCGCGTCGCGGGGAAACGCACTTTGGTGGTTCGATGGGGACGCGGATTCGCGCGATGGCAGTTTAATAGCTCACTGTTGATCGCGCTGCTGCTTCCCATTGTTTTCGCTGCACGCACGGAAAACTTGTGGATACTTCTCCCGTGTTTGCTCGGCCCCATGGCTTATGGGCAAAGCCGTCGTTTACGAGACAGCAAAACGCCCAGCGAGCTCATCGAGTTACTGGGCGATTCCGGAAAGCTACTCGCGCTTTATGCGCTGCTGCTTTCGGCAGGACTGATTCTCAGTCGTGCCTAAATGTGAGATTCGAGCTTAGCCTTGAGTGCATCCTTCGGGAGCATACCGACAATTTGCTCGATCATCTTACCGCCTTTGAAGACGAGCATGGTGGGAATAGCACGGATACCGTATTCGGCTGAGATGGCGTCATTCTCATCTACGTTTACTTTGCAGATTTTGATTTTATCGCCGAGTTCACCAGCAAGTTCTTCGAGAATGGGAGCAATCGCTTTGCAGGGACCGCACCAGGGTGCCCAAAAGTCCACGAGGACGGGCGTTTCGCCAGCAATGGCGTCTTTGAAAGTTTCGGTGGTGAGGTCGGTAATATTTTCAGACATGTGTTTTTGGATTAGTTAAAGTGAAGGGATTAAATATTGGGTGATTTGCAAACGCGAGGAGTCGCGGTGACCCGATTACTGGGGGGTGGACTCTTTAATGATGTCCTTGAGTTCCTTCTTTTCTACCTGGTGAAGGTGTTTGCCGCGCTCTTTGAGTGTCTCGAACGTCTTGACGACAGTCTCGGTCATTCGGCCATGGGTTTCCTCGGATCCACCGACGATGGCGAATTGCTCACCGGTGGTGATACGTTTATGCCCGTCTTTGTTGTCGAGGCCAATGCCCACGAGACCGGCTTTGGGATCTGGCTGATTACGATTATTGGTCACGCGGTAACGGTGTTCGGATTTTCCTCTGTTTCAAGTGGGATTTCATCTACAGCATCGCAAAATATATCTTCAAAGGCGTCATCCTGTCTGATTCGCATTCGTCTGAGTCGCGTGAGTTCCAGAATAGCGAGGAAAGTCGAAACCAGAAAACGTAAGGTTACCTTACCGGGAAAAATATCCGTGAGGCTAAACGATTTCGTGGTGCGCATGTAATCGAGTAGATATTCCATCTGGTCGGCGACGGTGACCTGCTCATCCCGAATCTCACCGACGACCAACTTTTCGGCGAGCCTTCGCAATACGAGATTAAACGAGTTCCACAGGTCGATGCGGTCAACGGGCTTGAGCTCGCGGTCACTGGAATCGGCATTCATGGAAGAAACGTAACGTTCCATGAGGTCGTGCCGCATGGTGATGAGCTCGTCGAGTTTGAGGGAGGCTTCCTTAAATTTCTTGTATTGGAGGAGCTGATGAACAAGTTCCCAGCGAGGATCCATTTCATCGTCTTCAGAATTGGGATCGATGGCATGCTGGCCTTTGGGCAAGAGCATGCGGCTTTTGATCTCCATGAGAGTCGCGGCCATTACAAAAAATTCGCCGGCGACTTCGAGATCGAGGTCCTTCATCGCGTGGAAGGCATCGATATACTGATGCGTGACCGATTCGATGGGGATGTCGTAAATATCGAGCTCGTTCTTCCTAATCAGGAAAAGCAGGAGGTCGAGCGGGCCCTCAAAGACCTGCAGCTTGATACGGTAGTCGGAGTCGGGAACCACTTGAGGATGCTTGCCGACCTACATGGTCGAGCAATGAAAATTTACGTTCGAGTTAGGTTTGAGACGAAGAAACCGTCGGTGTTGTGCCGAGCAGGCATGATGGAAAGTCCATGGGGGCCATCTTGGTAGCCGAAGTTCTCTTTTGGCAGTGAGACGGTGAACTCGGGATGCTTTGCCAAGAAATCAGCGATAACGCCTTCGTTCTCACTGCTATTCAGCGAGCACGTGGCGTAAATCAACTGGCCGCTGGGTCGAAGAAGATAGGCGAATCGCTCCAGCAGCTCCGATTGTAGGGCTACATTGTCTGAAATAATGTCCGGCGTGCTGATGGCTTTGAGATGGGGGGCACGTCGCCAAGTGCCACTGCCACTACAGGGAGCATCGATCAGGACACCATCATATTGTCTGTCTTCGGGTGTCGTGGTGATGGAAACGTTATTGAGGTTCGCGCGAGCTGCTCGATGAGCCAGTTCCTTCAGCGCTTTGGGGCGGATGTCATGGGCGGTGACGCGGCCTTTGTCGCCAATCATGCGCGCGAGTTGGAGGGTCTTGCCGCCTGCGCCGGCGCAGGCGTCGAGCCACTGTGAGCCAAGCGCGATGGTTGAGGTCGCGAGGATTAATTGTGATCCCAAATCTTGAACCTCGAAAGCCCCAGCACGGAAAGCATCGGTTTGGGTAACGTCAGCTTCGGCAAGGAGTTCAATTGCTTCGGGTAGAATGTCAGATTGCTTCCAGGTCCAACCGCGTTGATCGAACTCATTGGTGACAGTTTGCGGCTCATCGGTTTGCAGGCGTAACCAGAGCGAGGCTCTGCGGTGGAGGGTCGCTAATTCTGCAGGATCGTAGGCGGCGGGGCATTCTGCGTTCAGCCAAGCAGGTAGGAGGTCGTGAGTTTTCGCGTTGAGGGATTTGGCAATTGCATCCAATGAATCAGGGAGTTCCGGCCAATCTGCATTTATCTCCGCGCGATAGTTTCGGGTGGATTTTAAATCAGCAGCCAGCCATGCCACGGTTGCCGCGGCCTTGTCGGGGTTTGATTCAATGAGTGGTTCGATCCACGGAAGAAACCGCAAGGTGGTGTAAAGCAGCTCGCGGTAAAGGCGGCGGTCGCGTGACCCGAAACGTTTATCGCGGGAGAGGAGTTTTTGAATGCGATCGGGTAGACGAAAGTCATCCTGCCAATGAGGGCGGAGGGCATCCACCAAACGCAGATAGTTCTGCTTTTGACTGCTGGCAAAGCTCACGAGAGTGACGCGTTAAGATTGATGTTATGCATCGCGAAAGTCTGACGGATTGATTGGGCCTAGAACAACACCAAGTCGCGCGGTTCCTCGTCGGGCGGAGCCAAACACTGAGGGCCGTCGTGGCGACTGTTATTCACGTAGCGATTAACGGCGCGTGTTTGCATCGCGTCTGCGCTGACCGGTCGCGTTAGTTCTCGGTAGTCGGAATTGGATAGGATCGTCGATCCTAACCATGGTTTCATGGTTTTTCGGGTGAGGATTACGGGCATACGATGATGGATCGGTTTGATCAAATCATTGGGTTCGGTGGTGAGGATGGTGTAGGAATCGGGGATATTTCCATCTCCGGGATCCCAGAAACCGGCAAAAGCAAACGGCACTTCATCCTTCAGTGTGAACAGATGCGGGAGCTTTAATTTTCCTTGGGTTTCCCATTCATAGAATCCGTTGGCAGGGACGAGGCAGCGGCGTTTGGCGACCCCATCTTGAAAAGGCGAAAGCATGCGTGCGGTTTCAGCTTTGGCGTTGGGCAGCATACGTTTTTGCGTCTTGGTCCGCTCATAATGAGGGACAAGACCCCACCTCATCTGATGAACTTGAGGGAGGTCGTTTTTCAAGGCGACGACCGGCATCGTGTGAGAAAGCGTCACATTGTAGCGCGGGGCGTCTTCCTCTGGAGCGTTAAGCTGACTAGCGATGTAGTCCGCGATGGCCTCGATCGTGGACTGTGCTTTGAGCAGGTTGTAGCGGACGCACATTTTAAGGAGCAGATGTCATCTGCCTTGAAAGTCTGATCGAGGCGGACGGAGCAGAAAATCAATCACTATTGATCATCGAGATGTGAATTGAAAGGCCGCGTATCGATTCCCTGCAGAAGGTAAACGCATGCGAGGCGGTCAGCTGAACCGATGGCAAGGGTTGACTCATCGGGCGACAGCGCGAGTGCGCTGAGTAGATTGCTAGAAGCGACGCCGGCGTCTTTTTCGTCATAGGAGAAATGGAAAAGACGGCCAAGGGTTCGCAGCCCCCAAGTATCATCGTAGACGAAAAGTCGGCCTACATCCATCGGGTCGCCGGAAATCCCATAGGCGATCGTGCAGTTGCGATCACTGATCATGTGGTGCACAGGACCCACGGTATCGAGACCTCCCAGACTTCGGCACTTTGCGGTGTTTTCGTTCACAAGCCCGAGCATACTATCCTCCGTGCCGATGAGATAGGTGTCATCCGACCACGGTGTTGCCGCAGTGGTTTGTGAACGGTATTGCCGTCCACTGTGAAAAGGGGCCCCTTCGAATTTTCGCTGGATGAGCTCACGGTTGCTATGTTGGAGTGTATGTTTTTTCAGGAAGGCTTCATCGCATCGCTGTGATCCTTGCCACTCTCCTTTGCGGAGGGACCAATTAGACAGTTCTCGATCTCCTGAAATACCTTGCAAAGTGTCGCCATCCTCCCACCAGAGTAGGCGAACCTTAGAATCGGCCATCGGGAGATATTTCCAAAGATGCACCGGTTGGTAGCGACGAGCTTTGACCGCGAAGGGATTTCGATAGGTGATCGAGACTGCTTCGCTATAGTGGAGAACGGCCTGCTCATATTCCTGGGCGCGACGGAGGAACTCGGGATCAGTGAAGTGCTCTTTGTAGTCTTCGAACACGATGTAGATCTTCGGATCCAGAGCATCGGGCCCGGGTTTGGTGTCACTGTCTCTGAGCTTGCTGATATCGACACTTACGACGGCTGGGGGATCAAGCCCATGATTGGTATCGGCGAAGTAGAGCGTATCCTGATGCAGGCTGAGCTCACTGAGGCAGATAGCGACGCGATCCCGAGTGCCGAGTAGACCGTGATTCCTCGGTTCTTCTTTACCGATTTTCCAAGACACGAGGTGGGTGCCTAGAAAGTCGGATTGGATTGATGTCGTGCAGGTATACCAAAGCACACCATGGCGATCAAACTCCATGCCTTGAAGGATGCGGGTATGATGCCAATCGCCAAGGGTCTTGGGAGAAAAGGCGCCTAGTTTTTCGATCTGATTTTTGATCGGATCGTAGCGAAACAGATTGGGAAGAAAACAGGCGGTGAAATAGAGCGCACCATCCGGCCCCATGGCGCCGTAGGTGATGAGTTGTTGGCTTCGTTGATAGGCAGATGCCGGATCGTAGGGAATGTTGATGCCAGTGTCTTCCAGACAGATCTTGTCGACATTGATCCGGGTGAGTCGGCCGGTGCGGCTCCCCATATAAATATGCCCATCCTTGGCCGGCATTAATCGAAACGAACCAAACTCACTCCCTTGCCCCAGTTCGGCAACCTCCCGAGTATTGAGATCGAGGCAGTAGACCATTCCTCGGATATAAGTGGCGAAATAGTAACGATGGTGCCGAGAGTCATAGGCTGCTCCATAGATTGCATCTCTTGGAACCGGCATGCCGAGGTTCTCTACCTGATCAGTCGTGGGATCATAGATCAGGATATGAGAGCCAAGAAATCCTTCCCAAGGGTGATTGTAATAGGAGTCGATCATCCATGAGGGATGCCCTGGGGCACCCGCCGTGTTATGCGTCGTCATGATGATCCGGCCATCCGGTAGTAATGACATGGACGTGTGAATTTTACTCTCCGGCATCGCCCGTTCGTGAGCCAAAGTGATCCGACCGACATCGAAGCGTTCGATAAACTCACCCGTGGCGGGGATGAACTCACAGAACTTGGCCGATTTTGAGACACTGAGTTCGGCGCAGATTGCCACAAAAACGCGCTCATCGGGCGTCACGATCATATCCCAAATAGAATTAAACTCCGGATACTCACGGTAGGCGGATTGTTTCAATGTCGTGGGAAACACTGTTGCAAAGAATCCTGCTGGCATTGATCCAATGGGAATGCCTTTGAGCTTTTGATTTGGGGCAAACATGAGGGGAGAAAGTGTCTAGAGTTGGGGAGTCAGTCGTAAGAGGGCGCGATCACCGCCACTTAGTGCGAGCGATAAGTGGCGGTCATGGGGAGTGAGGGTTTCAGCTGCTCCGGTGTCGTTGTGAATCTGCTCGACCATGAAATTATCGGCGACTCGTAACGCGATGGATGCCTGAAGGTCGGAGGCATCTATGGGACTATCGGCAGCATGCCTTTTATTGACCAACATGATGTAAACACAGGATGCTTCTGCGTCACTACCTTGAAGTTCGCTGATCACTAGATCCGCGCCCTGGAGTTGAGTGATTCCGCGAACCGCGCCGTCGAAATAGGGACGCGTAAATTCGGGGAGAAACTCGTCATCATGCGGGCAGTGAAAGACTCCGACTGACTTTAGTTTCATCAACAGCGAACCGATGGCTAAGATGCCAAAATTGAGTCGTTGGATTCGATGATAATTCTCGGTGGGCTTACCATCGATATCCGTCACCATAGCTTCGTCGAAACCTTCGCCGGATATGCGGTAGTTGTAATACCAGAGACCCTGTGCTCCGTAGGCGAGGAGGGTGTTCGCCTGCCAGAAGAGGTCTGATTCGCTGGCAGTTCGAAAGCTGTATTCTGGGAATCTGCGTCGGTGTCCCGTGACAAGCACGAACCCCATGAATCCGATGCCGGCGGCAAGTGATCGCCCACGAACGATCTCGATGTTGGCGTAAAATTGATCGTCGTTGCTGAGCCCTTCTTCGAAAAGAACGTAGGGATCCGAGACGAGAAACGGTGGGTGATTAGCTCGGATGATATCATCGATGTAGCCCGCAAACCCACGTCCCATATTGTAGGCGTAGGTCATCATGTTGACCATTGGAAGGGCCTGAGTGTCGTGCGCGTAAATATATGAGAATCCCGGCGCGAGCTCTTTAATGCCCGGACCATTATAACGCGGTTCGTCGGCGAGCATGTAGCCTGCACAATGTTTCAGGGTGCTCTTGGAGAAAGACACATAGCGAGCGAGTCGATCAGGATTCTTGTAGAGCTCTGCGTAGCTGCCGTCATCTTGCCAAAGCCCAATGATCGTATCGAGATGAGCCTGCTCGGCGACGAGGGCTGATCCGAGGGGAGCCATCACCATCGTGAGTCCGGCATCGCGGTAGGTTTGATATTCTTGGAGCGTAGCTTTGTAGCGATGGAAATAGCCCCACGCTGCCAACGGAAATGAGCGACGCGCCGCGAGCCATTGCTTCCAATGCTCACTGGAATTCTCGTCGTAAAGTTCGGACGGAGTCGGGATCGGTTCGCCGTCAGGGCTGGGCTGTTGGACTAAGGTCGACTTAGGCGGATTTGGGTTGGGAGCGATGAACCGATTCCAAAGAGTGAGTTGCTGAATCTCGCCCTCGAAATTTGCGTAATCACCACTTTGACCGATGTAGAAGTGAGCGTCGTGGCTCCCAAATTTAATTTCATCGAAAGCGCGGGGAAGAGGGTGATTGGTTCCGATGAGAATTCCGGTGCTACTGTCGTAAACTTCGATGATCGTGGCGCAACGGGTCGTCGTATCTCCGGGATGAAAACGCAGGACAATATCGTAGAGATGATTGGTGCGACAACTGGCCCGGCTGTTGCAGGGAATCAGGTGACCTCCACCGGGACTGAAATTTCCTTGAGGATAATTCTCGATCAGGCTGAGGAAATTGCATCCGCTTCGGCCGAGGATAAATTTCTCTGACCCTGGATTATTGAACTTCAGGCGAAGATGGCAGGTATAGGCGCCTTGAAGACGCAGCTCGGGCCATTCTTCTACATCATATTGGAGATGAGAACTGCTGCCGTTAAAAAGCAGTGCAGCCGAGGCAGAACTAGGCTCTGCCATGATCTCGATGTTCTGCTCTTGGTAGCGGCGAGAGGCGTGCTCGGTGAGATGCGATAGCTTGCCGTTGCGAACAAGCAGTTGAAAGTCGGGGCGCGAGCTCTCGGGGGAAAGATCTTCAAGGATCATGATACATACGAAGCATCTCGCCTCGGGGATGGACGGGGAGGGACTGCTAAACTATGTCGATCGAGTTTTAAGCTCAAGCCCACTAGGGGGCTTTTTGCAGGTGAGTTTTAAGCACACCGATGCTGCGAAGGTTGCGGTAGCGTTCGGCAAAATCTAATCCGTAACCGACAACAAATTTGTCGGGGATTTTGAAGCCTACCAGATCGGCGTCAAATTTCACTTCGCGCCGTCCCTCTTTGTCGAGCAATACACAGACGGTCAACTTGGCAGGACTGAGTTTATTGATGATGCCTGAGACCATCTCCAAGGTCTTGCCCGTATCCAAAATATCATCAATGAGAAGCACGTTTCGATTCTCGATGTCGAGGGTCAGACTATGGATAAGCTTGGGTGTGCCCGTAGATCTAGTTTCGTTGCGATAGCTTGAAATGCGGATGCAGTCCAATCGCACTGGGTTGTCGATCTCGCGCATGAGGTCGGCGGTAAACATGATCGCACCGTTGATGATTGAGATGATGGTTATCTCTTCGTCTCCATAGATTTCTTTGATCTGTTTCCCCAGTTCTTTGATGCGCCCGTGGATCTGGGATTGGGTAAGTAAAACGCTTTCGAGATCAGGATGAATTGGGGTGTCTTTGGAATCGGGCATAATCTTGGACGAAAGTAGCGGTTGGACACCGCACTGGCAATGCGTTAGCATGGAAATGATGTATTTCCTTTGACTTAGAAGTAGGGCAATTCTTGCTTCTAATATCCGACGCGCGCATGATATCAATTAGTATTGAGAAGCTAACCAAACGGTTTGGGGCGGTTACCGCACTCGACAATCTCGACCTGCAGATAGAACCCGGCGAATTATTTTTTCTGCTCGGCCCAAGCGGATGCGGGAAAACAACCCTGCTGCGGAGTATGGCTGGTTTTTATATGCCCGAACAGGGGTGCATCAAGTTTGGCGATCAGGACGTGACCAAGCTGGAGCCGCACAAGCGCAATACGGGGATGATGTTTCAAAGCTACGCGCTTTGGCCTCATATGAGTGTAGCCGAGAATGTGGCTTTCGGTCTGTATGAGCGAAAGGTTTCCAAAAGTGAGATTAGCCGCCGCGTCGGCGAAGCGCTTGAATCCGTGCGGATGAGTTCGTATGCGGATCGTCGCCCGAACCAGCTCTCCGGGGGCCAACAGCAGCGCGTGGCCTTGGCGCGAGCTTTGGTCATTCGCCCCCGATGCCTGTTGCTGGATGAACCCCTCTCAAATCTCGATGCGAAACTTCGGCTGGAAATGCGCATGGAGATCCGTCGTGTGTGCAAGGAGTTTAAGCTCACGACCGTCTATGTGACTCACGATCAGAAAGAGGCGCTTTCGATTTCAGATCGCATGGCGATATTGGAAGATGGCCACATTCTTCAGGTCGGCACGCCGCGGGAAGTTTATAAGCGGCCCTCGACGAAGACGGTGGCGCATTTCATTGGGGAAACTGATTTCATCATGGGTAAAGTGACCGGAATGGAGGGCGAAAATACGACGGTGGAAACCGGCATTGGTGTTTTCCAAGGGATCCTCGGTGATCCGTCGCAGCCTCCTTCGATTGGTGATAAAGTTACCCTTTCAATTCGTCCGGAATGCTGGGAGTTGAGTCACAAGGCTCACGCTTATCAGAATTTCGTGCAGGGGCGCATCGGCGATTTTGTCTATCTGGGTGAAGTGGCTCAGTATGATCTGATTGTGAAAGGGACGCGTCTTAAAGTTTTTGAGCGTAACCCACGTTTCGTCGATGGCGCGAATAGTGGTGATATTTATGCTACGGTCGCGAAGGAAGATGTCGTGGTCTTGGTGAACTGACCTGTCATGATTAAGCGCGCGTTAATTTTGTTGGCACTGGTGGCGACGATCGCACTGCCTTTTATTTTACGTCCTGCGAAAGAGCACACCGGCAAAGCGGATGACACCCTCGTGATTATCACGCCGCATAATGAGGCGATCCGTCACGAATTCACGGCTGGGTTTAGCGACTGGTATCAGGAGAAAACGGGTCGGACCGTGGCGATCGATTGGCGGGTTATTGGGGGGACTAGTGAGATCGCGCGATTTTTGGATTCGGAATATGTGGCGTCGTTTCAGAATTACTGGACTCGCACGCTGAACAAACCTTGGAGCATCGAGGTGCAGGCCGCTTTCGCGAATCGACGTTTGGACGATGATGCGAATGAACGTGAGTTGGAGGCACGGCAGGTGTTTTTAGAGTCTGAAGTGGGTTGCGGAATAGATCTTTTTTTCGGTGGAGGTAGTTATGACTTCATCCGCCAAGCGCAAGCAGGACGACTTGTGCGGGCCAAGATTTTAGATACTCATCCGGAATGGTTCACGGAGGATTCGATTCCCTACACATTTGCGGGCGAGCAATACTGGGATAAAGAGGGGCGCTGGATCGGTAATGTGCTGAGCAGTTACGGAATTTTGTATAACAAGGATTCTTTGAAACGTCTCGGTATCGTGCGTCCACCGGAACATTGGAGTGATCTCACTGATCCTCGTTTGATTGGCGAGGTGGCGTTATGTGATCCGACAAAGAGCGGATCGATCACCAAGGCATTTGAGAATTTGATCCAGCAGCAAATGCAGATACACCTAAACGAATTGACTGAGGGTGAAAGTGAAAGAGTCACCCCGGAAATTGAGGCGCAGGCGGTGCGGGAAGGGTGGATCTCCGGGATGCAGATTCTGAGATTGATGGGTGCCAATGCACGTTATTTTACGGATTCATCGCAGAAGCCGCCGATCGATGTGTCGCAGGGGAATTCGGCGGTAGGGGTGTGTATTGATTTTTACGGACGCTATCAGGCCGAGGCCGTTAAGCGTAGAGATGATTCGGCGCGTTTAGTTTATGTGACTCCGCAAGGCGGCACGGTGAGTTCGGTCGATCCCATCGGCCTACTGCGTGGTGCGCCCAACGCAGAGATTGGGGAGGCCTTCATTGAATATACTCTGTCGATGAAGGGCCAAAAATTGTGGAATTTCAAGGTGGGAACGCCGGATGGTCCTGAGCGATTTGCGCTGAGAAGATTGCCCGTGCGTCGAGAATATTACGCGCATAAGGATTGGCAGGAGTATCGATCCGACCCCGATGCTGAGCCTTACGCAGGTGTGAATCAATTGGTCTATCGTCCGGAATGGACCGGAAGATTGTTCCGGGAAATGGCTTTCAGTATTCGGGTTATGTGCCTCGATACGCATGGAGAATTGGTCGAGGCATGGCAGGCGATTATCGAAGCGGGGATGCCAGCGGATGCGTTGACCGTGCTCAATGACATGTCCTTGCTCACTTACGATGAGGTGGGCGGTTCGATCCGCGATGCTTTACAAGCCAAGAACCGGGTAGAAGAAGTGCGGCTGGCCCGTGATTTGGGAGCCAAACTCAGAGCGCAATACCGGCATGCGGCAGAATTGGCGCGCGCCGCACAGTAAAAACCGCTAACCTAATCAGGCGAGGGATTGGATTTTTTGGGCAAAATCGGATTGATCCGGTGCATTATAAAATGCGGTGCCGGCAACAAAAGTATCGGCGCCCGCGGCATGACAGCTGCGTGCGTGATCGAGATCGATACCGCCATCAACTTCTAATCGCCAGTTCTGATTGTGCCCCAACCTCCATTGATGGAGTTGGGCAATTTTTTCGATCATGGCGGGTTGAAATGATTGTCCACCGAACCCGGGTTGCACGGTCATGACTAAGACTAGATCAACATGATCAAGAAGCGGCAGAATGGAGTCAGCTGGAGTGCCGGGGTTGAGCACGATACCGCACTGGCAACCAAGTTCACGAATTTTGGCGAGCGTGGTTAGGTGGTCATAGTCAGGCTCGAT
>Ga0105053_10005854_pt1 | contig 17255 bp, 17 predicted proteins | sample BON01_FD_78093 | JGI IMG/M metagenome (GOLD analysis project Ga0105053, IMG submission 78093) | Freshwater microbial communities from Lake Bonney liftoff mats and glacier meltwater in Antarctica - BON-01 | ecosystem: Environmental > Aquatic > Freshwater > Ice > Glacier meltwater | place: Lake...
AAAGGGCATGTGTTGCAATGTCATTTGGTTGATGTCAGAGGGCTTTTGTAACAACAGTGTGCCTGCTCCGGTCTGGTAGATACCGTAATCGGAAGGGTGTTCAATCAAGTTGGTCAACAGCTCCAGGTACGTATCGCTGCTACGAAAGGAATTGGATTTGAACCGGTACGTGCGCAACAGTAGATCGTTGGCCCATATATTTTTGATGCGTGTTTCCGAGATCTCCTTGGGTTCAGCGTGCCAAGTGGTATAGGCCATCAGCAACACATCCAAGGGAGCCGCTTCTTTCCACTCCAAATCTCGTACCGGTACCGTGGCCAAGTTTTTGACATAATGTTGCAATAAGGCATTCGAGGTCCAGTGCTTGAGCAGGGTCATGCGTATAAAGACTTCGTCTTCTTCCGTAGGATTTTGCCAGTCCGAGACGTGGATCTCGCTGTAGTGCAAGAACACAATCAAAAAATGGAGAATCTTTTTGGCTTTCCAAGGTACGTACGTCGTGTACTTGTGATTGGCCACAACGCTCATCAACTCGGGATCTTCGACGGCTTGGAGCGTCTGATTCAGGTTGTACTCAGGCTCCTGTGTACGTAAATCGCGTCGGATGTCGCCTGTTTGATTCCACAGGTCCAGTGCCGTGGCACGATGCACGTCACCCTCCACCGTCTGTTGCAATTGTCTCAAGGACCACGGCATTTCCGGGGTAGGCACCACATACGAGGCATCGTCAAAGATTTCGTCCACCGTCTTCCAGCGGGGAATCAGCTCTGCCACATAGTGGGTGTACAAGTACCGCCAAAATTCAAGGTCGTACCGGTTACGTATTGACCCGTGCTCGTCTTCATAGGCGCTCTTGGCCCGGCGCAAGGTGTCTTCGGAGAAGGGCACCAGATCGGGTTCCCGCTCAAACCTCGAATCAGGCCAGTTGTTTTTGTCGTGCTGAAGTTCATGGTCTGCCAACTCCTTTTTGAGGCGAGAGGCTTCGCGGGACAACTCTTTAGCTTGCTGTTTCGACGCCTTATCACGGGATTTGTCAAGGTGACGAGACTGTTTCAATAACTCTTCCACCCGGTCTTGTTCCTGACGAAGCTTGTGCTCCACAGACTTTTTTAAGTCCCTCGCTCGGTCCCGCTCTTTCTTTTCACGCGATTTTTTCAGGTCCCGTTCAGCCCGGCCTCGAGATTTTTCCAGGTCTCGCTCCTCCTTTTCGCGTGATTTCTTGACTGCCGTGGCCCGGCTTTTCTCGTGTTTTTCCAGTCGACGACGCTCTTCACGTTCTTCGCGTTCTTGCTCGGCTAGCAAGTCGGCCATCATGCGGGCTTCGGCCTTTTCACGAGCTTGGATTAGGTCAGTGTGCTCCTTGTCCCTCGACTTTTTCAGGTGGGACTGAAATTTCTCTCGGTCGGCTTCGGCACGGGCTTCCAGCTTGGCCAAGCGTCGTTCCTCTCGGTAGACTTTCTGACTGATACCCTTGGGCTTAAGCTTCAACAAGTTACGGTAAAGGTTTTGGTTCTGGGATACGGACTGACACAGTCTCTCTCTCGGCGGTGCCGGCACTGAATCCATATGTTTGTAGGTGATCCGCCACGCTGCGATCAAATCATCGTAGGTCCAGGGAAAGTTTACAGACCGTTCCAAACAAGCCTCAATGTCAGGTAAGCTTTTGCGTTTTTTCTGGGCTTTGGACTGGTGATGGTCACTCATTTTATTTAGTGCGTCAATACTTTTTTACAAGGTTCAAGCTAATATCATCACACCAAACAAATGCTGGAACCTCACCCGCAGCGGCCTGGTTTTTGGAAGTATGCAGGTTTGGTTTTGTTGGGTATCTTTGTGGTCTTGTTTGCCGTGTTCTTTACCCTGCAGCAAAACCCTGAGGAGACCGTCCCGCCAGAATCAAGGCAAGGTGAGCATGCTGCAGAACGTTTTCAAACAGGTCGTTTTCAAACAGGTCGTTTTCAAACAGGTACACTGATTCCTCTAATAGCTCACTTTATCTATGGGTTGTGGGATACAACTCCCATGCCCTCGCACTATGTAAAGACGGTGGAACAATGGACCCAACAAGGCTGGAAGACCGTGGTCTGGGATCGCGAGTCGGTGGAAACACTGCTCAAGAAATACCCCGTGTGGGAAGCGCTGTACCAGTCCTACGAACGCAAAATACAAGGTGCCGATTTGGCTAGGTATGTGGTGGTGTACGATCAAGGAGGGTTTTATTTTGATTGTGACTGCGGACCTCTGCACAGATCTCTCAAAAACTATATGATCTACACGGCATACGACTCTACCAGCCTATTCTTTGTGGAAAATGTACAACCAGATGCCTGGATCCGTACTACGGCCCATCGGTTTCCCATTCGTCAAGGCATCAACGAACACCACGAACGACTGGCCAACTTTTCTTTTGGGGCAGCGGCTCAGCACCCTGCGTTAAAGGCCATTCTGGACACGGTTCAGCAGAGGTGCCTCAAGAATCCAGGTCGCGTGGACGATTACGGTGTGCTCTACACTACAGGACCAGATGCCGTTACCGACACCCTCTTTCCTCTCCGACAAAGCTGTTCCATGGAACAATTAACTGTAATTGATCATTCACCCTTTATGAAGCACACTATGACGGGTACTTGGAGGCATCATCGGGATCACTAGACTTCACTGGGCTGCCACCGCTTGAGCCACGGCAGGAGCAGCATGGGCCGCTAGAGCCGCGGCTGCCTCGTGCTGCTGTTGTTCAACTCTTAGCGAGAAATTAGCTGCCTTAACTACCGCCTCCCATCCCTCGAGTTGAGGGCAGCGACACCTGCGTATTCGTAGCATGTTCTCAATCAAGTAATAAAATATGTACAACGAAGACATGACAAAGATACCCACCATCATTCCGATGGCTAGAGATTGTTCCTCCATTTGGTTAGTAAGATAGTTTTCCGTGGCTTGAAAGCGTGCCAACATACGGTCTTCCACCTTTTGCAATTGGATCTCCAAGGTCCGGGTGTTAACCCTGCCTGCCTCCGACTCGTCCTCTTCGTCGGGGTTAAGTTCGTTGACAATTACGCCAACTTGTTGTTGCAAGTCTCTCAACTTACTCAACATGGTTTCTCTGGATTCGACGTTCCGACCTGTAACAATGCTCATGATGCAAAAGAGTCTGGTTTTTTTTAAGTCTCGAAAAAATATCTTGCGCTGGATCATTTTTTATTTTTTAGACGCGATTGATCAGGTGCCGCTAGTCACACAGATCTTGATCAGGTGCCGCTAGTCACACAGATCTTGATCAGGTGCCGCTAGTCACACAGATCTTGATCAGGTGCCGCTAGTCACATAGATCTTGATCAGGTGCCGCTAGTCACATAGATCTTGATCAGGTGCCGCTAGTCACATAGACATCGACCAGTTGATTCAGGGGAGAATTAGCACAGACTCGCAATTGGTTTTGTCCGTCACCATCCTCGAAAGCCAGAGCCATGTTGGCGCCAAAGGTCGGATCTACAAACGCTGTAGCACCTGCTGTGCCGATGGTGGGTTGCACAACTTCCTGCATGTTGGGTGAGCCGAAGAGCATACCTACTTCTTGATTAATAGAGGCAAAGACCACCGAAGGTTTGGGCAACGGGGGGTTGCTACCCACCACCGGCGGCTGTTGTCCCAACACATTGTTTTGATTGGCTGAAATACCCACCATCAAAAATTGCGGGTCGACCGAAAGCCAATACCCAAAGGCCCCGGACTGGTGTGTGCTGGCAAAAGGATCCAGAAATTTCTGATTCATACTCCAGGTTTCTCCGTCGGGAGAACGCACGTAGACATAGACCGACCCGCCAATACCCGGCGTGTTGGTCCCTCCAAAACCCGTAGGAAACTTGGGTGCTCCGATCAAAGCCATCGCACCATCGGGACACACGGAAATACTCACCCCAAAATCTTCAGTCTTGTCGGGCGAATCAATAAAGTGTTTAAAATCCCATTGCTTGGTGGTCTCATTTCGTTTAAAATACGCTACCACATTAACGGGTGTAGGCATGGCACCAAAACAGCCCTCGGCCGGTATACGAACGGCAGCCAGCAGCGTGTTGTCACCCATATCAAAGTTCTTACCAAACACCAGCTTTTCGTCCAGGGTCCAACCTGTCGTGGCTGGATTATTTGGATCAAAACCAGGTTTGTAAAAATCCCAAAGCTGAATCACGCCGGTGGTATTTTGCATATTGTTTTCGTTTTCCTCGTAGATAGCAATCATGGCACCGTTTTCCTTAACGTAACCGTAATTGGCTCGAACAGCCAACACACGTCGGTCGTTTTGAAGATTTTTCGAGGTACGAATGATGGATCCGAAATCGTCGCTGGACAATTGCAGTCGAGTAATAGGGTCGCACAGGTTGTCAAACCCACCCACCTGGCTGCCAAAGGGATTCTGCACGGACAATGCACACGAATAATCCCACAATTGTCCGGAGGCGGACGTTGACCCCGGGGTGGTATTATCCAACGGTCTGGTGTACACGGCCACTCGACCGATCAATTGTAGAAAAGGAAAGAGTTGAGACGTAGCCGCAGAGCCCATAAACGGTTGACGATAAGCGATATAAAACCTGCTGCCGTCTCTCGACGTGGCAATAGAAAAATGGCCCACGGTGCCCACGGCCGAGGCATCAGCGTTGACAGTAGGCAAACTCATGGAACCATCGTCTTGAGGACAATTAAACACGATAGTATTTCGAAAGCCGTCCTGTGCACCGTAGACATTGGTAATGGGTCGAAACTTGGTCTCCATGTCGATTTCGGAGGAAAAATACTGTCCAAAGATGGCCAAACCGTTCTGTATCGAGGTGAAAAACTGCTGTCCACTAGGAATCATGGCACAATAGCCGTAACCTTCAGAAGGACTCTGAAGCGGCATACCGCGAGTAGACTCAAACGGTACCACTCCTGGAGGAAATACAGGAGTGGTGTCCGCCCCTGTGACAGTAACTGAGGTATCGCCCACCGAGGCCACGGGAGACACCAGTACAATAAAATTTTCCTGGCTAAACTCTCCCGTCTTTTTCATCTCGGTCAAAGGTACTGCGGGCGGCACAACCTTGGACGTAGCAGGATTGGGCGAAGGTGTCGTTATGGTCACTACCCTCTGTTTATCGCGTATAAAGGCCAGTAAAAAACCCGACACAATTAGCAGGGTTAGAGCCAAGGCTCCGGTTGCATACGAGATGTTACGGGCGAGCGGCATTTATTTCTATCTGCATATAAAAAACGATGGAAATCTTTGAGCACTCGCGTCTGTCCAAAAACCGAAAAATTGTCGAAGAAATTAAGGGCGGTTCTCGCGGTCAGCTCTACGAAGTGGTCGACGAATCACCTGCCACCAGAAAAAAGTCGTGTAAAAATGCGAGGTGTCGGGATTTTGCTCTTCGCATCTACGACGCGGACTCCACGCTTCAATCGCACGGACTCAGCCCCAACCTACTCAAACAAACCCAAGGACTAATCTTGAAACACCCGAACCTTTTGGAGTTACACGACGTGGACATGGTGTTTGCTTGTAGCAACTTTGCCAAGGACGGCTGTCAACGAGCACATCTTTTAATGCTCACGGAACTGGCTTCGGGTAACCTACACCACTGGCTGGAAATGTTTCGCGCCAAGACCAGTCCCGAGTACACCATTCATTTGATGAATGATATTCTGCAAGGCATCGCTTTCTTGCACCGTAACCAGTATGTGCATCGACGTATCAACCCGTGCAACATTATGATGGTAGAAAAAGACGCCCCGGATCACTTTCGGGCCAAACTGGGGGATTTTCAGGACGTGTCGGTGTTTTTTCAATCGGACTCGGACGAACCGCTGCCGGTCTCGGGACACCAGTCGACCTACACCGCGCCTGAGATTCTCATGGGATATGAACACTATCTGCCCGCCGCCGACATGTGGTCTTTCGGTGTGGTCATGTTTGAAATGATTTTCGGCAAGGACACCACTCCGTTCTTCAACCACGAACGCGACACCAGCTGGTTTGGTCCACCACAAAAGAGTCGGGTCGTGGACAATATTTTTTCGTGGTTGGGGACCCCGACGCGAGAATGGCGAGAGACCTACACCCACGAGGCAGAGACTCGACGCAAAGCCATTCCGGGTCGCACCGTCAAGCAAGTGATCATAGCCGAAGCCGAGACACGTCAGCACGGTTTTAAGGACAAGACCTTCCACTTGCTGATGGACCTGATCGATTCATGTTTACGCATTGACCCGGAGAAACGTATCACCGCCCTGCACGCACTAAAACACCCCTTATTCCAAAAATTTCACATGGGTCTGACCCGAGGACAAGATATCAAAATGCCTGCCGTACCGTCCACTCCAAGAGGCACCTTTGCCGAGATCCGGAGAGACATGCTTCGTACCGCTGCCCGGGACATTGAAGGGGGCTACATGTACTATTATCCCACTCTAATGGCCATAAATCTCTTCGATCGATCACACGAATTTTTCACGCAAGATATTTACGAAGACAGCGCGGATGGATCTATTAACACGGCACTGGTCTATAACTTGTATTGCACGTGCTACCTCATGGCCGTCAAACTAATGATAGAGTTACCCCGTCCGGTACACGATCTCTTCCAACACGTCAAGGGGATTGTGTGCGGCAACACCGACAGTAACCGTCTGACCATGCTCTTTATGGAGCGTACCATCGCCACTCGGTTGAAGTTTCGGTTTTTCGTCAACGAAGTTGCGACTCTCCCTTTGACCATGGGTATCTTTACCAAGCTGGAGCGTCAACCTCTGCGACCACACAAGTTTAAATTATAAGGTCAAGGTAACAACGGATCCTTCGCCGAGTCGCGTTGGGTCGTGGCAAATTTCCCACCCCCTTTAATAAATGGCCTTACAAACCGTAGTCGCTGATATCCTTTGGAACCTGGACATTATTGGGGCGGTGAGCAATCACCAAACACTCTTAGTGGATGGCGATAAGCTCGCGTTTGACACCCGTTACTTGCAGTGGTTGCGTCGGCCTGTTACGGGCGACAGTCGCTCTCAGATTCTGGCAGCGGTAGATAAGACCTTTCAACTTTTTGAAGAAGTGTTGCACAGTTACCAGTGTAACAGTTACATCTCCAACACCACCACCCACGTACATCAGGAGCAGTTGGAAATCGCAGACAATATTCTTAACAATTTACAAAACCTTATGAGCCGGAAAACCCACGTCAACAACGGCCTATCCACGTTGTCGACTTTTGAACGTTACAACGATGATTCGGGATTCAAGATCGAGATGAACCGGTTTTCCGAACGTATGCAGAAACTGTGTCGAAAATGCGAAACGTTGAAGCAAAAGATGATCCAACGGATGCCGCAAAGAACCTGTTGCTACAATATCGGTCAGTCGGACATACAACCGCTCAACAGTTTTAACTTGGACATGACTCCATCCCCCTCCGTTAAGCCTGGTAACGAAACTAAAGCTCCTCACACGGTTTTGGCTATGCTGAGGTCGTGTGACTCGTCCGACAGTATTCCCATTACTGCTGAAGATTCGGCCGTCGACGTTTCCCACAGGCCTTCCGAGTTGCCCAGCCCGCGCTTTGCCAAGACGCCCGCGAAGCACAAAACCGCGCTAAAAGATGCGACGCACCATCATTAACATTGGTTTTTTTTGAGAATAAAAGCATGGCTTCTGTTGTTCCTCGAAAGTACTTTGAAGACGGACCGGCACCAGAATTTGGTGCTGAACTAGTCACTAGGCTAAAGGCCCTTTGTCCGCATATTTTTCTCGTGTGTTTCCGAGACAAGAACCAAAATGTAATGATCTACCAAGCGCGAGTGGCCGACGGAAAATTGTTGGATCCTCCCGTGGAGTCTTATTGGCTCGTTTTAGAACCCTCGTATCTAGCCGCCCGACGCAAGTCCGGGATCGTACATGACCGAGAAGAACAAAGTTTTTTGGACCGCAAATTTGCTTGGGGTTACGGAGCAACACGCCTATCGGACACCGAGGCTTCGTTTCATTTCAAGAACTTTGCCAACCCCATGACGGTCAAAGTTTCACCCAAGGGTTCCAAACTATTTTCAGTTATCGACGGACGCAAGTATTTTCTTCGCACAATTTTCGTCAAAGCCTCGGAAAACATCAAATTGCTCAACATTAGGGACAATCTCAAGAGTTTATGTATTAATGGCTTGGATGTTACCGCCAAACCCTATCTCAAGGCTAAACTGTACCTCAAGGGTGGCCCATAGCCACGACCTCAAGGGTGGCCCATAGCCACGACCTCAAGGTGTTCAAGGTGTGGTGGACTCGTCAGCCTCTGGCTCGTCATGGTCTTCTGCTGGCTGCTCTTGTTCCTGACGATACCGGTTCATGGTACGGTTGTACTGCTCAATCTGCTTACACAATTCACTCTCGTGAATCGTAAAAACCTGGACTTGGGGAGACGCCGGATTGTGCATAGCGTTCAAGAACGAGTCCCAAGCTTCTCGTCGAATGATATGTGGTTGACCGTCACTCGTCAAGTATCCCGAAATACGTGTAGCACATTTCAACACGTTCTGACCCCATTCATCATAGGTTGTGAAGTTGCTCAAACGTACGCGGGTCGCTACTAACGATTGATGCACGTCAATCACTTCAATAAACTTGTGCCAGGTCTCTGTTCTGCGTTTTTCTTCTATCTGCCGAAGATCCGTAACAAAATGTTCGTTGAGGGCTGTCATACGCTCGCGCACCATGGTCAACACTTGCTGTTCCAAAGCCTTTAGGATTTCCTCTTGACTTTGCTCAGGGCTTGGCGCAATCGGCACCTCAAAGCCTCCAACACTACCGGAAAGGGATAAATCAGAAGTGGTAGACATGTTTAATTTATTACAGGATTAACGGAAAGTCGAACGTGTAACGCATTACGTAAATCTGTGAATCTTGTTGTCAGTGCCGCGATACAACATCCCGGCTTGGTAATACCCGTACGACGCATTGGTCCCGCGGCTGTATCCTCTGTCAGAGTCAAAATCGTATGAGTAAACCTTGATAAGCGCATTACCACGCTGAGACTTGAAGCGTTTGGGCTGAATGTGTAAATCCTTATAACGAGGGGCCAAACGATGCTTGTTGCGAGGAGGTGCCATCGAAAGTTTATTTATGGTTCAAAGTTTATTTATGGTTCAAAGTTTATTTATGGTTCAAATTTTACAACATGCACTTCACTTTTTCGGAGCCACTTTCTTTTCAAGATCCCCTAGAATGGTCCGAAGGGGTGGAAACGGATCCGAACGTGTCGACTGGCCAAAGGTCCAACCTGGTACCGCTACGAGAGGAGAGCTTCGCCCCTTTTTTGCATCCCAATGTCCCGTGTGGTTCAGTGTAAAAGCTTCCTTACCCATGGCATTCTGGTTATTCATAAGAAAGACATCCACTGGAACTTTCATAGGGATGGCGGTTTTCGCCAAATACTCCACAAAAGGACGCGTCATTAAATAGGCACTCATGGTCGGTATGCCAGGCTTAACAAGCTGCTCCAAGACTATGTTGGGCTGCTCCGATACCTGGGCCACCGGCTCGGTCACGTATTTCAGGTAGTCCCCGTGATACAAATAAAAAACATTCCACGGCTCGTGACTTTCTGTGATAGCTTGCAGACACAAACCCAAATGTTTGTTAAAATCGGGCAGCACAGTCACGTCGTCCTCGAAAACCAACAAGAGGTCCGCGTCCGTTTCCAGAAACTGGTGCCAACAAGCATAATGCGAAAGATAGATCGACATTTCAATTACATTCATGGCACTGTCACGGTGAATGGTGCCCTCACGAGCCAAGTCTTCCAAATTGGCCTTGGTAAAGTCCTTACCGTACACACACGGTTTACGCTTAACCGATACATGCTCGAGGTTAAGCGACTTCATAATTTGCTTCAACCGGGCCTTGTGCACATCACAATTAATAACTCGTGTCTGAACCTTGTAATTAGACACCATAGACATGCCGTCTGCCGTATGCTTTTTGTGCTGTTGCTTTCGACTCTGTCGTCTTTTTTGCATACTTTTCTCCTCACTCATGTTGGGAAGAACCACAATTTATTTCAACATACAATTCATTTTCGGGATGACCTAGATGAAACTTTATGCCGTCACTGCCACCTCGGCAGTTTGCTGAATACGCCATCGTCGATAGCGTGCCAAATCTTGGAGTCCCATGGCCGTGGGTCGCCCAATTCGTTGTGTGTCGGCCACATATTCGGCCATCTCTTGGTCCACACCCGAGTCCGACATACGAAGCTCCTCAGGAAAGTCATCCTCGTACTCAATATCTTGCTGATCCATGTACTTCTCCCTTTGATCCATGAGCCACATAGTATGTCTCATCTTCTCGGCCAGCTCTTCTTGCTTCTGATGACAGCTCCGTGTAGTGTGGTCAAACTGTTTACACACTTTCACCAGCTTCTCGAAACGGTTCTTCCAGTACACAGCCTTGGAAGGGTCCTTGCGGCTCTGCTCCATGAAGATGTTCTCAACCATGTCCAACTTCTCAGCGGCCTGCGCCTCTGAAGGGCAAAAGGCATAAAATGTCGGGTCACGTTCAGGTCCAGTAGCGTCAGCCAATTTGTACATAATGTGACTCTCGTAACTCGTAGCGGCGTATGGGAACCGGTAGCGACAGTGCGGGTGGTCGCACTTCATGCCAAATGGCTTGCGATGAGTGTTTGAGGATACAGCAAAAGAGTGGTTTCGAGGGTAAGTAGGTGTCGACATGTTGAGGGTCTAGGAGTCGACGAGGGTAAACAAGTGTTTCTTCTAGTGTCTTGGGGTGTACACACGAAAATGAATTGCAGTCAAATAGTCCGAGATAAGAGGGCGGAAGCTAGTGATTATTATGAAAGACAGTAGTGGTTTGGGGTTGTGAGTTGGTCAGACTGATGGAAACGTAGGTTTGTCGAATCCCATTCAAGACTATGCTCATTCAAGACTATGCTTGACCTATGCTCATTCAAGACTATCATTTTTTCAGTTTTTTATTCAGAGCTGACGAGTTCCTTCCCATCTTATTAACACGAAATTCAACTTTCGTCAACACGAAAATGCATAGGTATTAATCGTGCCAGGGCCGGAAGGTTCAAACTGCGGTGTGAACAAAAACTGATTTTCCCCGCTTGCCGTTGTGGCCTTACCGAGGTTTGTTACGCATCCGAATTCTCCGGTATTGGTACCGGTAATGGTTTCCATAAGCACTAACTCATTCTCGAGCAGTTCAAACACGCCAATTTTGCCTTCCGGTAGGCCCTTGCTGAACTGATCAGACGAGATAAACAACAAATTTTCTGACGCCGAAATGTTGCTACCAAAAAGGGCATTGTTGACCGGTGTGGTCGGTGTGTATGTGGTCAACAGAGTGAAGTTTTGCAACAGTGTAGGTCGAGTATAGATCCACACCTTACCCACTGCGGTAACCGTCGCATTAGGTGTCCACGTACTATTGCCCATGACCAAAATCAAGCCGCCTGCCGAAAGAACAGGTTGATTGTCAAAAAACTTGGTTCCCGCTGGCAGAGAGTACTTTTTCGCGATGAACCATGTCAAGTTCGTATTACGCTGAAGCTCTATAAACCCGGTAGTTGCATTTACCACCGCTCTAAGACGGTCGTTCGTAATACCCATACTCAAACCGACGCCTGCTACGTTATCCAAGCTTAAGGTCTGGGTAATCTTCCAACGCAACGACAGGTCGCCACTGTTGTCTGGAATTTGTTCCACCACGCGAATGTTTGCAGTTGTTCCACTCGATAATGTCAACATCATAAAATGGGTGTTATCCAACACTTCGATTTGTACTGGCTCTTCGTCCATTAACTCCAACACAAATTGGATCACTAACGAATTGGGAGACGTAATAACCACGGCCCAAACGCTAGTGTTGGTGGTCCAACCGTCTTCCCTTATAAAAATGGAACGTCCATCATCAGTAATGGCGCCACCGGCCAGTTGGAACTGGGGAGGAATGAGATTAGGGTCGGTCGAAGACAAAGCGGCCGTCCAGTTTTGGCCGTCGTACTCAAAGACGCGTACCAGTCTCTGATATTCAATATTGTCGGCAGTGTACTGGTTAGCCACCAACACTTTGGATTGATCGGGAGACGTTGCAAAAACTCCAAACGAATTACCCTCTGCAAACGGCACTGGGAGTGAGATCGTTTGATTTGGTGTTTGAAACTCTCCGTCACACACGGTCGTGGTGGGGCGAATCGGCTCTATTTCAGGAGGCTCGGGCGTGTTTTTCGTACCGATAATCCCTACTCCGTACAAAATTCCGATCACCAAGGCCGCGAGGGCCACACCAAAAATGAACAAAGTGCCCAACGTACTGTGATGCGCGGTATCGAGAACGGGCATGGCAGATTTTTTTATTTAGATAAGAAAAATGATTTGGACACGACCACACCTTAGGGTTTCGACCACACCTTCCAACTTTCCCTCCATGCGATAAGGTGTAAAGATATCGTTGGGCGGTTTAAAACCGTGACTTTTGTAACCCTCCCAAAACTTGATTCGAGCCACCCCCCTCAAAACTTGATTCGAGCCACTACCGGATAGTGGTCACTCAGATCCCGTATCTCCACTTCTGGTGCTGGACAGCGGTCGGTGCTAAGCTTATCCAGTTTGTGGCCTAGCTTGTTACTGCACACAGGTTCTACAGGCTTCATTTGCTCTTGCCACACGTCCAAAATCATTTTTCGAGGCTTTTTGTAAGGCTTGAGACTAAAAATATAGTCTAGCTGCTGGTCTATACAACAGTCGCATTGGTGGGTTCGCTTATACTTTTCCGAACACGACCGACACTGTTCCACGGAAAACCCTGATAATTGATTGTCTTTGGAGTACGAATACTTGCGGGTGTTCAGATGGACCGGATACATGTGCAAAGCTCGTATCATCTGACTATATTCGGGCGTTTGGTACCGCGTGTTAAAGTCCCCGGCCACAAAGACATAATGGTCTACAGGGATGTGTTGTTGTTCGATAAAGTGGTTTAACTCTTCTATCTGCGCCTCCCTCACACGTGTTTCTATTTTGGCTTCCACTGTGCCTGGACTGGACTGCAAATGAAGGTTGAAGATATGAATGTGTTTCTTCTCGATGACGGTTTCTATGTGGAGCACCCCCTTGGCTACAAACGAGTCGTCCCATCCGCACGAATGTTGGAACACTATGCTATTTTCTTTCACAAACGGGGTTTTGCTACAAATCACAACTCCCGAAGTAATGGGCGTAAAAGGCGCGGACAGCTTTTCAGTTTGGTACTTCCACCCTGCTTCTGCCAGACCGGCACGTATAAGCTGGGTAGCATGCGAATGGAATACTTCCTGCAGCATAAGCACATCAATCCCCGATCGTTGAGTTAAGTTTTTTACCATGGCGCGGGCTCGCGCAATTTGAGCATCATCAAAACGCACGATACGCTCTAACCAGCCTTGGGGACGCATAAAGGTATTGTAAGTCATAATTTTCATGAGCTGTGGTTTTTATTGAAACGGTCACTTTTTTCTTGATGACAAGCTTTATTTCTCGTGCAAACGATCCGGAATCCGCAACAAGCCGGCGTGCACGGTGTACCTGGCCTGGTCACAGTTCACATCCACCCACTTGTAACCCTTCTTGTGAACACGTCCGGGAAGCCAAGCTCCGTCCACAAACACCTCGACGTGCTTGCCCGGCTTGATGTTCTTGCGAATAGTGTCCAAATCGTGAAACTGTTCGTAACCCGGGATGAGTCCGTGCTGCGGGTCGGTCTGACCAAATAAATTGTGCACAATCTTGTTGAACTCCTTGCCGTGATCCCGAATATCGGCTCGAAAACCTTGTCGGTCACACAGGGTCAGGATCAAGTGCACGGTCTCGTGAAGAATCACGTGCAACAAGCAGATTAATCGGTCTTCGCACAGGAGTCCACCCGAGTGATAGCCCCGCTCCTGTTTTTTAAACAAGGAAGCAAAAAGGTCTCGGTTCATGTGAAGCGAAATGGAAGATCCGTCGGCCTTTTCCAATACATAGCCGGCCACGCGTTCCTCCGGAGCGTCCACGTGCAAGTGAAGGCCACCGTACGTCCGATACAATTCTGGCAGCATCAGGTCGCCATACCACAGTTCATCGATTTTTTCCACCACTGAACTCAACCACTGCATCGTAAAACAACCCGTCTCGGGGAAAGTCCGCCGGGCAAAGGCTTCTAGAGTGTCCAACTTGTGCTTAATCACTTTTTTTGAAAACTTTTTCTTGAGCATCGTCATACACCACGCCTTGGTTTGGTGCTTTTTCGGTGGCATGGTTCCGGTTTATCAAAGGACTAGAAAGATTCTCCAGCGCCGGACCGTATTTTTGATCAAACTCTTCTTGTGTCCAAAAACAAGCACAAGCCTGACAAATTATGGGATTCTGCGAGGTTACTATCGCGCGGTATCGAGTGCAAAGGCTTGTCATAAAGCGATCCGAAGCCTCTGACTGTGGTGCGAAATGACGACCTTGGCTGTCGGTGTAGGGCGGTATCTGTCCCATACTGGCACACCATGCAGGAGAGCGTGTCACTTCGGATTCTGTCATCTTTTTTGTAGGGTAAACCAGAACAGTACATTTTAAAACGAGACACAGGATTTATAAAATTTTCAAAAGTGCACCGTATCTTCCTCTTCCACCGGAACATCTACCCAAGGACGTTTTTGTCGTTGATACCCACGATGCGCCGGACCCAAATCTGACTCTTGACGAGCCCCTTGCTGGGCCTTTTGCTGCATTTGGTTCATATAGTCAGCGAACGAACAACCGCCACCCATCACAGAGTGTGAGGCCGGCATCTTGTAGTTCAAAATGTGGGTCTTGTAGTTCCGACCGTCTGTGTTGCGGAGGACAATCTTGCGTTTCTTCTTCTTGCCGTAGGTGGGCTGACTCTCCTGGATCCGTTTTTCCTCGTCGTACCGGGCTTTCTTGGCACGAATGTCGGCTTCAAACACGTAAAAGATTTCAAATCCTCCGACGTCGTCCAGCCAGAGGTAATAGTTCAATTCACAGAGCGAATATTCATTACCGTCGTCTCCTTGCACCGAGATACTGCGACGATAGGGAGCGTGTCGGTTGCGACGACCCTTCTTGTTCTTACTGTTCTTGTACTCCTGGTGCAGATTAATCCACACAATGTTGACCCCGGTCTCGATCAGTCTCAGCACCTCGGGTTGATTGGGGTTGTTGAACTCCCCAATGACCTTGTAAGGGTAGGTGCGACGGTCCAAATAGTACGAAATCTCTCGCTCCACCAACGAGTAGTGTACCACAAAGTAGTTGATAAGCCGTTTGGTAATGTCCTTTTGATTGATAAAAGCAAAAATACGTTGTTTTCGAACTGGATTTTTCAGTTCTTGCCGAATACGACCATAAACCTCCTTTTGAGCCAACGACAGTTTAGCTTCCGAGATGGCGTCCTTCCTGATATTTCGTTGGCCATAGGTGTAAAGCACCAAATACTTCAAAAACTGATTTATCTGCTTGCCTTTGGTCTCGTCCGTCGCCCGGTGAATCACCTGCACCAATCGACTTAAATCCAGTCCTTGACCTCGTTTGTGAATAATATCCCGACTTGTTCCTGCGTCCAAAAATGCGGCATCCTCGTCTCCTGATTCATCTCCACCAGCATCAGCTTCTGCGGACTGAAAATCCAAGGTCCACGAATCGTCAAGCGTAAAGTCGCCGAACCAATCGTTAGACATCCTTTGTTAGAATCACTAATTTTGCTGGCGGAAGTGAACGCGGTGGTTGATCCTTTTGTAAATACGTAGTTCCCAGCAAGGCTTTCGATCTGGCGATTAGTAAATCTGCAAGCAAGCAGTCTTGTTGGTGTTCCTTTTCTTTGTCGGCTAGAGGCAAGAGTTTCGTCTTGACTTCGATTTCACAATGGTAAGTGCACGGCGACTCTGTGGACTTCTTCTTATTGGACGCCGTGTCGGACACCTTAGATATATCCCATTGAAAACTAAAATCGTCAGCAGAATCTCCGGAGAGTGAAGGTACTTTCTCCACAAATGAAGCCCGGAGCAAATATCGCACTGACTTGGGAGGGTTCCGTTTCACCGTATCATACAAATGATGGTTTCGGGTCAACTGAATGGCCGTTTCTCGACTGAGTGAGAACCTCAAGTGGTACTGCCGGTCTGTGATCATGTCTATCTTCCCCACCCTCTTTTTCACCATGTACGTCTCGGGAAAGGTGGGACGACAGGTCTTTCTCACTCCTTTGTCGTACTCACATCTCATCACCATGTACTTGTCTTCCATACTCCAATGTTGCTTCATCGTCTCGTGCTCCGTATTGTGTTGCATACGCTGCAAGAGTCGGTTGATCACTTTGAGATGTTCGTGCGTATAGCCAGGATGAAACTGATTGTCGGTGGTGAACTGTCCTACTCTGACTTCCAATTCTAGGTTCTCCCCATGGTTGGTCCGCATGTACTGTATCATACGCAGAACTGACTCTCGAACTCGGTCCACCGGCGGCCCGGTCTTGGCTTCCATGATTAAGTTGAAGGAATGAAGGTTTATTTTTAGTCATCAACCTCCCGGGATAGTCGCACCCGCGTTAGTCTTCAATGAAATTCGATTTGACCCCTGTCACCTCGCAAGTTCATTTTTTTTCCGTCATTCGTTCATTAGTCATTCGTGCCTTAGACCCTGCTACACCCACCATGGATGAACTGGAAGAAGATACCAGACGAAACATCTCGTCTGCCTTGTTGGATAAGAAAATAAAGGCCGAAGGCTGGACAGTGTCCTCCAGCTTGGTGAAGCGTTGGCTGAAAAAAGTCAACCTGCACATGAACCACTATCGCTCCATTAGTGTGGTACGCTTTCAACTGACCGAAGTCGTACATTACTTGTTGCTAGAAGACTTGAAAACCACCCATATTCCTACCCACAGCGAGCAACGTTGCGTGGTAACCAGGTACAAGGCTATGGAAACCGAACCCGAACGTGCCGAACATTTGTTGCTCCAGAACACGGAGCAGACCTATGGTGAAAAGATTGATAGTGAGCCCTGTCGCAAGTGCGGGGACACCAACGTGGCCACCATTCCTATCCAAAAGAGATCACCGGACGAACCCACCAGTTATTATTATCAGTGTCGGGAGTGTAATCACACGTGGAAAGACGTGTAATCACACGTGGAAAGACGTGTAATCACACGTGGAAAGACGTGTAATCACACGTGGAAAGACGTGTAATCA
>Ga0105053_10005856_pt1 | contig 17252 bp, 17 predicted proteins | sample BON01_FD_78093 | JGI IMG/M metagenome (GOLD analysis project Ga0105053, IMG submission 78093) | Freshwater microbial communities from Lake Bonney liftoff mats and glacier meltwater in Antarctica - BON-01 | ecosystem: Environmental > Aquatic > Freshwater > Ice > Glacier meltwater | place: Lake...
CCGATCCATCCGACGATCTTGTTGTTCGGGTGGAAGCCCCTGTCACCATTTTCTGGAATCTCGATCGCACTGCCCTCGATCCCGATAAGGACCCGGACGTTGACTTTGTGAGACCAGCCGGGAATTTAAAAGGGACAGGTTAATAATGATTGACACGTATTGGATATACCCAGAAAGAGAAATGTATTTCTCCCGTCCACTATTCACCGATTGAGCCATGGCTATAAACAGAAGATTCCCCATCAATCTGATTCTTGGCGTGCTAGGAATCTTGCTCTTGTCAGCTTGCAAACAAGGTATGTGGAAGGAATTGGACTCCTCCGAGCGGAAGTTCAACGAAGCCCAAAGTCAACGGGTCGTGGTTTTCATGTCTTTGAAAACGATGTTTCCTGATCCGCGTATGCGTGCTTTGGCAAAAGCAGCCGGACAGGGTAGGGTCAAGAAAGTCGAACACTTGGTTGCGGAGGGTGTGGACGTAAACTCACGTGGAACTCAGGGTGTGACACCGCTATTCTGGGCGATGCGCGACTTCGATGGGTTTAAGAAACTCCTGGAACTAGGGGCAGACCCAAACGTGGTTTACGGCGACGGAAATAGCGTGATGCACGCAGCTGTGAATCAGAAAGACCTTCGAATACTGAAGGCAGCATTACAGACCGGAGGGAATCCCAATCTGGTTGGGGGCGACTCTGTCAGAGAAACGCCGATTTTTTGGGCAGCAAGCGTTGGATTTGATGTCGTCGATTTACTGTTGGAGCATGGTGCAGATATCAATGCAGGAACGCCTATACTAACACTCCATTGTTATCTTCCTCGGGGATAAGAGATTTCGAAATCGCTTACCGTCTATTAATCCGCGGGGCTGATTATACGCTTAAAAATGAACATGGGAATGATTTGGCGCACGAAGTAGCTTCAACAGTAGGTCAGTTACGCCCCGGCTCAAAAGGGGAAAAATGGCAGATTAAAGTGATCAAATGGTTAGAAGCCAAAGGCGTGGAGATCGTAGAGAATAAGGAACGACGACACTGATTTAGGCGACACATGGCCGTCCGTTTTATTGCCCATGGCTACAAGTATTCTGCCTGCCTAGTATTTTCTAAAAGGGTAAGAAATAGTTCAGATCGCATATTGCCTTGCGGGAGTGGGTTCACCCCGAGTTAGCTGAGGCATGATTATTGATCCTCGATTCCATGAGTTGGCCGATGGGCTGACTGGTTTTTCAACCGAACTCAAAAAGGGTGAGCGCGTCTTGATTGATGCGTTCGATGTGCCGGATGCGATGGTGATCGCACTGGTGCGCGCGGCACGGCGTCGTGGGGCTCATCCTTATGTGCAATTGCATCGGGCGCGGATTACGCGGGAGCTGACAATGGGAGCGGAGGAAGAGGCGTTTGCGCATCATGCAGAGGTCGAAGAAAAGCGCATGCAGAAGATGGATGCCTACATCGCGTTGCGTGGATCGGATAATATTTTTGAAGCGTCGGATGTGCCGGCTGACCGCGTGCAATTGATTAGTCGTTTGATGAAGCCTGTCCTCAACTACCGCGTGAATAAGACGAAGTGGGTGGTGTTGCGTTGGCCCACGGCAGCGATGGCACAACAGGCGGCGATGAGCACAGAAGCATTTGAGGATTTCTACTTCCGTGTGTGCACGCTTGATTACAAGCGCATGCGCGCTGGGATGAAGGTGTTGGCCGATTTGATGAAGAAGACGGATCGCGTGCACATCAAAGGACCGGGCACAGATCTGCGTTTCTCGATTAAAGACATCGGCGCCGTGCCTTGCGGTGGATTACGCAACATCCCCGATGGCGAGGTGTTCTCTTGTCCCGTGAAGACGTCGGTCGAAGGGCACGTGCAATACAATGCGCCGACGGTGTATCTCGGATCGTCGTTCGATAATATCCGACTCGCGTTCAAGAAGGGCAAAGTAGTCGAGGCGACTTCTTCGAATACGAAGCGCTTGAATGAGATTCTCGATAGCGATCCCGGCGCCCGTTATATCGGCGAATTTGCGCTTGGATTTAATCCGCATATTCTCGATCCGATGCGCGACATTCTTTTCGACGAGAAGATCGCGGGTTCCTTCCACTTTACCCCGGGTCAGGCCTACGGGGAGGCTGACAATGGCAACAAATCGCAGGTGCACTGGGATATGGTTTGCATCCAACGTGAAGAATACGGCGGCGGTGAAATCTGGTTCGATGATAAGCTGATCCGTAAGGACGGCGTGTTTCTGCCGAAGTCACTGCACAAGTTGAACCGGGAGTATCTGTTGGGTAAATCGAAGTGATGGATTTATTCATCCAATCGCTCCCGAAAACGGAGACCCATCTTCATCTCGAAGGCGCGCTGCCTTACGATCTGCTGCATGCCTGGCGGCCGGAGCAATATCCGGCCCATCCGCCGTTTCGCGAGCGCAGCTATCGCTACCCCACGTTTCCCGATTTCGAAAATATCTTGCTCGATAATGCGCTGCCGTGGTTCACGAATGCCGAGCGTTATCACGAGGCGTGCAAGGTGATCTTTGCGCGGCACGTGGAGCAGAACGTGCGCTACGTGGAGACGAGTTTCCACCTGCCGGTCACGGGGTTTATCAACGTGCCTGGACCGGAGATCATTGATGCGATTCGCAGTGCTGCTCCCGAGGGGCTCGAAGTGCGGGTGTTTGCCGGAATGCTGCGCAGCGATCTGAATGATGAGCTGCGGCCCACGATTGATGCACTCCATACTTGGGAGCATCTCGCGGGTGTGGATCTGCACGGATATGAATTGATGAAGACCGAGCCTGGCACTGCCGAGGTTTGGCGTGATTTGCGCGAAGCGGGCAAGGTGACCAAGTGCCATGCTGGTGAGTTTGATGGCGCTGCGCGGGTGCGTGAAGCGATCGAAGAATTGGGCGTGACGCGGATTCAACACGGTGTTCGTGCGATCGAAGATCCGGAGGTCGTCGCATTGGCGGCAGAGCGCGGAGTGACGTTTGATATTTGCCCGATCAGCAATGTGGGCCTGCAGGTTGTGCCTTCGATGGCGGAGCATCCGATCCGCAAGTTAATGGAGGCGGGCATCAATTGCACAGTGAGCACGGATGATCCGCTTTGCTTTGCGAATACGATGAACGATGAGTATGCGACGCTCGCGACTGAGCTTAACTTTACTCGCGCAGAACTCGCGCAGGTCGCGCGTAACGGTTGGGCCGTGGCCGATCTATACGAAGATAAGCGTGCCGCCTATTTGGCTGAGATCGCGAAATTGGAGACTTGATGGAAAAACAAACTTACACGGTGCCTGCAGAGGTGAATCAGGTGCGGGCCGATAAGTCTCTCGCGACTTCGTATCCCGAACATAGTCGGGTCGCGTTCCATCGTGCTTTCGATGCTGGTTTGGTGACGATGGAGGGCCGCCCAATTAAGCGAAATCGTAGTGTAGTCGGTGGCGATATGATCGAATTTAGCATGCCGGAAATTATCTCATCAGAGATCAAGGCCGTGGACATTCCTCTCGAGATTCTGTTTGAGGACGAGCACTTCCTCGCGATCAACAAAGCCTCGGGGATGGTCGTGCATCCTGGCGCGGGGACCGCTGAGGATACGCTGGTGCATGCGTTGTTGTCCCATTGCGCAGGGCAGTTGAGTGGAGTCGGCGGAGTGGAGCGGCCGGGGATTGTTCACCGTCTCGATCGCGAAACATCAGGAGTGATTGTGGCGGCGAAGACTGATGAAGCTCATCGCGCGCTTTCCGCCCAATTTGCGGAGAGGACTACCCATAAAGAGTATCTCGCGCTGGTGATGGGAAAGACGGAATTGCTAAGCGGCATTATTGATCGGCCGATTGGTCGAAATCCCGGGCAGCGGCATAAAATGGCGGTGATTGAGAATGAAAATAAGGGAAAGCACGCGCGCACCGATTGGGAGGTTGTCGAGACCTTCGAAGAAGTGGCGACCTTGATGCGCTGCACGATTCACACCGGCCGCACGCATCAAATTCGGGTGCACATGAAATCACTTGGGCATATTTTACTAGGCGATGTGGTCTATGGCTGGAAGCCGATCGAGTCGATGACGCTGCAGCCCGAACGCGTGATGCTGCACGCGGAACATCTGGTCATTAAGCACCCGATCAGCGGTGATAAAATGGATCTACGTGCGCCTCTTCCGAATGACTTCGAGGCTGTATTGGAAGGATTGCGCGGAGTGACACGTTCGAAGAAACGGCGCTAGTTACTCGTGCGCGGCCGCAGAAGCACCCATCAATTACGAAATCCTGGATCAAGCTCATGTCTGTGAAAACTGAATCCTTCGCCCTCGATGAGTTACGTCTTGAGACCAGCGCTTTGATGGCGGAATGGTTTCGCGTGCTGGCCCCGCATTTCGGTTCATCAGGCAGTATGGACTTGGATCTAATCGACTGGCCGGATGCGGAAGGCCCCTCGTTCTATAACCAGTTTTCGAGCTACGCGCTACTACTGCTTTCGCAGGGAGATGTGCCTGGTTTGTCGGATTTGGAACGTGAATCCTGCCGTGCACTCGCGCTGAAAAACCTCGATTACTGTCTGTCGATTACCGATCATGAATTTCGCACCCCGCATTATTCCCGAGGGCGCGATTGGGGGCAGCACACGGGGGAGTGGCTGGTTTACTATCTGCTGTGTTCACTTGAGCTGGTCGAACGTGACGGGCTGGGCACGGCGGAAATGAGAGCCCGTTTACGCATGGTAGTGCAGGGGGGGACTGATGTGCTACACCGGCACTTTATGCAGCGGTATGCAGAGCCTCCTGCACATTTTCCGGGTAACCACGAAACTTGGCACGGGTTGTTGTTTTATCGGCCGGGAACTATTTTTCCCGGAGCGAGTGGAGCCGCTATGGGCATGATTTTATCGTTAACGGGGTGTTGCCATTTCAATCAGCCGATGGCTATTGGCCGGAAGCGCAAGGGATTGTCGTCGCCTACTCGTGCGTCACTGCCCATGCGGTTTCGATTTTCGCGGAACTTTCGGGGAATGAAGCCGCACGCCTGGCGGTGGAGAAGTCGATTGGGTTTCATGGTTTTTTTAAACTACCGGACGGATCCGATGCGATTGCGGCGGATGTGCGCGTGCGTTACCACAAGAAGCCGGGAGCATTTTTCCCACCTGGATTCATCCATTCCCCCAAAGGGATGGAGCTGGCCATGTTGGGTATGCGTTCGAGGCGGGCTTATCTGCAGGACTATGGAGTCAATGACAACGGGGCCCAGCAATTCGCGTTTTTGGCTTCTAGTTGCGAATGGTTATTTCAGTCCGGCGTAGTCGGGAATAAGATAAATCCGGACGAGCAGGGCACACTGCCAGTGGCGAAGATTCAGGATGAGAAATGGGTTGGGTTTGCCAGTTGGCAAATCGTTCCTGAATGGGCGGCCAACCGCTTTGTCTTAGATAGCCAAAATTTTATTGAGCTGTGGCATAAGGAGGCCGGCTATCTGGTCGGCACGGGGAACAGTAAATTCATGCCAAGGTTTTCTACTTTGCGTCGCGTGGATCAGGGGCGTGCTTATGTGCCCGATCGCGCTAGAGGGCATCAGGCCGGACCGCAGTCGGCGGTGGTCTGCTATGGCTTTGGAGAGGACGAGGTTGAGGTGGAGATGTCGCTATGCGATGGCGCCTGCGAAGTGACCGTGCAAACGACGAAGTGGAGCTCTCACGCGCAGTATGAATTTGCCCTCATGCTAGCGTTTGAACCTGGAGAGACCATTGCTTTCAACGGCGGTGAGGAAACGCTGTCGCCTTCACGTTTGGTGCGGAGTGAGAAGAGCTTCCAATGGCGCGGGATGCTCTGGGCTTCATCGGCTGGTTCGGTGCTCGAGTATCCCATCGTGCCGCATAATTCTTACACTCAGGATGGCTTGCCTAATCCCTCGGATTACGTCGCGCGTTGGTCGGTCATCGTCACATCGAAAAAATGCGTCCTGCGAATTCAGCAAGCCAGCAATTCGGCGGCGACGCCGTAGCGTAGATTATAGATCGAATGATGGTAGGCGGAAATTTTGCCATATGTCGCCACAGCCAATAAGGTCGTGAGCGCGGTGGGGAAAACATCGGCGCGAGCTGGGGGAAGACCGGGAATCTGCTGTCGCGCGTCAAGAGAGAGTGACGCGAGCTCATCGCGCATCGCGCGGATTTCGTCGATGCTCAGAATCGGTGAACAGTCTTCGAAAGGTTGCGCATTCCTTTCTGAGGTGATGGCGCGAACCGTTGAGAGCGTGCCCCCAGTGCCGATAGCGGTCGTGAATACGGGTGGCATCGGCCATTCGTATTCTTGGAATGTCTCGAGACTGAAATTATAAATGCTCTGAAGTTCGTTCGCGTTGAGTGGCGCCCCGCGGTCAGTGATGAACTTTTCGGTGAGTCGCACGCAGCCCAATTGGAGACTCTCGGCGCGGTGGATCTGGCGGCCTGCGAAACTCAAGCATTCGAGACTGCCACCGCCCAGATCAAAGAGCTGGAAATTGAGGAGGTCAGATAAGGCGGGATCGCAGATGATGCCCTTGCCAATGAGATTGGCCTCTTCGGTTCCGCTGAGAATTTTGATGCGATGTCCGGTGGCTTCAAACGTGGCTTGTTGAAAGGCTTCGCTATTGCTGGCATCGCGCACGGCACTGGTCGCCACGAGTTGCAGGTGGGTTGGATCGTAAGGAATCGAGAGAGCAATCAGCTCGCGAATAGCGCTCAATCCTCGGCGCATGGCTTCTTCGCTCAGACAAGGGTTGGCATGGCTAATTCCCTCGCCAATCCGCGCGTCGATCGTTTCGGAGAACTGGGAGTCGAGTTTGCCGTTGTTGTTGTGTTCGACGACCAGGATTTTGATCGAATTGCTGCCGATATCAATGACCGCTACGGATGACATGATCGTTTAAAGTTCGAATTTAACGGGGGCGATTAGGAGGACGAATTCACCTTTGCGGCTCATCTCAGCGAATTGAGCCTGCACTTCGCCAGCTGGCCCGATGAGGAACTTCTCGTGAAGTTTGGTGACTTCCTTGGCGACAACGATGACACGGTTCTCGCCTAAGGTCGTGACGACCTCCGTAACGGCCTTTTCGATCCGGTGGCAACTTTCGTAGAGGACGATGGTGTAATCGAAATCCCGGTATTTATCGAAAAAGCGAATACGTGCTGCGCTCTTCGGCGGCAGGAATCCTGCGAAGAGAAATCCATTGGTTGGCAGTCCGCTTGCGCTAAGCACTGCGGCCACTGCATTGGCGCCGGGCACAGGGATCACTGGGAGGTTAGACTTACGACAGGCGCGGACGAGGCGAAAGCCGGGATCGCTAATCGCTGGTGTGCCAGCATCGCTGACGATGGCGATGGATTTTCCGGTGCGAAGTTGATCAGCGAGCTTTTCGGCCGCTTCGATTTCGTTGTGATCGTGGTAGGCTGAAAGCGTTTTGGGAGGAATTCCCAGACGTTTGAGCAGAGCACCCGTGGTGCGGGTGTCTTCGCAGGCAATGACGTCAACTTGTCCGAGGATGGTCTTGGCGCGATCGGTGATATCGGAGAGATTACCAATCGGCGTCGCCACGACGTAAAGATGGCCGGGTTGGGCTTGGAGCGAAGAGTTTTGAGAAGAGTCAGGCATACTAAAAAAAAATCCGGCCAGAGCCGGATCGTAGAGAAGGAATTAGTTGTTCTGCTGCGAGAGGCCGGGGATTTGGCCTTCAAAATCAGCAGGCCGGCCCCACGGAATTGACGAGCCTTTGCTACCACGGGTGGTGCAGCCGACGAGAAAAGCGCCAATAAAGATAATCAAGAGAGCAATGAGACGTGTCTTGGTGAGTTTCATAATACTTAAGGTGTTAGGGTGGCGACATCGCCCTTTTGCAGGGTGTCACGCAAAGAATCAGGACGGACTTGCGCAATGGAATAATTCTCACGCACATCACTGATTTGAACCGTGGCGAGCTGTTTAGTTTCACGGCGAATATCCATGGTTTGAGTAGGAAGAGCGCCATGGCTCGCGCCGTAGTTGAGCACGACGAACGCATTGGACAGGCCGACGCTTACGACACGAGTGCTGCGGCTGCGGTGGGTAGTGAGGACCGGAATGGCCGGAGACAGTGTCGTAGGAGATTGGAGCGTAGCGAGTTGCTGTTCCAGATCGCGAATCACTTGCTGGTAGGAAGCAATTGTTTCCGTCGACGCTTCCGAGGCGCGAGCTTGGGTGAGGGCTTGAGTTAGTGAGGAAACTTCGCCACGTAGGTGTCGTTGGGTATCCTTGAATTCGACGATTTTCTCCTCCAATTGATCGATCTCGCGTTGCAAGATGATCATACCTGAGCGGGCGGAGGTGAGGTCCGTTTTTGTTTCACCAAGGTCGGCATCAAGAGCGTGCAGTTGCGCTTTCTGCTGCTCGGTCAGTTCCAGAGCGGCGGTGAGATTGGCGGTGAGCGCTTGATTTTGAGAACGAGCGGAACCGAGAGACTGCTCCAAGCGGGAATTATCACTGGAACTGCGCCAGTAAAGACCGCCCAGAATCGCCGCGGCAATCACGGCCAGGAAAGAAATGATGATTGAGAGATTTTTCACCGCACTGAGTTAACTTCTGCTTCTGTGGTGCGGATTTGCAAAGTGAAAATCTCAGCTCACTGGGCCGAGTAGACTGACTCAAACCAAGGCTCGCGCGCATCCTTGCGAACGCTGCCGTTGGCGGCGAGGTGCTCGAGGATCTTGAAGCTGAGCTCGGGGCAGCCGTCTGCATTTTGCGCGAGTTGTTCCGCAGTGCCGGAACCGTTGGCCAATGCGGCCTTCAACTTGCCGAGGAGATCTATCACACCCGTGGCGGCTTTCTTGCCGGCCTCGACGCCCGGTTGGTGATAGGCGTTGATGTTGACGAGGGAGGCGTAGAGCCCGACGCCACGTTCATAAAGGGCGATCAACATGCCGAGAGTGCGGGGAGAGACATCGTCGATCGTGATCGTGATTGAAGAACGATCCTTCTCGCTGAGCGCATCGCGCGTGCCGAGATAGAAGCCTTGCAGGTAATCGCCGGCGGTCACGCCATTCTCGACTTGCATCGAATCACCTGAGCGATCCTTGAGCACTTCGATGAAGGTCACGAAGAAGTTGCTCACACCTTCGCGGAGTTGTTGGACGTAAGCGTGCTGATCGGTCGAGCCCTTGTTGCCGTAAACGGCGAGGCCTTGATTGACGATGTTGCCATCGAGATCGAGTTCCTTGCCGAGTGACTCCATAACGAGCTGTTGGAGGTAGCGCGAGAAGAGCAGGAGGCGATCTTTGTAAGGCAGCACAACCATGTCCTTGCTGCCGCGGCCATCGGTCGCGAAATGCCACATCAATGCGAGGAGCGCGGCGGGGTTTTCTTGCGTGTTGTTCGAACGCGTCACCGCATCCATCGCGTTCGCGCCCGCGAGCATCTCATCAATATCTAGACCTTGCAGAGCCGCGGGCAAGAGACCGACGGCACATAATTCCGAGGTGCGGCCGCCAACCCAATCCCACATGGGGAAGTCTTTGAGCCAGCCCTCGGCTTTGGCGATTTGATCGAGTTTCGAACCAGCGCCGGTGACGGCGACAAAGTGTTTGGAGTGATCGATTCCGGCGGCTTTGAACGCGGCGGCGGATTCAAGCATACCGTTGCGCGTTTCCACCGTGCCGCCGGATTTGGAAACGACGATGACGAGTGTTTTGGCGAGATTACTGCCCAAACTATCCAGCACGTAGTCCATGCCATCGGGATCAGTGTTGTCGAAAAACGTGACGACCATCTTATCTGAACTCGGTTGGCCCAGTGCGTGATTCACAAGTTGAGGACCGAGAGCCGAGCCACCGATTCCTACGACCAGGACGTGGGTGAAGGATGCGCCGCTGGCCGTCTTGATGTCTCCAGCGTGGATTTGCTGCGCGAAATTCTTGATGTCTGCGAGCGTGTCCTGAATGGCGCGACGGAGCTCATCGCTTGGCGCGAGCTCGGGAGCACGCAGCCAGTAATGGCCCACCATACGATTCTCATCGGGATTGGCGATGACGCCTTGCTCGAGCGCAACCATATCGGAGAACGCCTTCTGCATCGGTGCTTCCATCTTGCCCAGAAAATCATCGGGGAAGGGGATCCGGCTGATATCGAGGCCGAGCCCGAGATCCGAGTTTTGGTAGTAGTGGGTTTTGAAACGAGACCAGGACATGGAGGAAATTGCGGGCTTAGAGATTCTTATCGGTCACGGCACCCTCGGAGGCGCTGGAGACGAGTTTGGCGTATTTGGCGAGCACGCCACGAGTTTCGTTGGGTGGAGGTGGTTGGTAGGCTGCCATACGGAGGTGGAATTCATCGTCAGGGATGAGCAGTGAAATGGTGTTTTTGACCGCATCTACCTCAATGGCATCACCGTTTTTTACGATTCCGATCGGCCCGCCATTGGCCGCTTCCGGCGTAATATGGCCGACATCGAATCCGTGCGAGCCACCCGAGAAACGGCCATCCGTGATCAGCGCGACATCCTTGATGAGCCCGCGACCGGCGACAGCGCTGGTGGGTGAAAGCATCTCACGCATGCCGGGACCACCGACCGGGCCTTCATTGCGAATCACGACGACATCACCTTTGACGACATCGCCACCGAGAATACCGGTGAGTGCATCTTCTTCGCACTCGTAAACCTTGGCGGTGCCTTTGAAATAGAGCCCTTCGTTTCCAGTGATCTTACCGACGGCACCATCCGGCGCGAGATTGCCATGGAGCACGCGTAAGTGAGTTTCCGCTTTCATCGGCTGATCCCATGGTCGAATAATATCCTGCTCGGTCGGATACTCACCATAGGGAGCCACATCCTTGAGCGATTCCGCGAGCGTTTCGCCCGAGACCGTGAGGCAATCACCGTGCAACATGCCACGATCAAGCAGCATCTTCATGAGCGGGCGAATCCCGCCGACGCGAATGAGGTGGCTCATGTTGTATTTACCGAAAGGTTTCAGGTCAGCGAGTAGCGGCACGCGCTCACCGATTTCTTTGAAGTCGTTCAACGTGAGTGGGACTTCGGCGGCATGGGCGATCGCGAGAAGATGCAGGATGAGATTGGTCGATCCACCCAGGGCGAGGCACGTGACGATCGCGTTTTCGAACGCCTCGCGCGTCATGATATCGCGAGGGGTAATGCCTTTTTCGAGCATCGCCATGACGGCGGCACCGGCGCGTTCGCAATCGAGACGTTTGTCTTCGCTGATGGCCAACTGTGCGCTGCTGTTAGGCAGGCTCATCCCGAGTGCTTCGATCGCCGAAGCCATGGTGTTGGCCGTATACATACCGCCACATGATCCTGGACCGGGGATGGCAGACTCCTCCACGGCTTTCAACCCTTCCTGGTCGAGCTCGCCTTTGGCGTGTTTCCCGACGGCTTCAAATACCGAAACGATATCGAGTGGATTTTTCTGATCGCAGTCGCCGGGGGTGAATCCAGGGAGGATAGTGCCGCCGTAAATGAAGACCGCCGCGCGGTTGAGTCGCGCGATCGCGATCATCGCACCCGGCATGTTCTTATCGCAGCCGCCAATTGCGACCAATCCGTCGAATCCTTCGGCTGCGACGGCTGTCTCGATCGAATCGGCGATGACTTCACGGGAAACCAAACTGTAGCGCATACCCTTGGTGCCCATGCTGATGCCATCAGTCACGGTGATGGTGTTGAAATAGACCGGTTTGCCGCCCGCGTCAGCGACTCCCTTGCGTGCTCGATCGCTTAGTTCTCCCAGATGAACATTGCAGGGCGTCATATCGCTGGGCGAAGAGGCGACTGCGATTTGAGGTTTCTTAAAGTCTTCATCGGTGAAACCGACCGCGCGCAGCATGGATCTGGCGGGGGCGCGATCATCGCCGTCGACGACTATGGAGGAGTATTTACGGAGGGTTGAATTTGGCTTATCGGCGTTCATGACAATTGTGGTGCAGCGAACCAGACTGCGACCGTGCGGGCAAGCCGCATGTCTAGAATTTGAGTCATTCGCTCATTCCTTGCGCAGACGAATACTTTAGGGATTGCTTCACCTTGCTCGCACCTCATTCACTCATGAACCTATATTCGCATGGATTTTAATCTGAAAAAAGTGCTCCGGGCGCTCCTCTTCTCATCGAGTCAGCCCTTATCAATCAAGGACATCCAAGGATTGTTTACCCGCTTTCATGAAGCCGCGGAAAAGAAGCCTGCTGCCGCCATCGAAAGCGCTGAATCTCCGGCCTCGCCACCAGAAATTACGGGTGAGGAAGCCACGGAGATCGAAGTGGATGATGCGGAAGATCTCGAACTTTACGGCGATGTGCCGACTCTCGTGACTGCGGCCCAAATCCGTGAAGCGATGGAAACGTTGGAGAATGAAATGCGCACGGAAGGCGATGAACTTTTGCTGATCGAAGGTTCGCAAGGCTATCGATTGATGACGCATCCTCGCTATGCTCGTTGGATCCGCGTGCTGCGGAATGATCCGCCCCCACTGAAGTTAAGCCGCTCGGCGATCGAAACGCTCGCTATCGTCGCTTACCGTCAACCTGTCACCCGTGGTGAGCTCGAAACGATCCGTGGGGTATCTGCGGATGCGGGTATCAGTAAACTCCTTGAACGTGAGTTGGTTTACATCGTGGGCCGCGCCGATACGCCGGGGCGCCCGATTCAATACGGCACGACGGATCAATTTCTCGAATTTTCCGGGATCAAATCGATCGATGAACTTCCCGCCTCTGATGTGTTGTCGAACAAGCAGATTGATCAATGGCTGCAAGATGCAATGGATCCACCGCAGCCTTCGGGCGACGCCGAGATGGGATTGCCACTTGAAGAAGGTGAGGGCGATACCCCGAATCTCGAAGGAGTGAGCGTGGAACATCATGATTCCGAAGAGGAGTTCCAGGCCGAGTCTACTCCGGAAGCCCCAGAAGTCGTATCTGAAACTGAAGCCAGCGAAGTGGAATCGCTCGAAGGGGGCGCGCCTGAGAAAGAGTTGGCGACTCCTGAAGAAGAGGCTACAAACTCCTGATATGGAACTGGGCCCGATACGCGATAAAATCGATGCACTCGATTCTCAACTGGTAGAAATCATCAACGAGCGTTTGGCACTCGCCGCTGAGATCGGTAAAATCAAGCGAAGCAACGGTGGTGATATCTACGTGCCCGAGCGCGAAGATGCGGTGCTGCGAAAAGTTAACGCGCTCAATAAAGGCCCTGTTCGCAATGAAGCCTTGCAGGCAATTTATCGTGAGTTGATGTCAGCCGCGATCGCTTTGGAAAAACCATTGCTGATCGCGTATCTCGGCCCGGAGGCTACCAATACTCACGCTGCCGCGATCAAGAAATTTGGAGCGAGTGTGGATTATCACGCGATGTCCACCGTGAGTGATATTTTTACCGCGGTGGAAAAGGGCGAGGCCGATTACGCGGTGATCCCGATTGAAAATTCCACCGAAGGTTCCGTTCGCGAAGCGCTGGATAGTTTCGTCGAGAGCGATCTGAAAATTGTCGCGCAGATCTATACTGAGATCACGCACGCGCTAATTTCTAATTCGTCACTCGAAGAGATCACCAAGGTCTATTCGAAAGATCAGGCATTGGCGCAATGTCGCCACTGGCTGCAACGCCATCTGCCGCATGCCCAACTAGTCGAATCTTCAAGCACCTCGCGTGCCGTGCAAATCGCGCGCGACGAAGAGGGAGCCGCCGCCGTAGCCGGCCAACTCGCGGGCGAGCACTATGGGGTTCCTGTCGTGGTGAAAAACATCCAAGACAGGGCCGACAACACGACCCGCTTTTTCGTGATCGGTCGGAAACCATCCGGACCGGTTGGTGGCGGAAAAGATATCACAAGTTTCCTCGTCTCGTTGGGTGATGAAGCGGCATCTCATTCCGGCGCGTTGCTGAAGATGTTGATGCCTTTGGCGGAACGCGGAGTGAATCTTTCCAAGATTGAATCGCGCCCGAGCAAGAAACGCCCCTGGGATTATTTTTTCTTCATTGATGTGACCGGGCATTTCGACGATCCGTCGATGAAGGAAGCGTTGGCTGAGTTGAAGAAATTCTGCCCAGTCGTGAAATGGTTGGGTAGCTATCCAGCCGTAACCAAGTAAGCGCGATGTCGGACCTTCTACGAATTGGAATCATTGGGGCAGGGCAGAACACCCGCACGATGCATATCCCCGGCTTTCAAGCGATTCCCGGGGTTCAAATAGTCGTCGTGGCTAATCGTTCGCGTGAATCTTCGCAACGCGTGGCAGATGAATTTGGGATTCCGCGGATTGCGGAAAGTTGGCAGATGGTCGTGTCAGATCCCGAGGTGGATGCGATTTGTATCGGCACCTGGCCGTATCTGCATGCGCAGATCACCTGCGCAGCACTGGCCAAGGGGAAGCACGTTCTCACCGAAGCCCGCATGGCGCGTAATCTCGCTGAAGCTGAAGAGATGTTGGCAGTTGCCCGCAAATATCCTGATTTGGTAGCGCAGGTGGTGCCTTCACCCATGACGCTGACTTTGGATCAAACGATTCGTGAAAAGATTGTCTCGGGTCATTTGGGCGCTATCCGCGAAATTTGTGTGACGCATACCATGAGTGGGAGTGCCGATGCGTCGACTCCGACGACGTGGCGGCAAGATTTCGAGTTGAGTGGCTATAACACGATGGCCCTCGGCATTTTCTATGAAGCCGTGCTTCGCTGGATGCAGGAAGATGTGAAAGTGGAATGCGCGACCGCCGCGATTCATACGGCACAGCGTTTGCGATCCGATGGTTTAATGGGAGAGGTTAAGATTCCTGAAAGCCTCACGGTTCTGGGACGCTACGAACAGGGAGCACGTTTGATTATGCATTTGAGTGGAGTTGAGCGTGGGCCGGCTCGCGAGGAGATCCGCATTCATGGATCTGAGCGGAGTCTGCGGATCAGTGTCTTTACCGCTGAAATGTGGGAAACCGATTCGAGTGGAGTGGAAACGCCGGTCGTCATCGATGAATCCCTAAAACAAGAGTGGCGAGTGGAGGCTGATTTTGTGGATTCGATCCGTGAGGAGACTCCGGTGCGATTAACTGATTTCGAGACCGGTGTCAGCACGATGCGATTCACCGATGACGTTTGGCAGGCCTGGTCGGGTAAGTGACTCCTCCAGTTGTTATTCAGATTACGCAGTGAGAGATAAGAACCCAGTGCGATTCCTCACCTGGGAATATGCTCACATCATTCTGGATTCTTCTCCCGCTCCAGCGGGATCAGAATGCCAAAGCCGATTCGGTGGGGCACACGTCCCTGTGCGAGCAGAGCGATGAAACCCCTGTGACTCATCAGCACAATCGTGACTTGGTTTGACTGGAGTTGGCCTCGCAGAGGCCGACTTCGATTAGGGCACTTGGGGCAGAGTCAGACCGGGGTCAGCGACCCCGGCTACAGATCGGAGCGATAAAAATGTCAGCCGATGACGAAATGCGAGTAATTCGCGTCCGTTGCTTCAGTGAAGAGCAGGGGCCGATCCCGATATTTCCAGAAGTAGATTCCGACCAAGGTCGCGACGAGCAAGCCGATCACGGCGAAAAACAGGATCAGGCAACCGCGCTTAGCTTCCGTGCTCGCCGAAATCGGATCGGGCTTCATGTCGGGAGCGACGATATCAGCTTCGGCAGGCTCGGCCTGCTCAAGCGCTGGGACGATTGGCGCTGGGCCGTTAGGAAGAGTGGGCGGCCCATCGGAGTGATTCGCGATTTCCGTATCGAGCCAATCGAGATGCTGTTGAACGAGCTCTCGTTGACGGCGAAATTGGGATATTTTATCCGGGGGCATGGGAGGGGAGGGACTGGACACAAAAAAACGCAGCCTCATATTAGGCTGCGTTTGAAAGTGAAAACAAACTTTTCGTTCAGAGCACTGCGACGCTGCGCTTCGATTTGTCGAAGGTGACGATGCCTGGCTTGAGGGCGAAGAGCGTCCAATCGCGTCCTACGCCGACATTCTTGCCGGGGTGGAATTTGGAGCCACGTTGGCGAATGATGATGTTGCCTGCGATGACGGATTCGCCACCGAAGTGTTTAACGCCGAGCCGTTTAGAATGGCTGTCGCGACCGTTGTTTGAAGTTCCCTGTCCTTTTTTATGCGCCATGACGAATAGTCTCCTTAAGCTGTGATAGTCTCGATTTTAATTACGGACAGTTCCTGACGATGGCCGCGTTTGCGTTCCATGCCTTTACGCTTCTTTTTCTTGAAAACGATGACCTTCTTGCCTCGCTTGTTTTCAAGGACTTTGGCCGAAACGGATGCACCGTCGAGAAGAGGAGTTCCAACCTTAAAGGCTTCGCCTTCACCGGCCGCTAGGACGTCCTTAATCTCCACAGTAGAACCAGCTTCTGTGTCCTTATAACGGTTAACAATTAGGATGTCACCCTCGGTGACAGTGAACTGTTGACCTTGGGTTTTGATAGTGGCTTTCATAAATAAACCGGAGATAGAGCAGTTTTGGGTCGTTGAAAGCAAGGATTTATTTGGTAGAAAACGAGGTTTCGTCACACCGCGTGGAATGAATGCTTCGCCGAGCGAATTTTAGACGAATTACGTTGGGTGAATTCGGCGCGTGCATCCATGCAAAATCGCGCTGTGCCGTCGTTGCCAAGCAGCTTTAGACCTGCGGTGGAATCTCAAAATCAGCGACTCCCGGGTGAGCAGCATTGGCGGAGGCGTAGGGCAGCGCCTCTTCGACGGCCTTAGCCCATGGTAATTGCGTGCTGAGCAATCCGTGCAGGATTACTGCGAAGAGCACATCTCCGGAACCGGTGGGCGATACTTCATCGATTTTAGGAGGAGTAAACTCGATGGGGTCGGCTTCACCAGAGGCCATCCACACCGAATCGGGACCGTTGGAGATGACCCAGTTTTTCACGTCCCATTTTCCACGGGCGGCTCGCAAGCGCGATTCAACCGATTGGCTGCGTTCCTCTTTGGAATAGAACGCATCAAACTCCTGACGGTTGATTTTAATGAGTTCGATGGGTAGTGAGACGATGTCCTGTAATGGTGGACCGTAGGCATCGGCGTAGAGCAGCCCGCGCCGGGCCCAGCGTTGGATTTCTGTGCACAGTATCGTGTAGTTGGAATTCTCCCATCCGGGGAAACTACCGCAGAGTGCTAGCACCTGTCCGTCAGGAAGATTGCGGAGGAAATCCGCGCAGGCGTTGATCGCATGAGCATCGGGCGTGGCGTTGGGACCCAGAAACGTCGTTTCGGCTTTTTGATCGCTCCAGATC
>Ga0105053_10005858_pt1 | contig 17245 bp, 9 predicted proteins | sample BON01_FD_78093 | JGI IMG/M metagenome (GOLD analysis project Ga0105053, IMG submission 78093) | Freshwater microbial communities from Lake Bonney liftoff mats and glacier meltwater in Antarctica - BON-01 | ecosystem: Environmental > Aquatic > Freshwater > Ice > Glacier meltwater | place: Lake...
AAATAACGAAAGACCGAATCGCCGTCGTTTTTCTCACACGGCGATGCCCCCGCTGCCCATCATCACGCCGTCGACCGCCTTGCCCACCCGCTCGCGCCAGTCCGACGCTAGGAGGTCCCGCACCGCGTCCAGCACGCGCAGGTCCGGGTGCAGCTGCGACGACCACCCCTCCAGCACAAGGGTGGTGACGACCACGGCCGACACGGCCGCCCGCAGGACGACTCCGTGCTGCCGGATAGTATCCACCACGTCGCGGAAGACCTGCGCGCTGTACACGCGCAGCGTCTCGGCGTCCATCGAGTCGAACATGGCGCGCAGGTCGCGCTCGAAGGCGTCCGGGTCGCGGCAGGGGCGCGCGTCGCGGTCGGCCATCTCCAGCACCGCCTTGGCGACGCCCGACCCGTCCTGCCGCGACAGCGCCCGGAAAAAGTCGACGACGGCGGTCTGGTCGCCGCGCGCGAGCTCGGCCGTCATGCCCGTGTCGAGCAGCACGAGCTGCGGCGTGGTCGCGGCCTCGAGCCAGGCGGGCGGGCGCACGGAGGCCGGCAGGGCGGCCCACGCCGACTTGAAAGCGCCGAGCAGGTAGTCGGCGCCCGGCACTGCGTCCAGTAGCCAGGAGTAGGCGTTATCCAGCTCGCGCACGAGGATGTTCCCCGGGTGCATGTCCGCGTGCACGAAGTTGTCCGACAGCAGCATCTGGAGGTAGGCGCGCAGGCCGGTCTCGGCGACGGACTCGCGGACGCGGGCGGCGGCGGCGGCGGCGACGGCGCGGAGCACCGAGGTGGGGGAGGAGGACGAGGCGGCGGCGGCGGCGGCGGCAGAGGCGGCGGCGGCGGCGGCAGAGGGCGCGGCTGCTGCTGCTGCTGCTGCTGCTGCGGCGGCGGCGGCAGCCTCCTCCTTGCCGGCTGGGCGAGAGGGGGAAGGCGAGGCAGCGCCTCCCGCCTGGTCGGCGGCAGCCGCCGCCGCGGTCGCCGCGGCGTGCGCCGTGCGGGCCTCGGCCGCCTCGGCCTGCGCGGCAAACAGCTGCGTCGCGGCGGCGGCCGTGGCGGCGGCGTTGCCCGGGACGCTGCCCGTCACGGCGCCTCTTCCGCCCCCTCCCGCTGCTGCTCCTCCTGCCCCTGCCCCCCCGCCGTCGGCCGCCGCCTCGCCGCCCGCGCGCCGCCTCCTCAGCGGCGGCGTGAGGGCCGTGGCCGCCGCGCTGGCCTGCTCCGCGCGGTGCAGCGCGGCGGCGGCGGCGGCCGCGCGCGCGGCGGCGGCCGCCACCGTGGGCGGGACCGCCCGCGTGCCGCCGCCGCCGCCGGCCTCCGCCCCGCCTGCCGTCGCCGCCGCCGCCACGACCGCCCGGCTGCCGCCGCCGCCCCAGCCCAGCAGCGCCGCCGCGTCGTCGCACGCGCGCTCCTCCCCATCCGAGGCCGCGGCCGCGGCGGCCGTGGCCGCCGCCATCACGGCCGACGCGGGCCCGGGCCCCAGCCTCCGGCGCCGCCGCTCGCGCTCGATGCGCCGCAGCCGCTCGGCGGCCACCTCGGCGCGCGTGTCGGCGCTCGCGCGCACGAGGCCGTTCATCAGCGCGCCCTCCTCGAACGACTCGACCAGCACCTCGGGCGACACCAGGGGGTAGTGCGGGGCGGGGAAGCGCACGCGCCGCCAGCGGCGGAAGTTGTGCGCGAAGCGCGCCAGGCTGGCGGCCTCGAGCGACAAATCCAGCTGCTCGCGCAGCGGGGTGCCGAACTGTCGCACGGACTCGTCCAGGCGCAGGTCGCGCAGGCCCGGCACGGCGGCCGACAGGGCGGCCGCGCGGCGCATGAGCTCAAAGTCGCGCGCCATGAGCTCGGGCGCGCGCGGGTGGCGCACCTTGACGGCGACGACGGTGCCGGCGGCGACGCCGCACGCCTCGGCGGCGCGCGCGGAGAGCGTGGCCTTGTGCACCTGCGCGATGGAGCCGGACGCGACGGGCCGCGGATCGAAGGTGTCGAAGAGGTCGCGCAGGGGCCTGCCGAAGGCGCGCTCGACGGCCGCGACCGTCTCCTCGGGCGCGTGCGCGGGCGCGTTGCTCTGCAGGCGGGTGAGCGAGGCGCACACGTCCGGCGGGAAGAGGTCGGGCCGGGTGGCGGCCCACTGCCCCCACTTGATGAAGGCCGGGCCCGCGTGCTCGAGGGTCCAGCGCACGAGCTCGACCCAGCGCGCGCGGCGGCGCGCGGCGCCCTCGGCGCCGCCCCACCACCCGCCGCCGCCGCCGCCGCCAAGCAATGCGAGCGCCGGCGCAGACAGCACGGCCGGCGTGAAGAGGAGGAGCAGGTAGGCGCCGCGCAGCCACGTGCGGGCCTCGTCGTCGGCGGCGGCCCACGCGCGCTGCAGGGCGGGGAGCACGCGCTCGCGCCACCACCGCTGCGCCGAGGCGGCGCTGATGGTGATGGCGGCAGCGGGCCGCTGGCCGCCGCCCTGCTCGTTCTTCTCGCCAGAGGTGGCCGCCGCGCCCGCCACTGCTGCCGCCGCCTCCGCCGCCGCCGCCTTTGCGTGCGCCGCGGCGTCCTCGCGCTCGCGCTGCCGCAGCTCGTAGTAGCGCGCGTCGTACGCGTGCGCGTGCGGCAGGAGCATCGTCGCGCCGCCGGGCGAGAGCGCGGCCAGCGCCAGCCAGGCGACGGCGGCGGCGCCCAGCGCGCTGCGGGCGACAAACGACGCCTGCCACAGCGCGCGCGCGGCGGTCGTCGCGGCGGTGGCCGCGCGATAGGGGGCCGCGGCGGCAGCGGGGCCAGTCGCGCCGGTCAGAAGGGGCCGGCGGGCGGATGAGGAGGCCCAAGAGGAGGAGCCGCCGCCGCCGCCGCCGCGCGCGCGGAGCGGCCGCACCAGCAGCGCGGCCCGCGCGGGCAGCGGCAAGAGGGCCGCGCGCCGCGCGGCCGCGCCACCGCCGCCGCCGCAACCATGGACCAGCGAGAGGCCGCTGCCGCCGAGCTGCGAGAAGTGACGCGCGGCTGCTGCTGCGGTTGTCGTGGCCGCTTTGCTGCCGTTGCCGCGCGAGGCCGGCGTCGCTCGCCAGGCGGCGGCGGCGGCCGCCGCCGTCGTCGTGGTCAGGCACGCCGGTCGTCCTGCTGCTCCTGCTGCTGCTGCTCTTGCCGCCGCTGCTGCTGCTTGGGGTTGCCTGCGGTGTGATGTGATGAGTGGGCAGATGCGTGCGTGTGTGTGTGAGTCGACGCCAGTCAAGATTTCTGGGAGGAGGCTTCCAAACCCTCGTCCTCTGGAATCGTCAAACGCCCCCTCCCTCTGCCCACGCGCACGGCGGCGCTCGCGGCGCGAAAAGTCTCACCTGAACGCCAGCATCGGCCCGGCCGGCTGCGCGAGGACGCGGCGCAGCAGCAGCAGCCGCGCGGGCGCCTCGACGGCCATGCGAGGCACCCCTCGCCGACTTGCTTTTTATGTTGTGATGCGCGCGTGCGTGCGTCCACCCAAGCGCCCTGGGAACGCCGGCGCCGGCTCCGATTGGACCGTGCGCGTGAGCAGGAGGCGCGCGGCAGGGCCGGGGCGCAGCAGGAAGGTCGCGATTTGCGAGGCGCTTTTTGACAGTTTTTGCTTGTGGGTGGGGGGGGGACGGACGTCAAAGAGAGATGAGGCGGTGGTTGATGCTGCGATTGGATGAAACGTCTAAGAGAGAGGGACAGGATGGGGGATGGTTGCGAGGACGGTATGCGGGGAGTTGCGAGGAGAGGGCGGCTGTGTCTAGAAGGGCGGCCGGCGGCGCAGGGGCGCCGCCGGCGCACGCGGCGCTCGCTCACCCCCCCCCCAGCGCGCCCGCTCACTCCTCGAACACCACCGTCTTGTTCTTGTGCACGATCACCCGGTCCAGAACGTGCGCCCGCACCGCCCGCGCCAGCACCACGCGCTCTAGGTCGCGGCCCTTGCGCACCATGTCGGCCACCGTGTCGCGGTGCGTGATCGTGGCCACGTCCTGCGCCAGGATCGGGCCGCAGTCGAGGTCGGCGGTGGCGTAGTGCGCGGTGGCGCCAATCAGCTTGACGCCGCGCGCGTGGGCGCGGTGGTAGGGCCTAGCGCCTTCGAAGGCGCTGTGTCGGGTGGGGGATGGATTGGTCGGATTGAATTGATGGGTTGGTTCGTGTGGCGTGTGTTTTGGTTTTGGGGCGGGGGGGAGGGGGAGTTTTGTGACAGAGAGAGCGTGCGTAAGTTTGGCGGCCGGCGCGTTTGTTCGGGTTTGCAGGGAGAGACCGACGCCTGGCACGACGACAAAACAAGGTACTCAACGGCAGGAACGAGTGGTGGATGTTGACCGTGCGGCGCCAGTTGGCCCCGCAAAACTCGGGCGACATGATCTGCATGTAGCGCGCCAGCACGACCAGGTCGGCGCCCGCATCCCCGATGATGGCCGAAAGCCGCGCCTCGTGCGCCTTGCGCGCCGACGCCCGCCCCTCGGCCGTCGACGGCACGATGCCCGCCGCGTTGCCCCCGTCCGCCCGCGCCACGCCGATGGGCACGTGCTCGAAATCGACGCCAAACATGCGGGCCACGTGCTCGAGGTCCGGGTGGTTGGACGCGACCACAGGGACTTCCATCGGCAGCTCGCCGTTCTTGGCGCGGATCAGCAGGTCGTACAGGCAGTGGTCGAGCTTGGACACGAGCACCACGCACCGCTTTTTCAGCAAGACGGGCGCCGAGGACGCCGACGAGGGGGCGCCGGCCGTGCCCGCGGTCCCCCTGGCGACGCCGCTGTTGACCGAGAGGCTGAAGTCCATGGCGTAGCGGTCGGCCACGGCGCCGATGGCTCGCTCGAGCACGTCCAGGTTGGGGATGCCGACGGACAGGTCGGTAAAGTCAAAGTGGATGCGCTGGAAGAAGCGCGGTGCGCCGGCGCTGCTGCTGCCGCCGCCGCCGTCGCTCCTGCTGCCGCTGCTGCCGTTGCCGTTTGGGCCGCCCGCCGCCGTGGCCGCCGCGCTGCCGCCGTCCTTGCCCTCCTGCTGATAAGAGTCGGCATCCGTGAATTGGTCGCTCGCGAGGACGTTGCAGTTGTAGCCGGCCAGCAGGGTCGCGAGGGCGGCGATGACGCCCTTTTGGTCGGGGCACTGCACGAGCAGCGTGGCCGTGAAGGCGGTGGTGGGGGTTGCCGGCGAGGCAGCGTGGGCCGCCGCCGGGGGAGCGCCGCCGCTCCGAGCCGCCGCCGCCGAGGGAGAAGGGGAGGGCGCGGCCGCGGGCGCGGAAGACGACGCGGCGGTCGGTTGCGGCCGCCGCCGCCGCGCCGCCGCCGCGACGGCCGGCCGCCGCGGTTCCCGTAGCCACGGCCGCTGCTGCTTCTGCTGCTGCTGCTCAAGGCGCGCGCAACCGCGCGAGCGCCCGGACGCGAAGACGTGCATGGCGTCTGCCCGTGTGTCTGGTGTACAAAGAGAGAGGGGGGCGCTCTCGGGAGCGACCGAAAAAAGAGAGAGAGAGAGCTGCAGGAGCCGCCGCTTCAATCTTGTTTGCTTCTTGCTGCGGAGAGGCTGCTCGGACAACTCGGCCAAATTTAAGGTGAGGGTGCGGATGCGAGATTGAGTTGGGACGGGGGTAGAGAGGGGCCTTTGAGAGAGACTGGCGAGATCATATGCAGCGCGGCACGGGCGAGCGGGGCGAGCGATGAGGGAGAGCCGACGGCGGCGGGGACGGCTGCTTTCGAGCGCTCACTCTCTCGACGGCATGGTGCAAGAATGAAATAAATATAGGTGGCGACGATGATTGAGTCTAGATGCCGCAACCATCTGAGAGGTGCGCGTGTGTGTGTCTAAGCAGCAAGCGCGACGACGGCAGGCACGCAGAACAGAAGGAGAGCGCCCCCGCTCCGCGAATGCAAAAAGCAAAAAAAAGCCCTGCCAGAAACAGAACAGACGACGACGATCAGGCCTTGGGGGAGTCCGCCGCCGGCGCAGCCTTCTTCTTGCTCTTGAGGTCGAGCGAGGGCAGGCCCTTGGGCGCGGGGCGCTCCGTTTTGGGCGAAGCCGGTGCCGCCGCCGCCGCCGCCGCCGCCGCCGCCGCCTCTTCCGCCGCCGCCTTTGCGGGCGCTTCGGCCTCCTTCTCCTCCTCCTCCACCGGGTCGGGGCCGAGGTCCAGGTCCGCCGCGCGCGTGTGGTTCTTCAGCGCCGCGCGCACGTCCGCCTCCGTGCACTTGGCCTCGCGGAAGCGCGCGGCCGCGTCGCCCAGCGCCGCGCGCCAGGCCTTGCCCGCCGCCTCGGACGCCTTGCCGCCGGCCTTTGCGGGCTCGTCGCCGGCCACCGCCGCCAGCATCTGCGACCACTCGTATGCGGCGTTGCCCGACATGATGAGGGCCTGGGACTCGGAGCTGGCCTCGGACGACGGCTCCTGCTCGGCGGGCGCGGCGGCCGCGCCGGCCTCGCCCGCCGCGCCGCCGCCCTCCTCGGGCGCGCCGGCCGCCGCCGCCTCGGCCGCCGCCGCCGCCGCCGCCGCCGCCGCCTCGGCCTCCTCCTCCTTTGCGTCGGCGGCGCGCTTGGCGTCGAGCGCGGCGCCGGTGATCCGCATCCTGTCGAACCACTTTGCGGCGGCCTCGTAGTGCTTCTTGGCGGCGGAGACGTCGCCCGGGCTGACGCGGCGGAGGGCATCGCGCAGGGCCGACGCGGCGGCGGGGGTCACCTCGGCGGCGCCACCCGTCCTGCCCTCCTCGGCGCCGGCCTCGGCCTCGGCGCCTTCAGCGGCGGCGGCGCCCTCCTCCCCCTCCTTCTTCTCCTCCTCCTCCTGCTCGGCGGCCTTGCCGCCGTCCGTCCGCACGACCGCCAGCCCCGCGCGCAGCTTGGCCCGCTCGAACTCGAGCGTGCCCATCGCCGCCAGCGCGTCGAGCTGCTCGGGCCGGTACTTGAGCGCCTCTTGGTAACGCCTCTCCGCGAGGTCGAACTCTGCGCCGGCGGGCTTGGCGGCGGCCGCCAGCGCGGCCTTGGCCGCCGCTTTCGCGCGCGCCTCGTTGGTGTCGGCGACGCCCGGCGCGCGCGCGGCCTCGGCCGCGGCGGGCGCGGCGTCGTCCACGTGCTTGAGCGCCACCTGGACGTGCACGTTGCCCCAGTTGACGAGGCACGTGGCCGTCGCCTCTGCGAATTTCTCCTGCGCCTTTGCAAACAGCGGCAGCGCGGCGTCGCAGCGCAGCGTCGCGAGCATGGCGCGGCCCATGTGGTCCCACCCGTCGTTGGTCGCGTCGGCGTGCTGGTCGGCATCGATCGCGCTCATGTCGCGGAAGACGTCGGCGAACTCGAGCAGCCACTCGTCCATCTGGCCCGCGGCGGCGCCGCCGCCGGCCGCCGCCGCCGCCACCTCGGCCTCCTGCTCCCGCCGCACCTGCGCCGCCTCCTCGGCCTCGATCTCGGCCCTGGCCTCGCCGTGCGCCTGCCGCACCTTGGCCGCCGACAGGCGCGCGTACCGCTCGTGCAGCAGGCGCTGCGCCTCCTCCGCCTCGGGGACCGGCGGCACCTGCGCCGCGTCGGCCACGCGCACGGCCGTCACCTCGAACGGCAGCAGGTAGCCGACGCCCGCGGCCTGGCGCGCGGCCGCCGGGTCGCGCAGCAGCGCTGCCGCCGCCGCCTGGCCGACGTCCTGCCCGCACGTGATGGTGACGGGCGCGCCGCCGCCCGAGGCGTCGGCGTAGCGCAGGATAAAGGGCACGGGCTTGCCGCCCGGTGCGAGCTGCGGGCCGAACTTGTCGATGGCGCCCGCGCGCAGCATGGCGTACGAGGCGGCGGCCGCCGGCATGAACACGGCGCGCGCGTCGGACGGCGCGGCGGCGGCGGCGGCGGCGGCGGCGTCGCCGCCGTCGGCGGCGGTGGCCAGCGTGACCTTGGCCGCAAAGTAGTTGATGGGCGGGCGCTGCTGCTGCTGCTGCTGCTGCTGCTGCTGCTGCTGCTGCTGCTGCTGCTGCTGCGCGGCCTGCGCCTGCGCCTGCTTGTAGGCGGCGGCGGCCGCGGCTGCGCGCCCGGCGGGGCCGCCCGAGGCCGCGCCGCGGTTGACGGCGAGCGAGGGGCCGCGCGCGGCGGCGGCGGCGGCCGCGCCGACGCCGGCGCCGGCGCCGTTGGTGCCGCCGCCGCCGCCCGCGCCGTTGGCGGCGGCGCCGCCCTGCAGCGCGGCGCGCAGGCGCTGCTCCAGGCGCCTCGAGTCCTCGCTCGCGTGCTCGGTGCGGTTGTACGCCTGCGCGTCCGACAGCGCCTGCTTGTACAGCGCCAGGTGCTCGTGGCAGTGCGCGCGGCGCAGCAGCGCCTTGGCGCACGCCGGCGCGGCGGCGAGCGCGGCCGAGCACTCGCGCGCCGAGTCGCGCCAGCGGCGCTGCGCGTACAGGCACGCGGCCTTGGCGCAGATGATGTCGGCGCGCTCGGGCGCGCCCTCGGGCAGGATGGCGGCCGCGGACGCGTACGCCTCGATCGCCTTGGCCCACTCCTTCTTTACAAACAGCTTGTCGCCCTCGCCCTTGGTCTCGCGCGACTTGGCGGCGACCTGCTTTTTGTGTTTAGTTTTGGGTTTTGGGTTTTGGGTTTTGGTTGTTTTGTTTTTATGTTTTTGTCCAGGGTTGGGGTTCAAAGGAATGGGGACGGGGATAAGTGAGCAGCGGGCTCTTGAGAGGCGCGCGTGCGTGCGTCGTGGGGAGATGGATGGCAGACACACACATAGAGAGAGAGAGGGAGGACACGCGGCGCGCGCGTGTGGCGCGCGCGTGTGGCGGAGGCGGCCGCCGTAGGCCGTTCGTTGCAGCGGCCGCCGTCGCACGCCCGCCCGCGCCACCAAAAGTGCGGGCTCCCTGGCGGCGCGCCCTCGCACGCTGCACTTGGCGCCTCGTCGGCCCCCCCACTGTTCATAGCGACATTGTCCCAGTCTGTCTCTCGCTTGCGGCGGGGGGGCAAGGGCGCAATGAGGCGGACGAATGGATGTGCAAGGAGAGAGGCCACGGAGGAGGCAAGAGAGGCGCCTTCTCCCCATCCACGGCCCCCAAGCACCGTCCCATCCGATGCGCGGGGCACGCACCTCCGGGTCGAGCTCGACCTTGGGCGCCTTGGGCGCGGATCCCGCGCGCTTCTTGCTGCCCATGTCGGCGCTTTAGCTCGGGGGGAAGGGGAAAAGAGGAGTGACTTTGTGAGGCTGTCTTCGGTGCGTGAGCGAGTGGCTTGTGTGCTTGCTGAATCGTGCCAGAGGCAATCGGAGAGAGCACGCGGGGGGGATGATTTGTCGAGTGGCGTGCGTGTGTGGGTGGCGAATGCGTGTGAGGGCGCCTACGACATTGGAGGGCGACGCCCATGGCGGATGGCGCCCCTTCCTCCGCCTCGTCGTCGACGCTTCCGCCGGCGGCTGGCGTCTGGGGCCTGTGCGCAAGTCCCTCCCCCCTCCCCTGGCCCGAGCCGACGGACATCTCATGGGTATCGAGCCCACGACGATGGGCATCGGATCCCCACATACTGGGGATTGCGCCCAGCCGCCCGCTCTGCCCTCGCGCGGATCGAGGACCCACCGCCGTCGGCGCCGCTCTCCTACCGCCGGCGCCGCTCACCGGCGCCGCTCGCCCCGCCGGCGCTCGCGAAGATTGAGCAGCGCGCGCTGCCCCTTCGCCCAGCCCTCCAAACCTCTCAGCGCTCACGGCGCCCTCGCGCTTCAACTTAACCCGAGCTCCACACCCCTTACCAGATGCAGGCGCGGCAGATGCAGGCGCGGACAGCGCCGACCAAGTCGACGCGGTCGACGCGGTCGTTCCCGGCTGTCGCCCGTCCGCGCGTCCGCGCGGCCGCCGCGGGCAATCAGACCGAGGCCGCCCGCACGAGGTAAGAGCACTGCGCGCGCGCGCGCCGACCCGCCCGGCACAATCGCCTGGCCCAGCGGGAGCGAGAGGAAAGACCCTTGTCGGGGGTTTCGCCCTCCCCTTCTCCCTCCCCCTGCTCCTTTTTGGTTTGCTGCTTTTCCTGCTTGAGCGATCGCAAGAAAGAGTGTTCCCTCTCCCCCCGTCCGATGGCCTCTTGGCGGGCGCTCACGAAAGAACCTGAAGCTCTGTGGCCGGACAAAGGCGCGCGCGCGACGCAATGAGCGCCACGGATCGCGCGCCGCGCGACATTCCCGCCCCCGGTCGACAAGAAGCGCGGTGGCGGGTTTGTCCCTCGGCGGCGAAGTCTCTCGGGCAAGCGTCGGCGGAAGCCCCCTTTTTCACGCCCTTAACTTGCTCACCACCCTCTCTTCTCCCAACCCATCATTACCAAACATGATCGCCTTCACAGCGTCGAGGACCCCCGCCCGGGGCGCACGGACCAGTCCGCGGGCGCCTCGCCTATCAAGACGACGCCGTCGCCCGCGCTGTCGACCGTGAGTTTTTCCTGCGTGCCGTTTTTTTCGCGGGCGGCGCGCCCACGCCGCGCTTTGCGCGCGTCATCGAATAGCGGCGCCACGCGCTCGCCACAGACCAACACTCAGCAGCGCATCCCAGGCCGCACCCATTGCCTCGCCTCTCGTGTCGAGATCGCTCGCCGAGGCACGCGCAGCGCGCCTGTCCGAGACCACCACCCCCGCGCGGTCGTTACTTTCGGTTGCGTGCGATTCGATCTCGAGGAGGGAGAGCCGCCCGCCTCCCCCGCCTCTGCTACTCGAGGAGTCCAGCCCGCGAGCGAGCGACCATGGCCGCCGCCGCCGCTGCGGACCCCGCCCCCCCCAAGGCAAGGGCCTGATCCCTTGTTGCGCTTCTTCCCCCCCTCTCTCTCTGTCTCCTCTTTCCTTTCTTGCTCACGCACTCACCCCCCGCCACCGCCTTCCCACCCACAATGAACCAACCACAGGTCGAGGACTTTCCGATGGACGGCATCGCGTACACGCCCGAGTGGGCGGCGCTGCAGCAGCACGTCGCGGAAATCGAGAAGACGTGAGTGTGCTTTTCCCCCTGGGGGATGTCTCCGCGCGCGCGCGCGCGCCCGCTTCCCCAGCTGCGACGCCATCCTCGGCGATCGCGCCGACAGGTGCCGACCGCGCGCGATGAGTGCCCGGAACGCGTCACGCATTGTCGCTTGTCGAGAGAGAGAAAGAGAGACGATGCGCCGCCTAGTGTGACTGGCGCCGATCGCGCGCGCCCCGTCCGCTCGCTCGCTCGCTCTCGCCGCCCGCAAACGCCGAAACCAAACCCACCAACCCCCCAAACAACTTGACATCAACCCCCCAATTACACAGCCACCTCAAGGACCTCATGTCCGACGACCGCCGCTGCGCCGCCCTCATCAAGGAAGACTTGGGCCTCTACCTCGACCTGTGCCGCCAGCGCATGACGCCGACCACTGTGCGCCTCTTGCTGGCGCTGGCCGAGCGCGCGGGCCTGCGCAAGAAGATCGCGGCCATGTTCGCGGGCGAGCACATCAACTCGACCGAGGACCGCGCGGTCCTGCACACGGCCACGCGCGCCCCGCGCGACGCGTCGATCATCGTCGAGGGGCGCGACGTCGTGCCGGACGTGTGGTCGGTGCTCGACCGCATCAAGGCGTTCACTGACAAGGTGCGCTCGGGCGAGTGGAAGGGCGAGACGGGCAAGCCGCTCACGTCGGTCGTGGCCATCGGCATCGGCGGCTCGTACCTGGGCCCGCTGTTCGTGCACACGGCCCTGCGCACGGACCAGACCGCCATGGACGCCGCCAAAGGGCGCCAGCTGCGCTTTTTGGCGAACGTGGACCCGATCGACGTGGCGCGCGCCCTGGGCGGGCTCGACCCGGAGACCACGCTGATCGTCGTCGTGTCCAAGACCTTTACCACGGCCGAGACCATGCTCAACGCGCGCACGGTGCGGTCGTGGCTGGTCGCCGCCCTCGGCGAAAAGGCCGTCGCCAAGCACATGGTGGCCGTCTCGACCAACCTAAAGCTGGTGCGCGAGTTTGGCATCGACCCCGACAACGCCTTTGGCTTCTGGGACTGGGTCGGCGGGCGCTACTCGGTCACGTCGGCCGTGGGCATCCTCCCCCTGGCGCTGCAGTACGGCTTTGACCAGGCCGAGCAGTTTTTGCGCGGCGCGCACAGCGTGGACGCGCACTTCCGCGACGCCCCCTTGGCCGACAACCTGCCCGTGCTGCTGGCGCTGGCGCAGCTCTGGAACATCAGCTTTTTGGGCTACCCCGTGCGCGCCATCCTGCCCTACTGCCAGGCGCTGAGCAAGTTCGCGCCGCACATCCAGCAGGTCTCGATGGAGAGCAACGGCAAGGGCGTCGACTTGTCCGGCTCGCCGCTGCCGTTCGAGTCTGGCGAGATTGACTTTGGCGAGCCGGGCACCAACGGACAGCACTCGTTCTACCAGCTCATCCACCAGGGGCGCGTCGTGCCCTGCGAGTTCATCGGGGTCGTGCGCTCGCAGCAGAGCGTCTACCTCAAGGGCGAGATCGTGAGCAACCACGACGAGCTCATGTGCAACTTTTTTGCGCAAGCCGACGCGCTGGCCTATGGCAAGACGCGCGAGGAGCTCCGCGCGCAGAACGTGCCCGACTATCTGATCCCGCACAAGTCGTTCACGGGCAACCGCCCCTCGCTCAGCTTGTTGCTGCCGGAGCTCAACGCCTACACGGTGGGCCAGCTGCTGGCGCTGTACGAGCACCAGGTCGCGGTTTTGGGGTTCGTTTGGAACATCAACTCGTTCGACCAGTGGGGCGTGGAGCTGGGAAAAGTGCTGGCGAGCCGCGTGCGGCAGGTCATGAGCGACAGCCGCAACAAGCAGCGGCTGGTGGAGCCGAGCGACGGGTTCAACACGTCGACGCAGCGCCTGATCAATAAGTACCTCGAGGGCAAGACGCAGCTCAACTACCCGCGGCCGCGCGACGTCTTTCCCTCGTCGCTGGTCGAGGCGGCGGAGAAGTTTTGAACAGAGACGACGAGGAGGAGGAGACGACGAGGAGGAGGGCGAGGCTGTTTGTCTGTCGCCGTCCGTCGTCGTCGTCGTGGTCACGCCTCGGTCTTCTTCGGTTGGTCGCGGGAGCGCGCCGCGGCGCGGTTTCTTGTCTCGCGTCGCGCGCCGCCCTCTCGTTTCCGCCCTCTCTCGTTTCCGCCCTCGCCCTCTCTCATTTCCGCCCTCTCTCTCAACTCGCCGCGAAGAAGAAAAAAACACGCATGCACGGCGTTTCTGCAGATTGTGATTGTGGGGAGCCGCTGATCCCCTTACCCCTTTCCCCCCTTAGCGACTCCGTCTTTTAGGACGCGCCCCCTCCCCCACACACCCCGCCCCAAAAACGAATGCTAAAAAAAGCCGCCGTCGTGCGGCCGCTGCGGGCGAGGCGCGCGGCGTCGAGAGGAAAAGCGGGTTGTCGGTTCGCGGCCGCCCTCCTTTCTTTCTCCTCCTCCTTGTGTCGGCTCAAAGGAACCGCGCCTCTCCCCCCCCCCCGCCCCACCCTCATTCTCGCGTCGGCCGTCGCCCTCCCCCTGCCTCGTTGTGTTACTCCTGCTCCTCCCCTCTTTGTTTGTTGCCTCGACCAGAAAGACGAACAAAGGCGGCCCGAAAACGGGCCGCCTTGTGTGTCTCTCTCTCCCTCAAAAAAAAAAAATAAAGAGTCAAAAACAACGATGGACGCGCTCGGGTCCCTCGCGGCCCGCGCCCAGGAGCTCGCCGACAGCGGCGCCGCCCGGGCCGACCCCGCCCAGGCCGCCCTGCTGCGCGACCTGCAGGCCGAGCTCGAGAAGCTCAAGGCCCAAAAGGCGTCCGAGGACCCGCGGCTGTCCTTCTCGACGCCCGAGTTCCGCGGCGCGGCGGCGCAGTTCTCGGCGGCGTTCCGCGACAACTTTGGGCGCGAGCGGGAGTGGGCGCTGGTCAAGGAGCACGAGTGGTCGGCGCCGGCGCTGCGCAAGGTGGCGGGCAAGGGGGAGGGGGCGGGGGAGGAGGGCGGGGCGAGCAAGTGAGCGATTGGGAGGGCGGGGGGCGGGAGGCGACCAGGCCGTCGCCGCGGCGCACGCGCGCCCGCTCGAGCCGCCGCCGCCTCCGCCGCCGCCGTTGCTCTCGTCGAACCCGTGCCGCTCGCCCGGCGGGGTGTGATGACACACAGATACCCAGCAATCAAAACAGAACCCCTGCATCTCTCACAAATCGTCGACATTTGAAGAAGAAGACAAAACTTGCCTCCCTCATCATCATCCCGATCGAGAAACGCCGCGCTCCCGCATCTTTTCGCGCGCATACGAGCGCGCGCGGCACGACCGCAGATCGCGTGCGCCGCAGCCGCGTCCTTCCCATCGGCTCATCGGCGTGCGCCCGGCCTTGATCCCTTCTTGTTCGAGGGGGGGAGCGAAAGGGTGGCGGCCGAGTGGCGAGGGTGCCACTTGCACTTTGATTCGCGACAGCAAGTGAGAGGCCACGCCCGATCACCAACACATCACGCGCGAGGATGCTCGTACGCGGCGGCCTGAACGCTGCGGCGTCGGCGTCAGCGTTGGCACAGCAGCAGCAGCAGCAGCCGCGCCAGAGGATCTCTTCTTCCCGGCGGGCGCCCCAGGCCCGCAGCCGCGCGCGCAAGCTCACCGCGCGCGCCTCTGTCGCGGGCGAAAGCGATCAGCAGCAGCAGCCGCCGCCCAATGAGCTGCAGCAGCAGCGTCCGCCCAACAGCTTCCACGCGGGCGGCGAGGCTAGCACCAGCGGCGGCGGCGGCGGCAACTCGCCGAGCGCCGCCGTCGCCGCGCGCCGCGCCTTTGCCGCCGCCGCCAGCTCCCTCGCCGTGATCTTGCCCGGGGGCGGCATGGGCGGCGGTCTCGGCGGCGGCGGCGGCGGCGGCGGCTGGTGGGGCGGGGCCGGCGGCTGGTGGGGCGGGGCCGGCGGCGGCGACGGTGCCGCGGCCGGCGGCGGCGCGGCGGCGGCGGCGGCGCTGTACGAGCTGGCGGCCGCCGGCGACGACGACGGTGCCGGCGGCGGCGCCGCCAAGAAGCGCAAGAAGGGCGGCGGCAAGAAGAAGAAGAAGAAGGGCGGCGGCAACCTCGAGGACGAGGACCCCAACACGATGGACCTGCTCAGGGTCGGCCGCCCCGGCCCGCGCGCCGCCAAGACGGGCGCCGGCGCCGGCGCCGGCGCCGGCGCCGCCGGCGGCGACGGCCTGATCACTGACGAGTCGGACCTCGAGGACGCGCTGGACGAGCTCGACGGGCCGGAGCGCGCCGCCGCCGCCGCCGCCGCCGCGGCCGCGCGCGAGGAGGACGCCGAGCGGGCTGCCGCGGAGCCGGGCGCGCTGGCCTTTGGCGGCGCCGACGAGCCGTCGCTCGAGGGCAGGCCGCGCTGCGCCGAGGTGGGCGTCGAGGGGTGGCCCGAGGTCGGCTCGCTGCCGCGCGTCGAGGAGCTGCGCGACACGCTCACCGTGCAGGAGGGCTTCGCCTTCGACGAGGACGACCTGCGCGCCGACGCCGCGCGCCTGCAGAACGCCTACAAGGAGTACCTGTCGGGCGTGTCGTTCCGCGTGGAGCCGCTCGACGGCCCTTCCCCGGCCGCGCCGGTTGCCGGCGGCGCGCCCACGCCCCCGCCGCGCGTCCGCGTCGTCTACTCCGTGCGCCCCTTCAAGTTCGACGCCATCCAGCTCGTCGAGATCCGCGGCGCCACCCTCATGCCCAGGCGCGTGTGCGACGAGATCGCCGCGTCCGTGCTGCCGTCCACGGGCCCCTACCGGGTCGACGTAGGCGTGCTCGACTCCCTCCGCGCCAAGATCGAAAAGTGGTACCAGTCGCGCGGCCTGCCCTTCTGCTACGTCGGGTTCTTCGACGGCATGGACGAGGGGACGCTCCGGGCCAACGTGGTCGAGGCCAAGGTGGTGGACGTGACGGTGCGGTACAGGGGGCACACGGGCGAGCCGGCGCGGCCTGAGCGCAAGAGCAAGGTCGGCGGCGTGCAAGGCGGCGACGTGGTCCCTCCCGAGCGCATCGTCAAGGCGAGCGGGTTCAAGAAGGGGCAGCACTACCACATCGACGACGGGCAGGTGAGACGGAGAGAGAGATCGAGGGAGGGGGCCGGGGGGGGGGCGCGTTCGCGGCACAGTGTTTGTTCGGGCTTAGGGTTTCTCTTTTTGTGTTTGGCGCGGCGCCTAACCCGAGGAAAAAACGCCGCCGCCCTCGGCCCAAAACCAAAACCAAAACCAAAACCCAACAAAAACAAAACCAAACAACAGGACGCCATGAACAGCATCTACTCGTGCGGCCTTCTCGAGGAGGTGTCCGTCGACCCCGAGCAGGACCCAAAGGACCCCTCCAAGATCCACGTGCGCATCAACGTCCAGGAGGCGGCGCCCCGCAGCATGGAGCTCTCGCTCGACTGGGCGCTGCCGCTGCAGAGCGGCGTGCCCCGCTTGGGGCGGCAGGCGCTGGTGCCGGGCGGCAGCGTCGAGCTGACGCACGAGAACCTGTTTGGCAACTCCGAGTCGTTCAGCCTGAGCCTGTCGAGCAGCGACTGGCGCAACCCGGCCGCGGACCTGGGGTACACCATGTCGTTCACGGAGCCGTTCTACGCGCCGAGGACGACGCGCAACGCGCAGGTGAGGCCAAAGAGAGAGAGAAAGAGAGAGAGAGAGAGAGCGAGCGAGCGACGGCGCCGACGACCGAGCGCGCGGCGGGCCAGGCGGGAAAGCCAGCGGCGTGTAAAAAGGGGGGCCCCCGGTTCCTCTGCCCAGCCCCCCCCCCCCCCCGCTATTCTGTACAAGCAACCACACACCCACTCACCCCCCCAACACTAAAAAAAAACACAAAAACAAATCAAAACAAACACATAAACAAAGGTCTTCAACACGCGCAAGATGTCGCCCGTGTTCACGCCGGGCGGCGAGCCCGACGTGCCGCCCGTCTTTGTCGACCGATTCGGCGCCAAGGCGTGGACGTCGCACGCGCCCGGCGGGGACAACAAGGTGCAGCACGCCGTCCTGCTGCAGGCGGTCTCGACCGTGGACGAGAACGGGCAGGTGAGAAGAGCCCGACCCCCGGTCGCCGCCATCTCTGTTCCGAGCTCTCTTTTTGAGAGACGAGACCGACCGCCCAAACACCGCCGCTCGACTCAACAAACACGCCCGCCCTTCTTCCCCCCCCCCCCCCCCCCCCCCCCCACTCCTCCCCCCGCCCTCCCCACACCCCCACCCCCCCCCCACAACACCCCCCACCCCCAACCCCCCGCCCACCCGCCCGCCCCGCCCGCGCCGGCCCCCCCGATGCCCCTCCCGCCCTTCCCAGCACCTTTTTACGGCGAGAACGCCGGGCTCCAAAGCCCCCCGCCGGCCACAGCACAGCCCCCGGCCCCTTTTTCCCCCCCGCCCCCCCCCTCCGATATTCGACACCC
>Ga0105053_10005866_pt1 | contig 17222 bp, 14 predicted proteins | sample BON01_FD_78093 | JGI IMG/M metagenome (GOLD analysis project Ga0105053, IMG submission 78093) | Freshwater microbial communities from Lake Bonney liftoff mats and glacier meltwater in Antarctica - BON-01 | ecosystem: Environmental > Aquatic > Freshwater > Ice > Glacier meltwater | place: Lake...
GATGGAGCCAAGCGTTCTATTGCTTGACGAGCCTTCTGCTGGCCTTAGCCCCGTGCGACAGGATGAGGCCTTCCTTCGAGTCTCAGAGATCAACAAGGCGGGCGTGACCTGCATCATGGTTGAACAGAACGCTCGCCGTTGCCTTCAGATCGCCGATCGCGGTTATGTTCTAGATCAGGGCGCCGATGCCGTCACAGGCACCGGTAGAGAGCTTCTGAACGACCCACAGGTCGTCGGTCTCTACCTGGGGACTCTTGGCACCTAAAAATAGTCATCTCGAGTCCTTTCTTTAAATCGAAAACCCAAATCTTTCCATCGCTCTGGCTGCTTAGGTTAGAGCTGGCCTAGAGGTTATCGCTAGCAAAAGAGGCCAAATAAAGCGGAGCCCGGGAGTTCTGGGTATTCCGCAGTCCCGCACAAAATCACTCACTAAAACTCGGCTCACAGAAAGTAACATAAACGACACCCGTTAGTGTAACATTGTGTTAATTGAGAGGTTGAAAAATAATAATGACAAACAAATCAAGGCTCGAGCAGATTTTTGGGGATAAAAAACCTGTGATCGGAATGGTGCACTTACCAGCGTCACCAGGGCAGCCGCAGTCTTTAAATCAACTTCCTTTAGAAAAGCTTGTAAAAAACGTAGAAAGAGATGTAGAAGCGTTGATAGTGGGAGGGATAGACGGCCTACTTTTTTGCAATGAAAGCGATTTGCCATACACAACAGAAGTAGGGCACGAAGTTAGCTCCTGGGCTGCTTATTTTATTGGCGAAATGAAATCAATTATGGACAAACCATTTGGAGTAAATCTCCTATGGGACCCGATCGCCTCGATTTCGGTAGCGGCAGCAACTGGAGCGACTTTTGTTCGAGAAGTTATGTGTGGATCCTATGCCAGCGAAATGGGCATTCTGCAGCCTGATCCAGCAATTGTGATGCAAACGAGGACAAGGTTAGGAGCGGACCACATAGCCCTGTTAGCGAACATTGTTCCGGAATTTGCATCAGCCCTGGGTGATAGAACTGTGGAGCAAAGATCACAAGCTGCTTCCTATTTTGGTTTTGATGCATTACTTGTTTCTGGCCCGATAGCAGGAGAAGAATTTAGCGTCACAGACGTCCAGAGTGCTTCTTCAGCGAGCATGGGTACGCCTGTATTTGCCAACACGGGCGTCAGATTAGAAAATATCGAAAAGACACTTCAGGTTGCGGGCGGCGTCATTATAGGAAGCAGCTTGAAGGTCGATGGGAAAACTTTTAATCCAATTGACCCGGCTCGAGTTGCACAGTTCATGAAGAAGGTTGAAGAAATAAGGGGAAAGAAAACTTCATGAAATTAGAAGAGTACTTTGAAAAGTACTGCCTCATACCAGCTCTTTCAGGGCATGAAGAGCTGATGATCAGGGAATTGGTTTGTGATTTAAAGGAATTCGTTGACGAAGTATGGACTGATAATGCGGGAAATGTTATTTCCTTAATAAGAGGCGAGTCAGAAAAGGCACCCAAAGTCATGGTTTTTGCTCATACTGATCAAGTCGGCATGATTGTCAAATCAATAACAAATGATGGCTTCCTGCGACTTGTCAGGCTTGGAGGTGTTCCTGAAAGAGTACTCGCTGGTGCCACGATTCAAATAATGACCAAATCGGGTAAGGCTATCAATGGAGTGATTGGCACCATTTCCCATCACTTGACACCAGATGAAAAAAAATATTTTGTGCCAAAAATTGAAGACATGTACGTTGACATCGGCTCTACCAGTAGGGCCAACACTCTATCGCTTGGAGTCAGCGTTGGATCTCCTGCTTTTTATGAACCAAAATTCACCAAATTAGCCAACAATAGAATTGCCGCGACGAGCGTTGACGATAGAGGAGGGTGCGCCGTACTCGTCAAGCTTGCAGAGCACCTATCTTCACAAAAATCCCATGCAAACATTTATCTTGTCGGCAGTGTGCAAGAGGAGTTCAATCTAAGAGGTGCATTAGTTGCAGCACAGCAAATAAAACCAAATGCGGCAATCTCTCTTGACCTCGTGGTGTCTGCTGATACCCCTGATATGCAAAATGTTAACGAAGTTACACTGGACGGCGGTCCAATCGTTGGTCTTTACAGTTTTCATGGCCGAGGGACTCTTAATGGCCTGATTCCGCACCCAAAAATGCTAGAAATTGTTGAAAATGCAGCTGATAGATTAAAAATAAAATTACAGCGACATGCGACGGTAGGAATGTTAACTGATGCCTCATATGTCCAGTTCGTTGAAGACGGAGTTCCTTGCGTCGACTTGGGTTGGCCTACACGCTATACGCACACTGGCATTGAAACTTGCTCAATTAATGATTTGCATAAATTAGAAGAGTTAGTTTTCGAGCTCCTCTTGCATTTCCCGTCAAATTTCACAGGATTGAGGGTGTAGCTTGCAAACACAAGAAATCGCAAACGAAATCAGAAAGCTCTCCGCCAAATGGGTTCTCAGATCGAATGGTGGCTACTTGGCACAATCGTGTGGATCCGCCGAACTTCTTGCAACTTTGTTAAACGAAATTCTTAATCTGGGTAAGTCCACTGGTCCAACTATGCCACAGGAATTTATTGGCGTTCCTAAACCTGGAAATCCTGGAACTCGCGGAGAGTCCTGGTTGGGAAGCGGGCCGGATCTACTGGTGATCTCACCGGCTCATTACGCGACCGCCATGTACACGGCATTGGTTGCGATGGGTCGTCTCGAAGAAGAGGCTCTCACTGAATGCAGTAAAGATGGACAACTTTTAGAAATGATCGGCGCCGAGCATTCCCCAGGGATGGTAGTTTCAAGCGGGTCTCTTGCCACCGCGCTTTCCATTTGCGTGGGTCGAGCGATCGCAAGAAAGCATCTAGAAAAGCCAGGCTTTATTTGGGTTTTTCTAAGTGATGGTGAGCTACAAGAAGGATCCACCTGGGAAGCCTTGCAATTGGCGCGAGCTATGAATTTATCTAACCTAAAAATAGTAATTGACAACAACGGTATGCAAGTCGATGGACAAATGATAAACGTGATGCCAATCGGCTCCATTGAACAAAAATTAAGATCTTTTGGATGTGAAGTTTATGACATTCAAGGAAATAACCTAGAGGAAGTTAAACTAGCGTGCCACTCTGCATTGCAAGATGGAAGTCTTTCGGTAATTTTGGCGAGGACTCAGCCTTGGCGAGGTTTCAGCTTCCTTCATAACCGATGGACAAACAATAAGCTGCATTTCATACGGCTAACAGATGATGAGAAAGAAATTCTGACTCGAGAGGTAGGGCTCTTATGAGTAATACTGTCGACAGGCCCTTCGCGAAGTCCTTGAGGGCGCACGGTTCCTCCAACGAAAAATTAGTGGTTGTTACTAATGATCTTACGGCCAGTTGTGAAGCGGACTTGTTTGCCAAAGACTTTCCAGAAAGACATATATCAGCCGGCATGGCTGAACAGGCCTTGGTGGCGACCCTGTCAGGCCTCAGTGACGAAGGGCTATATCCGATTTATCCAAGCTTCGCTGTCTTTGCAACTCGACGGCCTTACGAGCAAATTGCCCTGACTATTGCGTATCCTGCGAAAAAAGTTAGGTTATTCGGCTTTCTACCAGGCCTAACAACTCCGGGTGGCGTCAGCCATCAAGCTATTGATGATTTGGGCCTAATGACTCAATTGCCCAATATGACTGTCCTGGAAGCCGCCGATGCCACGGACATGGAAACAATGTTGGATGCCGTCGCCGACATTCCAGGGCCGGTTTATGTTCGCAGTTTGAGGGGAGTGGTTCCCAAGCTTTTTTCCGAAGCATTGGTTATGGGTAAGTGTCGTGATGTATACCCAGGTGAACAGGTTCTAGTGCTGGCCACCGGCTCGATGGTCGAGATAGCAGTTCGTGAAATTAGAAATCTTCGCGATGAATTTCCTGACCTAGGTTTGATTTGCGTCAATACATTGAAGCCGTTCGACGATGAACAATTGTTTAAGCGCATAAATAAGGCCAAAGTTGTAATCACATACGAAAATCACCTTATTGCTAGTGGATTAGCGAAGGCAACAGCCATGTACTTGGCTCAAAATCCAGGCCCCAGGTTAGTTCCAATTGGGATAAGCGATACGTTTACTCACGGTGGCAGCCAAAGCTATTTGTTCGATTTTTACGGCATCGGAAAAGACAACTTGATTAGCACAATATACCGTGCATTTGGAAAAACCGTTCCCGGCAAAGAGGCGCAAAACAACGCAAGTAATCAAATCCTCCTGAACAAATCAGTTGCTGAAGGGCTATAGTTTGCAAAATTTCTCAGGCAGAAATTATAAATTTGCCCCTAGCCTGCTTGCCGCCGATCAAAGCAGAATCGCAGCTGAAGTTAATCGAGTTCCCGGAGCCGATTGGTTTCACGTAGATGTTATGGACAATCATTTCGCCCCAAATCTTGGATTTAGCAAAGACGCTCTCATGTCGATTGCCCAGCTAAAACAGGCACCCGTCGATGCGCATCTAATGATAGAAAACCCAGAGGACTCTATCGGATCCTTCATTGAAGCAGGTGCGGACTCTATAACGGTTCACGTGGAATCCACTTCGAAAATGGATAAGTGTATTGCCCAAATAAGGGAGAGTAACAGACGGGTAGGAATCGCTCTAAAGCCCAGCACTCCCTTCAGTGAGGTGAGAAAATATTTGGATAAAGTTGACATGATTCTGGTCATGACGGTGGAACCCGGATCAAGTGGCCAAGGATTTTTGCATAGTCAACTTCAAAAAATACAAGAAGTTAGGTCTGAGATAGACAGGTCCAAACTTGATGTATGGCTCCAAATTGACGGTGGAGTTGGACTTAAGACCATTGAACTTGGAGCAGAAGCCGGTGCTGATTTCTTTGTTGTTGGTTCTAGTGTCTATTATGAGGCTGACCCCAATGTTGCATTGGAGAATCTGAAGAGTTTGATTGCTCACTAGCCTCTCCCAGCAACCTCCAGGCTCTGATTCAACAATTGAAAACTGTATAACTCAAAGAATAAGTCTCCTAAACCTGGAAGTATGAAAATCTTCTACAACGCCACTAATTGCTTGAATCTCTCCATGACCCTATCTGCGTTCTGGTTCGTTCTTGGCTTGGCGACGATCTCAAGTTTGGGTGCCCACTCACTTACTAGATCCCGGACTGGGACATTTTTTAGCAGCGCGGCCGCCTGAATTGCAATTCCCGAAGCAGCAGCGGAAACGACCTTAGAAGCATGGACCGGCATTTGCATTGCATCTGCTAAAAATTGCAAATACGCGGGAGAATTCGATCCCCCTCCCGTTACTATTAGCCTTTCAATTGGTATGTGAAATTCACGGAATTTTTCGACGGCACTAACTATTCCAAATATCACACCCTCAAATGCAGCGCGTGCTATGTCAGACCTAGAGGAGATATTGTCAATCTCGTGGAGTGTGGCACGTTCGCTGGGTCGACTAGGAGTCCTCTCTCCATCTATCCAAGGAATCAACAAAGGCCTGTTGTCTCGATTGGAGCCACTCAATGCCAATTCCCCTAGTTCCTTCAATGACACGTTCAGCAATTTGGCAAATAGATCAGTGACCTTCGTAGAATTCAAAGTGCAGACCAGGGGATTATATCCCGAAACCGTATGGGCCATTCCGTAAATTGTTCCAGATTCATCGTGTATAGATGTTTCGAATGGAGCGAAAGCGGTCCCAGAAGTGCCCAAGGAAATAACTAAATCACCACTATTTATTGCACCATATGCCAAGGCGCTAGCTGGGTTATCGTTAGCTCCTGAACCAACAATTAGATCATTCGCAAAGTTCAGCTCTTTTCTAGCAGTGGTCGTGACGTTCCCGGCGGTTTCATCAGCAAATAGCACTTTGGCGAACTCAAACTTATCCACATTCTCAAGACCAACATCCCTAAGAATAGCCTTGTCGAAAACGTTTCTTCTAATATCAAAAAAGCCAGTCCCTGATGCCTCGCTTCTGTCCGTAGAAGAGACGCCCGTGAGCATGAAATTAAAATAATCATGAGGAAGAAGAATAGTCTTTAGCCGTTGATAATTTTCAGGCTCATTTTCTTGTAGCCAAAGAAGCTTTGTAATGGTAAAAGAAGCTAGCGGCAGGGTGCCAAGCTTGTCTGACCAATAACCTGATCCTAAATCTTGGATAATTGTGGTGGACTGGCTGCTCGAAGTTGTGTCATTCCAGAGTTTTGCGACCTTAATAATGGCATTTTTGTCGTCCAGTGCCACCAAGCCGTGGCCCTGGCCGGCAACGGCTAGCCCACACACGTTTTCCAAATCAAGTTGAGCAAGGCAAGACTTGAATGCACTCCACCATTCGTTCGGGTGCTGCTCGCTTACTGGGGGGAGGGTTTTTGAGTGTGGAGATGTTGCCACCTTCAAGACAGCCCCATCACTAAGCCTACGAGCTACAACCGTGCATGATTGTGTTGAAGTGTCCACCCCCAAAACTGCCTTGTCCATATTTACGACTCCTAATGCCTTTTCCCCGCAGCACCAACGGCACCGTATGGATGGGATCTAAGAACTTGGTCGAACGAGTGGCCATTGCGTTTCATTAAGACCTCGCAGAGTGCATCCCCCCATGTGCTATTAGCCAAAGTGGACGCCATTGCTATCATTCCCCCGGGCTCAGCCGGTGCGCCAATAGATGGCAAGACCACTATTTTATTTGAAAATTCGGCGGCACTTGGATGCTCATTCTCAGTCAATAATATTGTAAAGGCACCAAGCTCGCTTGCTAGCTCCATTGTTTTATTCACCTCTGTGGACCCCGCGCCCTTACTGATCGCTATAAACACATCGCCTTGGGCTACAGTCGAAATTGAGCCATGGAGAGCATCGGTGGGGTGTTGAAAATATGCTGAGTTTCCAGTGACATTTAGTAGGTGCGCTAATCGTCTCGCAGTTGCACCTGATGTACCCGAACCAGTCACAATGACCTTCCCCGTAATTGACGAAATTACGTCCGCGACCTCCAAAACGCTCTTTTCTATACGTCCCCTTAAGGACAAAATAGCATCCGATGAAAAGGAAATTCTCGCATCAATTATTGATAGCTCTTCTTCTTTTGAATTCTGCATATCTCTCTTCTCTAGACGCCCTTTTTATAAACTTCTGTGGAATTCTTTTTGGGTCTAATTGGGTGCCCTTCCAGGCTAATCCCCTGCTCAATAACTGCATCGAGAATGTCTCGGGCGCTTGGGAAGTAATCCCATTCTTGCTCTGCACAGGGGGAGATCCAGTTCGGCGAAGTAACTGAAGATATTTTGTTTGTCAAATCAGACCTATTTGAATCGTAGATCAAGGTTATGATTCCGTGTATCCAATTACCTCTGTCGCAGGCATCTGAGACGCAAATTAGTTTTTTCGTTTTTCTCACCGAGGAAATTAGCAGGTCTGGGTTGAATGGGACCAAAGATCTAGCGTCAATTATCTCCGCTGAGATTTGCCATCTTGACCACAACGTGTTCGCAGCTTCAATCGCTCTGCTAATGCATGCCCCAACAGTGAAAATTGTTACATCGCTGCCTTCTCGAACGATAGCCGGCTCCCCAATGTCGATTGTGTAATACTCCCCCGGAACACCAATGCTATTTTCGGTCTCAACGCTGTCATAAAGCCTTTGGTTTTCCACGAAAATCACTGGATCATTGCTCTCAAGTGCCGATGCCATGAGTCCTTTGGCATCAAAAGCGGTTGCAGGATAGACGACTTTCAGTCCAGGAATATGCGTGAGGAGCGATGACAGGTCCTGGGAATGTTGGGCGCCATATTTCGATCCGATTGAAATCCTAAGGACAACCGGAAGTTTGAGAATCCCGCCTGACATTGCTTGCCATTTGGATAATTGATTTATGATTTCATCACCGGCGCGTCCGACAAAATCTGCGTACATCAATTCAACTAATGGCCTGCCTCCAGCCATTGCATAGCCAACTGCTGTTCCTACAATTGCCGCTTCTGCAATTGGTGCGTTGAACAATCTGTGATTGGGCAAGATTTCTGTCAACCCTCGGTAGACTCCGAATGCCCCTCCCCAATGACGATTTTCTTCACCGTAAATTACCAACCCATCGTCATGAAGCGCGTGCTCCAGAATTGGTTCAAAAATCGCGTCTCTAAAGGACACGGCTTTCATGGCACTCAGGGGGCCATTTTCGTCAAAACCGACTCTGGATTTTTTTTGTATGCTCTGCACCCTTGGATTCTCAGTCGAGATGGACATTACTTCCGCTTCGTGATCAAAATCTAACTTGTTTGAAGTGTTATTGAAGGTCAAATCCCCAATAATCTCAGGGTTCAAGTGCAAGGGCAAACGCGGAGATAAGTCTTCGTCAATGGCCCGGGAGAAGGATTTGAAAATAGATTCTTTGGTGGAGACCTGGATCTCAAGTAGCTGGTTCTTCGTGAGCAAGTTGTTTTCCAGGAGATCTGATTCCATCACCCTAATTGGATCAACCTGTCGCCATAAATCAATTTCCTCCTTTGTCCGATAAGAGGAGGCATCGCTTGGGGAATGTCCTGAAAACCTGTAAGTCTGACAATCGATTAATACCGGACCCTTACCTGACTCAATTATTTCCCTTGCCCGCACAACTGCGTCGTGTACAGCAAAAATATTATTTCCATCGACAACTTCAGCATGTAAATTTTCGGGATTGACTCCTGATCCCAATCTCGCGAGGTTCTCGTACCCCATGGTTTCACCAATTGGCTGTCCGCCCATACCGTAAAAATTATTAACGAAAAAAAAAATAATCGGCATTCCAGGGATGATGCCTTTTGCATTTTCTGATCTGAATTGACCCATAGCTGCAAAATTCATAGACTCCCACACAGGACCACAGGCGCTTGAAGCATCCCCGATGTTGGCTATCACGACGTTTCTTCTTCTTTGATTACGGTTGAACAAAGCAATCCCGGTAGCAACTGGAGCGGAGCCCCCGACAATTGCATTATTTGGGAAAATCCCAAAGGGAGTGAAGAAGGCATGCATGCTTCCACCGAGACCTCTATTGAATCCAGTTTGCTTGCCAAATATCTCTGACATCAAGCCATACAAAAACAAGTCAATGGCTCTTTGTTTCACGCTCGATGAATCTAACTGTATTTTCTTTGAAATGTGCCTCATTTCTGTCGAATTGAAAATCTCATCTAGCTCCAAATCTGACAGCTCTTCAATTGCGAATAGCCCCTTTGCCAAGGTTTCTCCATGACTCCTGTGACTTCCGAGAATAATGTCTGAAGCATTAAGTGCAAACGACTGGCCCACGGCTGAAGCTTCTTGGCCAATTGAAAGATGTGCTGGGCCTGCATACTTAAAAGCTGTACCTTGATAGGCACCCAATTTTTTTATCTCATCCAACATTGTTTCAAACTCTCTAATGATGGACATGACTTGATATAGGAAGACCACTTTGTTCGGTCCGTATTTTTCAACAGACTCAAGAAAAGGTTCTGAAAATGAATTGACTGGAATTTTACCTAAATTAATTTCACGTTTTTCCCTGACATCGTCAGGGTTGATAAATATCTCCTTTACCATCTCTACTCCTTCATCAATACAATTACCAAGGCCTGAAGGTCAACGATCTCCGCGCCCTGGGTAACGAGAAATTCTTTAACCACTCCGTTTTTTGTTGATTCGAGATTTATGACGGCCTTATTCGTTTCAATAAGTCCAATAATCTGCCCTTTTTTTATTTCGTCCCCAATACTTACCGTCCAACTAGATAAAATTGCTTCACCATCATCGCTCCCAATAATCGGTGCCAAAATCACTTCTTCCATCAGCTATTCCATTCTAAGTATTTAGCGCTGCTCTTCGTAAATCAGTCAGGGACAAACCTTCCGCCCTGAGTTTGTCTCCCAAGACGTTTCCTAATTTCATTACTAGAACGCTGTCGGACAAGGCTAGAATTTCTTCTTCTTCACTGGAGACAACTAATATCGTCACGTTTTCATTTTCTGCAGCATCTTTTATAATTCGGTAGATTTCCCTCTTGGCTCCGATGTCAACTCCTTTGGTGGGCTCGTCAAGTAGCAAAATCCTAGGTTTCTGCGCAAGAACTTTTGCGAAAAGCACCTTCTGCTGATTACCGCCCGACAGTCTCGAAATAGGCCCCTTTAAATTCCCTTTGACCGATAGATCCAGGAGTGACTTTTCTGAAAAGCGCTGCAGGCTCTTTCGGTTCAGAAAAATCATAAATTCCCTGAATTTCCAGAGAATAGGCAGGGTCACATTCTCAGCGGCATCCATAAGAGGGAAAAATCCGTCGCGTTTTCTTTCTTCAGACAAGTACGCGACTCCCTGCCTAAATGCATCACGAGGATCTTTAAAGGTTATGTCAGCACCGTCAATCCGAAGCTGCCCACTTTCAATTCCTAAATCGCCATAGAGCACCCTCAGAAGTCTCGTGCGACCGGATCCATTTAGCCCATAGATTCCAAGAATCTCACCCTGATTTACCGAGAATGAGACGTCGTGCAGACCCGGAGCATTAATGTTATGTACTTCGATGTAATTTACTGATTTTTCAATTAACCGCTTCGTTCCGTCCCCGGTGACCGCATCGCTTGTCGAGTTTGACTTAGACCCAATTATCGCGTCTGTTAATTGAGCCAAGTTTGTTTCCGACGTTTTGCTACTCAAGATCACGGCCCCCTCAGCGAGTGCCGTTACGTGATCACAAACCGATAGTATTTCGTCGAGTTTGTGATTAACTAATAGGACGATTAAATTTTGCTCGGCAGCCAATTTTCTAAGTATATTGAATAGCACTTCGACTTGAGATGGCTCTAGTGCCGTTGTCGGCTCGTCCAGTAGAAGAGCTTTCGCATTTCGGCCAAGGGCTGCAGCGATTTCTAATAATTGTCTTTGAGAGACAGGGAGAGTACTCAATACAAGATTGACGTCGATGTTTAGCCCCACCAAAGCACAGAGCTTTTTAGATTCTTCTCTCATTTTTCTTTTATCAACAAACGGGCCTTTTCGAAATTCATGAGCCAGGTATAAACACTGATAAATAGGCAAATTAAGTGGCAGGGACAACTCTTGATAAACACAAGCTATACCAGATAACAAAGCATCCTGCGGATTATTGAATTCGAGTTTTTGCTCACCTAACGAAATTTCGCCCTCAGTTGGTGTCAAGGCTCCTGAGAGTATTTGCATTAAAGTTGATTTTCCGGCACCGTTATGTCCGACAAGGCCATAAATGTTGCCTGGTTTAAATTCAACAGAGACCTCGTCCAAAACTTTAGTGACTCCGAATGTCATTGAGACATGATTGATTGAGAGCGATCCAGTCAAATTGTCATTACGCACCTAGTCGCCCTCAATCTCTCATGCTTCATTTAGCTTTTTGTTAACCAATGATGTTCGATGGAACCACTTCGCCAACGTTGAAGATCGGCGTTGGGACTAGTATCTCTTTCTCCACTTGGGTTCCAGAGATGTACTTCTTGATTTCTGCGATTGTCAACTGACCATAGAGGTCTGGAGCTTGTCCAACGCAACCCATGTATGGTTTTTCAATTTTAGTCTTGTCCGCGCAGAACCCGTACAGTTGCACTTTGTCTTCAAGCTTCAATTGCTTTATTGCCAGCAATGCACCGACAACACCTGGTCCGGTATCCGCGAAAATTACATTCATATCCGGGTTACCTAGAAGCATTTCCGCAGTCACTTTTTGGGCAACATCTGGCTTTACTTCGTGATCCACAGTTTGAACAACCTTTGCATTTGGATTTGTTTCCAGAGCCGCGGTGAACGCAGCGTCGCGTAGATTTGTGGTGAGGTTACTTGGCACGCCGACAATTCCAGCCACTATTTTCGCGTCAGCTCCCAAATTCATAAGAGCCTGTTCACCACTCAAAGTTCCGCCACCAGCCTGATCGGCACCGAGATTCTGAACAACAGAACCCCCAGCGGCCTCAACCGCCGCCATGTCGATGAATACGTTCACTGCAAAAACTGGAATCCCGGCTTTTGACAAGCTAACCGCGAAGCCAGTTCCTGGTTCGGAACCAATTGCGTTTAGATAGACGGCACAGACTTCAGCCTGAATGAAAGAGTCGATTTGGCTCAGTTGGGTCACAATGTCATCGTTAGCAATTGAGACAATTACTTCAAAACCATGTTCCGCTGCAGCAGTTTCAACACCCTTTTTCATTTCCACGTAATACGGATTACTCAAGTTAGGCAAAGCCACACCAATTTTGGGCGTTTCAGCACTGCAATTTTCAGGTAGCCCATCAGCAGCAGTTACCGGTGCAACTGCCTCTGTTGGTGCTGCTGTATTTGCTGTTTCCGCAGCACTGGAACATCCGCTCAGGACAAGTGCGCCCGAAGCGACCAACAACGCTACTTTTATATAACCGGGAATTACTTTGGTCATAATTATTTTTCCCTTCATTTCTAGAGGACCGATTTCCTGCTAGACCGTTTGTTAATGTCAAAAAACCCTTTTATGTTGCGGCGAGCCGATGAGCTTTTGGTCAACCGCCCCGAACGCTTACTGTCAAAGCTCACGCCACCAAGAATTATTAGTCCAATGACGAGTGGCTGCCAATAGCTGCTCACGTTGACTACGTTCATGCCGTTGCTAATAGTTGCAATGAGAAGAACCCCGGCAATCGCGCCTCTCACGGTTCCAATCCCTCCAAAAAGGCTTACCCCTCCGACTACAGCTGCTGCAATTGAGTAAAACAGTTGATTGCCTGTGCCGGTCTGAGGGTAACCAACATTCAACCTCGACACGGCAACGACTCCCGCTATACCTGCCATTAGTCCGCTGAATGCAAAGACGAAGACAGTAGTTTTCGCCACACTGATCCCAGATAGGCGAGCTGCCAACTTATTTCCACCCATTGCGTAAATATGAATTCCCAGAATTGTATTTTTAAGCAAAATAGAAGAACCTAACGCAGCTATCGCGACCAAAATGACGGGCACCGGGATATTTAAAATATGCCCTTGTCCTATCCAGGCAAATTCTTCCTGAGTAATTTGAATCGATTCGGCCCGCGTTATAATCATCGGAATCGAAGATGCAACCCCCATCGCAGCAAAAGTCACAATAAAAGGTGGTATGCCTACATAATGAATAATTAATCCGTTGATTGCCCCCAAAAGTGCGCCACAAAGAGCCGCTCCAATTGCGGCCATCCACCAAGGCAGACCAGAACTCATAAAAGATGCCGCAAGAATTCCAGTCATCGCAACGTTTGCACCCGTAGAAAGATCAATTCCACCGGTTAAAAGCACGAAGGCCTGACCAAGTGCGATGAGAGCGATAATTGAGCCATTAAGCAATAAAACACTTGCATTGGTCAAGGTAAAAAAGTTCTCAGATAACACTGAAAAAATTAGAACCATTACAAAGAAGGCTCCAAATACTCCGGCTTCAGGTGGTAAAGCTATTCGTTTCATGTCCTTGCCCTTTCAGGGTCCCGATCGAGACCGCGCCATGCCGAACACTCTTTATAACGATTGAAATAATTCTGTAGGTCTAGAGTTTTTCTAGGACTCACTACCTGCACAACCTCTGGTTGCCATTCTTCAACTACTTGCGAAACTTTCTTGCCCAAAGATATCGCTGCTGCTTGAATGCAGGCACCGCGAGCCGAAGATTCATTAACATCCAAAACATGAACCTCTCTTTGCAACAGATCAGCCAATATCTGCCTGTACGCCAAGCTCTTTGATGCCCCCCCAGTGAGGATTATGCGACCTTGAGGTTTTTTTACTAAATGTTCCAGAAATTGATAGTTTTTCACCAAGGGAAGAAGAACCCCATCAAAAATAGATCGAGCAAATCCACTTCTACCTGTCATTGAGTTAAGTCCCGCAATTGTTCCTGTTGCGTAGGGGAGATTAGGAGTTCTTTCACCATCGAAATACGCGGATACAACAGGTGAAAGATCATCTATGTCTGCCTCTAGGGCTAAGTTGCCAATCTCTTCAAGCGAACAGTTCATGATTTCCGCAGCCCAGTCCGTAACTTTTGTTCCATTAAGCCCAACAGTTATAGCCAGGTATTTACCGCTGGCATCCGCCATTAAATTCGCCACTCCGGATTTATCTATCCGAATATCATTCGCAACTGTGAAAACAACCGAAGATGTCCCAATTGAAAATACAAAATCACCTTCACGAGCTCCCAAGCCCAATGAAGACGACATCTGGTCCCCCGTTCCGGGTCCAACTAAAACGTCTTTTTTCAATCCCAATTTATTTGCGACTTCGGATGCAATCTGCAGCTTCACTTCTTCTAGGTCTAGCACCTCAGGTAAAACATTGGGCCAGTCTTTGTCGTTGTCGATTCCATCTAAGATTTCGAAAATCCATTCCCCCTCCTTGACTGAGAAGTAGCCAGTGCAGCTCGCTCCGGCTCTATCCGTAACTAATCGATTAGACAAACGCGCGGTTAAGAAATCGTGAGGTAGGCAAACTTTCTTCATTTTTTCGAAATTCTCGGGCTCATTCTCCTTGAGCCATGCGATTTTGGTAACTGTAAAGGACGGTCCTATTAGGGATCCGACTTGATTAATAAAATATTCTCTGCCGTATCTACTCAGTAAGTCGTCTGACTGACTAGCTGATTGTGTATCGTTCCATAATTTGGCTGGCCTAATTACGTTCAGGTATTCGTCGAGCGTCACCATACCGTGGCACTGAGCAGCCACTGAGATTGCTGCAATTAAACTTTTATCTACAGCTGGACTTGATGAGGCATCGTCGAAAGCAACCTGGAATGATCTCCACCACATCTCTGGGTCTTGTTCACTCTGAGGGGGAAAGGTGGTCTCGTGCGGGGATACACCGAAAGAAATCAGTTTCCCGCTCAACGCTTCACGTATCTCAACTTTGCAAGATTGGGTGGAAGAATCTACCCCTACTACAAGCTGCATTTGGACCCACAGAAACTCACTATTGGCCTTTCTAAAGATTGTTCATGTCTGTTGGCTCAGACTAGTGTGGAATTGATCAAAATAACAAGAGTTACCAAATAACATGGCACAAACGTTATAAAGACCAATCTTTATGTTAGAAATTGATAATAGCGAAGGCATCTATGATCCTGCTTGCACATTATCCTGGTAAGACAAGCCTTAAGTACTTCAGGTGCTGTGACACTTAGTGAACACTGACCATCTGTTTCAATTACAAAGGTGAACTGACACCAACTAAACGATTCTCCGGCATATGGCGTGCACCAGAGATTGTTCAATCAATCACATTGAGTCACAATCTCAGGTCATAGACCGGTGCGACTCGAGACGGGAAACTCTCTACCTTTTTGAATGTAATGAACTCTTGATTGGCTTCCTCTGTACTTGAAGAGGGAGCCCACGAGCGATTAGAGTACGCTAAACACATCTTGAATTCGAAATACAGTTTTGAGTCGCCTAATACGTTTATGGAAGGCCAACTAGAAAATGAGTCGTCACTACCTCATTGTGGAGCGTCAACAAAAAATTATTGAGCGCGTTTCTCTTGAGAAGGCAGTGGATTTTGCTTCTCTATCGACTGAACTTCGCGTTTCAGTGATGACCGTTAGAAGAGACATTAGAGACTTAGAAAGACTAGGTTTTCTAAAATTGACTCGGGGTGGAGCATATGCACAAATTATAAGATCAATAGATATTTTGTTGAGCCCAAGAGCTGAAAATCAAAGTGAAGCTAAATCAATAATTGGAAAACATGCCGCGTCCTTGATTGAGCCAGGGGAAGTCATTTTCATCGGGCCTGGTTCGACCACTGCACAGTTTGTCCAATTTTTGAATCCCGAGCTAGATTTAACCCTTATCACTCCTTCAATTCCTCATGCATCTTTTCTTGCAGCGAAAGGGTTCAAGGTAATTAGCACTGGTGGAGAGATTGCAACAGATGACATTGCGCAAATCGGTTACATTGCTCATGAAAACATAAGAAAATTCTACGCCACCAAATCAATCATTGGGGCTAGCGGAATCAGTAAAGAAGTAGGTTTATCCGAGATCAATATACATATTTCGCATCTCAATCAACTATTAGTTAAGCGAGCCGAAGAAGTATTGGTTTTGGCGGACATTTCGAAACTTGGACTTAAGGCAACTTATCCAATTTGCGGACTGGACGAAGTCACTCAGATTATCACCACCCAGGACGCCAGCGAAGCTTACGCAATTGAAACCGAGGGTTTATGCGAGATCGTAACTGCGAGTTAGTTAAACTGAAAAGATAATTTCGCAAGTTAATTTTTGAGTACCGACCCTTCAATCATCAGTTTTAGAAAATAATCCTGCCGATTGCCGCAAAGAATTCAATCGTTAATCAGGTGCATCCTCTTGGAATCGCATCCCTCTGGCCTAAGTGAATATCGCGACCCAGACTATGGAGTGTTCATTTCGCCAGTGAACCTCAAGCCTTCCAGGGAGAAAGTACCGGGCGCAACATTTGCACTTCGTCGAACGCAGTTGGGATGATCAACCGCAGTCAATCTACAAATTGTCATGAGCACCCCACTATTCGAACAACGACCCGAACGTCATGACTGAGCTCTTCAGGAGATAACCAAAATCGGTTCAGGCCCCAAGGTGATCTCTCTGAAAAGAGACAGGCACAGACCCGCTCCGCATGCCATACCTCCCGTGACATTCAGGTTACAAAGAAACTCCCTCGGACCGAAGTCCGAGGGAGTTTCTTTGTTGAAACTAGTTACTAGCCACGAATGGTAGCTGGAACGTTGTTTCCATCGAACTGCTGGATCAAGATGTTACCGTCTGTTGGGTCTCCAACGTCATTGAAGGTAATGTTTCCCGATGGACCGTCATAGTCTGCGGTTCCACCACCGTTGATGATGTCAGCACACTCAGCAAAGCTGGTGCACTTGGTGCCGTTTCCAGTACCTCCAGAAACTTCCTGAAGTTTCTCTGACATGTTGGCACCCTGGGTGCTACGCGCCTCTAGAGCAGCAAGTGCAAGCACTATAACTGCGTCATAGGTCTCAGGACCGTAAGCGTTTAGCTCCAAGGCTGCGTTGCCGCGTGCCTGCCAGTTAGCATCAAGCTTCGCAACGAAGTCAGCAATGTTTGCCTCGTTCACGCCTGGGTAGGTACCCTTAGCACCCTCAAGGGTGCCAGCAGCGAAGTCTTCAGAGTAGTTGGTTAGGTTACCGTCAACGAAGTAAAGCTTGTCACCAGGGA
>Ga0105053_10005870_pt1 | contig 17213 bp, 13 predicted proteins | sample BON01_FD_78093 | JGI IMG/M metagenome (GOLD analysis project Ga0105053, IMG submission 78093) | Freshwater microbial communities from Lake Bonney liftoff mats and glacier meltwater in Antarctica - BON-01 | ecosystem: Environmental > Aquatic > Freshwater > Ice > Glacier meltwater | place: Lake...
GAAATTCAAAAGAGTTCAAAAGTTATATTCTTTATGACCCATTTGAAAGTAGAAGATGACAGTGATTCGATGCATCACTCTGAGTGTGAGCTTGTCCCCAGGTGATTGCAATCAGCCTGATATTCTACACTCCAAAATTCAAGAAGCAAAGCAACTGTGCGACATGTTGAAAATGGAATTAGAGACATCATATCAAGTGCAAACTGTTCGACTGGCTTTTAATCCCATTGAAGAGTTTATTGATTTCAAACAAGGGAGAGTCATCGCGATTAGGGAGGTGGAACTATTGAGCCAGTATCTTGAATCTTTTGGATTTGAATTCGTAAGCCTGGGTCCACTTCGAACTCCGGACTATTTTGAATACGCTGCTGATATTGTTGCTGTCTCAAAGTGCATCAATCTCTCAGTTTCAATGGATGATCGTGCTTTTGATTCGGATGCTTCACTGCTATGCGCACAAGCGGTTCTCTCTGTGGGAGCCGTAGATCCAAATAATTCATTTCGATTCGCCATTGCTGCCAATGTGAAAAGCGGTACTCCCTTTTTTCCAGTGGCCTTTTTTGAATCTAACGAGACAAAGCGTTTTTCAGTGGGATTGGAAACCACAGATTTACTTGAAAATGTTTGGAATAAGCAGGATTGGGCTTCGATGCCAACTGGCAAAGTTCTAACTGCGTTTAAAGAGGAACTTGTTCGTGAATATCGAGAGACGCTGATGCCTCTACAAAAACTTTGCCTCGCCACTAATTCAAGCGTTCAATTCCAAGGTATTGATGCATCCATGAACCCTGAAGCAGTTTATAATCAGACAGAAACTGGGATCAATATTGGGGTCCTATACAAAAAGTTGTTGACGATACTGTCTGGAGATTCCAAGTATTTTGGCGATTCTGGAAGCATGACAATCTCCTATTTAATTACAAGCAGTATTCACGAAGCTTCGCTGGGTATTGCGTTATGTGGGTACTCGGGCCTCATGCTCCCTCTACTAGAAGATAAAGGATTAGCAGAGGCTGCCATCAAGGGTCGCTGTGGAGTGAATACATTACTTTTGAATTCATGCGTATGTGGTGTTGGAATTGATACGGTGCCTATATCTTCGACTGATGTTACTGATAAAACGATTTCCATGGTGATACTCGATCTTGTATCGTTGTCTTGCAAATGGGCCAAGCCATTAAGCTGCAGATTTTTACCCACTGCTGGAAAATCTGGGGAACTCACACAGATATCCGACAATCCATTTCTTTGCAATTCTCGCATCCTGCCATTGGTTTGAATGTTTTAAAGTCAGAATAAAATTCTATTGTTGTAAAATTCAGTTTAAGAATTATTTAAGCACTGGTGCCATTGGTTCTTGTTTTTAATTAAAACAGGTCATGTGCTAGGTTGACTATTCCCACACAACGAAATATAAAGTCGTATTGCAGTTGATAACAAGATGCATTTTATTCTAGTAATTTACTGTTATGAGGTGAGCAGCTGATACAGGTTTTCAGATTGCTCAGGTCTATCAGTTCCATGTTTAAACTTTTCTGCAGCATGCAATTTGGAAGAAACAACCTCTGCAAACACTGCAGCATAGTTCCTGGTATAAACAGGGTAGTACATCATAGTTTATGACGTTGTGGCTCTTTATGGCTTATTTACACCACTCTCACAGAAACTATTATGAAAATTTGCAGATTTGCAGTTACTGGTGACATGGATGTTGTGATACTGGAATGTGGACGAGTTAAAGAACAAGTAAATTATTAAGTGGCCAGTTTAATAATCACATGCGGACAATAGAAATTTGAGTTGTTTCATCCTGCAGGTGTCTTGTGGAAGGAATCGAAAGAAATAGGTGTCCTGGAGGAGACGATAAGTAGCAAGAAAATGTAGAATTATTTGGTAGACTATCTCCTTCTTAGATGATGATGAATCAAGTCATTGGTATCCAACGACCATCTCGAACTCCGTTTCAGTCCATTTTTATTAGTTCGACTCGTCATTTATATTGCAACTGGATTTCAATAATTCAATTGTGGTAGACTCGGATAGACTCCTACATCTAAGGTCTTGTTCAAATAGAGATCAGAGACCTCGGGGTTCAATCTAGCGATTGATTGGCGAGCAAGACTGGGGTATTTCATTTGCCAGAGAAGCTGCTACACGGTCAGTTGAAAGACGCCTACGAACACTGGTAAGCTCTCTACAGCATCGAATTTGAGATATCAAGTTTGATCGTTCACTTTCATGAAAATTCTTTTTAATTAAGTAACGATATAGTGACTACTTGGATTGAAGCATATTAAATTGCTTGAAGATCGAGTCAACGTAGCTTCGTTGGTATGATAGTATAGACAAATTTCCATTTTCGCGGCAATTTGTTCATCCCCCAAAGGGTTTTCAGCGAGTAAAGATTTGAAATATTTTCCTGCGAGTGTAAAGATAGAATCAAACCATTGGGAATACAAAGATCCGTTGCATCTGCGACCTCCAAGGCGTCCCAAAACTGATCCACACTCAAATCTTTATAATGTTTTGTCATAAATTTCATCCAAATCAAGTAAAAGCCAATTCAGAATTCACTTCTAAACGAGTCTCGCCATGTTTGCCATTATAGTGGCTGGCTCTAGGTCCGGTAATAGCAACGAATATGTGCATATCCAAACCACGAGTAACACCCTTTAGTACTTCAAGCTTCTTGGAAACATCTTTCATTGAGTTCATTTTGCCCAGCAACTTAAAACAAGCATTGTGCCCGACGTTGAAAGATTTGAGTTTGACGATGGATAGTTCATATTTATTCGATTCATCGCCGACAGATGCCTCCTCAGCCATCACTTGCATCTTCTTCCACGTGACTGCTGACTCTGCATGATTTTGAATATTAAAAAGCTCATACGTCATTGCATACAGTTTTGAATGCAGCACGTCTTGCTCGTACCCATTCTAGAATTTCATCGGTGGCTTCTACAGCGACAGATTTCTTCAGAGATTTCTTAGCCGTAGTCTTACGAGGCTTCTTTGCAGGAGAACTCTCGAGAGCCCTCTATTTTGAAAATGCATATTTTTGAAACACAACCAAAGTTGCAATGATGAGCTAGTAACAACAAGTGTCTCGAACGTTACGTACATGTTAGTACCAGTGCTACTAACAACCAGGTGTTGGTGGTTCTTGTGTTGTGTCCACAACCTAATTGAGAATACCCGCCGCAACATACTGTTGGATGTGTTAGTAACGCCAAAATGGGCGATAGTGACGTCAATGAACGTTAGTAACCATAGTAACAAAACAATAGTAATCATAATAACCCATCATTGACATTTTCGAAAAAATGAATTTGATAGTTCCATAAACGAGTTGCTACATCAAGACATTGAAGAATACAATACACCGGTGACTAGTCCAACCACTGAAAGAGATGTTCAAATCCCACAACTGCAAATTGATTCAATGGTGATACTACAATCTGCCTCTGATAAACTCGCAGCGTTGGTGGCATCTCTCAAGATGAAGGCAACGGACCCAATGTTCCCTCAATTGTGTGCAGCCAAATTCGCTGAAATATGTTCCTTGATAGACGAAGGATTTATTAGAGGAAAATTTGCGTTGAAACGATCGGATGCCAATGGCAAAGCCTTAGTTCAAATTTTGTTGCTGGTAGCATTAGTCAAGTCCGATATGAATCTTGAAAAGAGAACTGGTTCGTCACGGCTTCAATGGATCGACAAGGAGAAGCAATCTTCAACCCTTTCGAGTATTACCAAGAGTTGGCCTGCCTTCAAGTATACTTCGGGACTCTTTTAGGGAATAGTCAAGTCCAATGAGAATCTTGAAAATAAAACCGGGTGCTCATGGTTGCAGTGTGTTGAATTTGATACTAATTTCAATACACAGCATCTATAATTGTTTAGATTATAAGCGACATGTGCTACCAGCACACTTTCAGGTATTAAATGTTTGGAGCACCCGATAAATGGTCATACTCTGATTTTTATTAGTGATCGACCTGAGCTGGTAGCAGAAACCGATGAATGAAAATTCCGCTTTGAACTATCGCATTTTGAAGAATGTTCCAAACCCCATGGTAGAAATTGGTTGTTTGACCTTTGGAAAAAGGCCGTAGTTGATGACTTTCTCTCCAAAGCACTCGCGGGTCCCAGTCCAACCTCTTTCCACGAGTAGGGCCTCCATGTAATCAAGATTGGAAGGGTTTGTATCGGGTTTGTCAGGACTGTCCAAATAATTGATGACAACTGAAGAGCCAGGCGAGGACATGCTTGCAATCTCGGTGATCATCTTGATCGCGTCAGACCGTTGGAGATACATGACAAGACCTTCCAAAATCCACAGAGTGGGGATTCGAGCGTCGTAACCGTGTTTGGGTAAATCCGCCACTGACTCGGCGCCAAAGTCCATGCTGATTACCTGCCGAGGACAAAAAGGAGCCTTTAAATCGGAGATCCTACTGAGCTCACCAGTTTTGAAATCGTTGATGGAAACGACGTCCACTTCAACATAACGGCTACAATGCGAAAGGCAATCGAGCCAAAACGCACGAGTGTCCACCCCGCAGCCCAAGTTAGTTACTTGGCAACTACGTCTTGAGTGCTGCTGCAGCCAACGAGAAATGGTGTCGTTGATATACTTTGTACGCACGGCACTCCAAATGCGGTGAAAATCAACTATTTGATACTGCAACTCCAAAGCGTCGTTTATCAGACTGCTGATTCTCTCACCGCGCTCACCAACAAAGTGAATCGCCAGAAAATCGTTAAACAAACGATCGCATCCAGCACCAATACCAATGATAAAGGGAATCAAAATGTGATCTTCCGAAAACTCTTGTTCTTAAGTTATTTAACTAAGTTTCCTCCCGAGGCACAATGGAGTCGTCAATTTTAGCACGAATGTTAGCACAACACGATTTATCGCAAGGCTATCTGATAGTGGGGTTACCACGTACTATAATGCTAGAATTGGCAAGATTTGGCAACCAAGTGGGTGATGCGATCTAGCTCAAAAAATGACCCACTACTATCTTAAGAAAGCCAGACACTCATCCATGTCTCCGCCAACAGGTCACTTTGAATGTTTTGACGAGGAAGAAAATGGACGATGAACAAATGAGGATGGTCTCCGAGAAACCCACAGGTTTATAGGTCGGACTGAGTGGCATTCTCAAATGAAAACAATAATTAATACATGCGCAATTTGGAATTCGAGTGTTTTCTTCTTTTTCCAATGACCTGTGCAGTCATGTTTCTATTGAGATAATGGAGTTTCGCTAGCATTCTTATTCGTTTTGTACACATAGTAGGAAATGAAACCAACTTATGCGTGACTTGAGAATCCCAATTTGAAAATAACGATAGATGAAAACGAGCATCATTAAATTCGACAAAACCATCGTTAAATTCGACAGAATCGGACTGAATTTGATCTTTATTTGAAAATGGGGTGTGGAATCTACATCATTATAGAAAACTGTACTTGAACGCTATAACCCGAACAATAACCATTCATTTCACATTTTTTCACTTGCACATCCAAATCCGAAATTGATTGAAGATGTCGTCAAGTAACTATACTCTTACTCCCGCTGAAGATATCAGTGGGGTTGATGGAGCAGTCACTGCTGCTGTCCTTTTGATTGTACTTAGTTGCGTTATCGGGATCTGTTTCGCTATCTTTCAAGCCTTCATTGTCTCCAGAGTTAAAATCGAATTGGAAGGCGAGGTCGGCTCTGAAGATGCCTCGTTGGTCAACTATGATGACCAAACTGCTGAATCTCCAGTTGAGACCAGAGTTGAAAAACTCCACACTATTTCCCAAGCAATTACCCTAGGGGCCAAGTCTTTTCTTAAGGCGGAATACCTCATTTGCTTGCTTTTCGTGGTTGTTTTCGGTCTTATTCTGTTCTTCTTGTTGGGATCCCCAACAAAATGTGGGTTTTCCAAAAATGAAGCTTGCTGGGCTGATGCTGGGTTTACTCTTCTAGCGTTCGTGGTAGGAGCCTTCACTAGTATGATCTCTGGATACATTGGTATGATGATTGCTGTTTACACTAACGTACGTACCACTGTTAGTGCTACTAAGGGATGGACTGCTGCATTTAACACCGCATTTCGAGGGGGTGCTGTTATGGGATTTGCTCTCACTAGTTTGGCACTTCTTGTTCTTATGATCATCATCGCATGCTTCAAGTCATACTATGTCAACGACATTCGTTTCATGTACGAAGCTGTTGCAGGCTATGGTCTTGGAGGATCGTGCATTGCTCTTTTCGGACGTGTCGGTGGAGGAATCTACACGAAAGCTGCTGATGTTGGAGCTGACCTGGTTGGAAAGGTTGAAAAGGATATTCCAGAGGATGACCCTAGAAACCCTGCAACCATTGCTGATAATGTAGGAGACAATGTAGGTGATATTGCAGGAATGGGTGCTGATTTATTTGGATCCTTCGCAGAATCCACATGTGCCGCTCTTGTTTTATCTACTGCAGCTACCGTACCATTTAGCTACAGTTCTCAGTTGTTTCCTTTGACCGTTAGTGCTGTTGGAATTCTTTGCTGTATTCTGACTTCTTTCGTTGCAACTAACATTTCTCCTGTGAAATCCGGCAACGATGTTGAAAAAGTGCTCAAGGTTCAGTTGATTCTTTCCACTGCGATTCTTACCCCAATGCTGGCATTGATCTCTTACTTGTTTCTCCCTGGTGAGTTTACTATTGGTGTACCTCCACTAGAAGTTGATGCTAAATGGTGGGGTGCCTTTATTTGTCTGGCATGTGGATTTTGGTCTGGCCTTATTATTGGATTGACTACAGAGTACTACACTTCCCATTCTTACAAACCTGTACGTGAAGTAGCTCAATCCTCTGATACTGGAGCAGCCACTCTGATTATCTATGGACTTGCACTAGGATACAAATCTGCAATCATTCCAGTGTTTTTGCTTGCGATTACCATCTTCGCTTCGTTTTACTTGGTAGGACTTTACGGAGTGGCTCTCGCAGCTCTTGGTATGCTTTCATCGCTTGCTATTGGTTTGACCATTGATGCATATGGACCTATCACAGATAATGCTGGAGGCATTGCTGAAATGGCCGATATGGGAGAAGACATCCGAGGAATCACTGATACTCTCGATGCTGCTGGTAATACCACTGCTGCCATTGGAAAAGGATTCGCTATTGGAAGTGCTGCTCTTGTTAGTTTAGCTCTTTTTGGTGCATTCATGACTCGAGTTGCTGAAGGACTTGCTCCAATTGACGCTCAAGGAAATACCACCCAAAAAGTTCCTGTTGAGCTCAACATTCTTCAACCTCTGGTGTTTGCATTCTTGCTAATTGGCGCTATGATTCCATACTGGTTCAGTGCCATGACCATGAAATCCGTTGGAATTGCTGCCAAAGCAATGGTGGAAGAAGTTCGTCGACAATTTGCTACTATTCCAGGAATCATGGAAGGAACTGGTAAACCAGATTACGAACGATGTATCGTTATCTCCACCAACGCCTCATTGAAAGAAATGGTGGCTCCTGGTGCTTTGGTAATCCTTTCCCCTATTCTCACCGGATATTTGTTTGGTGTTTTTGCATTAGGAGGACTTCTTGCTGGTAGTTTGGTATCTAGTGTCCAGATGGCAATTAGTATGTCCAACACTGGAGGTGCGTGGGATAATGCTAAAAAGTATATTGAAGGTGGTGAACTAGGAGGTAAGGGATCGGAATGCCATAAAGCAGCTGTTACGGGAGACACTGTTGGAGATCCTTTGAAGGATACATCTGGTCCTGCACTTAACATTGTTATGAAGTTGATGGCCATCCTTTCGTTGGTTTTTGCTGATTCGTTCGTAGCACTTTCTGCCTCAAAGGGACAAGAATGGGCTGGATACCCTCAAATATAATTCTTATTATAAAATTATTATTCATCCAAAGAAATTATTATTCATCCAAAGAAATTATTATTCATCCAAAGAAATTATTTTATTATTCAAGCGTCTGGATAGTTTATCGATATCTAGTTGGTCTTCCGTGTTAGCCTCACGCCTAAACAATGATCTTGTCTCGGTTGAAATTAATTTATAATCAGGAACTTCCAAGTCTTCCACATTATTGCATCCAAACCCTTCAATCATAGACAAAGCCCAGTGTTCGTCATTGATATAGCGGGTTAGTTTATCACCGTGATAAATGTGAGATATTCCACTGGCTAAAATAACAGGCAAGCAATTTTTGCAAGGTGCTGAAGTGATGAAGATGCTAGCGCCTTGCAGTTTGATTCCCTGCTTCGCTGCGTAGGTTATACAATCAATCTCCGCATGAATGTCAATGGGAGTTTTCTTCTCTTTGTTTAAGGAACTGTTACCGCTCTTTAGACTCTTGGCGAAGCCCCACGAAACCAAAACACCTTCTTGATTCACGATTACCGCGCCCCTACAACAGCATCAGATGATCGAACGTGCACACAATTGCACTTACATGTCTTGACCCTTCTTTATCGATGTGGACCCCAAAGTTCGAGCCTCCACTGCCAATGTCATCCACTGGCGAACTGCGAAAGCGTTCATCTTAATCCCCAATGAATTTTAAACAAATGACGGCATTTTTTATTGCAATTTGGAATCTTGAAAGATCTGCTGCGTTCGATGAATAAACTACCTCGGCCTCTGAACGTGAAAACTGTTTTGCTGAGGAATTTGCTTCGTTGATTGACAAACTAAATCTCGTGAGCCCGAATGGACAATTTTGTGTCTTTCGAAAATCGAAATCACTTATTGGAGTGGTTTCACATTCTCGGCACCTGATATTATTTGATTGCATTCCTCGATTTGACAGCAATATCACCCTCAAACACCTTCCATGATGTAGCCATCTAAAGCGTTTCAAAATGCTTTATACATTGACGTCCCTATTTCTGCATCCCCGCATATCAACTAAGAAAAACGTTTGCAATAACATCTTAGTAGTATGTGGACCGCATCAAGCACCGATGCAACTGTTATAGGGAACCATTCCGCAAAATTTTGTCATTCTAGGTTTTTGAAGGCCTCCTTAGCGACTAAACCCTTGTCAGATGATAGCTTTTCATAATACTTGCGAATGGGTCACAAAATTGAAACCTTATGTGAACATCCGATTTATTTATTCAATGATATTAAAAGCTTGCATCATACCAGTATCCTCGTGCATGAGAGTGTGACAGTGCAAAAGTGTCTTACCTGTAAAGTCGAGCGGTTTCCAACGGATAGTTACATTGCCAGGTGCAGGAACGGAAATTGTATCTCGCCAGTCTCCAATTTCGAAATCAGCAGTGAAATTTCCCTTCGAAGCGACAGAAACAACCTGAAAATGATTTGTGTGCAAATGAAATGGATGCGACTCTGTTGCCATCGAACCGTCCATGTTGTATTCATTCCTGATAACCCATTCTTGAACCTGACCTAGCCGTACGTCGAACATACTCCGACCATCGAAGGCAACTCCATTAATTCCATAGAAAGTGTACGAGTTACTACCACGTGTTACTTTCGGAGTGGAAGGACCTCCTTGTGTGTACTCGATGATTCTTTTGGAGACGTTTAGGTTTGGATTTCGCAGATCCGACATCTTGATAGTCTGGGTAAAAGCGTTTTCGAGGGATAATGGAGGCTTAGTATTTGGGAGTCCAATAGATTTGATTTCAAAAAGGTCCATGTTTACTATTTTCGTCTTGTTTCCAAGAAAGGCAAGAGAATCAGCGAATGTTGATCGAATGACAGAATCAGCAATACATTGAACAAGAATATCTCGTCGCGATCCAGGTGGAATTAAAATGCCAACATGAGACGATCTTGGACGCTGAAAATTGATCCCGTCTGCAGCAGTTACAACCCAAGAACATCCAAGTCCAGAGTTCAAAAAGAGAGAGCCGTCGATGATGGTGTTTACAATTCGGAATCGGTAGACCTTACTGGCTTGTAGTTCAATAACTGCGTCCCTAAAACCATTCACTGTGAGAAAAGTTTCTTTAATATTGGGAGCCAATTTCATATTTAACTTGCTTTGGCTCAACTTGGAATCAGCCGCTACATCCGATCGTTTACCAGATCCAATATCCACCATTCCCACCATCATGACTAAACTGCATTATTAAAAGCATTTTTAAATCGAAACTCAACTTACCAATATCTTTTTCTATACCTGCATTAACAGTGGAATCTCTCACAACAACGGCAGATGTCATTCCGTAAGCCGTTTGAAACCCTGATGATCCATGAAAATGCGGATGAATGTAGAAAATCCCGGTAGGATGATTCAAAGGAATATGATACACGAATTGCATTGTCTCTCCAGGATGCACGATTTGAAAAACGTTGTCGTCGGTTTCGGGAGAAACGTGAAAACCATGAATGTGAATCGCAGTGGTGTTGGGACATCTTACACTGTTGATAGGAGGATCACAAATGTCACCCCCAAGTTCATTCACAACTGTGAGACGCAGAACTGTTCCCGGATCTACGACCATTGTAGACCCGGGAAACTCTCCATTGAAAGTTCGAATGACCATCGAGAGGTTTCCGCCAAAGTCAACTAAGGAAGGTACAATACGCAAGGTGGCATTGAGTTCTCCATTTCGCTGTACTAGCACCTTGGGCTCCCTGAAAACGACTTGTTGTTGTATTTCGGGAACCTGATGGTATACGGAGGAAGGTACGAATGCGAGTACAATGAAGAGAGATGCGATGCCAAAAAGTCTACTGATCTTCCATCGAGAAGGAGAATCGATTTCAAATTCAGAGTGCGTAGTCGTTGCAACGGCACCATACATTGCTGAGCTTCAAAAATCAATGCTTTACAACAAGTCGAGGAAAATATTCAATAAATCTTCAGAATGAATGATGATGAGTAGTAATAATAAACCGACTAAACGATTCGAAATGTATCACTGCAAGAATAGAATAAATAAGAATGGTTTTCAAACTATTGAAGTTAAATGAATGCAAATGGACGAAAAAATTCATTTTTGCCTTTGACTTGGTTTTATTTATTACGTTCGTCCATCTACCATCCATTGTTTTATGTCGTTTCAATTCAATTTCTTCAATGACACGGAAGGCAATCACGATGACGCAGCATCTTCGAAACCAGTGAAGATCGGAATTTGCAGTATTCTAGACATTTCCCAGATTGAAAGTGAGTTAAATAACAGCACCCTTGAACCTTCAACAACTGAAGTCATCGTATAGATAGCACCGGTGGTGTAAGCATGGTCCGCGGTTTGTCTATTGTACAAGCAAAAGACGTTCGAGTAGATAGCCAGGTTCACGATGTCAGCACGGATCTGCAGAGCGGAGTGTATGAAGGCGGATTTAAGTTATGGGAATGTTCATTAGATTTGGTGGACTACTTGAAGGATTGCTTGCCACCGGGTGGAGGTTGGGCTCTGGATATGGGATGCGGACATGGTCTTCCTGGTATTGTTTGCGCGCAACGAGGTTTCAATGTAGTGTTTCAAGACTTCAACTCGGAGGTGTTGTTGAGGCAAACCATGCACAATGTGAAGTTGAATGTGAAGTTGAATGATAACAACAGGCAAGTATTTTACATGGCTGGTGACTGGAATTCCTGTGTAGAGAGTCTTGGAACATACAAGTTTGATTTCATTTTGGCATCTGAAACAATTTACTCGACTGACACGTTTGCAGTACATGCTGAAATATTCAACCAATGTTTAAGCCCTACTGGCATTGCGTTAGTAGCAGCAAAACGATTCTACTTTGGAGTGGGTGGAGGTTCTACCGAGTTTATGGAGTACATCCAAGGACAGACTAGTTTGAAATGCAGAAAATTGTCTAGCTTCAATGATGGGAGCAGCAATGTACGCGATTTGGTCTTGGTCGAGAGGATATAGAAGGTGATGATGATCTAGCGTGGAATATAATTATAGATATATAGATATATGATGACGATTTAGCGTGGAATTTGAGGACCTAATCGTAAATTTCCGGGCCTTCTCAACCTTCTCATCGGATTTCTATCATCGTCTTGAAGGGGATCTCGACCTAAGGCTCCTCTTTGGTTTCTACGCGGTAGAGGTGCAATAGTCTCATTGTTTGCATACAAGGCTCTTGTTCTTGGGGTCATTTCAGTACGTATTATGCGAGGAGGTCGTGCCGGGGAGCCGGTCACTTGAGGCGACGAAATGGAGTTGTCTAGAAGATGGCGGTCCGCGACAGGTGGAATTCGATCATACCTTAGCCTGAGATCGAGGATGGTGTCTTTCATAGCGCCAATGAAAACAATATTGTAAAATTTGACGAGATCCCCGTAAACACCCGTGGAAGCATCCAACAGAATTCTTTTTCGAACCTGTAAATCGTCGCAATAATGGCTTCTTTTATGGTCTTCGTTGTATTCTTTGTATACTTGGCTGAGTAATGTAAACGTCATTTGTTCCGGAAAATTTTTAGCCTTGGCGGCTCCGTATATAGAACAGAGTATCATAGTATCGACATGACGATCCTTCATAAGATCGTTCGCATGATGCTTCAACACAACACTCATTATTTTACCAATGTCAGGTTCCAATGCTTCCTTGAGCACAACAGAAAGTTTATTGGAAAGACGAGCCAGTAACCCTGATACTCTCTCTTTTAGCAGACTGTTCAACTTTGGTTTGAATAAATGATCATAAGGAGATGCAGTCGGTTTATCGGCCATTTTTTCCTGTTGAAGAAACTTGCCTGTTTTCATCGCAGCAAAAATATCTGAATTCGAGTTCCAAATCCTCTGCTCAAGAATATTGATCTCGATATCTGCGAGGTGCTGTTTTACTAATTCAGGCATTTGTGGAACACATTCAATAAAGGTGTCGATAATACTCAGGATAGAGGTTACTCTAACAGCTAAATGTCCTAGAATTGCAGGATATCTGAGATTTTTTCTATCCCTTTCCTTGGCTCGAACAATAACTTCCAAGCAGCACGTGAACAGAGACCTGTGGAAAGCATCGTTGTGTAGGATCACATCGAATTTCACATCTCTCTCCTTGTCTCTTTCTGTCTCCAATATCCTTTCAAGAACACGGTAGTTCAGTCGTTTTGCGAGATCAAATAACTCCATGCACTCGTCCACGCTTCTCGAAGGGTCCAAAGATACAAACAATTTCCTGGCTGAACTACGTTCAAGAAACGAGATACCCCGTAGTTTTTCTACCATGCAAGATATTCTGTCGACAATACTATTAAGAGGATTTTCTTTGCAATCTGCACAACATCGAACTAGAAATCCGCTGGGAGAATTAGGAGCTGTTTGCAACTCTCGTTCCAACCAATGACTTGCAGCTAATGCCTTGGTGATAGGTGTTTCAGGTATCGATGCTCGAATCGTTCTTGTGGGTGACAGTAGCGGTTGTTGCTCTGGTGTTGGTGCTAGACATTGGATTCTAGGAGACTCTCCTCCAGAGAACAGGGTTTTCTTGGCGGTTGGGTTTGGGGTACTTTGTATGCTGAGAATCAATGTCTTCTTGGGCGGCAAAGGCGGCATTGCATCAAGCGATGGCTCTCCAACTCTCTGTGGTGTTTCCCAAGAAGGTCCCGATACATTGATGTTCTGTTCCCCTCTTAAAAAGCAAATTTCGTCCAGAACACCAATATTTAACACAAATTTGTCGGTGTAGAAACTACCAAGAGCTGGGCTACCAAGAAGATCGTATACTCCGCAAGAGAAATGCTCCTCCAAAAACTTTTCCAAAGTTTCTTTGTGTGCCCTGACCTTTGACAAAGTTGAGTTCATGAAAATCTCTTTCATATCCGCTAGGTGTTTGTCGTTGAGATACTTGTACAAGTCACAAAAGCGCAGAGCTCGATTAGTGGGTGTTTGAATACGACGTTTCTTGGTATCTGGAGTGAGTTCTCGCAACGGATCAATTGGTATTGCAGGAGTGTCCCTCGCCAGTCTCGCAGCGCAAACGACGCCCAAAAGTAACTCACATGTCCAACAAGCAGGCGTGAACTCACTGTTTCCTAGATTAAGACCTTGTCTAGCTATAACAAAAAGCAGCCAAGTAGAATCAAATGCATCGTCGTTTTGGCTCGTCTTCTTCCCTGAAAGTCGCCACAATTCCTTAAACTTTTTAAACCACGAACCCATGTTACCAAAACATTTTTTCATATTTTCTACCATGTTCGGAAGTCCTTTTACATTTGCATTCTCCACCCAATGATCATTCTGTTCCAGAACAAGTTTAGATGCATCCATGATATCGTTCAAGCTAGTGTCGGTCAAAGAGCAGAAGTCGTCTACGCTGTTGGAAACCCCATTGAGCCCCCCGCGATTTAGAACCACCAAGTATAAGCACGAAACTCGAAGCAAATGAGGATCAACACAGTCAATTGCATTAAACCCTAGTTTTACAACTTCATTAGAAACTTCTGGGATCATATTGCTTTCAATGTTGATTCGTTTGCATAGGTCTTCTATCAACCTGAGATTCCCTTTGTCGTCACCCATTCTCTATGCTGGAAAAAACCAGGGTTGTATAACGTAACTGCTATGTTATCGACAAGGGCTCGTTACAAAGACACTGCTGCGAAGCTGCTATGAAAAAGTAAGGCCGGTGGTCTTAACAAATGCGGTATACTCTATCGCACTCTGAACTCAAAACCGAATGCTTTTTGTTGCTTAAAAATAAAATTCACTATAAGACCATCTACGACAAACTATATATTTAATTTCAAAAAATCTGGTTTTAAAAAATCGATGATCTGACTAAAAGTGGGTCGACATGTTATGTATTTATCAGCCTTTCGAATGATTTCGAAAAAAACTTGCTCACTATATTGCCGCTGAAAGGGTCATTTGCGTGTGTACTTGTAGGATTCTCATGCTCAGCGTTATAGGGTATATATCTACAATTTCTTTATATTCGTTATATTCATCTACATTGTTTTGTGATTATGTCTTTAGTATTTTGAAAATGACTTGTTTATCCGCTACGCTGTTCATTTTCTGCATCCGTGCCAAGCAAGCGAACTGAACAGCATCGCATTCTAGTGATAGAACGAGCAACCAAGTTTTTAGCTCGACTTGGTCATTTCTTCCAAGATATTGCAACTTCGTTTCATACAAATAAATTGAATACCTTGAAGCAATAGGAGACCCGCGATGTGGCACACCGCATGTTGGAAAGGCATTGCTTGAAACGAGTTGGCAGAATGAGCGGCAAAGCTAGTGGATGCGTATAATCACTGTCGAAAGGCTCATGTTTCGCCAGGGTAGCTGTAGAAGACTTAATGCCCGAATTAAAGGCATGTTTCTTATAATTGAGCTTTAAACTATGACTTATGGAGATACTACTATTTGGAGGAAGTCTTGCGATTGAGGGAGCTACCTCGTTTGGACGTGGTCAAAGTAAATTGTTTTCTTGAATGTGATTACTCTGTTTTAATATTTTCTTCCCGGTAGAATGACAGATATTCTTTTGAACGAAGCATCTCGCCAAACTTTGACCTCCTTTGAACCTTTTCAAGAAAATCGTATATTCTTGACATAGATTGTCCCATGTCATATACGAGGTCTCGAAATAAAATCATGTCCAGGATCAAATACAAGTCCTGAGTTTTCACGAGGTATTCCCGAAGTTGCTCATCTTGATACAGCTGTATCATGTAATCATTCAAGTAACCATTCAGGAAATCCGGCGACGCTACCAAAGGCCGCAATGACATGGCAGCCATCAAAGAATCGTGTGTTAGAAAAGATAATGCCAGATGCAACGTGCCTGTTGTAATAAGCCTGTTGTTCCTTAGAATAAGTCTGGCGGTGGAAGACTTGCAATCAGCCCTAACTATGGAGAAGGAGCCAATATGGTGCAATTTCCAAAGCGAATAAAAATGGGACTTCGTAGCCTCCACTACTTTTTCAAAATCAGCGTACGTCGTTCGACGAATGATGCGTTGTGAAGATTCGAATCGAATGCCTTTCATTAGTGGCACTGCTTTTCCATGAAGAGCGTATCCGATAGACTATTCAAAATTCAGATTTGAAAACTAGATAATGATGACTTACCGTCTCTGCAAGGTTGACTTGGGAAGAAACCCCAGAATCTGAATATCTGTGCAAAATAATGTTTTCTGTCATGAGGGATAAGTTGTAAAATACATTGGAAAGCAGCAAGAGCATTCTCTTGCTTGAGGTGGAAGGTTGATATACAAAATTCATGATCACCGCAGCCAATGCTCCAATGATAGTGGAGAGAGTAACGTATCCACCATACCTCCAACAGTCAGAAGCACTCGGCTGCTGGTCTACAATTGCATATTGGATGCTGGTATAAGTCCTTAGTAACGCGAAAGAAGCGTATGTATATGTATAGTGATTGTTGGCTATCCAAAGATGAGATAGTAGCACCGGAATCATCAGTAGTGCCAGCACCCATTCATGGTCTATGAGTTGCGCTCCAAAGACCCCGTAGCATATTCCGTAGGCCAATCCAAAATAAACATATCCCAAGAATACCCCACCAACTCTTTCCATGACTCGAAATAACACATACCCCGAATCCAACCGATAGAGAACAACCCAATATGTGAACTGGACATGAAGAAAGTTTATATCCGAATGCCAATTGGTGATAGACGGAATTGACAGTAAAATAGATCCGACCACCAACTTGAGCGCTATGAGCAGACTCGGGTTGACGAAGTTGGCGATGAATACATTGATACGATCTCTCTCAATGAACAAACCTTCGGCAGTAACTTCCATTGCAGGGGGCTTTACTAACTCTCGAAGGGTCCATGGTGCCGGTGTCTGGTTAGCAAGCAACACAGCGTCTTCTATCGCTTCCAAGTATCTCCCCAATGTTGCTACATATGTAGCCAGCTTGGTGAGTTTCAAAGGCACCACATGGAATCGATTCACTTCGATTTTGTCAAACTCGAGAGAAATGACGTCATGAATCCAAATAATTGAGAGCTTTTCAACCACCTTCCATGTTTCCTTTGCTTTCAGAAGCATAGATTGAATATCTATCGAATCCGTTTCGAAAATGAATTCCGGCATCTTAGAGCAAATGCCTTCAATTTGAATGTTGAGAGTGTTTAAATGGTCGCACAGTTGATGCTTCAGTTGGGGATCCATCGTGGTGTACATGGTGGTGGAGGGCTGGTTTCGTTTCAGCTTCAACAGCATGTCCTCTGCTGCTGCTCTAACGAACCTAACACAAGTCCTCGATCC
>Ga0105053_10005872_pt1 | contig 17206 bp, 22 predicted proteins | sample BON01_FD_78093 | JGI IMG/M metagenome (GOLD analysis project Ga0105053, IMG submission 78093) | Freshwater microbial communities from Lake Bonney liftoff mats and glacier meltwater in Antarctica - BON-01 | ecosystem: Environmental > Aquatic > Freshwater > Ice > Glacier meltwater | place: Lake...
CACTACAACACTGCCCAGCGGTCTTCTCTTCACGTACCTCTTTTGAAAAGCTATGTAAACGACGATTCCGAATCCAAAAACAATTGCGGGAATCATGAAAGCTTTCCAAAGGTCATCACCCACAGTGTTTACATACACGTTAACCGCTGTAGAAAGTGCCGCACATACGTTGATCGTCATGTAGAATTTCATGTAGTAGCTGGTAACTTCACTTTTGTGTAACTCCGGATGAAATTGATTTGCACCCATGACAGAAATTAAACTTTTCACTCCCCCCATTCCCATAGGCATTAAAAAGTAGAAAAACACTGGCAGCATCCAATCTTCATATATGTTGACTGATCCCATCAAAGCGACAAGAACGAGTGCAATCAAATACACGGATGAGAATATCAGAATGCCTTTATACTGACCAGTCAATGCATCACCAACTGCACCTCCGATCAAAGGCCACACGTAACTGATACCACCAAAGACGGAGACCAGTGCAGCTGCATCCGCTTGAGTCATACCAGCGAACGCGGGGTTGGTGAGGAAAGTGTAAAATTCAGGTTGAAGCACGTAGTATGCAAACCTTTCCATACCTTCAAGGAGGAGAATGAAGATGGTGGCCTTCCACATGGGGTCAAGGTAGTAGGTGTACTCGAAGCCTTTGTCATCCGTGTACTTGAGAGGTCTACTTGGATCGCCCGACTGGTACTCTTCAGGTATTAGCATCTCTGGGTTTTCAGAGGCAGGATCTTCGTTCCGCACCTTGCTAGCTGAATCCGATGGTTCATTATTTGTCATTTTGTTTCAAATATGAGGGAGTTCGAGTTTTGATCTCGAGATATCCACAAGGAAAATTTTAAAAAGGAATTGAAGTTTTCTGCGTTTTGAATTTTGAATTCATGAATAATCCTACGTACTGGATACTCTAGCATAAGCCTTTCGCTGAATGTGCTCGTGCAAGAATCCGAGGAGAGATTTGAATCAATATTACTTTTCTAATCGTCTTTCAAAGATGGATACCTAAGAATCTCTGTCTTTATTTAATAGTCTCAAAAATAAGCAGATGAGAAGAAAGCTTTAAAACGTAACAAGAGAATTCGACAAAAAGTTCAATTCTTCATTTGCTGTCTTTCTTTCGTAGGTTCTTTTTATTTAAAAAACTGTACTAGATCAAAAAATCCAAGTTAAAATTCGCTAGCAGCACGAATCCGTTTCGTTTTGACTGTGGTCTTGTGTCAGATCAGCTGCAGCATTTCTCCCAGTACGAGTATCATCAAGAAGCATAGGGCTATCAACTATCTTTTGAATCAGTTCTTGGAATACTTGTTGTATTCCCAATCTTGTCTTGGCACTAGTTTCAATAAACAACATTCCTCGCTGTCGGGCCCAAGCTTCGCCTTCCCGTTTCGACACTTGTCGCTCTTCCTCTCTATCCACTTTGTTTCCAACAAGGACTAATAATACATCTTTACTTCCTCCTGGAGTGTACTGATTCACCTCATCGAGCCATTGATTTACATGCTCGAAAGAATTTCGTCGCTGCAACGTCGCTGAGTATCTGATTGAAATAACAATACGACAGCCTACTTACAGTGACGTCATACACCAATATAATTCCCTGGGCACCACGGTAATAAGAAGCAGTTAATGTTCGGAAACGTTCCTGTCCCGCTGTATCCCAAATGGTGGCTTTAATAGTCTTGCCCCCTTGGTGCACCATCTTCACCTTGAAATCAACTCCAATGGTACTGGCCTGCGCCTCATCGAAGCTGTTGTCCGTGAACCTTAGCAATATACTCGACTTACCAACAGCTTCGTCACCTATTAGGAGCAATTTGAATAGATGGTCATACTTGTCACCACTCATCCTGCCGTTCTCGCGTGCAAGAACTTTATTCCAAATTATGGTCTACCAAGAAAGTCGGACTGATGAATCGGGTACCTTCACTCGGTTTCGGAGAATGGATCATTGGAATGGAACTTGTAACTAAAAGAAGAACCATTTCAGAAAACGACATTATTGCTTATACTCAAATGACTGGATATGCAAATGAGAATTTATTTGGAGATATGGTTTATTTAATGGAAACTATGAAACATCCTCGTCGTCTTGCTCCAGGGCTTCTCACGGCTTCAATTGCAGATGCTCTTATTGTTGGTTCAGGTGTTATTGAAGGTCATGCCGTAGCTCTTGTTGGAATGAACAATATGGTTGCCAAACATCCTGTGTATGCTGGTGATTCAATTCATGTAGAAATTGTTGTGACTCATAAGAAGGAGAGCCAATCGAAACCGGATCGCGGTGTGGTAGTCACACATCAAAAGGTGATCAACCAAAATGGGATTGTTGTTCTTGAATATGACGTTTCAAGAATGTTGCTTAAAAAAGCGGCCCTATAATTTCATATTTAATATTGTTGATTCTCCTTTTGGAGATTAATATAATAATAAGACACCAAACATATCACAAGAAATATTGCAGAGAATAAACCAAGCTTTCGCCATCTCAAGTATGAAATGTATTCATCGTAGTACAGAAACCTATTTCTTAGCATGGATGGGAGCTCAAACTGCGAGGGTAGTGGGAATAATGAATTCTGAAATTGGTGCAAAACATGGATCAAGCTTGGAGATGGATGTTTCATGTTATCATTGACACAAATAAATTTAGGTTTTCTTGATCGAATTGAATCCAGTTTCGAAAGAGTGGACCGATAATCATCATCAATCATTTCGAATGCCACTGGTGAGTCTTTTTCTTCAATGAACTGATACGTTTTCTGTCTTGGAATTTTATTCTCAAAAATCTCTCTGGAAATATCGCATTCCAATACGTCCTTAAGCGTCACTTCAGTCACATTCATGCATGATAACATCAGCTGCATTTTTTCATCCACCACGTCCGGCGAATCATTGTCGCCAGCAGCCAGTGTCCTTAATTCATTAGAGGATAGAACACCATCACCATCGGTATCTACCTCCTTTTTAAAAAATTCAGCTCTTGATAGTAGCAAGTATTTACTTTGTTCAACCATCCAATACATGTACGAAAACGAATACTGCATGTCTTTCGGGTCCCTGAATCGATGGCTGCTCGTTGCCGCAAACTCTGCAGGAAATCGCGATTGCAGAGAAACCATTTGGTCACGATCAATAAAATGAGGCATGTGGGCTGGAACTCTACGTCGGATTGATTTCTTTCGACCCCCGTTCGAATATCCCTTTTTAGCGGGATTCTTCTCTGGAATTTCGTTGAATGCTTGATGGTAGAGCCAGTCAACATGCAAAAGCGATTGACCAAAGTAGTCCAACAAGGAGCGTCTTCCACCAGAATACGCCGAACTTTCTAGAGGAATCAAAGATTGATACTCTTCATACACCTGTAAGAATTTCGCTTTCAATTGCTGATCTCTTGCAGAGAATTCGTCTGTAGTGGACAACATTCGACGAAGGCATTGTTCAGGCACTGGCGCGCCAGCAGTCATCGTCAAATTAACCCAAGAATTATCGTGGAAATGAAATCTTACCGAAACATTGATAGGAGGTAAATCATCAGGACCACAGGAGGACACGACATTATTGGAGTGCTTTAAATAGGATATTTCATGTGTTTCAGACTTTTGAGGGAGTTTGCCCAATCGAAGCTCGTGTCTAATAGGAGGCTCGTACACATTACTGCTAGTCACGCCGCCACACTGATCGCCTCGAAGACTGCACATCCGTTGAGCTTGTTCCATATCAGTGAATTGCTCGCATCCAAATTCTAAAGAACATCCAGCTAAAAAACTTTCTACGTGGGTTACAAAAGAAGCATTTTGCATCTCCAATAACATAGAAATATTCCGTCCATGCCAGAGGGTACTTTCATGTAAAATAGAATCAGGTCTGTAAAACACCACATGTAATAAACGAGATTCAGCATTGAAAGAAGCATGTGCAATGATATCGTTGCGACTATAGTACACGGTTTTCAAATCACCCAACAGGGCGAAATGATCCGTCATATTCAATATCACCGACCGAGTACCGATGGGTAAATTCAAATGTCCTTTGGTGAATGCGTGGAAAGTGTCATTGCTACTTAATGACACAAGCGGGGGTTCAGATTTACGCACTGGTGCATGTCCTATACAATCACCAGCATCAAAAGCACACTCGAGACTGTCACAATGCGTATCGCAGTACTCGTCACCTAAAAAACTATTCTCGCATCTTTCTGAGCAGAATTTATGCTTCACTTCCACATGAATCTCTTCTTTGCTACTCAGATGTCCTTCATCTCCTTGTAGCTCAATTTCCTGTTCCTTGTTACAGTCGGTGTAGTCGAAGTTACACTCGTCGTTGTTACAAGACGGATCACACACACCATCCCCCAGCCACGAAGCCATGCAACCTGATGAGCACTGCGGCAATTCCCAAGTCAAATATATCTTTTGGCCTCCCCGAGTAGTATAAAAATCCTCGGGCCAAATGTCACTCCCGAGCATGACGTCATCGTTGAAATAGACGAATTTTGAGGCCAATCCACGAATATGATGAATATTGGCTTCGATTGAAGGAGAACTAAAACTAGGCAAATGCGATGCATTTTTGAAAATATCAGTATGTGGTACAATGGAGATGCGGCTATTTGATAAGTCTAACCATGAAGGGATTTGATTATCCGTGACAATGTATATATGACGAATCCAAGGAGCATATTTTTCAATGGACCTAAGTGAGTATCGCAATTCTTCGTTATCTCGATAACGATTATCCGAAGCAGATTGTGTATCGTCAGAATCCTCTTCTGCATCGTCATATTCTCCTTGTGTATCATCTCCTGCACTTTGTTCTTCCGCATACGAATCATAGGTTTCAAAAAAATCTTCAGGCAGTTCACTTACAGGATGAGAAATAAATTGGTCGAAAAAATGAACTACGTCCGAAGTTCCAATCAAATCCAAATCCGGATCAATTATAGAAGAATCATTCTTAGCCGAAATAGATGTTTCCGCAAATTGAACAAGTTGTTCAGCCAGCGATTCTTCATAAGACACATTTCCAACGTACTGTCTACCAGAGTCCCGATGAAGTCCTTCAATGGATTTCGATAAATTGCGAAGTTCATTTCTCAACTGGATAAGTTTCATCAACGTAGTTTCATTGAACGAAGGGAAGGTACGGGCTTGTTCTGCTTTTCTATCATCCGTTTTATACTTCAGAAGCTTGGCCTTCCACACAGGATCGGAGCCATTGACCCAAGTGTACACAATGTCAATGGGCTGTTTGCAATACAGATGCGAGAATGGTCGACCGGCGATGTTGTCTGAATCGAGGCAATTCGAATAGTTGTGAACGCTGCGATAGTCGTGGATAAAAAGCAAGAATCCCAATGAGCCAACAAGAATTAGTATATATCCTAGCAAAGCATAGGGACTTGAGTTTATCGCATCCAAGCATCTTCGTTGCAACGCCTTGCCACTCCCATGCATTGTCCTTCCAGAATCAGAGCAAGCTTTTTTTTTGAAAATCGAACTTGAAAATCAAAAATTAGTATGGATACTAAGATACTATTGCAGAGATTTTTGGTAGGTATACGAGATCATTTTGGGGATGCCGAGAGAGGGACATCAATGTATAAAGTAGTTTTAAATGCTTTCGTGGTTTCTTCATGGAATGCGTTTGCAGGCGACATAGTTGTGAAGTCGAGGGATACAATTAAATTGCATCAGGAGAAATAAAATGTGAATTCAGTGATTCCACAAAATGTTTTTGCTTCTGATTGCCTCACGGATTGCCATCAGGCTCTTTTCTTTCAAAAAGATACTCTTGTTTATTAAGAAAATAGCATTTGATGGCTTTTATCCACTACTTGTAGTGCTTTAAACAAATCGATTTTTGTTGTGTTTAAAATTCAAATCTAGTTTTATTGATTGCCCAATTGACTAGAATTCAAATACTCCTAAAGTACTTCCGAAAAGAAAACACGTCATATTCATCAATGACTGTAAATGAGCCATTTTTAAAATTAAAACAGAAGCGGATTTTTTTGGGTCTATAAATGAAGTGGATTTAAAATGTATTAAAGAAGCAATATTACTAGAAGTGTAGTTCAATACACCCATACATGTTGTGATCTCAGATTGCATCGCTTTCGGAGCTTCTGGGTGTTCTAAAAGGGGCGCCCCCCTCGTACTTGAATGAGTTTGTTGTTGCGAGAATTCTCGGACGTGGACGAAGTGTTGAAAGACGACGTCTATGGTTTCAAAGTGATCACAGTGGATAAAGACTGCCCTGCATCGCAATGTGGACTCGTGCCATTCTTTGACTTCATCATCTATGCTGCTTCCGAAAGGTTGTTATCTAAGGAAATCCAATTTGGTGACAAACCTAGACTGCAACAGATAGTGGAGATGCACGAGAACAAACCGTTGAAGTTCACGGTGCTCAATGTGAAGAATTGGACTTTGCGGGACCTTAACTTTGTTCCGGCCAAGCAATCGTTTAAAATGGGTCTCAGTGGGATCAAAGTGAGACAGAGTGCCTTTCGACATACGCTTGATAAGGTGGGACATGTTATGGGAGTCCAACAAGGGAGCCCTGCTGAAGATTCTGGACTAGAAATTTTCACTGATTACATTCTTGGCACAGGTCAAGGAGACATATTTGTGAGTAGAGGTTGATATTTTGATAAGATTTGTTTACTTACTTCGATCTATAGACCACTTTGGATTCCGTGACGAAGACTCTATCAGAGTATGAAGACAATCCTCTTATTCTGATGGTTTATTCGAATGTAGCGGATACTGTGAGAATGGTGAAGATTATTCCTAGTAAACGATGGCACAATTGTCGTGGCATGATCGGTTGTGACATTGGCATGGGGTCGTCGGCGCATTCTATTGCTAGAGACACTTCCACTGCAACATTTAGATTCATTTCTCCCGATATTATCAAACGTAGTTCCGTCGTTTATCCACCTCAAAAGCCTCATAAAACTAAATTGAAACATGATATCGTTTGCCAGCTCGGGTATGGTGAAATATTGGCAATAGGGACGAATGAGAAGGTTGTAGTTGAGTTGAATTGGAAACTTGCAAATGGCGCTCATGCAATTGCAATGTTAAACCCACGCAATTACACCAGGTTACCGGAACTCGGCTAAAATATATATGATTCTATTAGTGTGAAAAGTAAATGTTCGAAATACCACATGATAGTTTTAAAATGGTTATTTATTGGGAAGACGTGCTTTGCCTCTTCCAGGACGCGCTGGTTTTGAAATTTCTTTGAAAACAATTTTCCCTGCATTCTCATCGGGCGTTTCATGGAGCTTAAGAAGGTCATCAAAGTCATTGGTATCTCCAATTTCCAGCACCTTGTTTATATCAATTCCAACTTCAGTCAAGCGATGATGGATTGTGGCTTTCGCAGTCGAATACACCATGCGGTCTTTGATTTTAGACTGAGTTGGACAGGAAAAAATAAAGTATATTCTACCAGAAGTAGGATGTCGAAGAACATAGAATCGAGGGCCGGCGGTGAAGATAGTAGCACAGCTCAATGTGCTCTCTTTTGTGGTGGATCCCAATTCAACGGATTCACCACTTCCCAAGTACATCTCAACAAGATCGATAGACTCCAATGCAAATTCTCTAAGCTTAGAATCTAGTGCATTTGTAAATGAAAACGGCACAAGACCCATAGCATTTGCTTTCGCATCCGATGGCGAGGCCATGTAGGCGACCTCTTCTTTAGCGTATATTTCCTCCTCAGTCAATGGTGCGTCAGTAAGATCTCGTTTACGGGAGCTCATCAACGATTCAAGGTCCAAATCATCAACCTCCGACACATGAACAGACCCTAGGAAATTCGTATGGCCCAAAGCTTGCTTGACATCTTCTTGTCCAGAGGCATAAAGCATCCTGGATCTCACTCTAGACCCCTCAGGAACGTAAGCTATCAATACCCATGATCGAGCCCCCCCACTTGATACTTTGAACAACACAAAGCAAGGGGATTCCTGTAAGGCCGACTGTTTCATGGAAGACAAGTCATTGGAAGCTGAAGAACTGCCAGTACCTTTATCAGTTAGTTTGATGTGGACGTCCTCGAGTTCAGCTTTGAGCCATCGAATCTCTGATTCACCGGCTGACATGAAAGCGTTTAAAAGTTCATCATCAACAACCAAGTTTGCTCGAGCCATGTGTGAAGAAGGTTTTACGAGACCTGGTATTATAAAATATAATACACATACAATTGTATTAGCTACTTGCGCCATTCTTACCACATTGAATATTTAAAATTCAACGTTGGTGGTATCCTATTTTTAATTACATCCGGTGCGTGAGTCAATATGAGAGATTTATTAAATATAGTCATTGGTTACGGGAACGAACGAGTAGAAAGACGCTTGCTGATCAACGTGAGTTCAGATCGTTCATTACCAAAATTAGAAGCTCGCCTCAGCGAAGAATCAGTATTTGAATGCCAAAAGTTTAAATAATTAGAAATTGTTTTTATATTTGTTTTGGGTGCGGCAGTTGCTTAATTCAGTATCAAGAAATGCATTTGCGATGAACAATAGAAGGTCCCGATTCATCGTATTCATGCTTTGAGATCCACATCTGTTAGAAGGTGGATAGGGAAGTAAGAATGGAACCTCCAATCCACACAGAGTACTTGTGCTCAGGAGGAGCAACAATCTTGATCTTCGTGGTGGAAGGTGCAAGAGCAGTGACCTCTTTGGTCAAACGCTCAGCAAGTCCGTCAAACATGTGGATCCTCCAGACAAAACAATGTTTGCGTACAAATCCTTTCTGGTTTCAACATCTCACTTCATGATGAACTGGAAGATGGTATCATGGATACCAAATGCGTCCTTTCTAATCAATGCTAGTTGAAACAAAACTTCTGGGCATCTGAATCGCTCATTTCCAATAGTGATGATATTTCCATCAGGAAGCACATATGATTTCTCAAGAGACAAAGATTCAGCAGCAATCTTCATTTCTTGATCAAAGTCAAGAGCAACGTATCCGAGCTTTTCCTTTATATCACGAGCGATTGTACGGTCTGAAGAACTTGTGGAATTGAAAGAGTAACCACGTTCAAGCAAGAGCCTCATCGTGTAACTGGTAAGATCGCATTCAGCAACATTTATTCGAAGAATAGCATGAGGAATAGCATATCCTTCATACACCGGAACATTGTGCGTTACCCTGTCACCAGAGTCAAGGACCACACCAGTAGTACGTCCTGAAGCATAGAGAGCTAAAACAGCGTGTATATTCACGTACATTGCTGGTACGTTAAAGGTTTCAAACATGATTTGGGTCATTCTTTCTCTAATAGCCTTTGGGTTAAGAGGCACTTCAGTCAAAAGAACTAGATGTTCTTCTGGAGCAACGCGAAGCTCGTTGTAGAATGTATGACGCCAGATCTTCTCCATATCGTTCCAGTTTGTAATAATACCACGCTCAATAGGGTACCGTAGAATAAGTTCATGACTTCTGGCTAGAGCTTCCAACAAAGGCGTCTTTTTGGTCCATTCCTGAGAAGAAACCTGGGTGCTTTGGACGTCCAACAATAGCACGGAAGACAGCACGAGGAGCATCATCTCCAGCAAATCCTGCCTTGCACATATCTGTTCCACAATCCACTACAAGTGCTTGTACTTCATCATCAAGTTCTAATTATTTTATAGCAGCAGTGCTGACTATTTTTTTGATAGCGGCAGTGAGAAATTTTAGTTTTCTGTCAGAACAACGGCACCTCTTTCCAGAAAAGGGACTCAGAAGTAATACTGTGAAGCTTAGTGACGGTAGTACTTGCACTAACGGTCGCAGTAAGCGTTTCGACACTAATGGTTAAGCCTGAAACAATTTGTAGCAAGCCCTGGAGCTTCACTTGTATTCTATCCCTCATGATCACGAACCAAAAATAAACCTCGAATAGAATTAAGAAATGCTTTTGATATTCGAAACGAGTGCAGGTAGAGTCGATTCACTTTCAGGTGTGTACTCGTTTTTTTTTCTGACACCATTATTCAGGTATGGCCAATGAATTGATTGTCGTTCCATCTCAATACTGCGTCTCTTGTCGTAAACATCTCACTCGTAAGTCACTGGAATGCAATGGTTGTGCCGGTGTCTTGAATGCAACCTATTGCTCCTTGATGTGTCTTGCGGATGATGAGCTACGACACCAGAATGAGTGCGACCTGATAGCGTCTGACATTAAAGCGAAAGCGGTAGTTCTGAATTTCAAGTCATGCGAAGAGTTTAACAATGATGTGTACTCGGTTGGATTAGATAGCATTAATTGCGTAGAGGTACAAAGGAGTCATCGCTCGATATCACACAGAACCGATTTTTGTTTGCTACAAACTTACAGTGAGCTGATGGAACGACAGCCTGAGTCATGTTCTCGTCCCCAGATTAGTTTTGGTTCGGCGACCAGTGTCGTAGTGACGTGGTTTCCTCCTATCAATATCTCATACACTTCATACAAGGTATTCGTTCAGTACCCTGAACACCCGTGGACACAAGTAATGGAATGTCACACCAACTGCTGTATTGTTTCCGATTTAAAGAATTCCAATCAAGTCCAATTCAGAATAGAAGCTGGAAGATCTATTTCAAAACCGTCACTACCATTTTGTGTGGGATTCGCTGACAGTTCGGCTACGTTGGTCCTCGAGCATGAACTGCCGAGGAATGATTTCGCCAAGGAGGAGATAGATTTTTTCAAAACATTATATGCTCCTTCGCTAGTTCAAGAGTATTTAGATAAGATCCCGATGAATCACGAGATTGAGGATGATACGTGCCTGAGTCCAGTTGAAGTTATCCGTCAAAACCACGCACATTGCATCGAAGCAGCCATGCTTGCAGCGTGTATATTATCCATGAATGGTTTCCCGCCTTACATTATGGATCTCAAATCGTGTGAAGGCGATTACGACCATTGTATCACTCCTTTTCAAATCCGAGGTTTTTGGGGATGTATTTCAAAATCGAATCACTCCTCGTTGAGATACAGAAACCCCGTGTATGAGACATTGCGGGAACTTGTGATGAGCTATTTTGATGAGTATATGGACGGAGGAGGTCGTCGCACGTTGCGATCGTATTCAAAGCCTTTAAATCTGGAAATCATGTTTGGGCCATCGTGGTATAAAGTTCGTGGGGACGTGTTCCACGTAGCTGGCCTTGTGGATGACGTGAAGCACTATAATATCCTGCCAGATGAAATGATAGTACTGCGAGATGCAGATGCGATGGTTATGCATACCACCGTGCGCCAATTGGAATGGCCGACTCCAGAAAACTTCGATCAGCATCAAATACTCCGAAATGTCAATAAATAGAAGTTAGTATTTAGAATTGAGATGATGATTTGTCCAATCTGAAATATTAGTAGCTATAACGGAAGCCGACCTATCCGTGTGCGAAAAATCAATAACGTTGATGCAACAATTATGCTGTTCAATCTCCTGAACTTTAGTAGTACCATGTCCCATTAGATACGACAGCAATATCTGAACTATAAATTATAAATGAATCATACACCCATGAAATACATACCTTATTGAATCTGGAATGTGCCACAATCAATATAGTAGAAGCGTTGCTACTTTCAAAAACGCATTCATGCAACGCAGCGACCCCTCTGCTGATCACATCATGAGGACTTTCTCCACCAGGACATCGAACATGCACCTCATTATCAACCCAGCTACTAGTGAGCCTTCGTAACTCGGGCATGCAATCCTTCAAAGCCTTGCCTTCCAACTTAACGTGTCAGCAATCCACAAATATGCAAGGTGTGTACTTACAGTTCCATAGTGCATTTCGTCAAAACCAGGGACGACACGTGGCGTACCAGCAACAATACTCGCAGTCTCTTTTGAACGATCCAATCTACTGCAGAAAACCCCATCGAACTTCATGCCTTGGAGAGACAGTTTCAAAGCACAAGCCTACGAATACAATGAGAAACGTCGGCTTCGAAGTATGCAGCTTACCTGTTCGATTCCGCGCTCGTTCAATACTGCATTGACGCCTTGACCTTGGATCATAAAAGATTTATTGGCGTTCGTTTCCCCATGTCGACAAAGGAAGACACGCGTTTTCATGAAACCAAGCAGATCGAATCAGTCCTAGGTTGCGGGGACCGCATGATGGTTCAAATGGTGTTTTCGTTCCTGGCGTTGTTCAAAAGCATCTTGGCCATCAAGGGTGTTGAAACTGTTTATCGATATGGATTAGATGCTCATCAGTTAGTTCCAATCAAACTGCTTCACGCGAGATTGTGGCTATGGGCTTATGTACTGATACAATTCCCCGATTTAGCCAAGTCACTTTATTACGAAGAACACGTATCATCCATCATGCACCATATAATCACAGCTGCAGGGTTCGCTATCAACGCCTCTTTTGGGAGCAATAGAACTCAGGTAAGTTTGATGGCTTTTTCTTTACTTCATTGCTGAGTTTCAGTTATTTTCAGTCATGTGTCTTTCAGGAGAGGTAGTAGCCCCCGCATATCAGTACTATGCATACTTAAACAAAACCCATCGCGGTTCATCCCGCGTAGCACTGAGTTGTGTTTGGATGGCGGCACTTCTTACCTTTAGTGTGCGTCTGCCGATTCAGGCGTTTGTTGCCTATACAGCGGTGCGAGATATGTGGCTTGCATTGATTGGCGATGCAGACACAGTGAAGAAGGAGATCCAACCATGGTTGTTGATGCCTTCCATAGGAGGAGCGGTATTCATTTTGAAATTAGACTCGATGTGGATGAGGGAATGGGCTTTCCCGAAAATGTTTAAATAGTACATTACTAATTGGTTCGTTTTATGTATTTACACCACTGGTGGCAAATTATAAAAGTATTCTAGAGCTTTTTCCAATTTTTGAACTTGGACGTTATAGACAGGATCTGTTTGTTTTAATCCATTTTTAATATCTCCCCATACAATTGCCTCACCTTGTTGCGAGGTGGATAGTCCACTCAATGCATAGCACGTGTGATAATGGTCTCTTTGTTTACCAGGTTTATCTCTCAACCCTCCTTCTTGAAATTGACAGCATAATAAAAGATACTGCTGCATTCGCAATTGATCATAGATGAGAGTCCCTCGCTCTGTGGCATCGACTCCGTTATATTGTACCCCAAAGTACTTCTCTAGGACAGCCGGAGAACTACCCTGCCAGAATGAATAGCAAGCATCCACCAACTTATTTGTTCTACCTTGAAATCCACCTTCCAATCTCATCTGGCGCTTGACAATCCAATCAGTGAAGGCTTCGACATCGATTGCATCTGTTTGATCAAGAATGGCGAGCGACGCCAAAGCACAAAATGCGTATCCTCCGTGCGCTTCATTTCCTGGTTCTCCACCTATGCCTCCTTCATAAGTCTGACATCGAGTAACAAATTCGGCACAGTTCTTGGTGAGTGCTGGGGTCATGATATTCAATATGGACGCTACAGCGAGAACAGTGTACAAACCGCGTGTGTCCATTTCACCGTCTTTTTGCACGTGAAAACCACCTTGTTCATCCTTCAGTTCCATGAAGAAATCATAAATAGCGTGACGGTCAAGCATCTCAAAACTCTTTTGATCCCCCAGTGTCACAATAGCCAACACCGCAGCGTATGTAGGAGCAGTATGACCTACTTGCCTAAAACCACCACCAAATCCCCCTACAAGCTGAAATTTAAATGCTAAATTTAAACACAATGTTACTTACTTCCTTGTTCTTCCATACAATGACTCAGTGTCTCTCTAATATTGTCCACCTGATCAGTTGGAAAAGCATCCAGTAACTCAAGTGCATGTAGCATCCAGTATACCAACCAGGGTCTACTAGCCGCGAGACTAGTGTAGCTAGGTCCCAGTGTTGAGGTGAGTCCTTTCATTAAGTACTCCACTGTTGGTTTACGCAGGAGTGCTACTTGATCGCATCTTAGGAACCCCAAATCTTCCAGCTGCTTGGCGTTGGATGCCGAATGATCGTAGTTGTAGTAGCGAAGGCATTCAAACTCAGTTGATAATTGAAGTGCCGATGTCGAAGTCATATAGTCATCATCGCAGTTCTTCTCCAGGTTGCTCGGTACACCGCCCATCAAGAATATCTTTTTTTAGTCCACTTTGTTGTTTTTATGAATTTTATCCGTTATTTGTACTTCATGGATATTTCCTGTCTGTTGTCGGAGGAGGAGGAGGTCAAACCAACGCGCTTAAGAAGGGCCCGGCAAAACATCACCTTTGTAACGGAGGCACCAATCAATAAACGATTCGTCGACGGCAGACTCAGTAGATTCGATAGCTTCATTCGTTCAGAAAGAGAGTATTTTGATGCTATCATACCGTCACGAAGGAAAGATGAAAGTCTTGAAACAGGATTTTCAGCATCTACCATTTCCTGGACCAAAAAGTTGAAGCCAATTTGTCCTCGTGAAGAATCCTATGTAATAATGGACCATGTACCTTCGATGATTTCGACACGCAAACGTTGTGTTAAGGACCGAGAAACAGTAAGTCGGTATCAACGTGATCGAGTGGCAACTGCTTTAGTTTCCATTGGGAAACGCATTAAACAACCTCATCTGCTCAATCGGGACAGACTGACCCAATCATATCCTGAGCTTACTTCACTTTCACGCCCCATCGTGTCGCCTATTAATCATTCTAAATCTCAAAGAATGGAAGTGAAAAGAAACACTGTAGATACTATAGAGAGAAGCATCGAGCCGAATCACATACAAGAAAAACACAAAGTTCGGAATTTGAAGATAGATTTCATTCAGCAAGAACGAGAGTATGCCCTCGAAAAGATAAAGAACCAAAAGAACTCCAACAATAGTTCCATCGTAGACACCGAATTGAGAAACATTCAGCATAACAACCGTCAACGGCTCCAGCGAGAACTGACGTGGTCCCATAGACAAGCAGTCAACGCAGCATTTCAAACAGTTCGAAACCAAGACAAAAGGCGATTAATCGATCAGTTGCGCGACGATACCCAAGAGTTGAAAGAGCAACGGAATAAAAAACTACAAGATTTTTTGGCCAGCGCCAGTGATCGAGTATGTTTTCTGAAGAAGATCAAAACTCAGGACAGAGAAGTGAAACCGATATGCAAAATATCACCTGTTCAGATTGAAAACCCAGTTCACAAGGAGACTTCGTTCATGAGTCATTCCAAAACTGCTGCTTCTTGTTTTGGAGGCGGATTTTCAAAGTATCAACGCGTGAAATCTCCGCAAGAAGAAGAATTATTCGGAGATGGTGAATTTGACAGTTGGTAGATTCAAGTATCTTGTCCACATCATGAGTTCAAAAGTAGAATTAAAATGATTAACAGCATGCACGACTTCGTAGAATAAAATGCTGCGTCCAAATCAATATGCATAGTGGAATAAAATTCTGCGTCCCATTCAATAGTAGAATAAAAATGATACTATTATTATCGTGTCCAATACATGAAATATTAATCTTCATCTTCATCGTCATCGTCCATTTCTTCTACTTTTTTCTTGGCCCACGCACTGGCTTCGTCACGAGTCTTCTTAGAAACCAACTCAAACTCCCAATTGGTGTCCTTTGAAATCCATCCAGCTTCAAATTCAAATGGTTTATCTTTCTCATCTTCTCTGATGACGTTGATTATAAACGAGATCCATTTCAGTCCCTCTTCAACTGTCATGTTACTCAGATCCAATTTATCAATCTCTGTTTTAGCAGCCTGTTTCGATTTTCCAACTGCGCATCCTTTGTATCGATATTGTACTCCTGATGGCTCAACCATGTGAAGGAAAGCCTCCTGTGAATGTTCATCAAAAGCAGCAATCATTGTACACAGACCGAAGGGACGATATCCTCCATAAGTGGTGTAGGCGTGAAAGAAATGACCCATACGGTCAGCCAGTACATGAGGTGGCATATCGATTCCATAATAGTCATCGTAATTGTCAATCTCTGAACGAGCAGCTGATACTACTGCGCGACCATCAGCCAAGTATCCAGTGTAAGCAATCCCAGCATGGTTTCCTACAGGATGAACTCGACGACCACTACCTTCAACAAGCAATTTTGAAAGGACCAATTTCTCCACACCAATAACCACACCGTCCTTGCACTTGAGTCCTATCAAAGCACTGATAAACAGGTTATTCACTATATGGGTTCAATGCATTGAGTGATACGTACCCGCTGTTTTCAACCGCCTTTCCAGCATATTCGATTTGAAACACGCGACCATCAGGAGAGTAAATGTTGCATCCAAGGTCATACTAACAACAACAATTACCTACTTGGACAGCCCATCTACCAGTTATACTTACACCCGCACCGGTAGAACTCATCAATATCTTTTAGAAAAGGAACACTGGAGAAGAGTTCGATTTTTTTTTGTCATCGAAATTTCTTGAAATGGTTTTGACTCAGGAAATCACCAGTGAGCTTTGTGTGTAAGTATTTGCCCAGGATGATTTCAAATTCATTTTAAAATGTTGTTTAGATATTGCTTTGATGTTCTACTTGCGGAACTGAAAAAGGAGCCGATGCCAATAGTTCCTTCATCTACTGTAGATATTAGTTCGCCATTGTTTGTGACATGGAAGAAAGTGGCCGATAGTGGGGGTCTTGAACTCAGAGGGTGCATTGGAAACTTTGGATCGCTGCCACTCGTCACAGCGCTTAAAGAATATTCTCTCGTCAGCTCAATGCGAGACTCACGCTTCAAACCGATCAGGCTAGATGAAGTTCCCGCTTTACATGTGGGACTTTCGTTTTTGCAGAATTTTGAATATGCGGATGATATTTATGACTGGAATATAGGAGTCCATGGTATTCAAATCACCTTCAATGACCTTCAAGGTAAAACAAGATCTGCTACCTATCTTCCTGAGGTGACCTTAGAGCAACGGTGGAGTAAGCGCGAAGCCGTTGAATCCTTGGTTCGAAAGGCAGGTTTCAGAGGCGATATTGATAATGCATTGCTTGGCACCATTTCACTGGAGAGATACCAATCCGTTAAAGCTTCCATGTCATATGAGCAATATCTAATAAATAAAAAGTGGTAAATAAACTTTATGTAAATACTTATTTCGGGGTTAGTAGGGATTGGTCATTAAAAAGCTCTCTTTGGATAATGACGCGTTGAATTTGACTTGTACCTTCATAGATTGTGTAAATCTTGGCATCTCGCATCAACTTTTC
>Ga0105053_10005873_pt1 | contig 17203 bp, 12 predicted proteins | sample BON01_FD_78093 | JGI IMG/M metagenome (GOLD analysis project Ga0105053, IMG submission 78093) | Freshwater microbial communities from Lake Bonney liftoff mats and glacier meltwater in Antarctica - BON-01 | ecosystem: Environmental > Aquatic > Freshwater > Ice > Glacier meltwater | place: Lake...
AGAGCAAGCGGGAACCTGTATTTGGTTGCACCACAGTGATTAGAGGAGGTAGCTTATGGCGAAACTTGGAGATAAATTACTAACTCTTGGAAGATGCACTGCGAAAACTGAACGTCTAGAAACGATCCAAGCTTTAGTATAGCTCACGTTGGCAATAGCAGTACCCGCGCTTGGGAGCCAATACGGTTTGAATTTGTGATAAACTTGTGGACTTAACCCATATCCAACCACATATTGGTTGCTACTTTGGCGTCGCTTATTTGATGTGCGAGCGCAAAGGACCCCCTTTCATTCATAGCGTAAAATCGGCTAAAGTTAATCGTGGGCGAAAAAGTAAAATTGAGTTGCAAGGTATGCTCACCGCATATAAAAAGGGTGGTTTCTGTCGTTTTACCAAGACATATACCAAAACCAATTGACCATGTATTAGCAATTAAATATTGCCGATCCACGTTAAAACCTTAATTCAAACGATTTGTGTTTGTATACTCAATTGTTAACCTTCCAGTTAATATATGATCATTTTTTTGAAACACATTCTGAGCGTATATGCGCTCAAAGCAAAAAATTAGTACTGTTAGTATCTCGGCAAAAGAGCATACTTTTTCATGAGTCGTATTTTGACTTCCATTAGCGCCTTTTTGGAAACTCATCTTATCTCTTGTTGAATTTCATTTATGTCGAACGTAAAACGGCCTCCCGAGGGAGGCCGTGCGACTTTTAAAGAAGTATTCAGCTTAGAACCGGATACCAATACGCATGCCGCCGTTCATGTTGTACATGCCTAGGCCGCTGCTTGAGCCACCTAAATCGATGGTTTTTAGAGTTACACCGCCAACACTGGCTTCGGTAACCACATCAGGGGCATTGTTGCTCATGAAACCATAACCAAACTCAGCACCGATGTAAAGCTGATCAAATACGTAATAATCAGCACCAAGTATTAGGGCAAAACCAATGGTAGTTCCTGGGTTGTATGTCAGTAAACCTCCCGACCAATCGCCATCAATGGTGGCTTTATCGGTGGCTGTATAGCTGGTTCCATTGTTTGAGTTCGTCCATGTTTCTTTTGCCGAACCACTGCCAATCATAAATTCAGCACCTAAGTACGGCGAGAATTTTTCGTTACTGCCGAGGTGCTTTTCTACACCCAGTCGTATTTCAAATAGGCTGTTGGCACGCTCACGAGAGCCTGTTGCACCGGTTCCATCTGGGTTTTCTGCAAAATTACTCGTGTTGTTATCCGTAAAAAATCCCAACTGCAACCGGGCCGCGAGATCATCGGTGAGAAAATATCGTCCCCGAATTATTGGAGCGACAACTTGGGTGGGTCCCCAAAGCGAAACCTGGCCCTCGACGGTAATGGCACCGCCGGTAGCTTTTTGAGCAGATGCTGTTTCACCAATCAACAGTGCTACAGCGGCAATCGCAATAAATTTTTTCATAATGGGTGGTTTTAGGTATACCAAATATACCTTTTCGGTTTTTGGGTATAGTTACATCCGACAATTAGTTTTGCACTGCCTTAGACATAAAAAAGGCGCCTTTTGGGCGCCTTTTGTGGATAGTCTTGTAAATCAGACACTTTTAACTACCGCAAGCCTCGCAGGCATCCGGGTTATCGAGTGAGCAGGCCATTTGTGCCAAGGCCTCCTCTTTACTCAGCTCTTCGGTATTTTCTACCACCGCAGTTTTAGGCGAAAGGGCGACTTCTGCTTGTTTGGCAATGGTAAACTTCACCGCATTGGCAGCAGCACGGGTACGGAGGTAGTACATGCCAGTTTTTAGGCCACTCTTCCAAGCGTGGAAGTGCATAGAAGTGAGTTTAGCAAAGTTCACATCGCTCATAAATACGTTCATGCTCTGACTCTGACAAATAAACGCGCCGCGGTCGGCAGCCATGTCGATGATCGACTTCTGCTTAATTTCCCAAGCGGTTTTGTAGATGTCTTTTAATGCTTGCGGAATTTCAGGGATGTCCTGCACCGAGCCATTGGCAGAGATGATTTTGTCTTTGAGCTCCAAGCTCCACATACCCATTTCGATGAGGTCGCGGAGCAGGTGTTTGTTCACCACTACAAACTCGCCGCTAAGTACACGACGACTGTAAATGTTCGAGGTATAAGGCTCAAAACATTCGTTGTTGCCAAGTATTTGACTGGTAGAAGCAGTCGGCATGGGCGCCAGCAACAAAGAGTTGCGGATACCATGTTCGATGACTTCCTTTTTCAATCCTGCCCAGTTCCAGCGGTCTGTAGGGGTTACATTCCACATGTCGAACTGGAAAATACCTTTAGAGGTAGGCGAGCCAGGGAAACTTTCGTAAGCGCCGTCTACTTTCGCCAAGTCTTTTGAGGCAGTCATGGCCGCAAAATAGATGGTTTCGAAAATCTCACGGTTCAGTTTTTTGGCTTCCGGTGAATCGAAAGCATAACGCATCAGGATAAAGGCATCGGCCATTCCCTGCACGCCAATACCAATCGGCCGGTGACGCATATTGGAGTTCCGCGCCTCTTCAATCGGGTAATAGTTTACGTCGATTACTTTGTTCAAGTTGAGGGTAACGGTATACGCTATCTCATACAACTTCTCATGGTCGAAGCTTTTATCGGCTTTCACAAAACGTGGCAAAGCCAACGATGCCAGATTACAAACCGCCACTTCATCTTTCGACGTATACTCTACAATTTCGGTGCAGAGGTTGCTCGAACGGATGGTGCCCAGATTTTGCTGGTTGCTTTTGCTGTTGCACGCATCCTTGTACAGGAGATAAGGTGTGCCAGTTTCGATTTGGGCTTCCAAGATGGCAAACCACAAATCTTGGGCTTTCACCGTGCGACGGGCACGGTCTTCTTGTTCATACCGGTGGTAGAGTTTTTCGAACTCCTCCCCCCAACACTCGTACAAACCTGGTGCTTCGTTTGGACAAAACAGACTCCAATTGCCATTGGCCTCTACGCGCTTCATGAACAAATCCGGAATCCACATGGCGTAAAACAAGTCACGGGCACGCATTTCTTCTTTACCGTGGTTCTTTTTCAAATCCAGGAAGTCGAAAACATCGGCATGCCAAGGCTCGAGGTAAATAGCGAAAGAACCTTTGCGTTTGCCGCCACCTTGGTCAACGTAACGTGCGGTATCATTAAATACGCGCAGCATGGGTACAATACCGTTGGAGGTGCCGTTGGTGCCCTTGATGTAGCTGCCAGTTGCACGTACGTTGTGGATGCTTAGGCCAATACCACCAGCCGACTGACTGATTTTAGCGCACTGCTTGAGGGTATTATAGATGCCATCGATGCTGTCGTCTTGGGCGGTGAGCAAAAAGCAACTGGAGAGCTGTGGTTTAGGCGTGCCTGCATTAAAGAGGGTAGGTGTGGCGTGGGTAAACCAGCGCTCACTCATCATTTCATAACTTTTTACGGCCGCGTCAATATCGTCGCGGTGAATGCCTACGGCCACACGCATGAGCATATGTTGTGGGCGTTCAACAATTTTTCCTTCAATTTTCAGGAGATACGAACGATCTAAGGTTTTGAAACCAAAATAGTCGTAATCATAATCGCGGCTGTAGATGATGGCCGAATCCAGCTCGTCGGCATGGCGTTCGATGATTTCCATCACATCGTCGGCGATGAGAGAGGCCGGCTGGTTGGTTTTCTGGTCGATATACTGGTGCAAATCGCGCATCGTTTCCGAAAACGATTTTTTCGTCTCCTTGTGGAGGTTGGATACAGCGATCCGAGCGGCCAATATGGCGTAGTCGGGGTGCAGTGCGGTCATCGATGCAGCTACTTCTGCTGCCAGATCGTCGAGCTGGGCAGTGGTAACACCGTCGAAGAGACCATTAATGACCTTTTTTGCGACTTCTATTGGCTCTACATAGTCAGAATGCAGGCCGTAACACATTTTTTCAATGCGAGAAGTGATTTTGTCGAACTTAACCGGTTCCCTCCGGCCGTCTCTTTTGATTACTTGCATTTTGGGGCGCTTTAGGGTTTGGCGTTAAAAATCCTCGTCTGTGCTGAAGGATTGCTTTTCTCTGCTGGTGCCGACACCGGCTTTTTTGTATTCGGCAACGCGCTTCTCGAAGAAGTTAGTCTTGCCTTCCATAGAGATCAATTCCATAAAATCGAATGGATTGGTGGCATGGTAGTGCTTGGGCAGGCCGAGGGTTGCCAAGAGGTGATCGGCCACAAACTCAATATACTGGCACATGAGGTCGGCATTCATACCAATCAACCGGACAGGTATGGCATCGCTCACAAATTCTTTTTCAATTTCAACGGCATCGGTAATAATCTCAGTTACACGGGCTGGATCCATTTTATGCTGCATGTGCTGGGTATACAACAAACAGGCAAAGTCACGGTGCAAACCTTCATCCCTGCTGATGAGCTCGTTAGAGAAAGTTAAACCTGGCATCAAACCACGCTTCTTCAGCCAGAAGATGGAGCAGAAGCTGCCAGAGAAGAAAATACCCTCGACAGCGGCAAAGGCAATTAAACGCTCCATAAATGAACCATTGCTGATCCAACGGAGTGCCCAGTCGGCTTTTTTAGCTACGCAAGGCAAGTGCTCAACAGCGTGGAAGAGGTAGTCCTTTTCAATTGGGTCTTTGATGTAGGTATCAATGAGCAACGAATAGGTTTCCGAGTGGATGTTCTCCATCATTATCTGGAAACCGTAAAAACAACGGGCTTCAGGATACTGCACCTCATTGAGGAAGTTGATGGCGAGATTTTCATTTACAATACCGTCGGAGGCAGCGAAAAACGCAAGAACGTGTTTGATAAAATGCTTCTCATCCGCATTCAATTTATTTTCCCAATCGGTTTGATCCTGTGAAAGATCAATTTCTTCAGCCGTCCAGAAGCTGGCTTCCGATTTTTTGTAATAATCCCAAATATCAGGGTGTTTGATGGGGAACAGGACGAAGCGGTCTTTGTTCTCTTGTAAAATTAGCTCAACCATAGTCTAAATGCTGTTTTCAATGTTTTTCGCAGCTATTACACGACAGATGCCCGAAAAACTTTCCTCCTACCGGCTTTACCTCCGATAGCAAGTTAAGTGAGAAGTGGTTTGGGCTGTAGCGTGTTCAGCGACTTTACAAATTTTGAAAACAATCGACCGCCGTTGTCCACAACCATTTTGGACTTTTGCACAACTGCCTTGTTGATACTTATTTGCCAGAAAATCAGCGGATTACGAATCAATATATCGCTTACTTTAACTTAAGGTTAAGTAAAAGTGGCTCAACTATGCTGAAAATCAGCTTAAAATGCTTCCGAAATAAGAAAATTAGGGAGAATGCTGTTTAGTTTAGTATACAGTTGTAATTTTAAATCCCATGATTTACACGACCAAAATGATAAAATATCTTTTACTGCTGGTGTTACTTGGTTTGAGCGCTATTCAGCCCATCCAAGCCAACCCGCCAAAATTCTCGAAAGACCTCAAAACACTCACTACCTGGTTTGCTGGTCAGTACAACAACCAAAACCAGGCCCGGAGAGATTCAACCGTACAAGCAGCACATGCTTATGTAGTGCCCATCTTTGAAAACCTGGTGACCGATGCACTGTGGTTTTATGAGGAGATCACCGACGACAAACAACAAGTCATTAGTCAACGGATTTACCGTTTTGCCGATGTAAATGCGGTACAATGGGAAGCCGTGATTTACGAGCTGGCCGAGCTGCCCGACATGCAGAAATTCGCTGGCGAATGGCAAAAACCTATGCCATTTGATGGCCTCGATCCAGAGGTAGACCTCACCGGAATGTCAGCGTGTACCATCATTTTCTCTAAAAAAGGTAATACTAAATATAGCGGTGCTAGTATTCGCAAGGAATGTCGCTACGGAAAGTTGAACGCCTATTACGTCACCACCGCTATCGATATTTACGCGGAAAAATTGGTGCGAGCCGACCGTGGTTTTGAGCATGATCATACCCAAATGTGGGGACCAACGGCAGAGGAGAAGGGCTTCGAGTTCAAAAAAATCGACATAAAAGAAGTAGAGGCTAAAGCCAAAGCCAAAGCCGATATGGAAGCCGCCAAAGCCAAAGCCAAGGAAAAAGCATTGGCCAAAAAAGAAGCTGCACGAGCAAAAGCCGAAGCCAAAAAAGCAGCCCAAAAGAAATAAGGCTGAATTTGAACACAAAAAAGGGTTGATGCACTGCATCAACCCTTTTTTTTAGACTAATTAGCCTTTCAAAGCGGCCAAAGCAGCTTCGTAATTGGGCTCTTCACCGATGTCGGGTACTTGCTCGGTATACACAACCTTACCGTTTTCATCCAGTACCAATACAGCACGGCTAAGCAAACCCGCTAGTTTGCCATCAACCATGTCTAAGCCATAGGCCTGTCCAAAATTGTGATTTTTGTATTCGGCCAGGTTAGTGACATTGTCAAGTCCTTCAGCTGCACAAAAACGTTTAAAGGCAAAGGGTAGGTCGCGACTAATATTGATCACCTTGGTGTTTTCTAGAGCAATGGCTGATTTATTGAACATGCGAACCGAAGCCGCACAAACTTGGGTGTCGATACTCGGAAATACGTTCAGAACAACCTTGTGGCCTGCAAATGCAGACAATTGAACATCGTTCAAATCGGTGCCGGTTAAGTTAAATTCCGGTGCTTTTTGACCGGTTTTCGGCATATCGCCAGAGGTATGGACGACATGAGCGCCCAGATTTATTTTTGCCATGGTGTATTGGGTTTTAAATAAAGCTAACAGCAGTCATCCGCAAAAGGTTGCCCCTACGTTTTATTTTCTGCCCAATAAGCTACTATCAGCGTCCAAAACGGTTCCAGGCTTGTTCAGTTAGCATTTCGCGGTGGTCGGGATGGGCAATGTTGATCAAGGCGTGTGCGCGTTGTTTGAGGTTTTTGCCGTAAAGGTCAACAACCCCAAATTCTGTGACAACATGATGCACATGTGCTCGTGTTGTAACCACACCCGCACCTTCTTTGAGCGCTGGTACTATTTTGCTAACGCCTTTAAGTGTTTGTGACGGCAAGGCAATGATTGGCCGGCCACCTTCGGAAAGGGAGGCGCCGCGAATGAAGTCCATCTGACCGCCCACCCCTGAATACATTTTGTAACCAATAGAATCGGCACAAACCTGACCGGTGATATCAATTTCGATGGCCGAATTGATGGCGGTAACCTTTGGATTGCGTCGAATGACGGCTGTATCGTTTACATATTGCACATCCAACATGGCCACTTGTGGATTGTCGTGGATGAAGTCGTAGAGTTTTTGAGTACCCATCGCAAAAGTGGATACAATTCTCCCTGGATGTATTTTTTTATTGAGACCGTTGATCACGCCTTTTTCTACCAGGGGTAAAATACCATCCGAAAACATTTCAGTGTGTATGCCGAGATTTTTATGGTTGCCTAAAAATAACAAGGCCGCGTTTGGGATTCCCCCTATGCCCATTTGCAGGGTAGCACCATCTTCGACCAGACTGGCGACATGCTGTCCAATGCGGGTCTCAATCTCGTCGGGTGTGCCCAAATCATGTGCAGGTAAAAATTCATCCACTTCACAATAGGCATCAAATCTACTGACGTGCACGAGACCATCACCATGGGAGCGGGGCATTTTTTTATTTACCTGAGCAATCACCAAACGTGCCTTTTCGATGGCGGCATGACAAGCTTCTACAGAAACGCCTAGCGAACAAAAGCCGTGGTGGTCGGGTGGTGAAACCTGAATGAGCGCTACATCAATGGGCAGGATGTTGCGCCTGAACATAAGTGGTATTTCGCTTAAAAACACCGGAATATATTGCGAATAGCCCGATTGAATAGCTTGCCGGATATTACCTCCAATAAAAAAAGCGTTGACTTGAAAACTCTCTGCGTATTGAGGCAAGGCATAATCAGCTGGTCCCTCGGTATGCATGTGGTAGACCTGTACATCGCGCAATTCCGTGTGACGTTTGGTTAATGCTTGCACGAGATGTACCGGCGCAGCTGCTGCAGCCTGAATGTAAATGTGGTCGCCTGACTGAATTAAGGATACTGCCTTTTCGGGACTAACAGCTGGTTTTAGCATGGTGGACTGGTTTGATGCAGCAAAAATAGATAAAAACATCTAAATTAGAAAAAGACAGTATTATCTTTTTCTAGATTTGACGCATTTTGCTACTCAGAAACGTTCATTCAAGAAATAAGGCAATATTTTCCGCCAGGTTGGCCAGTCGTGTTTCCATTCCTGCCCCCAGATGCTGAGCTCATGGGGAATACTTTTGCCATTCAGTATGCTGCCAAAATCATGGGAAGCGTTGGGGTCTTCGTACGCGCCACTGCCGGTGGTTATAATTATTTTACCAGCACGTATCATCTCTAATAAATTGTGGTCTTCGAGATTGGGCACGTAATGGGCGGGGCTATTGAAATAGACTTTATCGTTGTAAAAACCCTTGGTGTACTCCATCAAATTATACACGCCACTCATAGCAATCACGCCTTGAATCAAATCAGGCCTACGTAAGAATAGGTTCATACTGTGCAGCGCACCAAATGATGCGCCAGCCAGGATGATGGGTGTTTCGGGTGAACTTACTTTGTGGATGTAGGGAATGACTTCGTTGTAGATATAGTTGTTCCACTGCTCATGCCGCTCGGCTTTGTATTCAGCGGGTATCTGGTTGTTAAGCCAACTTTCGTTGTTGATGCTATCGATAGAAAATACACGCATTTTACCACCATCCACCAGTTCTTTCAAACAATCGAGCATTTGAAAGCGCTCGTACTCCAAATAATCTGCTGCGGCTGTGGGTACCAATAACAGTGAAAAGCCATAGTGACCGTAAGTAACAATGGGCATTTGTTTGTTCAGTGCTTGGCTGTGCCAGGAGTCGAGCTGTCGGTTCATAGGAGGGGTTTGTGGATTGAAGTCAAAAAGTAAGGAAAAACAACAAGAAAAAAAATGATTTCCCAAATTCAAGCGTTAAATGGTTGATTTATGCTAGCGGTAGTTACGCCTTCGTTTGGTTTTTGCTAAAATGAAGCTCATGGTTCAATCTGGCCTAATTCATCCAGAGAGCTCCTTGTAATTTTAAATCATAGTTCGAAAATTGCAACAACAACCACGGCTCAATTATGCTAAGGCAGGACTCACAGACGAAAGCTGCCAAGCCTAGCTTCGAACTTTCAGCATGTGATGTGCATTGAATATACTATTGAGATAAATACAGGACCACAATTCACCCGCTTCAATTATGAAGCCCGCGTTGCCATCTTCGTTTTAGTTATTGGTGTGGCTGAAATAGTCTCTCTGGCAGGATTAAACTCAAAAGCAGACAAAATTTATACTGCCTATTTGATGTATTTATAACATTGAAATTTAGAATGCTGCAATTTTTAACCATCATAATCACAGTACAAAACGCTTTTTGCTGGATAACTAATTTGCTTAGTATTTATGGGTCACTAGTCAGGATTTTTTTAATCTGCTTTATTTTCTTCTTTTTATGCCTGATGTTGAATATTGACTCGTACGTTTCGCTATAGATTTTACCATCGTGGCAAAAAAGGAGCATAGGCGACTCTAGAACAATTTCTTTTTGGTAGACAATAAAATAACAATCATTTTTTAAATCGTTTGATTTTAAGTAGTTGTACCATACTCGAGCGCCATTTAGCTCTTTATTTAGGAGAAATACCACTGGAATTTCAAAATGTGTTGCCATTTCAATTATGCATGGTTTGCACGTTAGAGGGCTGGTAATAAGTAGGATACCTTTGTTTATATCAATGGTAGCTATACTAGCCTCGGTTGAAATTGTTGTGATTGGTGCTTTCAGAATTTCATCAACTACCGTTTCAACGACAGTTTGTGCCTTAACTTCATTCTGGAAGAATAATATCGAATATGTACACCCCAAAACAAGGGTCTTCACGTAAAAAATAATCTTTCGTATGTACATATAACTCGTTTTCGGTTAACCCCTCAATCAGTGGAATGAAGGCTTGTGATATGTGAATCAACTTGCCCTTGTAAAGGTACATATAGTCACTGTCTGCTAAACGGGGTTGATTCAGGAATTTTATTTCAGAAGCAGGCGAGGGCTCTATCACTATTTTTTGGTTTGCAACGATAATAAGGGAGTTGTCAGTTAATTTTTTGTACAAATCAACATTTCGCATCTGTTTTTCATCGCCAGGCATTTTGTAAACTAAAAGAAGAAAGTCATTATCAGCTATTATTTTTTCTATCCTGCTAATAAGTTCGTCCTGTTTGTATAAATCTGGGATTAGCGGTTTAATATTAGTTTTATTAGCGTCGAATATTGCCTCAATTGTTTTTTGCCTGAGTGGCGACCAATTAACCCAGTCTGGTTTATTTAGTTCTATAGAATCAATTAACTTAAGACTATCAGAATACCTGTATATCTTATAATTCAAGGTGTGTGCAAAATATAATATTTCTTTTTGCGTGCTTACAAACTTCCCAACTCTGTGGGTAAATGGATAAAAATCAAAAGCAGGTCTTGCCCGGCTAATTGTATTTAATTTTTCTGGCCCAAGTGTTATCAATTCGGTTTTAATCGTTTCATCAAAAGGATGAAAATTGTAATTTTTGTAAAGTAGCAGTACATCATTCCAGATGTCTATTTTCATATAACTATCTTGATTCTTTCGCTTACTTTTCAACTTATTATTAAAGTCATAGGTGCTAATATAATTATCTGTTAGAACGAAAATGGAATGATAGTTAAAGGCAAAGTCAATCACACCCGTTTCAAAGTATTTTGAGCTAAGTTGGATTTCTTTGATTTTTTTTCCATTTAAATTGTAAATAACTAAGTTTACTTTTTCGGCGTAAATTTGATTGAGGATTCCTATCTGCTCATTCCAGGCCTTTACTACTAATTTCCCAGCGGTATACTTTTGCAGTACAAAGCTTGTATCTAGCTTAAAAAGTGGCTGACTAAAAAGGGTGCCACAAATGAACATAGCGGATAAGAGTAACCCTATCCGCTTAGTGCATAGTAGATATAAAGGCAGTTTAATAAATGAATTCAATTTCAACATCATAAGGCCCTGTACCGGTCCAGGTAACAGTTATGTCTCCAAAAGTTTCCACCCCACTGTAAATTCCCGCTTCTATGGCTGCTTCGATAGATGATAGAATTCCGGAAAAGTCAATGAGGCCAGGAGGAATCTCGAAACTACAAGCGGTATTGCCCTTATTTTCACAGTCAAGTGTGTGGTTCGAATTTACGTGGGTTTCAAGTACTGTTTTAAACCCATTTCTTCCGCCATTCCTTTTTTTGATACGAATACCATCAGCCAAAGCTGAAAGGCTCAAGAGACACAGCGAAAGGACTAGAATGCTTTTTTTCATAATACGAATTAAGTTACTTGCCTCACCATCCGGGTCGGATAAACGATATGCCTGTGGCCACCTAGCAGTGTTCAATAGCAAATATAAAAAAAACACTGCGCACAAAATATTTTTGAAAAATATAAAAGCACACGACTTTCCAAATGTTGAATCCTGTGACGCAAAAAGAAAATGTCACTTTAACAAAAGGTGATTGGAGAACTAAAATGGGCATAATGGGCACATATATAGCTATTTATATAGGTCCGTGATTTATCGTAATTTTTTTATCAAGGATACCGGCACGACGTCATTTGAGGTGAAGGGAGGGAGCCTAATATAGGCGAATGGTACATTTTTGGAAGAAGGTTTTGAAACAATACGATAACATGATCGGTATGGCATCACCATGTCTAAGAGCCGTTAAGCACGACGAGCTAAGCAACCTGGTCTGGAGCAACACCGATTGTGTGCAAAATGGGACTACTCAGAAGGGGTTGATGCGGCTTTATCCTTGCTTATTTAAAGCGTACTCCGAAAACTAAAGGTATAATTTGCATTTTAATGAATTGAGTTGCGAAAGTTGGGATTTGGACTGGTAAGTTTTGGCCTCAAGATCAGTTTATCTTTTAAAATGAAAATTTCATTTTAAGAGAGCAAGGATATTACTTCGTTTCGAATCACTTTTTTGCCGAACTTTTTTGGATTTCACACATTCTCCTGTATGTTTGCACCAGCTTATCCAGAAGGATGGAGGGAACGGCCCTTTGAAGTCCTGGCAACCGCCACACGAGACACTTGCCTCGCGTTGGTCTGGTGCCAATTCCGCTGCCACTAACAAATATTTGAGGCAGGAGATGAGCAAGCAGAAAACAGCTGAAAAGGGCTGTGTGCTACTTGCAAGTCGTTACCCCAGAACTTCGGGGATGAGCTAAACAAAACGTTTGGCTTTTTTTATGCAATACAATATCCAAGAGGAAATCAAAAAACGCGTGCTCGTGCTCGATGGCGCCATGGGTACGGAGATACAGAATTATAAACTCACCGAGGCGGAATACCGTGGCGAGCGTTTTAAAGACTGGCCTTCTGACCTCAAAGGCAACAATGAGTTGTTATCGCTCACCCAGCCCCAAATCATCGCAAATATTCACCGGGCGTATTTCGAAGCCGGCGCAGATATCGCCGAAACCAATACTTTTAATGCCCAAAAAGTGTCGATGGCCGATTACGGCATGGAAGCGGTGAGTTATGAACTCAACTTAGTCTCTGCCCAGTTGGCATGCAAAATTGCAGCTGAGTTTACGGCTATAAATCCTTCCAAACCACGTTTTGTGGCGGGTGCGGTTGGTCCAACCAACAAAACAGCAAGCATCAGCCCGGACGTAAACAACCCCGGCTTTCGCAGCATCAGTTTCGATGAACTGGTAGAGGCATATTACGAGCAGGTGAAAGGTTTGGTAGATGGAGGTGTTGATGTTTTGCTGGTAGAAACCATTTTCGACACCCTCAATGCGAAAGCGGCACTTTACGCAATTGACAAATATTTCCGCGACCGATCCTTGGCGCCATTGCCTATTATGGTGAGTGGCACCATCACCGACAACAGTGGAAGGACACTTTCAGGGCAGACCGTCGAAGCTTTTTTGTATTCCATGTCGCATTTGCCACTGTTGAGTATAGGTTTAAATTGTGCGTTGGGAGCCAAACAAATGCGACCCCATCTGCAATCGCTTGCAAAAGCCAGCAAATACAGTATCTCGGCCCATCCAAATGCAGGTTTGCCCAATGCCTTTGGTGAATACGACGAGTCACCAGCAATGATGCGGGCCAATATCAAAGATTTTCTCGACAACAACTTCGTGAATATTATTGGTGGTTGTTGTGGCACTTCGCCAGCACATATCCGGGAAATTGCCGCCGAAGCAGCCCTACATGCGCCGCGTAAACAACCTACTATAGCGCCGCTTTTGCATCTCAGCGGACTCGAACCCGTGACCATCACCAAGGCCACCAACTTTGTAAATGTGGGTGAGCGTACCAATGTTACGGGTTCTAAAATGTTTGCTCGCCTCATCAAGGCTGATGATTTTGACAAGGCCGTTGAGGTTGCCCGCCAACAAGTGGAAAATGGCGCTCAAATCATCGATGTTAATTTCGACGAAGGTATGCTCGATTCGGAAGCATCGATGACTCGTTTTCTGAACCTTATAGCCGCTGAGCCCGACATCGCCCGCGTGCCTGTGATGATTGATTCTTCGAAATGGAGTGTAATTGAGGCAGGCCTGAAGTGTGTACAGGGCAAAGCCATCGTCAACTCTATTTCCATGAAGGAAGGGGAGGAGCGTTTCCGCTATTACGCCCACCAAGTGCTCGCCTACGGTGCAGCTGTAATTGTGATGGCTTTCGATGAAAAAGGTCAGGCCGATAGTTATGAAAGACGTATCGAAATTTGTCAGCGAGCCTATAATATACTGGTCAACGAAGTAGGTTTCCCAGCCGAAGACATCATTTTTGACCCGAATATTCTCACGGTAGCGACGGGAATTGAGGAACATAATAATTACGCTATCGACTTCATCCATGCTACCCGCTGGATCAAAGAAAATCTCCCTGGCACCAAGGTGAGTGGTGGGGTAAGTAATATTTCTTTCTCTTTCCGTGGCAACGATAAGGTGCGAGAAGCCATGCATGCTGCCTTTTTATACCACGCCATTCAGGCAGGTATGGATATGGGTATCGTGAATGCAGGTCAAATTGAAGTTTATGAAGAGGTAGACAAGGTATTGCTGGAGCATGTGGAAGATGTGCTTTTCAACCGACGTGCTGATTCCACGGAACGCCTCGTCCAATTGGCTGAACAATTTAAAGGTGGTCCAGGCAAAGAAGCCGCCGCCCGCGACGAAAGCTGGCGTTTGGAACCCGCTCAAGCCAGACTGACCCACGCGCTCGTAAAAGGGATTGACGAATATATAGACGTGGATGTTGAAGAAGCCCGGCATGAATTTGACAAACCCTTACAGGTCATTGAAGGTCCGCTGATGGCGGGTATGAACGTGGTTGGAGATCTGTTTGGTGCAGGTAAAATGTTTTTGCCTCAGGTCGTAAAAAGTGCCCGAGTCATGAAAAAGGCGGTAGCCTATTTGATGCCGTATCTCGAAGCTGAAAAGTTGGCCAATCCAGCACAAAACCGCCAGACGAAAGGCAAAATTCTGATGGCTACCGTAAAAGGAGATGTTCACGACATTGGTAAAAATATTGTAGGTGTGGTGTTACAATGTAACAATTACGATGTGGTAGATCTGGGTGTGATGGTCAGCTGTGATAAAATTCTAGCTGCAGCCATTGAGCATGACGTTGATGTTATTGGATTGTCTGGCCTAATTACCCCGTCGCTGGACGAAATGGTCTTTGTAGCCACCGAAATGGAACGATTAGGCATTAAAAAGCCACTTTTGATAGGAGGCGCAACGACTTCACGGGCTCATACTGCTGTAAAAATCGCACCAGCATTTAATGGTATTGTGGTGCATGTGCTCGATGCCAGCCGCTCTGTTCCTGTGGTGAGTAGCCTGCTGAGCCCTGAACAACAAGAGGCCTTCATCACCAATACCCGCACGGAATACGATAAACTAAGAGAAGGGTATTTAAGTCGCGGTCGTGAAAAGGCCATGCTGACTTTAGCTGAAGCACGTGCTAATCCTTTTCCTATCGCTTGGAAGGCAGAAGATGTAATAATCCCCGCCCAGCAGGGTATACATGAATTTAGAGTGTATCCGCTACAAACTATAGCCCAATATATCGATTGGACGCCCTTTTTTCAAGCATGGGAGCTACATGGAAAATACCCCAACATCCTGCACGATGAAGTGGTAGGAGAAGCCGCTAGCAAATTATTCGAAGATGCACAGCATATGCTCAAAACCCTCATCAAAGAAAGCTGGCTAGATGCCCGTGCAGTAGTGGGCATTTTCCCAGCAAATAGTGTGGGGGACGATATAATAATACAAACCGCACCGCGAGCCCCTCTCCAGGGGAAAGGGGGGAATGAGGCCCGATTCCTTACTCTACGCCAACAAGCCAAAAAAGCAAATCACTTACCTAATATCGCGCTTTCCGATTTCATCGCACCTGAAGAAACAGGTTTGCAAGACCATTTCGGATTGTTTGCTGTTGGTATTTTTGGCGCCGAAGAAAGGGTAAATGGCATGAAAGCCGCGCACGACGATTATAACGCCATACTGCTCCAGTCTTTGTCGGATAGATTGGCCGAAGCTTTTGCAGAACATCTACATAAAAAGATCCGCAAAGAATTTTGGGCCTATGAGCCCCGTGAAATACTGAGCAACGATGACCTCATTGCGGAAAAATACCGGGGCATCCGTCCTGCCCCAGGCTATCCTGCCTGTCCCGACCATCTCGACAAAGGTACCATCTGGAAAGTGCTAGACGTTGAAAAACGTATTGGACTGCAACTTACCGAACACTATGCCATGTGGCCTGCCGCCGCAGTGAGCGGTTATTATATGGCGCATCCGGAGGCCAAATATTTTGGTGTAGGCAAAATTGCTAAAGACCAAGTAGAAAACTATGCCGATCGACGGGGCATTAGCTTGGCAGAAGCTGAAAAGTGGTTAGCACCTGTATTAAACTATTAAGTATGAAAATCACCGAACACATATCCACGGCGAAAAACACCCTCTTCTCCTTTGAGATACTTCCTCCGCTCAAAGGGCAGGGGATCAACCAGATTTATGCGGGTATTGAGCCACTCATGGAGTTTAACCCGCCTTTTATTGACGTTACCTATCATCGGGAAGAATTTATCATGAAGCCCCTTTCCGATGGTACTTTCCGGCGCATTACTACTCGAAAACGCCCTGGAACGGTCGCCATTTGTGCGGCTATCATGAATAAGTTTAAAGTAGATGCCGTACCCCACCTCATATGCGGCGGATTTAATCGAGAAGAAACCGAAAATGCCCTCATTGATTTACATTTTTTGGGTATCGATAATGTACTTGTGCTCCGTGGTGATAACCTGAAACACGAAACCGTATTCACCCCAGAACCCGAGGGCAATACCAATGCGCTCGAGCTCCTCAACCAAGTAAAAAGGATGAATGCTGGGCAATATGAGGACGAAGACCTCATTAATCCCGTGCATACCGACTTCTGCATAGGTATCGCCGGCTATCCCGAAAAACACCAAGACGCTCCCAATATGAAATCGGATTTGGCGTGGCTTAAAAAGAAGGTTGAGGCGGGTGCGGAATTCATAACCACACAGATGTTTTTTGATAACGATGCTTACTTTAGTTTTGTTGAAAAATGCCGAAAAGCAGGAATTAATGTGCCTATTATTCCAGGAATTAAACCCATAGCAACTAAAAAGCAACTCGCCGTATTACCCAAGGTTTTTCATATCGATATACCTGAAGCTTTGTCGGAGGCGGTAGATAACGCCAGAGATGACAAACAAGTAAAAGAGATTGGAATTGAATGGGCAATCAGCCAATGCAAAGCTCTAAAAGAGAAAGGTGCACCTGTATTGCATTTTTACACCATGGGTAGAAGTGAGGCGACACGTCAAATCGCCAAAGCTGTTTTTTAAATATATCAACACATTGTAAATGTTTAAAAATGGAATTGACCTAAAAATGCTGGGTATTTGGAATCTGGCAATTGTCTTCCTTGTTTTACCGGCTCACCTAATTACGATACCTGCTGAGGTATACGCCGAATCACTTTAGGCAATGCCACTTTTCACGCTTGGTCTGGGGTTTTTGCTTATTTACCCAGCAACCAACAAAATCGACAAAGGAAATGCAGTAATACGGGCAAGAATGATTTTGGTC
>Ga0105053_10005876_pt1 | contig 17199 bp, 6 predicted proteins | sample BON01_FD_78093 | JGI IMG/M metagenome (GOLD analysis project Ga0105053, IMG submission 78093) | Freshwater microbial communities from Lake Bonney liftoff mats and glacier meltwater in Antarctica - BON-01 | ecosystem: Environmental > Aquatic > Freshwater > Ice > Glacier meltwater | place: Lake...
AAAAAAAAAAAAAAAAAAAAAAATTAACTAGTTGTAAAGTCGTAAATAAGTTAAGATTAATAAGGTTAAAGTTCAGCCCTGACTAGGGGTCATCTCTTCTATCTTCAGGGCTAGTACATCTTCCACTGCGTCTTCCACTTTTGTCAATATTTTCGAAAATCCAAATGTCAACATAAAGAATAAATAGTATCCAACAAGAAGACCACATACCCAAACCAATAAAGTCGGTTCGGCTACAGAAAGAAATCCATAAGAAGGACAATGGTCTTCGCCTCGTGCGTACAACGCAACCATGAGTAGTCCGTGAAACAATGCATAAAGAGATGCCCATGAAGCAATATATATAAAGTGAGCATGTTTCACAGGTAATTTCATCAGCAAGAAATCGATGATCATGAGTAACGTGTTGAGTGCGTGCATCATTAAACTGTCAAAAGTCACTGGGTTGTAGTCCAACCCTTTGATCGACGGAACCAAGACCAACCAAAACACAACGAGAACTAAAAACGTGGAGGTGAGTTCTACTTCCATCATCACCCAAAAAATCCGTTCTAACACCGTCAACCTCTTAGCATCGCTAGTGCCTCGAAAGGTCGCTTTAGCTGATAAGTATGCACCAACTGAAAAATATGCTGTCAGCAGCGCCCAGTTCCAAATTGTGAAGAATTTGAGTGGGTTCGCATTGCCTGCTACTATTAAAATGTAAATCAGGAGACACCATCCAAAAAGTGCAAGTACAACTCGATATACAAGTACAATAGATAGGTTGGTAGAAACACCCCCTGTCACACAATTTGCAGAAGGAATATCCCAATCCGAGCTTTTGGTTTTCTTTTCACGATGAATGAAATATAAAACAAACGCAATAAGCAGAGCCGCCGGTAACCCAATGGCAACAGAAAAATTCCAAGATATCGGCTCAACCCTTTCTTCGCAGAAATCGCCTTTCCACCCACATTTACACACACAGAGTGCTTCCCCGTCAACAGCCTTGCATTCATCTGCACCTATTCCATAGCAAGAGTTACTGAGAGTGTTGGCCGTATCAACCAATCCTTCTACGAGATCCATGCATGAAAGCCCTGTCAATCCACAAGGGCAATCAGCGCCAATACTGGATGCCACAGTTGAGCCCAAAAGGATACCAAATATCTTCATCATGTTTCCGATTTAGTATGTTTTAATTTTAAAAAAGTATCAATTGCTGGAAGATGAAAAAATACATTGGGGTCAACTTTTGAAAACAGTTTTCCAGAGGTAAGTACGAACAAGTGTGCTACTAGAAACACTATGTCCCATATTTTTTGAAACCCACAAAACCTAGTCGACGAAGGACGACTTCACTCACTTCAGAACTTGATTTAAATTTACAAGGTTCAAAACCACCCTCAATAATACATTAACATTTTGGAACGTCTTGGTTCATTTAAACTAAAAAAGTTATTACGAGACGATGAGTTACGGTGCAGTTCTACCCCCAGCAGAGGTACAATAAATTTGAGCCATGCCCAAGTACCCAACCTATTATAGGTAAGAAACGGAGAACTTCGGAGACCCCGCAGGTTTAATTAAGATGCCGGGAATAGTTTTCTAATTACCACTCAACCAGGTTAGAAATTCAACCCACCGGAAATATAAATCCAACTCTCCTGCCAATTGTGACTCTATTTTGCCTTATCTTCGTCGTTGCACAGTTCTAACCCTGGCACTCATACAAAAATGTTGCGAGTAATTAGTTGATTGGTAATACTATTTTAAAACGCAGTGCGTGTTGGAATGAAGCATAAATCTCAGGATTAACAACCAACTCTTTAGGCGTTAAAGCAATGGAAATCAATTTGTTCAAATAATTTATTGAAATTGAAATTTTGTATTAGTGGTACTACTATTGTATTAACAACCTGTATATCTATGGCAATGGATGACCATTTGAGGCCTCTCGGCATTGAGGGAGATATTAACAGTGCTGTAATACACAAGTTGTTTCTTCAATATGCGCCTGGTCTCCACATGCCAGGTCCGCCCTTATCAGATATCAAGAGCATTGTCAAACTGTTAGAGAAGATTGGGAGCGCTAGTCGAGGTGCGAATGTCAGTTTGAATGACTGGCTAAGAATAGATGCAGAGGAATTAGCTGCAGCATATGAAAGGGATGACCAAGAGGCACTGGTTGTTTTTCTTCGTTTAGTGTTGGAGGAGACATGTTTGTTCCAAGCACCAACAGTTTTTGAAAAAGATGCAAAATTCATTCGGTTGTGGAATACGAATGGGTCAGGAAACTATCCGTCAATGAATCTTGTTTTTCCAGACACTAAACAGCTTATATCGAATTCGCATACCTCCCATTCTGCTGTTGCCATGCTGGTTCAGTATGCATTCCCTCAGTTGTTAGACTATTCCTGGCCAAGGGCATTTTGGGGGATGAGAGAAGGCACAAAAAAGGAAAACCAGTCGAAGAATGTAAAAGCATTTTCCTGGCATAAGCATAAAAACGAGTTTGCAGTAGTGAATAATGTGGATACTTTGCGTATGTTTGACTGCAATGCAGGAGCATGGGCCTCAGTGGAATTGAAGCATGAATTCCAACGCGAGGTTCAATGTATGGCATGGCAGCCTATGTCGTCCAATATTGCTGTGGGATGTAAACATGGTATTTGCTTGTGGGAGTTGAAAAATAAGGAATGGTGGATGACCTTCATGGCCTCTCATCAATCCGATATCACCAGCTTAAGTTTTTCCCCCTGTGGTAGCTTCGTAGCGAGTACTGCTGGTTCCGGTTTTTCAATATATGATCTGGCAACCAGGTCTTCAGTAGTGATGCTTCAGAACCATAAAGTTAGCATGGTATGCTGGTCCCCAAATGGTCTATTTGTCCTTGCACTCTTGCCTACTGTCGGGTTTCGTATTTTTGAGAGCATGTCCTGGAAGAGTGAGATCTGGTATGATTCCAATATTAACACTGGGGTGTGGGCTCCTTCTAGCAAAGATATTCTTGTAACTTCACTTTCTGATGCTACCAGCGCACTATATGTGGTTCATCTTCCACATGCACCTCCTGTCATTGAAGGTGTACTGATCCCAGTTACTCTTGATTTATCTGTTGCCTCAACCGTAGTGGATTTCTCTCAACGTCCATTTGCTCCTATCAGATCCATTGCTATTGACCCCACGTGTAATCGACTTGCGGTTGTGTTTCAAGACACTGTCGGAGTCGCATGTTATTCAGTGAGTTCGGATTTCAGCAACCTATTCTTTCTTGGCCATATTTTTGGAAGACCTGGTTTTGTTGCCGAGGACGCAGAGTTTAAGCCGAAGTTTGAAGGTGGCGCTCTTCTTTCTGTGGTGTTTACCTCTGAGACTGAAGCTATGAACCAGTTACGGCATGTACCGTTATACTTTTAAAAGTGAATTTAATTGGTATTTTCACGTAGTTGCATAGGAACCATATAATAAGATGTCTAGATAACATCATTTACATTTCGTTGATGTCGTTTGAGATTGTACAAACAGACCATTCGTTGCAGGCGTCAACAATTAATATATTTTGAACCTTGCAAACACTGGTTCATAAAACAAGCATTGTCAAAACGATTTATAATGTTGGCCCGACGTGTGACCAGCATCCTCGTCAAAGGAGTGGCTTCAAATGGAAAGTTGGTTACTGTGCAATGGGATAACGGGGAAGAAAGCAGCTTCCATGCATCCTGGCTCAGAGATAACTGCAAGTGCTCTGAATGCGTCACAGCCTCAGGGCAGAAGATCCCTCAGTCGATAGTTCCTTCCCAACTACGTATAGAAAAAGCTTGTATTGATGGCGGGTCTGTTGATATCAAATGGCAAGGAGGTATACACAATAAGTCGTCATTTGAAGCTGATTGGCTTCGAAAGTTCGCTTACTCCGATTCCCACTTGGACCGAGAGGAGGAAAGATTAGCCGCATTAGAACACCGATTTCGTCTTCCGGAAATAGATTATGAGCAGTTAACAAGCTCAGAGGAGGGTACATGGAAATGGCTTGAGTGCTTGAATGAAAGCGGCCTTTGTTTGATTAAGAATGTTCCCCCGATTGAAAACATGGTCAAGAAAATTGCGAACCTTGCTGCACCGTGCTCGCATTCGATATACGGCGAAACTTTCCATGTAAAAGTGGACCCGAAACCAATCAATATCGCCTATTCAGATTCTGCACTAGCTCCTCATATGGACTTGGCCTATTTCGAATCTCCCCCAGGTGTGCAAATGTTGCATTGTCTTGAGTTCGAATCCGGTGTCGAAGGAGGTGAATCAACGTTTATTGATGGGCATGCTGTCGCGGAAGAACTGAAAAAAATCAACTATGAAGCGTTCAAGGTGTTGAAAACTGTTCCAGCGACATTTCAAAAGGATCATCTAGACCGCAACTTTCCATTGAAGATGTTCTACCAGCGACCTCATATATCGGTTAATTATAGAGATCAAGTGACGGCTGTGTTTTGGTCTCCGCCATTTGAAGGACCGCTTCGTGTACGGGGAGACAAGGTAGATTTGTATTACAATGCCTATGCTGACTTCAGTACATTATTGAAGGAAAAGGAGATGTGGAATAAACACGGTACGGAGTTCAGGATGGAAAAAGGAGATTTGATTACATTTAATAACCGTCGAATGCCCCATGGTCGGAATGCTTTTACTTCACAATGTGGACTGAGGCATTTGCAAGGATGTTACATGGATATTGACATGGTGTTGAATAAGTATCGCTTACTTTCAAGCCAATACCGAAAGACTGAAGCTCCACTTGGTGCCACCGGGGAGTTTAGATTTGGGAACTCTTCTCATAGATAGATTATTAAATTAAATTTTGGATCGAAGCTTTTGGTAGACGTGCACTGTAACAGGGGCGTGAATGTGTACTTGCAATCCCTGCGATGATGCAATACCAGCTAGTGCGTGTACAATGCCAGTGGAATCGTTGGATACACTGACCTGGGTCAAACTGACCTGAGATTGCACGTTCGAATCATTGCTTGGCTTTGCTTCTGGCTTCGAGTATCGATTTGCCATCGAAGGAAGTACTGGCGATGCTTGATTCAAAATTTGTTTTTCATTCCCAGATTCAGATGCTTTTGCACCAACCCGAATCTTAGGTTTTTGGTTGGTAGAAAGTGGTTTGGTATTTGCAGCTACACTTTGAACCACTTTTGGTGTAGTAGATTCGCTTTTTGCGCCTTTAACACGAATTTTCGGTTTTGTAGAAGGTGCTTCTGATTCACTATTTGCTGCAGCTATTTGAGTCTTTGAGACGTCAACACTGGAGTTTAATTGACCGTCTTGAGCTTTTGGTTTAGCGATTGAACCAGTTAATTTGGAATTTGCTTTTCCAACTCTAATCTTGGGTTTCGTTACGACAGATGGTTGAGATTGAAATTGCTTGAAAGCTGTTTTTTGAGTAGTATCAGAATTTCCACTGAGTGCTGTAGACCTGCTCGCCATTATTTTTGTAGCCGGATGTACTTTCGGAACAACATCTTTGGATTTTCGAGGAACAGCTACTACTTGCTTCGATCCCGCAGGAGGAGAAATTTTAATAGCCATTTTCTGAGCTGGCGTGTGGCTATTATGAGAAACCCTGACTGCTCCAACACGTTTTTTTTCAAAAACAGAATCTACTGCTTGAGGCAATTTCGTCCCGTCCATTTTGTGCTGGGATTTTGTGAGCGATAGTTCCTTGCTAGCCTTAGGTGGTCGAGGAACATCTAGATAAGGGGAAGATCCACTTGGAGCTGGAGGCGCATCTGGTCTGCTCATCACCAATTCACAAATGCTGATTCAAATTGACTAGGTAGGACAAAGTGAGGGGACCAAATCGCACTGTTTCAATGCAATGAATTTTAAATGTCAATACAAATTTCGTATAGTGTGGTTGTTTAAATATGTCTAGTAGACCCTGGTTTAATTATGTCCAGCGGCAGATTCAAAAGTGGATTTGAATTATAAATATTCACTGCAATGGGTAGACCATGCGGGGATATAACGCACTTCAAAACATGGCTGTCTACTTTTCCCACTTGTACATCTAGACGCTAGTTATAAGGAGTTTGAATTGAGCGTTTCTTCTTGAAAATCACGGTAACTTTCATTGATTCTCTGTTGGATTCATAGAATACCACTGTTTTATCCCTTCGATTTGATCTGCAATCCATTATATCAAACGATTTTGACTGTTAATTTGGTCCGGTGGTATTCGCTTGAGTAGTCCATGACACCCGCTTGTTCTATTTGTTGGTACCAGAGAGAAACAGTGCTTCGACTGCAAATTCCCCAAATGAATCGCCGTTGTTCTCTTTCTTGTTGTAAGAATTGAAATTGTTCACAATAGGATCTCGTCTGTTGTGACAATGGGCCGAACACCTCAGACAGTATCTCCCAGGCACACAAGCTAATGTTGGCGGGACTGATGGTGAACTCGATGGTGAGATACATGGAAAACTCGTCGAAAAACTTGAAGGAAATTTTCTTGGTGAACTTGAAGGAGACCTACTCGATAAACTCGATGGACTAGTTGTAGGGCTCGTACTTCCAGATTCGACTGTGGGTTCAACAAATGATACCACTATTATAGTGCGCAGCTCCTCACTCTTATCCGGTGCCTTCTGTACAGCTTCAGCGATTGAAGAAATATTTACATAGTTAGTAAGCAGGTCTGCTATATTGAACCTTACAATTAAACTACCCTTTTGCACATCAAAAATTGTCAGATAGAAAGGCATTTGCAGTGCACTTCCTTGATTTTATAAGATATACCATCAATGGCTTTTAAAGATGCTTTTAAGCAGAATTTTTCTTGTCTTGTACTCCAGCATTCCACCACGCATTTTGATTGATCTTGTGTTACCCCTTTTTTATGTTCTTGGTCGATCCATGTCAGCTAATCGAACACTGCATCACTTGTGGCAATAATAGAATAAAAATAGAGATCACTTGTGATTTTCCCTACCTTGGAGTCGATAATCAACATCTTCGTCTTCTTCTTGTTGATTCCAGTTACTATATATTTTTCTTGCAATTCAAATCTTCAATTCCGTATCCAGCAGCAACTTCTGGTTTACCACCTGCTACTTTTCTTCTTTGTTTTGTCTCCGCAGAATAAACTGCAATATTGAATGAATGCCGTCACTGTGGGTTTAAGCAGCTTCATCTCATCGGAACACACTTACAGAAATCGTTGCGTGTATACATTTTTCATGAGCCGGTCTTTCCTTTTTGGAAATTTCAACAGAAAAGAAACGCCCTTAACATCTAAGGCAGTTTATTTGCTTCTAATACGAGGTTTCTTCGTGTTTTCCCAGTTTCATTTTGCGAATTTATTTGGAAATTTCCGCATACATTCAGAATTAAAGGAGAAGACATCTGATACCCCTTTCAACTGTGCCAATTTCAGGGTATCCATTTCCTTGGACTCCATGCTGTAAGGCATTGAATTAAACGGCCCTTCCATCTTTTTATTACAACGAGATCTCTGAAAGTGATAAGGTAGAGAGCAAATAATAATTCTACCAAAGTGCCATCTATCAATTCACTGGTACCAGAATACGTCATATACAAGATTCTTCAACAACAATACGAATGATAATGTATTCAATATAACTGCTCAGAATTTAACGAGAATGCCCCTGCTATACGCTTAAAACATTTATCTATCATACAAGTGGTGAAATATAATTATTTGAATTTGTTTTGTGCATTCTCTAGTAATCGGACTGTTCTTTCATCGCCATGATTTTTTGCATAGTCTAGAGGAGTCTTTTGATAAAAATCTATGGCAGTGCAATCGGCTCCTAATGCCAGTAGCTCAGCTACTATTCCGTGCGCACCTAGATGTGCTGCATGCCCTAATGCATTCGTTCCAGCACTGTCCTTGTCATTAACCCACGCTCCTTCGTTCACGAGTATCCGTATGGACTCAATATCACCACGCTGTACAGAATACATGAGTGGAGTCCAAAGAAAATCATCCTTGGCGTTAATATCTGCGTCCGAATGAATTAATTCCTTTACTATAAGACTTTGGCCGTTCAACGCTGCTAGATGCAAAGCAGTTAATCCACCTGGACCACGAGCATCCACATCGGCATTTTGACGAATGAGAAGACGCACTACTTGTACATAGGAGTCAATAGATCCTTCAGCATGGTGTCTTGCGGCCAGATGAGGCGGGCAAATATTGTGGGATACCTCATGCTGTGCACTACATACTGAGGCCAGCATTAAAGGAGTGTACCCCCCATGACATCCATGATTAGTGTTTGCTTTGCGTTGAATGATGAGATATTGAACTACGTTGCCATGCCCCACTTTTGCAGCATGTGCAAGGGCTCCACAACCGCCCTCCAAGGAGGACTTGGCTTCGAGTAACTCATCAGTTGGAATCAGTCTCATCAGTCGAGGAACATCTGCTCTATCAATGGCCTCTAATACCTCAATAGGAAGGGTCTTCGCTACTGCGTCATCAATATATGCTACTGCAAGAACAAGCAACAACCTAAGTCTCATATGGCAATATTACCGTTACGGGGTCTACCTTACAGTGTCTAGTAATATGTGGCTAAGAATCATATATATTTAATTGTAAGAGTTGCTGTAGGTGCCGTTACTAAATAGATAACGGAAGGATGTCGTCGCTACCCCATCGAAAGTATCCGGCATACCTGTCCATGGAAGAAGAGAGAGACACAGCACAACTTAAGCCAACTCCCAGTCAGATTATCACTGAAATGTCGCTCCGGCATCCTAGCAAAAATGGAAAAATTCCTGCACCTGAAATCATCCACTTCTCGAAAGAACCACTTGTTCCTCCTTCATCACTGCCTGCGGACCAGCCATTGTTCCAGCCTTCACCTCTTCATATGCAGTTTAGAGGATATACCGAGTTTGGGACCCACAAGCAGCAATTGTACTTCCGAAACAATGACAGCGTGCCAAGAAGGCTACGCGTGAAGCACCTGGACAGTCCTCATTTTTCAATTCGAGAAATTCAGAAAAAAGAAAATAGAGTTGCTGGAGGAATGGAGGTTTGTTATGAAGTAACTTTCACGCCTCATGAAAAACGAGACTATCATGAACAGTTAGTTTGTGTAACCGACCGTGAAGAATTCATAGTAGAGTTGAGTGCTCTTGGTCCTTGGTCATGTGTGGATTTCCCTGATGAAATAGGTTTTGGTGAATGTCCAGTTAATTACACCAATGAACGGACTTTTCTGATTCGAAATATCGGAGAACAAGATACCAAGTTCGTTTTGAACACTTGTGAACCATTTAGTTTCGTACCATCGAGTGCATTCATTAAGGTTGGAGATACGATGCAAGTTACGTGTCAGTTTTCTCCTAAGCGATGCGGGAATCATCAAGGTGAGATGCGTGTCACATATGAGAATGGCCAGACATCTTATACTCGTATTCACGGGTCATGTGATGACCTGAATGTATCGATTGACAAACCGGTTGCCGAAGTAGAATCCGCCTTCATCTCATTGACTTCGAGTTGCAGTGTGATGATCAGCAATGATTCTGATGTTCCAATCAAATTTAGTTGGAAATCATTCGCAGTAGCCATGGACGACGCGAGGGAACGAGAGCGATTGCACGATGAGATTGATCGAATGGAGCACATGGAATATCGTGAACTCAACATATCTCGAAAAGAAGAAGAGCAGAATTATTCCAGTGAAGAAGAAGAGGCAGACGGTAGTCCTAGACGGATGGATTTGATCATCATAAAGCAAAAGTATAAGAATCTTCGAAGAGCTATTAATGAGGATCAGTGTCTATTTGCCGACGATACATTCAAAGTTGAGCCAGTGTACGGAGAAATTTGGTCTCATGCATCACGGGAAATAATTATTACGTTCTCGCCTTTAGTGGCTTCGTCATATGAATGCATTGCCTCTTTAGAAGTCACTGGACGACAGAACCGATTACCGTTGAAGATGATAGGAAATGGTATTGGACCTAAGGCAGCGTTTTCTTTCCCTGCCATTAATGTAGGCCAAGTTTTTATAGGCTCAAAGCAGACATATGAGACGCACTTGGAGAATCGAGGCGACATCCCGTTAGAATACGCCCTTCAAGAGTCGGTAACCCTACTGGCGAAAAGCGTGCAGTTCAGTCCATCAACAGGAACTGTACCAGTAGAAGCCAGCACGTTGCTACAAGTGATCTTCAACCCACAAGATCTTGGTGATTTTTCGGAAGAATTTATATTTATGATGAAGGGAAGTAATGACAAAATTCGAATTCGGTTCAGTGGTAAAGTTATAGGACCTACTTTTCACACCAATATTGAACAACTCAAATTCGGAAGAGTAGCCTATGGATTCGAGAACAAGATGAAATTCCAGCTCTTCAACACGTCACTAATTCCTATGGAATATATTCTCCGAGTTCCTGGCGATGGTAAATTTGATGAACCAGAATTCGTTTTGGATTACCCTGCAGGAATTATAACAGCAGGGAAACACCAGGATTTAGAAATAACTTTCACCAGTCGAACTCTTATCAAATACAATATGAAAATGGTTGTTGATGTTGTGGGCATTAGCGCAGAGTTAATGGAGATTCCAATCAGAGCCGAATGTGCTGTAGCTGCTGTCAACGCAATGTCCTCTGGTAAGTTCAGGGAGACTATGGGAGACAACGATCTTATGCCGGACGACGAATTTCAAACTCCAGAAGAAAAAGAAGGCGAGATAAATCTCCTGTTTGGAAAATGTTTTATTCGGCATTCCTATTCGATGCCATTACAGTTGCGAAACACGTCTGATATTCGAGCCAAATTTGAAATTCAAACTCAAGATGAATCATCGGAAGGTTTCGGAGCGTACAGTGTGAGTCAGTACAACGGTGTTATCGAGCCTTTGAGTGAATTACCATTGATTGTGCATTTGAAGGCCGGGAAGCTAGGAAAGATTTCGATTCCGGTGATCGTAAGAGTACTTGGTAGTGACAAACCTCCAATACTAATCAATCTGGTAGCTTATGGTTGCGGCCCTCGAGTTACTATGGAATGTGCAACTTTGGATTTCGGAAAGATTCAGTGCTTGGAAAGTGCAAGCAACTATGTGACCTTGCGCAATCAATCTCTCATCGAAGCTCCGTTTTCTTCATTCTTGCAATCATCCAAGAGTCGTTTCAATATTGATTGCTTTGAAGGTATTATTCCCCCAGGGGAATCGTTGGACATACGCATATCTATTTGTGCAGATGATACCATCGTGCACAAAGATGAGATACACGTTGCGGTGGCAGAAGGCATGAGATTGATATTGCCTGTTCGAGCTGTTGGTTTAGGGACAACAGTATTCTGCAAGAACATGAAGGACTTGCAATATCTAGGATTTGAAAATGTTTTCACGAGCACCGTCAATGAAAAGAAATTTCTTTTAGAAAACAAGGGAACTCGCGACCAGTTGCTCGTGTGGTCTAACAAGTCCCAATTGGAATTGGTGAATGCACAGAATATTGCGTTAGCAACACAACAAAAGATGCTGAAAGACAAGGATAAGGCAGTTCAGAAAAAAGCTGCCAAGATGGAAATACCTCAAATCCCTGAGGCTGCCTTTAGTGTCTATCCAGAATCGGTACTCTTGAAGCCACACATGGGATGCATGTTCACAATCAAAGCAGAAAGAAGTATTCCTGGATCCATAATCGAGAATTTTTCATTGCAGAGTAAAGTGGGCAAAGAGAAGAAGCCCATAACCGTGACAGAAGCTAAGTTTGAGGCAAACTTCACGAATCCGTTACTTCATGGCTCTGATGAACTTTTAGAATTCTGCTACACATGTTCTCCTGATGATCCTGTTGTCGACATACATAGTGTGCAGAAGCGACCCTTCCAACTGACCAACATCTCGAAGCTCCCTTTGAACTTTATACTTCGTACGCATGAACCTTTCTCAGTAGATACATGGGAGATTTCGTTGCAACCAGGAGAGACAGCTAATATCACCGTATTATTTGACCCATTTGTAAAAGACACTTTGAAGTGCCAAACCATCACGGGGAAACTGACCGCAATACATCAAGACCATCCTCAAAAAGATGTATTTGAACTACGAGCACAAATTAACTATCCTAATTTGGATTTCCAAGATTCCAGTGTCGAATTCGGATGTATACTCGATGATACTAGTAAAGTAAAAACGATGCAGATGACAAACAATTCAATTGTAGACGTTCGATATTCCTGGGTTTTCGCTGAGAATGAAGTAGATTCTATGAGTCCTGGTAAGATGTTTGATATTCGACCTTTAAGGGGGATTCTGCGTCCGGGTGAATCACAAGGGGTGGAAGTATGTTTGTTTGGTGGGTCTAGCTCCAAGTATAAAGCGATTGCCATATGCGATGTGCTAGGCGGTCCATCCTACGAGATCCCCCTTCTGGCCGAGACTTCCAACATCACATACAAAGTTGACACGGATTCATTTGACTTTGGAGAAATGATTCATGACAAAACAGAGGAGAAAGAATTCACCATCAGCAACACTGGCAAGGTGCCTTTTGAATTCCGGACATCGTTCAATTCCAAGGTAGTAAAATGTATTCCTGCAGAAGGAAGAATCATGGCGAAAGATACAGCTACGATTAAGGTGTTTTTTAGTCCTGTGGTTCCCGAATTGGTGGTTGAAGATATTCACTTGGAGGTGGCGCATTACGAGCCTACAACCATACAGGTAGTGGGGAAAGGAATATTCGCAAACGTTTGTTTGAATTTGCAGCGCGATGCTGATGAACAATGGCTCTCGTACTTGGATGCAGCTGCTAGTTTTCAGCGTGGAGTACCTGACTTGACAGGACAGCCAGTTATTGGAGGCACAGGCTTGATGGAATGCAAAGTCAGCGTTGCGGAAAGCAGAAGGTCCAAGATGTCCAAGGGCTCCATGATGAAATTCGACATGATGAAATTGCCAGCGGAGTCGGAAGCAAACAGGTTAAAGTTCGTGGACTTTTTGAAAAACCCTGTTGTGAATGATTCTATTTTTGCATTATCCACGTATGTCGTTGACTTTGGCAACGTGATCGTCGGAAAATCGAGGAAGAAGACGTTCCAGTTGATGAATACAAGCACAGTGCCTCTGAGCCTCTCTGTAGATCGTCAAAGCAACGGCAACCATATTTCTGTGGAACCATTGAAAGTGAACAAATTGCCTGAGGGAGAATCTATAGAATTCGCATTGCAATTGAATGCAAGTAAAGATGTGATGCTGGGTCCGTTAAACCAGAAACTGCTGTTAGACATTCGGTACGGCCCCCCAGTCCTGGTCCTCTTGAAGGCGAACATTACAGTACCAGATGTAGGATTCGTGAAAGATAGCGTCGATTTTGGCTCAGTTCTTGTTGGCCAGGAAAAGATTTCCGTTGTTCAAGTCCAAAATACATCTCCAGTGAATGTGGAATGGACTTGCGGAGGCAGCAGAGGATCGTTGTTGGATGGGACTGGGGATACTCGATCGTTTGAAATCGTTCCAAATTCAGGAATCTTGCAACCGAATCAGCGATGCAATTTAGAAATCACGTTCAAGCCTCATGACGATAGGAGTTATCAGGCAAAAATCCCATTTAAGATTGCAAACAATACCAAAATACGCCAACTGAATTTTATGGGTAGTGCGGACAAGCTGAAGGTGGACACAATCAAGGAAGTACTTGAATTGGCACCTATTCTTCCATTCACGGATGAATCGGAACCATCGACATTCAAGGAGTTTGAGATCACGAATCCCACCTCGCATGATGTTGAAGTTTATTCCCTGGATTTCGATCAGCAGTACTTGGACGAAGATGACACGATTAGACAGGTACTCGCTCATCAAGGGTCTACTCGTTTTCACGCAAGTTTGCGAATCCCTGGTGAGGGTCTTCAGGAGGAACTTATGAACATCTACAAGTCATTTCAACCCAAACCAGATGTTGAAGACTGTCAAGTTGAAGTAGGTGAGCTCGAGGTAGTAGCCACAGAAATAGCAACTTCGTATCGCGACCGTGGATTGGCATACGACTTTGTTCTTTTAGGTCAAATCAGCGAGTATGTGGTTGAGACCATTGTGGAGAGAATGGAATCAATTGATGTGTGTACTCTGAACGATGTCATTGTGCACGCTGCACAGGAAGGTAAAATGCCCATCGAGGTATGTGCTCATTATTCAATTGGGAATGTAGTCCCTCCGAAAAAAGGCAAGCAAGTAACTCTTCCGCTTACAGTCGAGGTTCTGAGTGAAGTTATTCGGTGGAAATTAAGTCAGAGTGGCAATGGAATAGTGCTATCTGACTTAAACAGCGAGATCGCATTAAAAGATCTTACTCTCGAGGATATCGCTACTAGTGTTAAGAATTCAATCGACACAAGCACCATGAAGACTATTTGGCTGGATAATGGTGATGACGCCTTCGAAAAGGTAGCCACTATTCTTGTTCCTGAATTTGAAGTTAAAACTGCAGATGAAGTTTTTGAATCCAAGGATGAACCAAAAGAGGTTGAAGAATTGGAAATTGATATTCCTAACCAATCAGATCGCATTCTTCGGATCAAGGACATTGAAAATGCTGTGGAAATCACATCATCTTGGCTCCCTCATCTCGGTACTCCAGTACCAGAACCCATCGACCCTTACTTCTTGGCCATGCCATCAGACAAAGTATATCACGTGATTGGAATCCCATCTCAACGACCTACATTGAAGGAAACGATCACCAAGTTTCGCCTACAGACCGTAGTAGAAGGTGAAGAAACAGACGATGACGCAGAATACAATCGCAGAGTGAACGCAACTCGATGGGTGATCAAGGCCGGAGAAGCAATCAAACTTCAAGTTCTCTTCAAATCGTCCCAAGTGGGCACATTTGAGCAGCAGCTGACCTTCAATATAGTTGGAGGTCAACGCCCAACTTGGATGGTGGCACGCGGGGTGTGTACTGTTCCGATGGTCAGCACCGATCCGCGTAATGTTTTCATGAACAGGATTAAATCAAGACCTCCAACAAGATTCGTCTCTAAAAAGTACGTCATGGGGTTCGATTGTTTTGAATTTGGTCCGTTGCTACTTGGAGTCGAACCATCAGAAAAGAATAGCGAGAGGTTTCGAATTTCGAATTCCGGTGTCTTGGCAGTTTCCAAGGTGTCTTTTGCTTTTATTCTTGAGTCAGATGATGGGGACATTGCTGAAATCTCTGATCCATCAATACTTCCATTTACCGTAGAACCGAGTGAATTGATTGACTTGGAAGTAGGCGAGACTCGGGATATCGTGGTTGCGGCTCTTCCAGTTGCAAAAGGTGAATTCCGTGCGAAGCTAGTATGCACCATTTTGGACAATCCGGACGCTTGTGGTTTCAACATCACTTGCATCGGTTCAGAGCCAACATTGTTATTGGAAGGTCCTTGGATGGATAATGCAAGTGTGGAATCCGAACCCTGCATCGATTTCGAAAGGCTGCTGTTGGGTAGGTACGAAGAAAAGCGATTCACTATCACCAACACATGCGAAGTTGCCTTGAAATGGAGTATCGCAGAGCCACAGGAGGCATTCACTTTCTCTGTCTTTGAAGGAGTGATAGCACCTTTTGCTAAGGCAGACATTAACGTGGGTTTCACAGCGAAAGAACCACAAAAGGTCGATCAAAGCATTGAAATCGTTTTTTCCGACGCGGAAGATGCGGGATCGTCCAGAATGTCTAAATTGCGTTTGAAAGCAGAAGCATACAGTATCCAAATTCAGCCGAGCTTTCTTCAAGAGGAAACTGGTGCTGTTAATTTGGGAACACTAAGGGTCTTTGAGGTCGGTAGTAAAGAAATTTCTCTGACAAATAGTGGGATATATCCAGTTGAATATTGTTTCGAGAATAGCAAGAATAGGACTAAAGACATATTGCGTGTGGAGCCGGCTACTGGGGTACTCGATCCATCAGAGAAGGCATTGGTGACTATCACCTTTCAATCTGACAAGGAAACTTCTTTGAGATTTAACAAGGATATAAAATGCAATATTCTAGAACCCCAAACAGGTGAAGTCGTTGAAACATTTGAAGTCCCTGTGAATGCTACTAGTGTTTTCTCATCTGTTCGTATTCAGCCAATGAAAGGTTTACATTTTGGGGCTCTCCAGTATGGATCGACGCCAACGAAAACATTCGAAATCAGGAATGATGGTGTATTTGCTTTTAGTTTTGAAGTTATATCGAGTTCGCAACTGAAAGAAAGACGTCAGCAACTCGAGGTGTCAAGATCGGATCACACTGATGAAGTTGAATCCTTCCAGAATATGATGCTACGGAAAATAGCATGTCCAAAGCAGGAAGGTTTGCAAGTAAATCAAGTTGAATTTGGAAATTTTGTCATGGTACCAGGAGGTGGCCTAGTTGCGCCTGGTGAATCAGTTTCAGTGCAAGTGACGTTCAATGCTACCGAGGAGCAAGCCTGTGTGGAGCAGCTGCATGTGGTAGTGAGTGGATCTTGTCCCGATGAGCAGCTGATTTCAGGATATCCGTTCGAGCTTGCAGGGGAGTCTCACATACCAGGTATCAGTACGGACACCTTCCAGTCGATTTTTGAGGAGCAATCCATAGCACGAAGCAATGATTTGTCTTTACCAGGCGTGTTTTCAACCTCGGAACGGGTGTTTTCCTATGGTCACTTAATACCATCATCATTGCCGGCTAATGGTGTTTGTCAGAGGTTCAAGATTTCGAACCCCAATAAAATCAAAGCAGTAGTGAACTGTTCAATCGAAGCGCGAAGTCTGATTAGCGAAAACGTCTTTTCTGTGCAACCAGCGCAGCTAGAACTCCCTGCCCACGAGTATGAGTTTGTTAGTGTGTACTTCAAACCAGCTGCCATGGCTAACTATGTCTCCAAGTTCAAAGCTCAAGTGGTGGATGGGAAGGACAGTCAAACCAACTTGCTTGAATTTGATCTGCAAGGAGAAGGAACGCTGCCTTGCATTACCGTCGTGTCCCCAGCGTCGTTGAGTACAGATGCCAAATATGATGTACATTTTGGCAAATTGCAAGTTGGTAGGAAATCCGAGCAGACGATCACCATTAGAAATGATGGTATAGTACCAGTGACGGTGCGCTTCGACATGACCATCCATGGTGCCTTCTCAACTCCCTTGAGAAACAGTTCCATCACTTTGCAGACCACACAAGTGGGATCTATACCGGTTT
>Ga0105053_10005877_pt1 | contig 17198 bp, 15 predicted proteins | sample BON01_FD_78093 | JGI IMG/M metagenome (GOLD analysis project Ga0105053, IMG submission 78093) | Freshwater microbial communities from Lake Bonney liftoff mats and glacier meltwater in Antarctica - BON-01 | ecosystem: Environmental > Aquatic > Freshwater > Ice > Glacier meltwater | place: Lake...
GCAACACACTGCAACACACAGCAACACACTGCAACACACTGCAACACACTGCAACACACTGCAACACACTGCAACACACTGCAACACACTGCAACACACTGCAACACACTGCAGTGCACTGCAACACACTGCAACACACTGCAGCACACTGCAGCACACTGCAACACAAGAGCACGATACCTCAAATCATGAAATGGATTGCGCGCTGCAACAGACTGCAACACACTGCAACACACTGCAACACACTGAAGTACACTGCAGCACACTGCAACACACTGCAACACAAAAACACGATACCTCAAATCATGAAATGGATTGCGTGCTGCAACACACTGCAACACACTGCAGTGCACTGCAACACGCTGCAACACACTGCAACACACTGCAACACACTGTAACACACTGCAACACAAAAACACGATACCTCAAATCTTGAAATGGATTGAGTGCTGCAACACACTGCAACACAGTGCAACACACTGCAGCACACTGCAACACGCTGCAGCACACTGCAACCCACTGCGATACACTGCAACACAAGAACACGATACCTCAAATCATGAAATGGATTGCGCGCGCGCACGACAGATGCCAAGAAAGGAAACTGAAGCCTGGCAAGCACGGAAACACATCCTCATCTTGTAGTTTGCCAGAGAATTTGGCAATGTGGCACTGAGCTGCATGATTCCCTCTCTCCCCTCCCTTTCCATCCCTTCCTCTCTCCAGGGCTCCCCTCCCTCCCTGTTTCTGAATAAACCTAGAAATCGCCGACCCTCCCTTCCCTCCCTCTTTACCACCCTCCATTCCTCCCTGTAAATCTGTCCAGAAATCACTGACTAACAGTGACTAACAGTGACAGAACATGTTCTGTCTGCCCTCCTTCTATCCTTTCCTCGATCCTTCTCTCTCTCCTTGCTTGAATTTCTGCCCTGCTCCCAAATGGTGGCAGGAATTAGAAAAGCCAAAAGTTATTAGTCAATGTTATTCAACCTCATGATACGTATTCCTACCTCTCTTGCTTCCTGACATTCGGACACGCGTGTACATCTAGGAGCGCCTAGAGCCGGACGCCGCCTTGCCATGAATTTGTGGATTGGCGTCGTGCGAGGGATTGAGGGTGTCAAAAAATCCTGCATGTATTATTCGTATCCACGAAACCAACGCACTCTCTCACACATGGACGATTCAGCTGGGTATTGGTCTGTCGCTTGTTAAAGTGCCTTCTCTCTCTCTAACGTTCCCTTCCACACATACTGGTTTGTACATGAGTGTATTTGCATTCGAGAGCGCGCGCACACGAGCGAGCGAGCAAGAGGGGGGGAGGAGAGAACAAGCAGAAGAGAGAAAGAGAAAAAGAGAAAGTTGTGCATACGTGTGAGGGCCTGAGAAATGTGCATGTGTGTGCGAATATCATGATGATGATTGCGCTTATTACTTTAAAAACATAGTCGAGTACCCTTGTTGGAGGGTGTATTTGCTCAAATCCATCTGCATTCGAAGTATCGGTGTTGTTCACACTGATGATCTTCTGTTTCTCATTTTTGCGAAAGGAACAACATGTTAAACGAAAAGAAAAAGGCATTTAGTCCAGACCTCTACCTGTAGCCCAGCATGTATATATACTACTGGCATGTGTACTTCGTACACTGTACGGTATATATTTATGCTATCGCTACACTACATCTGGATTTCCCGCAAGAAATCCAGATAGAAGAAATCCAGATATATACACTGTACGGTATATATGTATGTGTGCTATTGCTACAGAACATCTGGATTTCCCGCACAAAATCCACATAGAAGAAATCTAGATAGAAGAAATCCAGATATATACACTGTACGGTATATATGTTTACTATCGCTACAGTACATCTGGATTTCTTCCAGGCTCTCCAGGTGTTTCGTCCCCACGCCTGGGCTCACATCTGAGTACCCCACATTCAGAGTGTGTGTGCGCACGTGCACACACACACGCAATACATACACATCAACCCCCTGAAAAAAATGGGGAGGCACTTCCCTCGCCCCGACAAATCCCTCACGCTGGAAATGAGTGACAACCACAGACAAAAAATAGAATTTAAAACACCTGTGAATGGCGCCAAAAACACCTGTTGAGCATACGAATGCCAAGAGAAGATGGCCACCACAAAATGGATCCAAATGATGACAGTATACATCCATTTCTTTTGTTTCTCAGTGGACACGTTGGGATTATGTGTGTGTGTGCACATACACACCGCATCATTAAAAGGTGTACACTGTAGTAGTATTCCTCTTACCATTACATGAGAGAGTCTGGCCACCGCGACTCGATTAGAATAGTGATTCTCGAGAGTGAAACACTCTTTGTGATCGCACCTTTAGTGGAATAGTGATGATTGTACTAAAATAAAAAGGATGACGGCGCCAACAAGAGTACCGTGGTTTCAAGACCCGGACCACTGACTCGTATCACATAGTACTGCTTCCTTGCACCCTCCACCACGTGCACTTCCAAATTGTCCCCCTTCCGTCATCATCGCCGCCTTTCTTTATGTAAGTATTCACTATCAGCCTTGGCTTGCAAATACTAAACGCCCATCTCACCCCTTCCTCTCCCTTCTATTTCAAAAGCGGCTGGCACCAAAAATCAGGTGCGATTCTGACTTCCCAAGCACCCAGTGATGCCACCCCTTTGGGACGAATAGTGTCACGTTTTCATCCTTAGCAGCAGGCTCCAGGGTGAAGAAATACCCGCCGACTTCTAGAATTTGAGTCATCAGCGTCGGGTCAACAGAGCGTGGGAACAATGCGTCCTTGCTGAAGAGATTGCCTTTGCTTGGGAGCATGATGACCATTTTTTCCCCCCTGCGACAACACAATTCTATCAAAAGGACTCCTCAGTCATCATGGAGAACGAAATTCATCATGCAAAACGAATTTCCATGAAGCAAAGGGACAAAGTGCTCCAATGTAAACACACGGATTAAGATTAGATAGAGTCAGCACTTCAGGCAGGAAATTGGGATGACCTAGCAATTTGAATGTATGAGTCAATGTGAGCACAGTTGCCTGCATCGTTGAGGCAATACGTGTATTGCTCATCGTTGACCTCCACCATGTCGTATTTAATCGATGTTTTCTTGCTCTTCTGTGCACCTGCATTATCAAAGTGCATTCCTATATTTGTGTGTGCCAACAACATTGTCAAATGGATCTATTTATGAATGAATAGATGTGTACATGAATGAGCATTTGAAAGCACACGTACCGATATCACTTTCGCCAGATCCTATGATAATTTGATGATAATTGGGCACGTCTCCATTATCGCAACATTTGCAACTTGCTTTTTGCGGACGCGGCCACCACGATGGGTGCTTAATATCGTCAACAACGATTGCAGCCCAGCAAATCTGACTGTTCCTGAATGCCTCGGCAAGAGTCTTGCCCGCCTCGGGCAGTTCCATGTCATCGAGATTCACCCCGTCGACGTAAATGTTGGGTCGCATGTTATTTTTATTAGCGCCTTCCTGACATTACACCTCAAGGCAATGGTCCAAATTTTCTGGGACCTGGGTGATTTCGCCACCCTGGGTTGTGACAAAATGATGCGTGTGAACAGGAAAAAGAGATTGTGGATCGAGTTCGAAGGGCGGTGGAAAGCAAGGCGTGACCTCTATCCCTTGATTCACGGCTGCAGTGAATGCATCCAATGTGTGCCGCGTATCTTTCCTGCCGACGCACTGGCAAATCTTGCATTTGCAGTCCTCATCCATAGTTTTTTTGCGCGCATCTGAACGACTTTCTCCTGCCGCGAGAGAGCTAAAGGTACAAGAGCTTGTTGCGCTTTTAAATTCGCGTTTTCCTTCTTCAAGGACATATTTTCTCTTTCCAGTTCAGCAATTTTTGCGCTTTGAGATGATCGACCTGCCAAAATTTGAAATTGTGAAAGAGATGTATGCAGATTATTGTTCTTAGTATGCATACACTATTTGCACGTGCGAATGCACTTGTATGTGCATACCTTGACCTGGCGTGGGGCACGAGCTTTCATGAGTTTATTTTTTTTATCCGTGAGCTTGTCTAGACCTACCAACAATTCAGGACAAACACAATAAATGTGAGATCCTTTTTCTATAAACGAGAGTCATTGCTTTTGCAGAACATCCAGAGAATAGAATCAATTACCTGGGAAGTTGAGTTGGTTCGCTAGAATGCCCCTATGCTCTTGGCCAGCTTCGCCAGTTCGTGCACCCCAATAGTCTTTCGAGTATTTGATTAGTAATTCTGAGCCCTTGGTGATTTCTTTTCCTTGCAAAACGACAAATACGTAGGGCCAATCCACAAGGTACCGAGAGATTGCAAACAAAAGGTACGCCAGGAATGTGTTGGTAAAGTGAGAAATCGAAATCTGGTAGCAGTAGACTTCTCTAAACCACTCTAATCTAAAATTCGAGCAATTCACCTTTGTAAGTAATTTCAACGAAGGCGACATTTGTGTCCGCAGAAGATCCATAAGGATCATTAATCGTCATGGTTTCGTTTTCGTGCCTGTCATTGACAGATTTGCAAGCATGAAAATCGTTTGCTAAGATAGAACATATGAAGAAAATACAAGTCATTCCAGCTCAATAGGATGGAAAATACTACTGTTATATGAATGAGTAAAAGCTCAAATAATATAGAATTTGTTTGGAAGTGATCCAAAAAAAAATCATTTGCACCGTGGATACGGAGTGATGGTCAACTTCACATCATTGCCCTCGTCATCTTCATAAGCCGTCCACATATCGAAACTGTACACAAACATATACAAAAAAACATACACACACATGCAATGTACGCTCACACACACAAATGCATCGTAATCTCGTTACAACGTCATCCATATCGAATCTGATGAACTGTTCTGTATACGTAACAAACCATCAAATGTACGCACCTGTAGTCATCTTCTTTTGCCTTTTGGATCATGCTGAAATGTGTATTGAGCATCTTGTCCTGAAATTGGAGTAGTCCGGCGTACGGACCTGCATGAAACATCACTTATTAAAACCAAATGAAATCTTAGGAGCAAACAGTGCAGTGTATGCCTACTATGATCGCTCAGACCTATCAGTTGCCAGGGAGGAATTAAACTGGTGGAATAAGCAGCGGCTTGTCCTGCAAGCTCAACTCGAGGATCGTCGACTGCGACACGTTTTGCTTCGACGCCTTCGAGACGAGTAATCTCTCTCGAGCGTCTGAAAACGCTTCTATCTGGTCTTGAATTCTCCTCTGCGCCTGCATGTTTGCACATCAACACGTCAACACGTCACGTAGCAACAATCTCATCATTATGCACGTATGCAGGACTTCTCATCAAGTATACACACAAAGGACAAGGGGTGTGAGTCACCTCAATGGGCTGGTTGTGAGTGCCGAGGATCAAACCCTCACAGTACTTCACTTTCACAGAGGTGCCAATGCCTTTTGCAAAAGAAAGATTTTGTTCCTCCCATTGGCTTTGAATTCGTTTTTTTGCTTTACCAACATCCTTTGACGTAGACACAGACATAAATAAACAACAGGACAGAATTAAACTAAAGGTGATACAAGTGCGATCCGATACTTGATTTCAGAAAAAGGTACTTGATGTACCTGAGATTCAGGCAGGTACTGAATACAGCTGTCAGCAACGCATCGCTGCAAATTCCAATCGACATTAACTAGATCCGTCATGTCATGGTTGAGAACTTTGACAAGATAGTCAACGTCTTTTCGAGTCACTCCAACGTCGTCGTGCACCCCACTTATCACAACCTCGTCAGCGTTTCCTGTCTGCTCTTGCAGAACGTGCAGCCTGCTGCCAATGTCTGGCTCGAGCTCCGCAATTGCAGTGCCATCACGTCTGCATCAAGACGAGACAGCGTCAATACAATCGTCTCTTCTGCAGATGTATCCAAGGGATACTGAATTTCACCGTTTTCGGCACACAGACAGAGAGCTGCGCATTGCCAAAGAAAAGACGATCAAGAATCAGAAGGCTTGCAGTGGCTATTTTTACAGAACGTGATCCAGGTGCAGCCACATGGTGGTAAAACCCCCATTGTATTGTACCAGGAAATGTGGCTGCAAATGTTGTTGCATTTCAACATGCAGCCACCATGCAACGGTTCGACACCATGCAACGTTCGAATTTACAGTAGAAATTCCTCGGACGGTTCCTAACGAATTTTTGCATGTACAAGGTTTTCCTTGAGAAAGTATCGTGTTCCAGGAGGGGGGCCTGACTAGTCGAACCGTTGCATGGCGGCTGCATGCTGACATGCAGCCACATTTGCAGCCACATTTCCTGGTACAAAACAATGAGGGTTTTACCGCCATGTGGCTGCACATGGATCACGTTCTGGAAAAATAGCCACTTGCATGTAAGAGAGGGGGAAAGGAAACAAGGGAGAGACCTGCGGATTGCTTCGAGCATGTAAGCGCTGCACGTTTGCAGCTTTTGTCGGTAGCTCATCTCGATCGGTGTCCTCGTGCCATGTTTGATGCCAAGGAGTTGTTGGTAATAGCTCTTGATATCATCATTGGTATGATCCAGCTGTAGGAAAACGAGGAGGATCGTGTAAGAATTTAATGAGCATGTGTGTGTATGCGTGTGTATGTCCTGAAATTTTCGAATCATTACCAGTGGATCGGCTCCACCGTCACAGAAAGCCTTGATCAAAGGACTTAAGTAGTTGTCATTCAAGGCCAATGTACAATATAGAGGAGACTGAAATACTTTCAAGAAAATGAGTAGGTTTGCACGTTAGCATTTCATATATATGCTACAAATGCATTCAATACGCCCAAAACTTGCCGCTTTTCACAAGTCTTTGCACTTGCCGTCAACGACCGCTCCCTTCTGAATCATCTTTAACGCCAATCTGGCTGATTTATATTAACAATTTTAGTCAGATCCGCAACGATCATACACATCAAAAAATTCAATTCAGCCCAGTTGAACGAGATTGAACAAGGAATTGCATACACAAAGAATGAGATTCTAAAAATCACCCAATTTTTTTTGGCTTTTTCAATATGCACTTGAGTTCCTGGGTTTCTCCATTCGGCATTTGGCACAACGTAGTGAAGAGCCGAGAATCCGTCGTTATCAGTGGCTGTGACTCAGCTCCATTCTCAATCATCATTTCCGCCATGGCTATTTGTTTGTCCATGATAGAATCCTGGCGTAATCATTCATTGTGACATCGAGCTTAGTAGCGTCAGGTGTAGAGTCATATCATGGTCGACAACTTAAATTCAAAAGGTAAATAGATACATGCACCTCAACGCAAGAGCGCACGACATCTCGCACAAATATGAAAATACCGTTACATCGCACAGATATGTAAATACCGTTTGATTCGGATTGGTGAAAACTTCCCTCGAACAACTTTCAACAACGTAGAGAAGCGCTGTTTTCCGAAGTCTGCGTCTCTCGCATTCATAAAGTTGAACTTCCACTGCTCGCCGCTCTTTCGAGGCATTTCGGTGATGAATGTTTTTTTGCAGTCGTACTGGAGATTCAGCACGGCATCTGTTGTTTCATCAAAGATCAGAGCGAGCAAGAGAAAGAAAAAGGCAAGACAGTAGGATAGGAAAAAAAAGGTTTCAGAACAAAGGCAGCACTATCCAAGGATGACATAAGAGCACAAAGGTCATCCCAAAGATGTTTCACTCCTTTCTTCTCAAGTTGGAGTTGCCACCTTACTCATTTTCATTTTTTTTTCATCTTCTTTGTTCTCATCACTTTTCTATTTTTTGAAAGTACTTCATCGACATTTAAATGCTATATTCTGCTTTCATATTCAATCACTGTAACTAAGATTGATAGTAAAAAACTGGTCTGGAATGGACTGGTTCTCTTGAATTCGTCTGTCAAACATCTTCATTTCGCATATATATGTAATGGTCACTGATAAACATAAATATGCCTTTTTCATCACATATATAGAACCAGGTCTAGATACATTTGCAAATGTATATTATGTCCTAGATACATTTGGACATAATATAAGAGGAGAACATGAAAGCAAGAAGAAAGCTTTTATGGGACTTGCACCATCTGTTATGTGGGTTAGGGCAGGGCTAGAAACAAAAAAAATCACCGCGCGTAAAGTGCGAGGGTCGTGTAGGAAGACAAAAGAAAGTCACTTGAAGTTGTAAGCTGGAGTGAAACAATAATAACATTGTTGAGAATCAATAGCATAGGTAGAGGCTTCTGAATACCAAACCGTGGAGTGGAGTTTGGCCTTTGTTGTCGACAGGAATCGAGTGGCCTTTTGCAAAAAGACGTCGATTTAGCCCACAATCCAACAGAAGTTTTTGGATTTCGCCCGCAACTGCTGAGTCCTCAATGTGCATTATCAGATGCAGCAACGTTGTCGAGTCCTTACGATTCGTAGAGAACTTTGTGAGAAGCGCATCCAGCATCTCTGCCAGGCCTTGTCCTCCTCGTTGCACCTTGGCCTTGTGTGTTGGGGGAAAGGTAGACGAGGTGGGGGGAGGAAATCAGGATGCGATCGGTGTCAGTACTCTGCATATATTTGAGTGTGTGCCTTGACAGTGAGAACCACCACACACGTGAAAACAAAAGTATGTTGGTTCCTTGGTTTTGATTTATCTTTTTGTGCTCTGACGTGTGAGTATCAATGCTCTGGTGTGTTTGTATTTGTGTGTCCGTTAGTATCTGTGCATCGGTTGATCTGCATCGTGAGCTTACCTTTTCGATCAATTCTTTCATTTTGTCAACAAGATCCCTTTCTACATGTTTCCCCTTTGAGTTCAATGGAACCCAATGGTGTTGAATAATGATCTTGCGAAGACCAGACATCCAGGAATCCACGTTTTCGTTACTTGTCTTTCCTACCCCACTGCCTTGCACCCGTTTGGCTGTACCCTCCATTTTGCCCCCTTTTGCAACGCGAGCACGACTTGTAGGACGGTCCTGATGTGTTGTTTCAGCACGCATCGATGCAGCAAGCCTTTTTGCTTTGCTCTTCGACGCACTACCACCTACGCCATCCCGGGTGCTACCATTATCATCTTCTTCCGAATCTTTTAAGTGGCCCTCTGCTGAATTGGTGTTTCCAAGCTCCAAGGTCTCCTTGTCACGAGGAGGCTCATCATCGCCCCCTGCACCACTGCCAAATCCACTACCCCCCGCATTTGAACCACCAGACCCACCAGTTCCACCACTGCCGCCACCACCGCTGCCAACGCTGCTGCTGCTACCAACTGCCCAGTTGTTGCCTCCACTGCCATCAGGTCGAACTCCCCCAGAACCAGCACTGGTCCTAGCGCCATCGACACAATACTTTCCAAATAGATTACAAAACAGGCCTCGATTATTATCAAGCGCTTCCAAAACTGCTGCTGCTGCTGCTTGTGCCTGAGCTGTTGCATCAGTATAGTTGGTTTTTCTGTCGTCGCTGCACGGGTCACAACGCCACCCTGTGCCATCCACTGCGCATGACTCAATGCATGAGAGATGGTGCTGTGAACTATTGCAGCTCATGCAGAATTCCCACCCTGTGCCCCTCTCTGCGCATGTCTCAACGCATGAGAAATGGTAACCTGCCCTATCGCAGCTCTTGCACAATTGGATCCTTTCATCTATTTTTGCAAGCGTGCAGACATAACACAGCATTAACGCCCTGTTCTTGACCTTTCTCCGTGACTTCTTATTCCAACCCGACCAGGCGTCTCATCATCCTGAGCCGTTGCTGGTGCTGCAACACCCCCAACATCTGACATTACTTCTGCAATTAGCTGTTTGCCGAGTGTATTGACCGCAGGATGTTTTCCCACCCACCCTTCCGCTGAGGCTTGATCCCTTACACAACTCGAGTGCCACGTGTACAGTCTTCACGAAAGCAACAGTCTGCTTTTGATCGTTTGGTTTTCGAGCATCTGCTGTAATGCCAGCTTTGAACTGGAAAGCTTCATCAAATCCTAAAATTTGCTGCCTCTGTACCCATCCATAGGACCACCTACCGTATTTATACGTTGAAGTGATCAGAATTTTCACGATTCAACAATCCATTATTGACCTTCTCGCCAGAAAACGAACAAATCTTAACAAACACATACACTAACGCACTCTCTCTCCCTCGAACACACAATATTCAAAATCAATTTGACACATAGACACGCAATGAACAAGAGGATACTCCAATCTTTGTGGTCCCTATTTGCTGAACTGTCTCTCTCTCAAAAAAAGAGAAAGTGAAATTTAGACACACAAACCACATGCATGTGCTCATGCCACGATTACGTCATCTCTCTCTCTGATTCTGAAACACACAATTATTGTCTTACACACTCTTTGATTTTCTGATGCGTTGTCACCCCCTCTCTTTTGTGCTCTCTCTCTCTTTCACTCTCTCTCTCTCGCTGTCTCGCTGTCTCTCTATTTCTTTGTCTCGCTGTCTCACTGTCTCGCTGTCTCTCTTCCTCTCTGTCGATCTGTTGCTCTGTCGCTCTGTTTCTCTGTCTCTCCGTTCCTCTGTCTCTCAGTCTCGCTGTCTCTCCGTCTCACTGTCTCTCGCTGTCTCTCCGTCTCGCTGTCTCGCTGTCTCTCTAGTCTCCGTCTCGCTGTCTCTTTTTTCTCTCTGTCGCTTTGTCTCCGAGTCTGTCTCCCTGTCTCTCTGTCTTACTGTTGCGCTCTCGCGCTGTCTCTCTATATTTCTAACTCTCCCAGTGTCTCTCTATATCTCTGCCTCCCTGTGTCTCTGACTTTCTTGCACTCTCGCTGCATTACTCTGTCGCTCGCTCTCTCGCACGTATCCTCTCTGACACGCGTGCTCTCTCTCGCACGCATGCACACTTTTCCTGACTTTGCCAGCATCACACAAATGAATGCGTCACGTCACACATATAATGTCGCAGGTGAGCCCACTCGCTCTCATTTCGAGTCTCATTTTCTGTCGCTCGCGCATATGAGGCTCTCTCTCGTATGCACGCGCACGCGTGTGCGCTCGCGCGCGCTCTCTCTGTCTCTTCAATGGCTCTTGTTCCGTCTCAATCGCTTTATTTCTACCCCTCTCTCTCTCGAACTGTTGTTGCACTACTTCCTTCTCTCGTACTGGCGCGCACTCAAGCTATTACTATATGGGCTCTGGAAGAATACCCTAGTCGACAAACAACAAAAACCTGCTTGGATCTTGCTGATTCTTTGTCCAGCCATCAAAGAAGTGTAACAGAACATACAGACTGCATGGCTTCTGCAGTTTTCAGACCTCTTGAGGCGCTTTGTCTTTCCACGCAACCTGCAGTTGTCATGATAAAAGTTATAAAATGATTTAATGTGGATCTGACATTAAATAGCGTCAAAAAATGTCGATCTGACATTAAATAGCGTCAAAAGGGCTTTACAACAACCACAAAATTCTTGCTGGTTGGCACAGTCACAAATTGGCGTTGTGAAAGAGACAGAGAGAGCGAGAGCGAGAGACCGATGGGAGCCTGCAGGCGCCAGGCTCCCGCGCACGGTCACTTTTAATGACCTTTTTTTTAAAAAAAAGGACCCACGGAGCGGCCTGTGCGTTTGTGATATGTTGTGCGCTGGAGCCTTTTGTGAACAGCGCATCAATTAGATTCTGTTTGCAAGCACCTGGGCAAATCATGAATAGCAAAAACTCACCCGCCCCGGCCACCACTCTCTTCGAAACTCGATCCATATCACGATACCTGGTTCGAAGTCAACGGAATTTTGTCGTGGCAAAAGCTTGGATTCTGCATGGAGCTGAAATCTGTGGTGTCCACATAGGCCTGCTCCGAAGACATGGTAGTAAGACATCCCAGGCCTAGCGCCGAGAACCCAGATGAATCGGATCGAATCGAATCTAATGATGCCATCGGAAAGTGTTCATCACACATTCGAATGCATACGTATGCACGTACTTTCGACATGCCTTTGTCTGGTCCTGTAAGGTAACAGGACGACCCCGAGCACAGGTGTGTTCGATCGCTTGCTCCTGGGGCAGACAAACAATGTCAGCGACACCGTTGCAGGCTATGATGTCCTGCCGTTGCACTGAGTTGCGGAAGATGAGGTGACCAATTCTGTTGTGATCCACTCGGCTCGAGCGAATTGCTTGCTTGTGCGTGCAGACTAACAATTATTGAATCGCTCTGCGTGTTCTCATTTACCGCTCTGCGTATCCGACTGTAACGGAACTTGTTCTTGCTTATTGTAACTTTCCAAATGACGTGAGCTTTAGTCCATCGATTCAATAAGCGAACGGCACTGGGGATGTACGGGCACACCACTATGATAGTGGTGCTTGGGGATGTAAGGGCACACCGCACGTATACAAAGCGGTCGGCCACCTTGATAAATGATACAGATGCAGCTTCATCTATAAGGAAACGATGGGTTTGAAGGGTGGGGGTTCCTCACTTGGTGTTGGAGGCCGAAATTATGGCGGGGGGGTGGTGAAATGATGAAATTGAAGTGAGCAATTTCAGATTTGTTCCCCAAATATTTTGGAAGGCTATTTTGCTCCCTATGAGCAAAATAGCCCCCCCAAATGGCAAGCTGCATCAGATGCGGCGGGCATAGCTGTCGCAGATAAGTGTAGGCACTTGCTCATTATACAACCAATTTGATGCCCATTACACAACTAACTTGTGCTTAAAAAAAATCAAATTTTGGGTTTTTGTGTTTTTTTTTTGGAATTTTGTGTTAAAATTGTTCTGAATTTTTCCGAAAATCCTCCCTTGCTCTGGTCCGAGCTAGAGGGCGCTGAGGCTCCGGGGCTAAAGCCCCTCCGCTTGCCGCGCGCCCCTGCTTTGCCATGTGCCCTTGACAGGCTCCTGCAGACAGTTTTGTTTGATTCTGCATCCTCATCGTGTTGCTGCAGGTCCTGACTTTTCCTCCAACTTTTTCGTCGTCATGGCGGAGCAGCTTTGTTCAAATCGATGGCGGAACAGTTTTGTTGAAGGCAACATTTGGGACCATCCCTCAAAAATCTCAAAAATGACCCAAAAACAACCTAAATTGGGGGGTGGGGTGTTGTCCCTTTTTAGGGTCCAAGTTTGGGCCGTGACGACATCAGAGTTGTGAAGGTACCTTAGATTCTAAGGTACCTTAAAGTTTATTTTAGTTGAAATCACCAACCATATGGTACCATATGGTTCAAGGTAGTTTTATGGTAGGTATGGTTGATAGGAGGAAGACTCACCGACACACCGTGACTCGAGGGATGAGACTCCCAAAAAAATCACTCGTCCAATCAAACTTGATTACAGTGTCCAGGTATGAAGCGTGACTCGAACCCGAACGCATTTACATCACGATACGTATGAAAACACGAATGTAGACAACACTGTTTTGACACACAGAACACATGTAAAGATAGTGTGCAAGAGGGGAGGACATTGGATATGGTTTGAGGAAATTCTTTTTGTTTAAACCTCAAACAAGAAATACTGTCTAGATTGTCAAACTGTTGACCCATGTAGACATGCGCTCCTCCTTGTCTTCATCCTCTACATTCGAACGATTTCAGAGGATGTATCAAGTTGATACACACCCATGATCGCATCCGAGTCTCCCAAAATACTTTGCTCATCAATTTTGGTACTTGGTCAAGATGTCAAGGTTGGGGCGCACCTTAATCTCTTTGGAAGAAGTCAAGCCTGAGTGCTCCAACCCCGGAGTTTTCCCGTTCATATCTTGTAGATAATACCATTGTCAAAAATAACACGCTACTACTAGTAACACATACAATAATTATGATGAATGTAGAGTCTGTCCTCCATGTGTTCAACTGTCACCTTAGTAGCACGCATACCTGTATGTGCGGGTGTGTGTAAGAAAGTACATGCTAGTTTTGTTGGGTGACAAACATGTGTACCCCCTTGCTGATGACCCTGCAACTCTGCAGTGCTTTACGATGAAAGTTCTCGGGCCGGCCGTCGACGTTCTTGTTCGTATGAATAGAAATTGCTGCTGCGGGCGTGTCGTCTTCCCTGAGAGCTGTGGCCAGAAGCTCCTGCCGCTGCACATCACCAATCCGCTGCTCCATTGGCGGTGTATCTGTACCATCTTGACCTGTTCCCTCCATTTAATCCTATTTTCGGAGCCTGCCCGCCTAGAGTGTAAAGTTAAGGTACCATACAAATCTGATGGACCATTACATTTGAACATTGACTGATGGTATCTTACCTCATGGTACCAAAAGAATCCCAGCGAGCAACCATATCGTATGGTATCTTCTACCATATGGTAGGCATAGGGTATTGTATTATGTGACCTTCTCGGCTAAGGTACCTTCACAACTCTGTGGTGGGGTCATCTTGTGGAACAAATAAACTCCCCCCTTGGAAACCATTGTTTACCTATGAAGCCAGTTCCAGTTCCAGTTCTTCACTCTCCTAGCAATCGAAAAAGTTGGAGATTGGAAAAAATCGGAGATTCTGGTACAAAACCTGTCATTTTGAAATATTATCGGTGCACGACCTACTGCAGCACCTCGCAACAGCGGGAGAGATAACGCAGCAGGAATAATGATTATATGATGAATTAGCCCTCCTCGCATTCTACAGATTCACTCACTGCACCAAGTTGCCACTGGCAATCCTTATTATGTTCCTCTTCGGCGCCGTGGAATAATTATCACCATTTTCCACTGTTTTGGGACCAATTGTATGGTCCCTCACAACTGGGACTCAGCACCGAGGTGCGTTTGTGGTCCCAATTTCATATCCGAGGCTGTTTTAATTGGAGAATCTCCAAATTTTTCGGCTGCTAGTCTCAAGGTGGGGTTAGGTATTTCTCGAACGCGAACGAACGCGGATTATCAGTGGAAAAAAAGTTTACAATGCATTTGATGGAAATTTTGCTCGTGCAAACGAATCGATTCGTCTGTAGTTTTGTAAACGTGATCTTGACGCGGCAAACCTGCGGCCAGCGCTCGAGCATGGCTGCGGAAAGCAAACGCCGAGCGCTAGGAAATTATTTTTCCAAGCGAATTTGCTACATGTTTCTAATATCAAAATGTAGAGGAGACCGAGATCTAGGTCTGTGCACAACTTTGGGACTTGCGTTTGGAGAACCGCATGGGGGGCTAAAAACGTGTTTCGACGCAGGAAAAATCTGATTTTGCTATGGCGCTGCAGGTTTTCAACGCAAGCACCGAAGTTGTGCACAGACCTAGATCTGAGTCTCCTCTACATTTTGATAATAGGAAAATATAGCAAATTCGCTCGGAAAAATAATTTCCTAGCGCTCGGCGTTTGCTTTCCGCAGCCCTGCTCGAGCGCTGGCCGCAGGTTTGTCGCGTCAAGATCACGTGTACAGTACTACCGACGAATTATAGACTCACTTCTCTACTCTAGCATCCTCTTGAACTCGACTCGTTTCACCTATGCATCTCTTGCTAACCGCCAGCTTCATCGACTTAAGTCGTTGAAGCTGGCGGGATTTATCTCCATGTGAGCAAGAAATGCATAGGTGAAACGAGTCTAAGAGGATGCTAGAGTAGAGAAGTGAGTCTCTACATGCATAGGTGAAACGAGTCGAGTTCAAAGGATGCTAGAGTAGAGAAGTGAGTCTGATGCGTGTATGCCATGTGCCGCATTTCGGTTGATGCTTTTTCCTTGCTGGTGCCTGTGCAGAAATCGGAGATGTTTGCAAGACGAAACCGTTGTGGACGACGGCCCTGTCCTGGACGAGGCACGGCAGGAGGATAGTAATTTGAGTGTGATTTGAGTGTGCGTGGTTGTGCGTGCACGTTCGTGTGTTCCTGTGTGTTTTTGTACCATCGTGTGTGCTTGAATGTACTGTGAATTGTGTACCATTGGTGTGTTTTAATTTGTACTCCTTATCACAACATTGTCACTGTGGACGCTGAGCGTCTACATGCTAGGACTCCGACTGATTCTACAACTCAAAACACATGCATGGTAACAAACGCAGTAATCCAGGAATTCCTGCGGCGACAAGAGAGGACTGAGTTGATCGTCGCGGCTCTTATAGTATGCATTTGTGCGCCGCTTTCAATCGTTTTCTTCTTTCATGCACATAGGTACTGACATTGGTGCACATGATTCTTAACGATAACAAGAATATTAGTGCTCGTAACAAATTGGACTTGGTGCGCGTGCTCAACACGAAGCCTTGACGAAAGACTGTCATCGCTGGCATCTCAGCAAATATTCGCACGAGCGCGTTTGGCTCGCAACTGTGAATAGTACTGAAGCAATCTCCAGAACACTGACCAAATCAATTTTGTGTGTTTTGATGGTGTGCGGTAATTTGCAGACACATGATAGTTCCGTGGTCGTTTCCTTTCAATCAGTTATCCTCCCTCCAATCTGCTGATAGCTCTGGTCTCTCTTGCTCGCTCGCACGCACGCGCGCGCCGCGCTTGCTCTCTGTTTCTCTCACTCTCTCTTTCCGATCTTTCTCTCAACCCTCCTCTGTCTCTATCTCTCCTTTCCTCCCTTCATCTCTTTGTCTCTTTTCACTCTTTCCCCCTTTTTTTTTCTTCTCACTCTCTCTTCGCTTGCCTCTCTCTCACACGCATACATGCGAGCACACACGCACACGCGCATACACACACATATTCGCTCTCTCTCTCCCTCCCTCTCTTTCGCTCTCGCTCTCGCTCTCTTTCTTTCTCTCTCCCTGTGACTCGCTCGCTTGCTCTGTCTTTCTCTCTTTCATTCTCTCACTCACTGTCGCGCGCTCTCTCTTTCGCACGCGTGCGCTGTTTCCTTTCTCTCTCTCTCGCTCTCTCTCTTACTATTTGTCTCGCTCCCTCTCCCTCTCTCTCTCTCTCTGTCGCGCTCTCCCTCTCTCCCTCCCTCTCGCATCTCCCTCTTTCTCATCTCCCTCTCTCTTTCTCTCCTTTTGTCTTTCTCTCTCTCTTTCTCTTTCTGTCTTTCCCTCCCCCACTTTCTCTCTCACACGCTCTTGCGTGTGAGTGCGCGCGCGCTCTCTCTCTCACAAACACACTCTCTCTCTCGCTTTCTCTCTCAAAGAAAGGCAAGAAATCATATTTCTTGTCCCCTTTCTTCTCCTCATTCTTCCTCTGGGTGTATCTCTCTGTCTTATTCTCTCTCCCTGTCTCTCTATTCTTTCCTCTCTCCTCCTTTATCTCTCTCTCTCTTTCCTATCTCTCTCTCTTCTCCCTCCCCCTCTTCCCTCCTCTTCCCCCCCCTCCTCCTTCCTTTCC